>Ga0129306_1003150_pt1 | contig 12923 bp, 13 predicted proteins | sample P827metagenome_FD_94438 | JGI IMG/M metagenome (GOLD analysis project Ga0129306, IMG submission 94438) | Capybara group fecal microbial communities from Wisconsin, USA - P827 metagenome | ecosystem: Host-associated > Mammals > Digestive system > Large intestine > Fecal | place: USA: Wisconsin...
ATTAGACTTCCCTGGAACTTTAAGTTCCCTGAAGACTCCTGGGAGACTACCAGGTTGATAGGATGCAGGTGTAAGCGTCGTGAGGCGTTCAGCCGAGCATTACTAATAAGTCGTGAGACTTGGTCATATCATCGTTTCCGTTCATACAAAACGAACACTTCTAAATTATCCGTCCTGCGTGCTTCTGAATAAGAACTTACGCACTTCGTAAATCGCATTGTTAATAATGCTGGTGGCCATAGTGGAGAGGTAATACCCGTTCCCATTCCGAACACGGAAGTCAAGCTCTCTTACGCCGATGATACTGGATTCGTTCCGGGAAAGTAGGTAGCTGCCAGCTTTTTTCGGGCAGTTAGCTCAGCTGGTACGAGCGTCTGGTTTACACCCAGAATGTCGGGAGTTCGATCCTCTCACTGCCCACTAGAGACACTTCGTAAGAAGTGTCTCTTTTTTTTTGTCTCACGCATTTTGGTTTGTCCCGGATCTCATATCTCCCGACATTCTGTCAGATCTCGCTCGCTCTGCTCGCTCCCACCCATATAACGGAGAATACGACTGGTCAAGGCACGCTTCGCTTAAAGCCTTGACTCAGTCGTTTAGCAGATTGAACTTAATTATCAATCTGCTATCCTAAAAAATTGCGCTGTCGCACAATTTTTTTTTAACGGATTTGCTATTTTAGGTATGTCGGGAGTTCGACCTCTCACTGCCCAACTTAATGACATCTTTTAATTTTTTCTTTTTTTACTATATTTTTTTATTAAACTTGACAGTGTTAAGATTTAAAGTTATATTACTCTCTGTAAAACTAAACAGTGTTAAGATGAAGTTTAGTTATTCGCATATCCAGGAGAATTTATATGAATAAATCAACTATTCATAAGCAAACAATTTTTGCAATTTTAATATTTCTTGCCTCGTTAAATTTGAGTGCTCAGGAAAAATCTCAAAAAGAGTATAAATTTAATGTCATCCCACAAATTGATTTTGGTATGCTTCAACTTGAGAACAATACTCTTCTTTACAGCCCATCAGGGACTTTGATGTTTAAATATCAGAAAGAAGAGGCGGCTGAAATAAATGGACCTGATGTAATTGCATGCAGTTTTTCATATGGTCAAGATATTTTCTCAAAATATGATTCAGAGATTAATGAAAAACAATTTCATAAGCTTGGATTGTTCTGTAAGGTTGTATCTGACAAAAATAATTTTCTTTTGAAGATTGATGACAGAGGTGTAAAACCTTTTGAAAGTTATAAAAACTTTGAGGCACTTTTCTTTTATTCCCGTAAAATTATCGATTCTGATTCGACTCAGCTGGATATTGGTGGTGGACTTGCGGCTACAGATACAGGAATTGTTCTTGGTGGTTTGGATATTATTATTGTTCCGCTTCCTATGATTCATTTTTCATACAAAAATCAGTTTATCGATACAGAAATGGAATGGATTGGTATGCCTGATGCGATAATCACTTTATTCCCTCAGAATATGTTCCGTATCCGAAGTTTTTTTGCTCTTGCTGGTTTTGATTTACCAAAAGATTTTATGGGTGATCTTGCTCTCTGCTTTTATCCTTTCAGGGATGGCTTTTTGAAAGATCTTGCAAGCTTTTCAATTGGTGCAACTCATGAAGTTAAAAAGCTTCGTATAAATACTGAAAACTCATTTATATATGATTATTTTACGGCCTATGGTCAGCTCAGTATTACTGCACTTACGGTACGTGCCGGCTATGCTTTTGGGGGAAGGCAGACATTCCGGGGAACGGACAGTAAAACTACAAAAAATTATGACGGCGGATTCTTTGCGACAATTCAGGCGATGTATAAGTTTTAGAAAGAGACCTCGAATCAACTTCGGGGTGACAGAGAGGAAAAAGATGAATACAAAGAATAATCATAGTAAAATAATAATCAGTATATTAATTTTTCTTGGGGTGATGAATATGACAGGCTGTGCGACTCTTAAGATTGGGATAGACGAAAAAGCAAAGGGGCTTGAAAATACAAGAAAGCTTGGCGTGGAAATCAATGGAGTTTTGAATGGAATCTTTATTACTTCTACAAATGAAGATAATCCGGTTCTGCTTTTTATTTCCGGTGGTCCCGGTGTTCCTGAGGTCTGGCTTAACGAAGTTTATGCCAATCAGTATCCAAACAAACTTGCAGAACATTTTACTGTCTGCTACTGGGATTATATCGGCGAAGGCCTTTCATACAGCAGGAAAATAAAAGCTGAAGAAATCACCCTGGAGCGACTTACCGAGGATGCCATGACCGTCGCAAAATATCTCAAGGAAAAATACGGAAAGGAAAAAATCTATCTGATGGCTCATTCAAGCGGCAGTAATTTAGGACTTCATCTGGCACAGACTGATTCAGAAGATTTTTACTGCTACTTTGGAATGGGGCAGGTCTATGGTGATGACAAGGCAAGAATGAATGCAGGCTATGATTTTCTGAAGACTGAGTTTGAAAAGACCGGCAACAAGAAGGGACTGAAAAAATTGAATAAGCTAACCTCTTCTTCAAATGTTGGCCGCGACCTTGAACAGGTGCTTCTTATGGCAGGCTGTGCAACAACCCGCGAAATGAGGTCGGATGCAAAAGATATTTTCTTTAAACAGCTTTCTGCAAATTGTTATACAAATCAAGAAAAAATCAACTACTGGAAAGGAAAAATGCTTCTTTCAAAAAGTGCTTACAGCAAATACAACACTGTGCAGGATGCAGATAAGCCGGCTTTGATACCTGTGCATTTTTTCAGCGGCTATTATGATTACACAACGCCGATTACTCTTTCTAAAGAGCTGCTGGAAAAACTTGAAGCACCCGAAAAAAAATTTTATACTTTTTATAATTCGGCCCACTCGCCACTATGGGAAGAAAATGAACTTGTAATTGAGGCAATGCTGGAACATGTCAGATAAATATCATCATGGAGATTTGAGGAATGCTCTTATAGAGGAGAGCATCAAAATGATAAATACCTCGGGCGAAGAATCCTTATCCATGCGAAAGCTGGCAGAAAAATGCGGGGTTAGTATGGCGGCTCCTTATGCGCATTTTAAGAATAAGGAAGAAATGATTAACGCCATCAAAGAATATGTTGAAGAGGCTTTTACAAAATATCTGGAAGCTGCAGTCAGTTCTTGCGAAAATGACATAGAGAAAAAAATCATTACGCTGGGAAATGCCTATATTACTTTCTTTCTTGAAAATCCGGAGTACTTTACTTTTCTTTTTTCCCGCGGTTATATTCATGCAAATCTTGATTTTAAGAGCTCAGATCAAAAAGATTTTAAGCCTTTCAAAATCCTCAAAGATTTATGCTCTATTTATTTTGATGAAAAAAAGCCGGAGCTTTCGGATTACGAAAAAGAACTGGAGATAATCCGCATCTGGGCTTCGGTTCAGGGCCTGACTTCCATTATGTTTATGCCGAATGTAAAGTGGAGCAGAAACTGGAAAGATGAAATTTCAAAACTGCTGAAATAGTCAGATTGTTTTGCCACTCTGCATTTGATATAATTGATTTTATGATTCAAGATATTTTTCCTTCGGTCTTTGATAATCATTTTGAAAATTATAAAGTTTCTGATGATGATTTTGTATTTGATTTTTTGGATGATAAGGTTTACGTTTCTTATGATACAAAAGAAGAAAAACTGAAATTACCAACTTTTAAGGATTTTGCCCTCCCGGCTCTTTCTGCTGTTTATCTTTTTTCAATAGATAATAAAAGGTATTTTCTTATTAAGGATGATATCGTTCCCTTTGCAAATCTGGAAGATTATTCTTTTTTCACACCCCGTCAGCTGCGGAATCTGCCGCTTGTTTCAAAACTTGAGCTTTTTGCAGTTTTCTCTGCTTATCACATCTGGAAGTGGTATGATGATAATCAATTCTGCGGTCGCTGTGGAAAACCTCTGGTTCTCGATACTGTTGAGAGGGCGCTTTGCTGTTCTGAGTGTGGGGCAAAAATCTATCCGCGGATTAATCCGGCTGTAATTATTGGAATCTTAAATCAAAAAAAGGACAAAATTCTTATCACAAAATATCGCAGAGGGTATGCACATTCTGCTCTGGTTGCGGGCTTTACCGAGTTCGGCGAAACTCTTGAGCAGACGGTTGAACGCGAGGTAATGGAAGAGGTTGGCCTCAAGGTAAAAAATATCCGCTATTACAAGTCGCAGCCCTGGGCTCTGGCACAGGATCTTCTTGCGGGATTTTTCTGCGAGGTTGATGGGGATGAGACAATCAGAATGGACGAGGGTGAGCTCAAGTATGCCGAGTGGGTTAGCCGCGAGGATGTGGAGCTTCAGCCTAATAATCTTAGTTTAACGAATGAGATGATGAAACTTTTTAAGTCGGGAGCGAGTTTATAAAATATGGATTGCTTCGCCAGAGGCTCTCAATGACGTAGCTGTTGCTCTCAAAAACAACTGTAAGTATTGCAATCATCTGGCGAGAAATTTCGTAAGACTTCGGTTTCATTATTCTGTGCCCGCATCTTCTTAAAATCTCTTGGTGACATTTTGTAAAATTTCTTAAAAGTTTCTGCCATGTAACTTGCGCCGGAAAAACCTGTGACTTCTGCAATCTCACTCATGCTCATGTCGCCGGCAAGAAGCAGGTCTGTAACTTTACGGCATCTGTAGTGCATAAGATATTCAATTGGTGATTTTTCCGTGAGCTTATTAAAAATCTTATTGCAGAGGCTCTGACTTACGCCGCCGGCCTGGGCAATTTCTTTGAGTGTGATTTGTTCATTGTAGTGCTGATCTATATAGAACATCATGGTTTTTAGCTTTGAGTTGTGAGAATCACTGTCTTCTATGTGACCAACGTGCAGACGGTAAGCATCGGTAAAGCGGTGCATTATGATTTCCCAGATTTCGAAAAAATCCTTTGTAATCATAAACTCATTGCCAGTCTCTTCTTCTTTGATGAGAGTTTTCATCAGTTTTTGAATTGCAGGTCCATCAAAATCTTCTGCCTTAAAATGGATAAAAGGAACACTGCGGTCTGAGATGATTGGTTTTATTGCTTTACTTTCGACTGCAAAACTTGAAGATATTATGCTCGGATGCATAACGGCAATGTAATACAGCGTGCTGCGGTTTTGTCCTGAAATAGAGTAGTGGATTCTGTCTGAGTTTACAAAAATTGTATCGCCTCTTTTTAAGGTGATATTTGTGCCGTCAACAGAATAAGCCATTGTGCCCGAATAAACAGAAACAATTTCAATATCATCATGATAGTGGGGAACCCGCTCCCAGGTGCAGCCGGGGTAAACGTAGCCGTCGTGAATATATGCCGGAAAGCCATCAATGTTATAATTTACAACTTCTGAACCATCGCTGCGCTTTAAGATAATTCCTCTTACAGGTTTTTGTGTAGTTTCTGGCATAGCCTCTCCTAAAATAATAACTAAATTACATAATATATGAAAAATAGTTATTAAAATAAGTAAAAATTATAATTTTATTACATCACAATATCAAGTATAATCCAACTATCTTGTAAATGCAAGGGAATCTGGGGCGGATATATGGACACCCCGCTCCGGGTTCCTTTGTTTCTTCGAACGGAGGTTTTTATGGAAGATGCAATCATCATGAATGGCGTGACTAAGGAGTTTAAGGTCCTCAATCGCCACGAAGGACTTAAGGGTAGTCTTAAAGATTTGTTTTCACGTGACTATAAAACAGTTACAGCAGTAGATAATATTTCAATCAATATAAAAGCTGGAGAGATTGTCGGTTACCTTGGACCTAACGGCGCCGGTAAATCTACAACCATCAAAATGATGACAGGCGTGCTTGAGCCAACTCGAGGCGAGATTCTGGTAAATGGAACTATTCCTTATAAGAACCGCACCCGCAACGCAGAAAATATCGGCGTTGTTTTTGGTCAGAGAAGTCAGCTCTGGTGGTCGCTTCCTCTTATTGAATCATTTAAGTTGCTGAAAGATATTTATATGATACCAGATGCAGATTATAAGCAGATGCTGGAGCTTTATCGGGAGCTTGCAGATATTGAAGCTCTTTTGCATAAGCCTATCCGCCAGATGTCTCTTGGACAGCGCACCCTGAGTGATATTCTTGCAGCCTTTTTACATAACCCGAAAATTGTTTTTCTTGACGAGCCCACAATCGGTCTTGATGTTGCCATGAAGGCAAAAATCCGAGAGCTTATCAAAGGATTGAATAAGGAAAAGAATACAACTGTAATTCTTACTACTCATGATATGGGGGATGTTGATGCGCTGTGCAAGAGAATTGTTATCATTGATCACGGCAGTATGATTTATGATAACGACATAGAGCACCTTAAGCATTACTTCGGTTCATACCGTACTTTGAGACTGAATCTTGCTGATGGCGGCTGGAAGGAAATTGTAGTTGATGAATCTAAAACTGATGTTATGTCTGTAATTGCAGAATATCAGCGAAAGGGTGGCATTAAGGATATTAAGCTCGAGGATATTTCTACTGAGGAAGTAATTAAACGAATTTACGAGCAGGCCGCATCTAGAAGCGCGTAGGGGGGGAAAATGAACATAAAAAAATACTTAGCACTTACCCGCCTGGGGATGATGGAAAAACTTCACTACAGGCTGGGAACTTTTGTAACACTTTTCGGAAACCTGATTTATCTGGTTCTGATATATTTTCTCTGGAAGGCAATTTATGCCAGTTCTGGAAGTGATGTAGTAAACGGAATGACATTAAATGATACTCTGGTTTATCTGGTTCTTGCGACAGCTCTCTTCAACTTTCTGGAGGTTTTCCTTGTATGGGATATGAGCCGTGAAATCCAGTCTGGTGCAATTGTTCTGAAGTTACTCAAACCTATGAATTTCAGGAGTTACAGCTTCTGGTCCTACATCGGTGAAAACGTTATGTCTTTTTTTCTGACCTTTCTTCCAACCTTTATCATTATCAATATACTAACGAACGGTAGCATTGCGCTCAGCTTTAATCTGCTGTTTTTTGTTGTGTCTGTGATTATGGCTCTGGTTATCAATTTCAGTATAGATATGATTTGTGCAACAATTTGTCTTTATACTGAATCAACCTGGGGCTTGAATATGGTAAAGGAGTGCATTGTGCTTCTGCTTTCAGGAGCTTCTATTCCGCTGGCTTTTTTTCCGGAAGTCTTACGCAAGATTGTTCAGTATCTTCCATTTCGCTGTATTTATGATACACCGCTGAGTGTGTTACTTCAAAAGCCGGGATACACTTTTGGAACAGGACTTATTTCCACCCTTGCACTTCAACTTGCATGGTGTATTGCGTTGACTGCTATAGGCTGTGCTTTCTGGAGCCTGTCTCTAAAGAAGATTACTGTAAACGGAGGTTAGAAAATGAATATGAATAATATGAGCGTTTCTGTTGCAAAAAGACGCGGCCTTAAGTTTTATCTTGATATTTATAGAAAAATTCTTATTCAGGATTTGAAGAGCAAGATGAGTTATCGTGCAGATTTTGTGATTTCAAATATCGGAATGATTGTTTCGAATCTGGTTGGCTTTGTGACTTTTTATATTTTGTTCCAGAACTTTCCGTCTATCAACGGATGGACAATGTATGAAATGCTTTTTCTGTATGGATTTTCACTTGTGGCTTTAACACCTGTTCAGTGTTTCTTTGATAACAACTGGAATCTACGTTATGCAGTAAAAACTGGAGATTTTATTAAGTATTGCTTCCGCCCGATAAACATTTTCTTCTATTATATTTCTGAAGTTTTTGATGTAAAAGGGCTGGGACAGCTGTGTTTTGGGGTTGGAACTCTAGTATATGCCTGGAGCCATCTTGCAATTCCTGTAACTGCAGCGACTGTGATGCAGACCCTTTTGTTTCTTTTTGCTGCATCACTTTTTATGATCGCAATAATGAACTTTGCTGCGGCTACCTGCTTCTGGATTCAGAACTCGGGGTATATTATGGTAATAATGTTCCGTTTTAAGGATTTTGCAAAATATCCTGCAAGTATCTTTAATTCATTTTTTAGAATCATCTTTACCTTTGTGATTCCAATTGCGTTTATTGCCTATTATCCGTCGCTTGTTGTATTGCGTCCAAATGAGATTCCGCTGTTGTCATGGCTTTCGCCACTGATTGGTCTTTTGTTTTTCTACCTGAGTTATAGATTCTGGCTCTTAGGAGCACGAAAATATGATGGAACCGGCTCTTGAGACCATAGAAAATTATTTTCTAAAAGTACTAGAAATAGTAGCAAAAAAGCGTTACTGTTTTGTTTAACAAGATATTACTATTCATATAGGAGATTTATTTGTATGAAGAAAATTATTGCTATGGCTTTTACAGCTGTTTTAATGCTTAGCGCAACTTTTGCACTTGATTTTGAATTGGGAGCTCGTGGTATTCTTGGTAGAAACCTTGATGGTGGTTCTTTTGCTGACAATTATCAAGCTGCTAAAGAAGACAAAACTTTTGATTTTGGATTTGGAGCTTATGCTAACTTTGCATTGTTTGGAGGGCTTGGAATTCAGGCAGAAGCAAACTATGTAAATAGTTCTATGACATTTGTAAAAGAAGGTGCAGATACTGTTAAGTATAGCATGCATATCTTAGACCTTTCTCCAATGGTTTGGCTCAACCTTGATTTGTGGAGATTTACAATTGGTTTTGGTGCTGGTCCTAACTTTGAAATTCCTTTGGCTTCTTTGGGTGATATCAAAGATGCAAAGAAACAGGATTTTACAGTAGGTATTATCGCTGGTGCTGATGCTAAATTCTATTTTTCAAAACACCTTGGTATTGTTCTTTCTGGCCGCTTTATCTGTGACTTTAATAAGAAAGATGTTCCAATCGAAGTAAATGGATATCAGTTAGGTGATGCTTCATATCCAACTTATGAGTTTGCCCGCAGAACACTTTATGGTGGACTTGGAATGGAGTTTAAGCTCTTCTAATCGATATCAGATTTAGAATTAATCGCAAAAGGTCTTTCCTAAAATGGAAGGACCTTTTTTTTAATGTACTTCCACACAATTAATTAAATCACTATAATCAATTTTATATCGAAACACATAAAGGACATTTTTATGATAGTAATGAAATTCGGTGGTTCTTCTGTTGCTAATGCAGAGAGAATCAAACATGTTGCTTCTATTATAAAGGCATATCAGGAAAAAAGACCTGCTGTAGTTCTCTCTGCCATGGGCGATACTACAGATCACCTTCTTGAAGCAGCAGACAAAGCAGTGCTCGGAGAAGTTGATGTTGCGGGAGTTGCTAAACTCCACGAGGATACAGCTGCTGAGCTTGGAATTAATATTGAGACAATTCAGGCTCTTTTGACTGAATTAAAACAGCTGCTTACCGGTATTTCAATGCTTAAAGAAATCAGTAAACGTTCACGTGATTATCTCGTAAGCTTTGGTGAGAGGATGTCTGTTCGTATGATGGCTGCTTACCTTGAATCACAGGGAATCCCTGCTAAATTCTATGATGCCTGGGATATCGGAATTGTTTCTGATTCAAACTTTATGTCTGCAGAACTCCTTGATGAGGTTTGGGAAAACATTCCTTCTCATTTGAATGATTATAAAAATGGTATTGATAATCACATTCCAATCGTAACTGGTTTTATTGCAAAAGATGTAAAAGGAAATATCACAACTCTTGGTCGTGGTGGTTCAGATCTTACTGCTACTATGATTGGTGCTGCTATGCGAGCTGAAGAAGTTCAGACTTGGAAGGATGTTGATGGTATTCTTACTACAGATCCACGTGTTGTAAAAGAAGCAAAGCCTGTTCCTGAAGTTACTTATGAAGAAGCACAAGAACTTGCAATGTTTGGTTCACAGGTTTTGCATCCACGCTCTATGTTGCCGGTTCGTAAAACTGGAACTCCAGTTCGTGTAAAGAACTCTTATAATATTACAAGTCCTGGTTCTCTTATCGTAGAAAAACACTCTGGTAAGGTTCCTCCAGTTTGTGCAATTACAACTGTAAAGCACATTACTTTGATTGATATTATCAGTTCAAGAATGCTGGGGGCAGCAGGCTTCCTTGCTCACGTTTTCAATAACTTCCTCAAATGGAATATCAGCATTGATGTTATTGCAACTTCAGAAGTTTCTGTTTCTCTTACTGTAAATACAAAGGCTGATTTGTCTGGCCTTGTTGCAGATCTTGAGCAGGCTAGTCAGGTTTCTGTTCGTAAGGATAAGGCAATCGTTACAATTATTTGTGATGCCGCTCATTCTTCTGCAATTCTTGCAAGCGGATTTGATGCTCTCGCTGATGAAGGAATCAACGTACAGATGATCAGTCAGGGTGCAAGTAAAGTAAATATCAGCATGATTGTTGATGATGATGAAGCTGAAAAGACAGTTCAGATTTTGCACAACGCTTACTTTAGTTAATAGCAGAAAATAATTTAAAAAGGAGATCGCTATGAAGATTGCACTCGTTGGTTACGGAAAGATGGGACATATGATTGAGCAGGCTGCTAAGCGTGCCGGTCATGAAGTTGTTACTACTATAGATGTTATTGCCGATGACGCTAAGGTAAAGGTTGCTGCCGGCGATACTGATTCAATTGTTCGCGCTGTAAAATCAAGCGGGGCAGAGGGGGTTATTGAATTTACTCATCCTACTGCTGTTCTTGCTAATGTAAAAGCTTTGCTTCCACTTGGACTTCCTCTCGTTGTTGGAACTACAGGCTGGAATGATAAGCATGCAGAAATTAACGAACTTGCTGCTAAGGTTGGTGGAACAGTTATGACTGCCGGTAATTTTTCTATCGGTGTAAATATGTTCTATAAAATAGTAGAAGAAGCTGCAAAGATTATGGCTGAATATAAAGATTACGATGTTGCTACATGGGAACTTCACCATAATCAGAAGGCAGATAGTCCAAGTGGTACTGCTCTTGAGATTGCTCACCGTGTTCAGCTTGGTTATAAAGATAAAACTGAAATTGTAACTGATGCTTTCCACGAGCGTCCGGCTGCAAATCAGCTTCACGTAAGCTCAACACGCTGCGGTAATGTTCCTGGAACTCATAAGGTTTTCTTTGATGGAACTGCAGATACTATTGAACTTACCCATACTGCAAGAAGCCGCGAAGGTTTTGCAGTTGGCGCAGTAGATGCACTTGCAAAGCTTGATGCTGCTCTTAAGAGTGGAAAAGTAAAGCGCGGTGCCCTCTACGGCTGGGATGACTTGTATAATTAATCTATTGAATCATCAAAAGATTAGAGCACGCTATGAGTACTTGCGATGCAAGCAGAAGGCTGTATCGGATTATTCCGGCGTGCTTTATTTTTAACTTAGCCTGATTAATAAAGTGGAATGCCGTCAGTGCTGCAAAAATCGTTGTGCCGGCAAAAAGTAATATGGAACTACCTGTCTTTTCATAGCAGAGAAAAATCAGACTGCAGAAATGTAAATATGAAGAAAGTGCAAAACTGCATGCAAATAAAATGTAAAAACGAAGTTCCTGTTTTCCAGAAAGAATAATTGCTGCTATGGTTCCTGCAACATAAATACAAGACATAAGAATTATGAGCCATAGTGGAACACTGTGAATATAGAAAACAGATCTGTATAAAGTAATCCAACAAAAAACATTTGCAAGAATGAGAATGCGGCCAAAAATTCGTAAAAACTTGTACTTGTCAAACGAAAGAAAAATAGTTGAAACAGTTGCCAGTGAAAGAGCTGCAATTGTTACCTTAATTAAATGTAATGAATCTGGCAGGTAGTTCTGTAACAGCAAAACAAGGAATGCACCAAAAACTGGCATAATAAAACATTCAGTAATCTTTTGCATTATAACTTTTTTTAATATATGAGAAATAATCAGCAGAATAAAATCAATTGCCAGAACGCTGATAAGAATCCAGTTTATAGTAGTCATTTTTAATATACTCCGTCAAAACTTTTTGTTATTCTACCACAGAAAACCTTTTCTGTGAATTGAACTTTTAGTCTTGTTTCATTATAATCTCACGTATTAAAATCGGGCGAATGTTTCGATTTTTTTTGAAAACTATCCGGTACGCCGGAAATTTGAGGATAAATATATGACAATTACTGAAATGCTTGGTCAGAGCGGACTTCTGACTCTGCTTGGTATGTGTGTTGTATTCAGCTTTATCATTATCCTGATTATCTGTATGACAATTCTGAAGGGGGTTGTTCATGCACTTAAACTTGATAAAGAAGAGCCTAAAGACACACCGAAGGCTTCGGCTCCAGTAAATACTGGAAATGATGGTGCTATTATTGCTGCAATCGCGGCGGCCGTGCATGACAAGGCATTGAAATCGTAAATATAGGGGTATAAATATATGGCTAAAGTAGGAATTACAGAACTTGCAATCCGTGATGCTCATCAGAGTCTTCACGCTACACGTATGACAACAGCAGATATGCTTCCAATCTGCGATAAGCTTAATAAAGTTGGTTATAAATATGTTGAAGGATGGGGTGGAGCAACTTATGACTCTTGTATCCGCTTCCTCAACGAAGATCCATGGGATCGTCTCCGCAAACTTCATGCTGCAATGCCAGATACAAAAATCATGATGCTTCTTCGTGCTCAGAACCTTCTTGGTTACAAGCACTATGCTGATGATGTGGTAGATAAGTTCGTAGAAACTGCTGCAAAGAATGGTATCGGATGTTTCCGTATTTTCGATGCTTGTAACGACCCACGTAACATGGAACGTGCTACAAAGGCAGCTAAAAAGTCTGGAGTTGATGTTCAGATGGCTATTTCTTATGCCGTAACTCCATTCCACACAAATGAAAAATATGCAGAGCTTGCTAAGACTTATGCAGACTTTGGTGCAGATTCTATCTGTATTAAAGATATGTCTGGTCTTCTTAAGCCATATGCGGCTTATGACCTCGTACAGAAAATCAAGGCA
>Ga0129306_1003151_pt1 | contig 12913 bp, 13 predicted proteins | sample P827metagenome_FD_94438 | JGI IMG/M metagenome (GOLD analysis project Ga0129306, IMG submission 94438) | Capybara group fecal microbial communities from Wisconsin, USA - P827 metagenome | ecosystem: Host-associated > Mammals > Digestive system > Large intestine > Fecal | place: USA: Wisconsin...
CTTCCGTATTTTTTACTAAGTGCCTTTGTTTCAATAACTGCCATTTACGCTTCCTCCTTCCCTGCTGCGTAGTTTGCAACTACTCTTGCGATCTCCTCTGCATCGTACCCGAAATCTTTCATAACCTTGATAAACTCTTCGATCTTTTCTTTTGCAAGATCTTCTCTCATCTTAGCGATCATTTCTTTATCCTCCGTAATGAATCTGCCATTGGTTCTTTGAGTACTGATTATCCCGCTGCGTTCAAGCTCCGAAAAAGCTCTTTGCACCGTATTTGGATTAGCTCCCACTTCGCTTGCCATATCACGTACCGAAGGCAATTTCTCTCCGGGAGCGTAACTTCCGTTAACAATGCGGATGCCTATCTGTTCTATAAGCTGAACATATATAGGCCTGTCATTAGTAAAATACCACATGAAATACCTCCAATCTAAATAAGGTGTATTACTGTATTAAGCGCTTAATACAGTAATACACCATTTAATATTATTTGTCAACACTTTTTTATTTATTTTTTAAATAAACTTTTCTAACGTACCTGAAGGTCTCCTTTTCGCCCTTGTCGCGAAGCATTATAAGCAGCATCTCAAGGTCTTCTCTGGTCTTAGGGTGTATTATGCTCTGCTCCTTGTGGTTACCCATAAAGTACTCATACGGGTCCGCATCCGTGTATGCCTTGCCGTGATAATTCTTGCAGGCGGCGATGCGGTCGCACAGCATCTCAGCGATATACTTCTTTGGCATATCGCAGCCAATAAGTCCCATTACCTGTTTATCCGTGCTGTAGTCTACCCAGTACTCAAGGTGGTGTTTGTTTCGCCCCTTGTGATGAAGCCAGGCTCTGCTGAAACCAAAAAGCCTTCTTTCCTCGCCGTTAGGGCTCTTATCTCCCTGAAAATACAGGATACCTATCTTAAATTCTTCCCAACTGTACTTTGAAAGATCATGCATAAGCCCCTGCCATATAAGGCCGCACTTAAAGCAATGCTCCATAACCAGCCGCTTATGGTGGTTTATGGTGGCAAGATGACCCCAAAAGTTACGCCATTTACTCATAGATCAGTGTTCCTTTGCCGCTTTTATACGAAAATGTGGCAACTCTTCCGTTTATCATGGTCCAGGAAGGAGCTCTGTGCCCTACGTCTGCGCCAAAAACAACAGGAAGATTGCCAAGCCCTGCGCGTGAAAGTGCCCCGCGCACTGCATCTTCATATGTTATACCATAATCTGCGGTGTAAAAACAAGGTCTGCCAAATATAATGCCCCTGGCATTTTCAAAGCATCCTGCTTCTTTAAGCTGCCAGATAGCGTTTGACATGGCATTTCCTGAAAGGGCGTAAGACTCAAGATACCAAAGAATGCCTGAGTCTGCGTGTCTTTTGATAAAACCTTTCGTATCTTCAAAACGGGTTCCCATAAGCTGCAAAACAACCTCAAGGCAGCCCCCGAGAAGAGTTCCCGATACTTCAAATTCCTCTTCGCCGTTCATGCTTTTAAGTTCGGTTTTTCCATCAAGCACGTAATCTTCAATGCCTGTTACTCTGTCGTTATATGAAGACTCGTAGGCGTCGTAGCTATGCTGCTCGTTAGCCTTTCCCTGTAGCAGATCAAGACATGTCTGCAGGCTTTCGTGAAGATGCTCCATACCAAACTCATTGAAATTGTTGGTATAAACGGTTTCCATATCAAGAAGAGTAGCAAGGCTGTAAGTAAGACAGGTGTTGTCTGAATAGCCGCAGAAATGCTTCTGATGCACGGCGATCTTTCCAAAATCTATATACGGCAGGATCTCGCATTCAAAATCTCCGCCCTTTGTGGCAAAGATAACACCCACATCATGGTTTTCAAAGAGATTCATTACCTCATTAGCACGAGTGCGTGCATCGGCGCTCCTTCCAAGCTCCGATACACGCACGTGTCCTGTCTCTTTTACATCAAAACCAAGCTTTGAAAGGTTTGCCTTTGCATTATCAAGCCTTCTAAGGTCTGTCTCTTCATAGTTTCCGTCCGAAGGAGCACAGACCCCTATTTTTTTACCCGGTTTTAAATATAATTTCCTCATATCTTATAAATATTTCTTAAGGGTCTCAGCCTTATCAGTCTTTTCCCATGAAAGATCAAGGTCGTTTCTTCCAAAATGACCATAAGCAGCCGTCTGCTTGTAGATAGGTCTGCGAAGGTCAAGCATCTTGATGATTCCTGCAGGGCGAAGGTCAAAGTTCTCTCTGATGATCTCTACGATCTTCTCGTCTGAAAGCTTGCCTGTACCGAAAGTATCTACCATGATAGATGTTGGGTTTGCAACACCGATAGCGTATGAAAGCTGGATCTCGCATCTGTCTGCAATGCCTGCAGCTACAATATTCTTAGCTACGTATCTTGCAGCGTAAGCAGCAGAACGGTCAACCTTTGTACAGTCCTTACCTGAGAATGCTCCGCCGCCGTGACGAGCGTATCCGCCGTAGGTATCTACGATAATCTTACGGCCTGTAAGACCTGAATCTCCGTTAGGTCCGCCAATAACAAAACGGCCTGTTGGGTTGATAAAGAACTTGGTCTTTTCGTCAATGAGTTCCTTTGGAAGTACAGGTTCAAACACGTACTTCTTGATATCTTCATGGATCTGCTCCTGGCTGACATCTGCAGCATGCTGTGTAGAAAGAACTACAGCGTTAAGATGAACAGGCTTGCCGTTCTCATCGTATTCTACGGTTACCTGGCTCTTGCCGTCAGGACGAAGGTATTTAAGAGTTCCGTTCTTACGAACCTCTGTAAGCTTTCTTGTAAGCTTGTGTGCAAGGGAAATAGGGTATGGCATATACTCTTCTGTCTCATTTGTAGCAAAGCCAAACATCATACCCTGATCGCCGGCTCCGATAGCTGCGATCTGCTCATCTGTCATAGTGTGCTCTTTTGCTTCAAGCGCCTTATCTACGCCCATAGCAATATCGGCTGACTGCTCGTCAAGAGCAACGATAACGCCGCATGTATTTGCGTCAAATCCGTATGTTGCATCATCATAACCGATCTCTCTTATAGTATCTCTTACGATCTTCTGAATATCAACGTAAGCCTTGGTGGTAACCTCACCCATAACTAGTACAAGTCCTGTGGTACAAGCAGTCTCACAAGCAACACGGCTCATAGGGTCCTGCTCCATAAGTGCATCAAGCACTGCGTCTGAGATCTGGTCACAGATCTTGTCAGGATGCCCTTCTGTAACTGACTCTGACGTAAATAATCTTTTCTCCATAAAAACTCCTTTCAGGTGGACATTTTCTCAATATAAGCAAAACAAAAAAGAGAGAAGCGCGTCGTCTTCTCTCTATCAGCCTTTATTCTAGCCTCTTATTGTTCGATTACTCGCTTAAGATTGGCACCTTCCGGAACCTCCGGGGTTGCCGTGACTTCACAGAGCCTCTAACTCTCCGTCACTCTGAATAAGAGAAAATGTACAATATTGATTTGTTTCTTTGCACCTTGAATGATACAACAGAAAATTAGTTTCGTCAATATAAATTATTTTCAAAGACAACTTTACACTCATACCCCCTTTTTCTAATCAAATTTGAAATTTGTCTCAAAAAATGCATATTGTTTTTTTTCGTATGTTATATAAAATCAAGTTGTAAAAGGGAAAAAAAATCAGCGGATAATGACAGTAAATTGGAGGAAACTATGAGAAAAATGAATAAAGAGAGAAATAGCGTTATATTAAGTACTTACGCAGAAATAATGAAGGTTTGCGGTTGTGGAGTGTGTTTTGTGGGATTGAGTTGTCCATGTTCTGGTTCATCATTATATAGCAAAATGTCAATTAATCCTATTTATATCAATTCTGAAGCAGAGTATAGAACTGATTATGGTAACCATACATAAATTAGGCTTTGTAACATTATCCGCTGATTATGATACAGGAGACTAACTATGAGAAAAAAAATTATTACAGTTGCTTTCATCATAATTATTACTTTTTATGGTTGTAACAATTCGTCAAAAGATGTTACCATCAAAGAATCTTCCCAAAATGATACCACCGACAGAACAGAGTCAGATCAGTGTCTGACATTGTCAATACCTATGTACTTTGGTTCTATTGTTGATATTGTTCATCAATATGAAAAGGCACATCCAAATGTAAAAATCGAAGTGCAATCAGCAGTCAATGAAGGCGAATACTTCTACGACATCAGCATGGATGTTTTTAATGATTATGTTCTTCAAATGGCTACTGATGTTATGAGTTCTACAGATATTGATATATATGAGACCGGATATCTTCCCTACTTTAAGTATTCAGGAAGTAATGCATTTGAAAATCTATATGACTATATGAACGAAGATCCGGATTTTGACCAAGACGATTATTATACTAATATATTTGAAGCTTTGTCAGATAATGGGAAGCTATACTTATTACCACATCATTTTAGCTATAATCTGGTAAGACTAAACAGAAAATATGTTGACGACTCCGATGTCGATTCCATTTTTATCAATTACAAACAGTTAGAAAGCCTTTATACTAAAGCTAAGCAAACGCATCCGAAAGAAGCAATTGATTTTTCCCTAAACCGTTCTGCATATTCATATTCCTTCAATGCAATTGAACTTTCAAGTCAACTTGACCTAAGGAATGGACAAATCATTTCAGATCCTGAGAGATTTAAAGAATATCTTGAGTTCGAAAAAGTTCATTTACCACATACAATTGATGAAAAGCTGCTGCCTTATGATTGTGTTGATCCAGACCCGAGTGATAACAAATGGTTTATGAATTGTTTTTCATTTGGCTTAACTAACGTAAATGAGACTTCTGATGCTGTCAGTAAGCCTTATTTACTTTCTGCAAGTAACAATGACCTGCAGATACAATTATGTGGTGGGTTGTATTCCATTTCCTCGCATAGTAAAAGCAAAAAATTAGCTTGGGATTTTCTTATGTTTATGATTGAAGAAAAGGATTATGATTTTGATTCTTATGATTGGAAAGACTATCCGTTAAAAATAGAATACAATATCGGCGTTGTATCGGTTAACAGAAATAATTTTATTAAGTCTGCAAATCAAATTCTTGGAGAGAGATATGAACGTGATGTCAAAGAGGATGTTGAATTTTGGGATAGCATTAATAAATCTGTTGATCACGTGATTTTTACAGATTCGGAAACCTATGATATCTTTTATGATATTATATCGGATTATGAAAAAGACCTGATTGATGTTGACGAATGTATACAGATCATACAAGATAAAGCCAATATTTATCTTCATGAGTAATTATCTGTCAATCAAGTATTTGTATTGGTTAACATAAAGGAGTGTAGGCATAGTCTGCTAAGCATACACTCCTTTATGTTTTAGTTGAATTAATCTCATTTCACCAAAATGTTAACACGGACTGGTTTCCAGTTTATTTACAAATAGATTTTCTGCAATTGATTCTACATTCCAGAACTGTAAAACATCCATTGATTCTTCAACCAGGTTACTTTTTCCCATTTGCTCAAGACTCTTTTGTAAAAGATAATCAAATTTACAAAATAATATGGCATCATTACAGGAAAGTGCATAACCGATACCATCTTTGCAGATTTTAACAATCTCAACATAAATACCGGATTCCCAATATAGTGATATAAGTGAAAAAGCGACTGTTGCTTTATTTCTGACAGAAAAACTCTTTCTGTCATACATCTTTTTAACTAAAACGATACCATCCTTCTTTTTCCCGATTTTGTAATAAATCTCCCCAATATAGCAGATTGCCAATACTTCATTTTCAGACAAGGTGTAAATAGAAACGTCGATTTCTTCAGGCAAAGTCATTTTTAATACTCTGTTCAAAATGCATAGCGCAGTTTTTGTACCAATCTTGTTTAGCGAGTGCAAGGCCACCACTTTATATAGGTCTATAAACTGCTTATTTAGTGGACTATTTAGATTAATACGTGATTCAAGCAGTTTGATCTTTTCAAGCATTTTTTTATATTGTCCCAGTTCCAGATCATTTTTGATACTTTTCCCAATTTCAAGCAATTCATACTCGCACGATGTCAAAAACGGATATGTGTTTCTTTTAATTGATAATTCCAGTTTTTGCTCTACTTTTGAGCGTATATAGTCCTGCGGAGTTTGAAGATTGTTTTCTATCCGGAGAATAGTACTGGCATCACATACCTGTTCCGCAATTTTATTTCTCGTAAACCCTTTTATTATTCTTACGCTTCTAAAATATTCCCCTATTGAATATTGTGTTTCAATGTAAAACTCAGGAAAAAAAAGGAGCATACCGGCATCAGATACCTCTTTCACCAGTCTTTGCACATAGGATGTTAATTTGCTGCCGGGATCTGTTATTGTCAGCAATTTATCTATGCAGCATAACCGACCGGATTCTCGAAGCAGATTTATGCATTCTACAGCAAGTTTACTTGAATATTCCTCATCAATTTTTCTCCTGTTTAAGATCATCGCAATTCCCGGAAGAACTACTGACAGCTCATCTTTATCATAAATATTTTTACGACTATATGCCACTATCTGCTTTAGTAGCGATTCTGCTAACGATACGTTTGTTGTCTTATAGGCATAAAACCCGATAAGTGCCAGCTCAGATAGATCATATCTCTTAATTTAAGCTGACCGAACAGTCAAACTCATGGCAAGTAATACATATAGTTTCGTACGTGAGATTAAGTATAATGTCTTCCGGGGCTTTCCTTGCCAGCATTAATGAAAGCCTTAATTTATAATAAAAGCGCTTTTGTAAAGGAGAATCGATTTCATCTACATTGACCGATTGTAACCGGTTTTCCAGTTCTTTAAAGTCATTGCTTTTCAGTATCGAAAAGTAAAGGTTTTTAGCTTTCTCAAAACGCACTCCGTCAGCGTTATTAACTGTTCTATAAAATTCGTGCGGAATTGAAATTCTATCTGCAATTGACAAAAGCAAAAGAGAGTCCGGTTCATATGTACCTTCTTCAATGCGATAATACGTGGATTTAGAACAGATTCCGGAATAAACAGATGTAGCCGGGATTCCTCGGCTCTTACGAGTTTGTTTTATAAGATCAGAAATTTCGTTCCCCATACTTTTCCCTTTCCCCAAAGTTTACACTATTTCTACCTTATACACCATATATTACTATTTTATTTGTGATTTTTCAACGTATATTGTACATTTATTGTGTTTCTCTTAATGTCTCAATTTCCGTCCTGTAGTCCGCGTCAAGTTCATAAGACTTAAGAAAATTCTGCATACCTGAATAAGACTTTTTTTCAGCACATAAGCAGTAAACCATATCAAAACAGTTTTCACATCCCGATGCATTCATTGCCTCAGAAAAGGTATGTATAACTTCATTACTCCTTACTTTCGACAACTTTGACACACAATCACCTCCCCACCTAATTAATTTTATCGCAGTTTATTTTAAAATCAATACGCAATATTTGATATTTTCCCAGAAAATGCATATTGAAGAAAATGCGCTATTGTTAGATTATATAGTTATAGTAAATGTCATATTTACAACACTTGCTCATTGTATAAAAACGCGGGAGGATTCCGGTGAAAAAAATATTATTTTATATATCTATATGCCTTGTTATAATGCTAACCGCAAGCTGTGATAAAAATATCGACCTTAATACCGCGAATCAAAGTTCAGGCTCAGATAGTTCCGGCAAATTGATTTTATCTTTGCCTGTTTATTATGGTGCTATCGTTACCTATGTTGATTTATTTAGGGATGCAAACCCGGATATAGAACTTGAAATACGGTCTCTTATCGATAAAAGCAATTATAAGGATCCGGAAGTATGGAATAATGTTTTAGACAATTATTTGTCACAAATGTCTGTAGAAATAATGAGCGGAAGTGATGTGGACATTTTTGAAACCAGCAATCTCTCATACTATAAATATGCAAGCAGTGGCGTTTTTGAGGATTTCTATCCGTATATGAATAACGACCAATCCTTCAATATGGATGACTATTATACAAATATTTTTGATGCTCTTACCTATGAAGATAAACTTTGTGTTATGCCTAATCACATCATGTATGATCTGGTCAGGATTAACAGTAATTATGCGGATAACATTGCCTCTGAGGCTACCGGGGTTGATTATAAAGTACTGACAGATTTGTATAACAAAGCATGCGATTCTAATGTGGATTTTTCGCGCTTAAATTCTGCTGCCTATAATTTGTTTGCACGTAGTGAATTTGTTAATTATGTTGACCCATTTGACCGAAAAGCCAATTTTGACTCCGATATTTTTTATGAATTTTTAGGCTTTTCAAAAAAACACCTGAACTGGAACCCTGATGTTTCACCGTTTGATTGTAACGTTGTTAACACGGATGAGTCACCATGGTTTATTAATGCATATTCTTTTGATATGTACACCATGCTCGAAGATTGGGGCGATGTAACAAAACCTTTACTTCTTAGATCAAGTCAAGGTGAAAATGTCTTTTCTATCCGAGGAGGCGTTTATTCGATTTCATCTTTTAGCAAAAACAAACAACTCGCATGGGAATTTATTAAGTCTATGATAAGTGAAAAAAATTATCCTTTTGATAAATATGAAAGCCTTAACGATTATGTTTATAATATCGATCAATATATCGGTTACGTTCCAATAAACAAAAACAATTTTAAGACCGTTGCGGAGCAAATTCTTGGCAAGAGATTTAATCGCGATGTCACAAAGGAAATTGATTATTTTGACTCACTGAATCAAAGTCTTAATCAAGTCTCATTTGTTGATGCCACGGTTGAAATTTTGCTTGCTGATCTCAAAAGAGAATTTATCGCAGGCAGACTTACGGAAGAAGAATATGCAAAACAACTGCAAGAACGAATCCAAATATACTTAAATGAGTAATGTCAGCATCACCTTCTTAAATCATTAGCTTTTTATTGACAGGTACTGTGCTGTGCGAGGAGGTCACGAAATGACAAAATTAAATAAAACCAGAACCGAAATCACATTAAACACTTACGCTGAACTTATGAAGGTTTGTGCATGTGGTGTATGTGATATCGGTTGTACATGTTCTAATCCGACATTAGATAGACAAGTTTACTACACACCATTAACTCCAGAAGCTCGTTACAGAATCGATTTTGGCAACTATTCATAATCATTAAATGCGCTAAGTACCTGTCAATAAAATATAAACATTGGAGAACAAGAATGAAAAAACTCATTATTATACTTATTTGTACATTATTATTAGCCGGATGCAGAAACGACTTCTCTTTTAATAAGTCCAATGAGGAGATTATCGACAGCAGTAGCTCCTCTGAACTTTCCGGGAAACTGATCCTTTCAGTTCCTATCTATGTAGCATCTACAAAAGATTATGTTGAGGCATTTAAAAAAACATATCCTAATATTGAAGTAGAAGTCAGATCTGTTATAAATGACGACAATTATTATGATTGGGATCTATGGGGAACAGCATTTAATGAATACGTCTCTCAAATGGCTGTAGATATTATGAGCGGAAGTGATGTGGATATATACGAAACCTGTTATCTGTCTTTTTATAAATATGCAAACAGCGAATCATTCGAAAACCTATATACTTATATGGAAAATGACTCCTCAATTAACACCGAAGATTATTATATGAATATACTTGATGCTTTTTCCGTTGAGGACAAGTTGTGTTTAATGCCTGCAAATATATCATATGACCTTTTAAGAATAAACAGATCATATTTCCCAAAAGCCGATCCTGATACTATGGCCATAGATTATAAAGAGCTGGCTAAATTGTATGACTTGGCAAAAACTTCCGATATTGACTTTTCATACAAAGATTCAGGTCACTTTGATACATTCTCAAGAAACGAATTTTTAAGCTATATTGATCCTTTTGCTCAAAAGGTGAACTTCGATTCCCCTGACTTTCTTGATTTTTTAAGTTTTTCTAAAAACACTTTGTCTTGGAGCGAGATCAAGAAGCCACGAACAGACTATACAAGTTATATGGATTGGGAAAAACCATGGCTAATAAACATGTTTAGTTTTGATCTTTTTTCATTAAGTGAGGATACAGAATTTGTTTCTCAACCGTTGTTACTATGTTCAAGCAAGGGGAACAGGGGCTTTTCTCCAAAAGGAGGTATTTTTTCAATTTCCTCATTCAGCAAAAACAAGCAACTTGCTTGGGCGTTTATTAAATTTATGATAGAAGAAAAAGATTACCCATTTGAAGAATATAGCTTGTCCGATTATGGTCTACAAATAGAAACCTATATTTCTATGGTTCCGGTCAACAGAAATAATTTCATAAAAAGGGCTACGAGAATACTTGGAGAAAGATATGACCGAGACGTTTCAAAGGAAGTAAACTATTGGGATGCCCTCAACAAAAGTTTAAATTCTGTTCTCTTTGTTGATATTAACGCCGGTCGTATAACTGACGAACTTAAAAATGAATTTTCAAAAGGGCGTCTCACTAACGAGGAATATGCATCTCAATTACAGGAACGACTTCAGATTTATTATAATGAATGATAACTTTTTGTGTCTATAAAAGGGAGGTTAACATGAACTGGTGCACATTTAATACTAAAGATCATTATTATATCTACGACAGGCAAGAAAATCGAATCGGTGAACTCTCAAAGGATGATTACAATGCAATAGTTAATAATCCAGAAGACACTCTAGTTCTGCGCAAATTACAAAAAAATGGTTTTTGCCGGGAAAACATGCTTGAAACAATAGAAAACCCCGCATCTGAGTATATTGATTATTATCTTCATAATCAAATGACTCAACTTGTTTTACAGGTTACCCAACAATGTAACCTGAGATGTAGTTATTGCGTATACTCAGGCAGCTATAATAACAGGACTCATACCAATAAAAACATGACTTTTGAAACAGCAAAAAAAGCGGTCGATTTTTTGATTTCAAATTCAAAAGACAGCAAAAAGGTTTATGTTGGTTTTTATGGTGGGGAGCCATTGCTGAGATTTGACCTTATAAAAGAAGTGATCAACTACATTGAAAGAGAATATCCCGGAAAAAGAGTTGGTTACTCAATGACTACTAATTCAACACTCCTTTCCGAGGAAATCGGGGACTATATTGCCACTAAAAACTTCAATTTGGTTATTAGCCTTGATGGTCCCGAGAGTATTCAAAATAAAAATAGATGTTTTGCTAATGGAAAAGGTTCTTATTCAACTGTTATCCGCAACCTAAAGGCTTTAAAAGAAAGACATCCCGAATACTATGCGAGATGCTCTCTTGGCATGACTCTTTCACAAGATACAGATTTTAGTTGTATTAATAGTTTTGTAAAATCCGAAGATATAATCGATAGTATTTCTGCCAGAGTTGGCTTTATAAGCGATGTTGGTTTAGACAAGCTAGAACCGTATGATGAGAAAGTATATGCTGTTCAAGAAGAACTTAAAATGAAGCAACTATTATCATTTATGGGGGAAATCACTGAAAAACTTGAATTTCATTTATTTGGTAGTTACTCGACTACAATAGTCCCCAGACAATACGTTCTTGACACCGGTATAATGACCATCAAAAAGGGGCATCCCGGAGGACCATGTCTTGCAGGTGTAAAAAAAGCTTTTGTAGATGTAGACGGAAATATCTATCCTTGCGAAAAAATAGCCGAGTCCGAAGAACTAAAAATAGGTAATATAAACGAGGGGTTTTATAACGACAAAGTGTTGAGTCTGATCAATATTGCAAAAACTACCGAAAATGAATGCAAAAACTGTTGGGCTTTTGCTTTTTGTACTTCTTGTGTGGCCGCTTCTATAAACAGAACCGGTATTTCATCTGAAAAACGGCTTAAGAAATGCAAAGGCATAAAACTTGGAATTATTCTTTCTTTACGTGAACTCAAAATCATGGAAGAATATGGCTATGATGCCAAAAGATTCTTTTCAGCGGAGGTGCCAAATGAGTAAAAAACTACTATTATATCCATTTTCAGAGGATAAGGCTGAGTTTATAAGAAATATAACTGCGACTTCATACGACACAATAATCCCTGCAGCCTCAAAATGGATGGGGATATGTGAAAAAGATGCTGCTTTTTGCGATAATAAGGAAAAGACAGGGATTCTTATTAAAGATATGACGGATGATCTTATCAATTCCGCCGATGATATTTTGCTTTTATATGACAAGAATGTAGACCTTAAAGAATATACCGACATTATTAAAAGAACTGAGCAAATAGGCAAGACTCTTCTCATTGACAATGATCTTTATGGGTTTCTTGATCTAAAGGGCGACTGGTCTGTCCTTAGCCGCGCAAAAGAAAGGACACCTCAAAGTTTTAAAGTTGATAATCTTATGAATATACCTGTCCCAATTATTGCGGTAATGGGAATCGGTGTAAAAACTGATAAATTTGGCACGCTCATATCTGCCAAATGTAAACTTGAAAATGATGGTTACAATGTTCTTACGATTGGATCAAAAGTATACTCGGAATTATTCGGCATTGAAAACATACCTGATTTTATGTTTGAAGACATTTCGGTCGATAAAAAGGTACTGCGTTTCAATTACCATATCTATGAACTTTACCATGAAAAAAGGCCAGATGTTATTTTGCTGGAGATTCCGGGAGAAATCATGAAAGTAAGTCCAATGTGCTATGAGGGCTGCGGCGAACTTGCTTATATAGCAAGTAATGCTTTACGCATCGATGTTGCACTGCTGAATTTATATTACGGGGAGTACACAGACACATTCATAGATAATATTGAAAAGCTCATGAACTTTAGGTTTAATATCCCTAATGTATATTTTGGCATATCAAACACTATATGTTACTACTCTCCCGAAGATAAAAAGACCGTATACGCCCAGGTTCCACCTGAAAAAATCAAGTTTGACGGA
>Ga0129306_1003152_pt1 | contig 12912 bp, 8 predicted proteins | sample P827metagenome_FD_94438 | JGI IMG/M metagenome (GOLD analysis project Ga0129306, IMG submission 94438) | Capybara group fecal microbial communities from Wisconsin, USA - P827 metagenome | ecosystem: Host-associated > Mammals > Digestive system > Large intestine > Fecal | place: USA: Wisconsin...
ATCCGCCACGTTGAGGGTACGAACAGCAGCAGAACTGTGGTTATCTCCAAACGTCCGATCAGCATGGCGAACGACAGGATCCATTTGCCTGTGACGGGCACGGCCGCATAGTTGCTCACCGGACCGAACTGCCCAAGGCCGGGACCGATGTTGCTGAGGCAGGCCAGCACGCCGCTCAGTGACGACAACACGTCGATACCCAGCAGGGTGAGCGCCAGCGACATAGCGCCCAGCAAGAGCATGAACATGACGAAAAACGCCAGGATCGAACGCACCAGTTCGGGCTCCTGCGGTTTGCCGCCGATGCGCACGCACAGCACGCGCTTGGGCTGCAGTGAGCGCAGCATGTCGTTTTCCACGCTGCGGGTGAGCACCATCACGCGCAGCACTTTCATGCCGCCGCCGGTGGAGCCCGCGCAGCCGCCTATGAACATCAGAAGCAGCAGCACGAGGTGCACAAAATACGGCCACTGCAATGTGTCGGTCACGGCAAATCCGGTCGTCGTCAAAATCGTCACCGTCTGGAAGGCCGCATGGCGTATCGTCGCGGCAAGCGGCATTTGCATTTTCGCGGAGGCCGCGCACAGCGTGATCGCGGCTGTGACAAAAAGCGTGATGCCGGCATACCAGCGAAACTCATCGTCGCCGTAATAGGCGCTCAGGCTTGGCGCGCCGCCAATGAACGGAAAGCGCCGCCGCAGCGAAAATCCCGCCAGGAACAGGAAATGCAGCGTAAAGTTGACGCCCGCTAAAAACATGAACAACGTGATCACCCACTCCACGGCGGGACTGCCAAAGTGCGCGATGCTGTCGTTGTAGGTGGAAAAGCCGCCCGTCGCCATCGTCGCGAACGAGTGATTGACCGCGTCATAAAACGACAGGCCGCACATCATCAGCGCGATCGTTTCCGCTACCGTCAGCAGCAGATAGATCAGCCACAGATACAGCGCCGTGTCGCGCAGCCGCGGCGTCAGCTTCTCCGGGATGGGGGTCGGTGATTCGGCCTTGAACAGCTCGATGCCGCTGCCGCCGATGAACGGCAAAAGAGCCAGGCACAGCACGATGATGCCCATACCGCCCAGCCAGTGCGTGATCGACCGCCACAGCAAAATGCCGCGCGGCCAGCTCTCGATGTCGGTCAAAACAGAAGCGCCTGTGGTGGAAAAGCCGGACATGGCCTCAAAAAACGCGTCGGTGAACGAAAGCGAGAACGGCGCATTAAAAATCACATAGGGCATCGCGCCGATGACTGAGGCGATCACCCACGATAGCGAAACGATAATGAATGCCTCGCGGCCAGTGATGTGGTCGCAAGGGTCGTCCTTGCGCTTTTTGCGGTAGGTGAGCGCTGTAAACGCTCCGCACACGACCAATGCGCCGCCGGAACATTGAAACAGCACGCCGGCATCACCCCACTTAAAGATATACGAAAGGGGCACGATCACGATCATGCTGCCGGCCACGATCAGCCCGATCAGCGAGAGGACGAAGATGACGACTCTCTTTTTCATGGCTTACTCGACCTTGAGGTTGAAGAAGTTGAGCGCCTCGGGCATCTGATCGGCCATCGCGAAGACCGAGATCACGTCGCCCGCTTCGAGGGTCTCGGCGCCGCTGGGTACCAGATAGCGGCCGCCGCGCTTGATGACGGCGATGAGGATGCCGCGCGGCAGGTTTAGGTCCATGATGCGCTTGCCAACGGCCGTGTTCTCCGGACGCAGCAAAAACTCCATGATCTCGGCATCGATGCGGTCGATCATCGACAACATCCCCGCCGAGGCGGGATAGCGGATGTAGCGCAAAAACGTGTTGGCCAGCGTGGTGTTGGGGTTGACGAGCACGTCGACGGGCAGGCGGTCTTCCAGATCTTTGTCGTAAACTTCGTTGCGCACCACGGCGATAGTCTTCACGTTTTCGTTGTTGTTGGCCAGCGCGGCGATGATCACGTTCATCTCGTCGTTGCTGGTGGCGGCGACCACGCCGTCGGCGCTGCCCACGCCCAGTTGTGCCATCAGCTCGCGGTCCATGCCGTCGCCGTTGATCACCTTTACGTCGGGAAACTCGCGGGCCAGTCGTTCGCACTTTTCCAGGCTTTTTTCGACCAGCGTCGTCTCCACGCGCGGGCGGTTGCTGCACAATCTCTTGGCAAGGTTGGTGCCCAGCTTGCCGCCGCCGACGATGATCACGCGCGACAGCTTTTTGTGCCGCTCCACATCGAACAGCTTTTGCACGCGGTCAACGCGGTCGTGCAGCGTGACGACAAAGCATACGTCGCCTTCCTGCGCCGTCCAGTCGCCCGAAGGGACAAAACCGCCGCGTTCGCCGTCTTTTTCGCGTTCGACGTAGACGACGATCGCGCCCAGGTGAGGATATTTCGTGCCCAGCTCGCGCAGGCTCAGACCGCAGATGGGCGAATCGGCCTCCACCTCAAAGGCAAAGCTGCCGGCGCGGCCGTTGAACAGTTCCGACGTGTGCACCGCAGCGTTGAAACGCAGCAGTGAGGCGATCTCGCGTGAAACGGAGCGTTCCGGCGAAGCCATCACGTCGATGCCCAGATCCTGTGCCCAGTCGGGCGTGTCGGTGAATTCCAGATCGCGCACGCGCGACAGCACGCGCGGCACGCCGGCGCGTTTGGCCAGCCAGCAGGCCATCAGGTTGGTCTCGTCCTCGTTGGTGCAGGCGATGAGCACGTCGACGTCTCCGTCTTTCTTCACGCCCGCCTGAGAGAGCACCTCCGGCCGCGAGCCGTTGCCGCGCACCACGCTGACGTCCTGTTCCTGGGCAATTTTGTCGGCCAGATCGTCGTCGCGCTCGACGATGACCACGTCGTGCGACAGCGCCGTCAGTTTGCGCGCCACCATGTAGCCGACGTTTCCGGCGCCGACAACGACTACTTTCATCTTTTTCATGCAGTTCACGCTCCAAACTTAGCGCGCGCTTGTTGAAAAACAAAATCACGCCGCGCCGTTTTTGATCGATAACGTTTCTAAATTATAGCACACCGCACTTTTTCAGCAAAATTCAAAACAAAAAACCTCTCCCGGCCATTGCGGCGGAAGAGGTTTTTTGCAGTAGCAAAGCAAAAGTTTAATCGACAGTGTGTTTGGCTTTTCTCTTGGCGCGGATAGCGGGCAGGAGCAAAAGCGCGATGCACACCCACAGGCCGATGCACAGCGGGCGCGTGAAGAAGATCGCCGGCGAGCCGTTGGAGATGGCCAGCGCGCCGCCGAAGCCCTCTTCGGTGATGTGCCCGAGGATCAGGCCCAGCACCACCGCGCCCAGGTCAAACCCGCAGCGGTGCAGGAAGTAGCCGCCGAAGCCGAACGCCAGCATCGTCCACACGTCGAACATCATATTGCGCATGGCGAAGCTGCCGACCACCGACAGCACCGCGATCGCCGGGATGAGCAGCGAGTTGGGGGCCGTCGATACTTTGGCGAAAAACGGCGCCAGGTAAATACCCAAAAACAGGAAGACGATGTTGGCGATGAACAGCGACAGGATGAAGCCGTAGGTGATCGTGCCGTATTTGGAAAACAGCTCCGGTCCCGGGATCAGGTTGTTGATCGTGAGGCCGCCCATCAGGCACGCCGCCACCGAGTTGCCGGGGATGCCCAGCGTCAGCATGGGGATCAGCGAGCCGCCGACGCAGCCGTTGTTGGCCGATTCGGAGGCCGCGACGCCCTTGGGGTTGCCCTTGCCGAACGTCTCAGGCTCCTTATCGAGCGACTTGGCTGTGTTGTACGAAATGAACGCCGAGATCGTGGCGCCCGCGCCGGGCAGCATGCCGACGATGGTGCCGATCAGTGAGCCGCGCGCGATCGTGGGTCCCAGCCCCTTCGGCAGCTTGTTGTCCTTGAGCGTGGAAACGTCGGCCGCCAGCTCCTGGATGATGCTGGCCTCGCCGGTCAGGTCGAGCAACTGACTGATCGAGAACAGACCGATCAGCGCCGGGATGTCTTTGATGCCCTCATACAGCTCCGGGAAGTCGCCGGCAAAGCGCGGATAGGCATCGATCGGGTCCATGCCCACAGATGCCAGCAGCAGGCCGATGACGCCGGAGATGAGCCCCTTGATCAGGTTGCCGCTGGTCAGCGTGACGATGCTGGCCAGGCCCATAATGGCGAGCAGGAAGTTCTCCGGCGGGCCAAATCTCAGCGAAAACTTGGCCAGGATGGGCGCCACCAGCAGCAGCGCGATCGTCGAGATGATGCCGCCCCAGAAGCTGGCTACCGTGGCCACGGTGATCGCCACACCGCCCTTGCCCTTGCGGGTCATCGGATAGCCGTCGAACGCCGTTGCCGCCGCCGCGGGCGTGCCGGGCGTGGAAAGCAGGATGGACGAGATAGCGCCGCCAAACATGCCGCCTGAGTAGACGCCGCCCATCAGCGCCAGCCCCACCACCGGGTCCATGCCGAACGTGACGGGAATAAGCAGTGCCACGGCCATCGTCGCCGTCAGGCCGGGGATAGCGCCGATGATGATGCCGCCAAGCGTGCCTAAAAAGATCGCGATCAACGGCGCGGGAGCGAGCAGCGACATCGCAGCGTCGGTGAGCATTTGCATCATAGCTCTATTCCCCCTTTACAGCAGCGCCCAGGCCGCTTTGGCCTTGGCCAGCGAACCCGGGATGTCGGCAAACGTGAAGTCTTCAAAGACGCCAAGCGGCACCGGCACGCTCAGGAACTTGACAAACACGCCGTACACCACCGCCAGCAGCGCCGCGGTACAGACCAGCAGCAGCACCGGGCGGCGCATCCCAAGCAGCAGCGCCAGCGCGATCATGTAGACGGCCGAAGCCACGTAAAAGCCCACGTACTTGAGCGACAGCGCCATGCCGATCGTCAGCACAGCCGTGGCGAAAAAGTGCGCGGGAGCCTTGACCCACGTCGGCTTGCCGGCCTCGCGCCCAAACAGCGACACCACAAGCAGGAGCCCAGACAGCAGCGCCAGTACCAGCAGCAAGAATTTGACGTACTGCGAAGCGTGGCTGGCCCACTCGGGGAACTTGAGCACCTGTGTGTAAATGGCGCCGGCGAGGACGATCCCCGCGGCGCCGGAAAGGATGCTGACTGTTCTGTTATTCATACAGGATCAGCCTTGAACGAGCCGGAACTTACCAGGGCGCGACTTCGTAGGCCATGTCGGTGGCCTTCTGAAGGCGGACGAGGTACTCCTTATACTTGTCGGCGTCCATCTCGTTGATGATCAGCGACTCCTTGGCAGCGGCCTGGAACTCAGGATCGGCCAGGGTCTTGGTGAACATCTCGCGGATCTTGGCAAGCGCCTCGGCGGGCATACCCTTGGGGGCCGCAAAGCCGCGCGAGCTGTCGGACACCATCGTGGGATAGCCGAGCTCGGCCGTGCAGGGCACTTCGGGCAGCTTGTCGCTGCGCTTGTCAGCCATCACGGCCAGCGCGCGCATCTCGCCGCTTTTGACCTGAGCTTCGACCTGCGACACGTTCATGAAGCCGACGGTGACGTGGCCGCCCATGACGTTGGCCTTCGCGGCCGACGAACCCTTGGAGGGGACGGCGCGCAGCTTGATGCCGAGGTCACTCTGGCAGGCAAGGCGGGCAAAGTCGTCGTCGCCGCCGGGGCCCGACGTGGAAGCGGTGCAGTTCTCGTTCTTCTTGGCGAACTCGGCAAGGCCGGCCAGATCCTTGATCGGGCTGCTGCCGGGCACGACGATGATGCCGGGGTCGGTGACGAGGTTGCCGATGTAGTCAAAGTCGTCAAGCGTGTACTTGGCGCGCTTGGCCGAGACATGGGCCGTCAGGTGCGGCGTGTAAAGGCAGCCGAACGTGTAGCCGTCCTTCTTGGCCTGAGCGATGGCGGTGAAGCCGATCATGCCGCCGGCGCCGGGCATGTTGTCAACGACCATGGGCGCGCCCAGGTATTTCTCGCCGAACTTGGCCAGAAGGCGGGCCATCACGTCGGTGCCGCCGCCCGCGGTGGAGGGCACGATCACGTGCACGGGCTTCTCGGGATAGGCCGCGAAAGCCGCCCCCGCGCAGAGGACGACAGCGCACAGAGCAAGCGCAGCAAACAGTTTTTTCATAAACCAATCACTCCGTTCTGTGGATTTTAGGCGTTAAAAATAACACCACATCCTTATTTTACAATTTTCGGGCGTATTTTTCAAAGAAAAAACAACCGAAATGTTAATTTATATCCGAGCCAGGTCATGGTCCAATGCACAAAACACGCTGTGAACTGATTCGCGCCGCTATATAGAAAATTAGCATAAGCAAGCGTTTTTGCGCGGCTTCGATGAATGAATCGCGTCAGTCTTGCGTGACAGAACTCTTTTCTTTTCGCCCGTGACATTTTTGTTCCACGTAGAACACGAAACATGCGGCGCGAAAAGGATAATCCGTTTCGTCGCGCGCGATGTTCTACGTGGAACATTTTTGCCCTGTCAAAATATTTTTTGGGCTGAAAAGTTTGTTTCGCGCGAAGGAGCTTCGTCAAAACAATAAATCGCTTTTCGTAAAATATGTTTTTCTATTCGTCTTTGGACATTTGTGTTGAAGTGTCTTCCTTCTCGTGCCGCCGCACGAAAACGCCCCGAGACGCGCCCGCCTGTGGTACAATTCGGAGCAGGAGGGATGCCCATGAAAAAGGAACTGTACAGCCTGATCGAATCATATCGGGCCGAGCTGTGCGCCATCTCTGACGACATCTACGATCACCCGGAGATCGGCCTGACGGAAAAGCACGCTTCCGCACTGCTCACCGATTGGCTGGAGCGCCGCGGCTTTGTCGTGGAGCGCGGCGTGGGCGGCCTGGAAACGGCGTTCCGGGCCACGTACCGCCGCGGCGAGGGCGGGCCGCGTGTTGGCCTGCTGTGCGAATATGACGCGCTGCCCAAGCTGGGACACGCCTGCGGGCATCAGATGCAGGGACCGTGCATTTTGGCGGCGGCCGCGGCGCTGAAGGAATGCTCGCTGCCGGGACCGTTCTCGGTTGTCGTGTACGGCACGCCGGCCGAGGAGACCGAGGGCGGCAAAATCCTCATGCTGAAGCACGGCGGCTGCTTTGACGACATCGACGTGGCGCTGATGATGCACGGCAGCGGCGAAACGACCACCGACGTGAAGTCGATGGCGATGAGCAAGTTCGACGTTATTTACCACGGCGTGGCGGCTCACTCGGCCATCAAGCCTGAGCTGGGGCGCAGCTCGCTGGATGCCATGTCGCTGGCGTTTCACGGCGTGGAGTGCCTGCGCGAGCACGTGAAGGAAGACACCCGCATCCACTACAACATCACCGACGGCGGCGGCACGGGCGCCAATACTGTTCCCGCCTACACGAAAGCGCAGTTTTACGTGAGGTCGTACAACCGCGCCTACCTGGAGAGCGTGATCGAGCGCTTTTACAAAGTGCTCAACGGCGCGGCGATGATGACCGAGACCACTGTCGAGATCATCCGTTCAAAAGACGTTGACAACAAAATACCGGCGCTGAAGCTGAACGACGTGATCATGGAAAACGCCCGTGCCGTGAACGCGCCGGCCATCCGCCCTCCGCGGCTGAAGACGGGCAGCACTGACTTTGGCAACGTGATGCAGCGTATGCCCGGCTCGTGCATCCGCGTGGCCTTTGTGCCGGAGGGCTCGCCGTCGCACTCGCAGGCGTACCTTGACGCCGGCAAGACGGAAAAGACGCACGACGCGATCATGTTCGGCGCGAAGATCCTGGCCGGAACGGCCGCCGACCTGCTCACCGTGTCCGGTCTGTTCGACGAGATCAAAGCCGAGTATGTGAGTACCCGCGACCGCCTGCTGGCCGAGGCGAAGGCGTGAGGCGGCGGGTTCAAAAGCGTAACACAAAGACATAAAGAAAAGCTTTGAAAAAACGTTTTGAGTGGCAGCAATGTCTTGTCCCCTGACGGAAGGTCGAACCCGACACAGGGGCGGCCCTGTGTGGCCGCGGGACTGTTCCCCGTGAGTACAAAAACGCGAGTCTGTACTTATACGGGGGAAGATATGCACACAAAGGCTTCAATACCATTCTTTTGAGGAGGTAATCTGTTATGAGTGAAGAAGTAAAGGCGGCTGCCAAGCCGAAAAAGTCGCTGAACACGCTGGTCGTGATCTTCACGATCATCGTCATCGCCTGCGCGCTGACATGGATCATCCCGAGTGGCGAGTTCAACCGCGTCAAAGATGCCGTCACCGGCCGCAAGGTAGTCGACGCCGCGTCGTTCCACCTGGTGGAGAAAGCGCCGGTCAACCCCATCCTCATCCCCATGCACATCGCTCAGGGCGCCAAAAGCGCCGTCGATCTGCTGTTCATGTTGCTGTGCTCGGGCGCGGCGTTCCACGTCGTGATCGCCTCGGGCGCCATGCACAGCTCGATCGGTACGTTGGCGCTCAAGTACAAGGACAAAAAGACCATGTTCGTGCTGGCGATGTTCGTGATGTTCTGCCTGATCATGCTCACGCACGGCCTGATCGACTTTGTGGCCTTCGCGCCCGTGCTGGTGATGATCTGCCTGGCGCTGGGGCTGGATTCGGTCACCGCCGTGGCCATCATGACCGGCGGCACGGCCGTGGGCTTTGCCACCGGCATGCTGCAGCCCAGCACCACGCTGATCGCCCAGGAGCTGGCGGGGCTGCCGCCGTTCTCCGGCCTGTGGTACCGCGCCATCTGCTTCGGGCTGTATATGATCCTCACCGGCTTTTTGATCTGGCGCTATACGGTGAAGATCGCCGCCGACCCCACTGCCTCGCCCATGTATGACATGGACCGCGAGACCAACCTCGGCGATCCCGAGGCGATCAAAGCCTACGGCCCCATGGACTTTGGCAAGTGGGGCGTGACGCTGGCCGTGGTGGCCTCGCTGGTGCTGATGGTGTACGGCAGCGTGTACCTCAAGTGGAAGTATCAGCACCTGTCGGCCGTGTTCATCGGCCTGGCCATCGTGTGCGGCGCGTTTGCCCGCATGAGCCCCGCCAAAATAGCCAAAACGTTCGTGGACGGCGCCAAGAGCATGGTGATGGTGTTCTTCCTCGTCGCTTCGGCGCGTGCCATCTCCAGCATCTTAGCGCAGGGCAAGGTGCTTGACACGATCGTCTACGGCCTGGGCGAGGTGCTGAAGCTGGTGCCCGGCGTGCTGCAGGCGCCGGCCATGTTCATCGCCAATCTGTTCGTGAACACCGTCATCCCCTCCGGCTCCGGCCAGGCCGCTGCCGTCATGCCCATCATGCTGCCACTGGCCGACATCGTCGGCATGACGCGCCAGACGGCCATCCTCGCTTTCAACTTCGGCGACGGCTTCTGCAACTGGGTCATCCCCACCAGCTCGGCGCTGATGGCGGTGCTGGGCATCGTCAACATGCCGTTTGAGCGCTGGATGAAGTACAGCTGGCGCGTGTTTTTGTGGTGGGTGGCGCTGGGCTGTGTGCTCACCGCTGTGGCGCAGGCGATCAAGCTGGCGTAGGCGCTTTCTTCAAAAAAGCAAACATAACCGCAGCCCCGGGGGCCGTGAACATGTCGGAACCCGGGGCTGCGGTTTATGCTCGTCAGTATCAAGGCTATTTGGAGGATATTTTTATGGCTGTATTGACGGTTTTGAGCAGCGGAAAATGCGGCCTTCACTTATCGACCGGACACGCGCCTTTGTGCCTTTTTCCAGAGCCCTTTGATGTACATGTACGTAGTGATAAGATCTAGCCGTCCGCTGTACAGCAGCGAGAGAAAACGCCTTTTGCGCCCGCCCAGCCGGGCACGGGCTGCCGCATTCTCGTAGGCAACCCGGAAATATTTTGACGCCGCGATCGCGCCCAAAAATTCGCGGCGCTTGGAAAATGTCTCAGGGCAATCCTTTTCACAGGTGTTGCGGGCGATTGTCGCATATTCGCCGAGCAGGTGTGCGTCGACAATCAGGTCGAAATTGGGCACAAGTGATCGTAGTTCTTTGTTGTTTTTAAGGTAGGTCGCCGCAGCTTCTACGCCGCGCAGTGAGCCGACTGATTCAGGCGGGTGGTAACCTCGAGTTTCCGAGGCGTCGAGTTCGCGGAAATGATACGGCATAGGGGGCGTAAGGCAGATTTTATTTGCCCGGGCGTAAAAATCGAAGTTAAAGATGGCGTCATCGCCGCGAATCGGCTGAAATTTTAGCGCTTTAACGATAGACGCTCTGTAGATTCCATGCCAGGGAGCGAAGGCGGATATCGATCCGAAGAACATTTCATTGAGCATCTGCGCACCGGTTAGATAACGAAGCGATTGTGTTATTGGCTTTTCAGCTTTTATGTGGCCTTCATTGTCACTGCAGACAAAGCCGTCGAGGACGGCATCAACATCGCTCTGTTTTGTGTAGGCGTAAAGTTTTTCGTAACGGTCATGATCTACCCAATCGTCTATGTCAACAAAAGCAATATAGTTGCCGGAGACGGCAGAAATTGCATGATTACGGGCGCCAGCTGCGCCGCAGTTTTGCGGCAGATCGATTATCTTCACGCGCGGATCGCGCCTTGCGTAGTCGTTCAGCAATTCAAGCGAACGGTCTTTTGAACAATCGTTTACGAAATAAAATTCAATATCTGTAAATGTCTGATGTATCAGTGAGTCGACGCACTTATTGATAAAACGTTCGGCATTGTAGACGGGGACAATGATACTGATTGCTGGCATTCTTCTTCCTCCTGGTGAAAGTGTCCTGATTATAGCGCATCGTTGGATAAAGTTATAGACTGGAAAACAACGTTGTTTACTGAATTTTTCCTTCTCCTTTACAGATACTCATCCAACCGTGCAAACTGCCATCCGGCGGCTCTCAGTAGCGGCACGACGCGCATGAGGCCGTCGCAGGTGGCCTTGCGGGGCTGGTTCATGTGATAGATGACGATCGAGCCGGGGCGTATTCGCCGCGCGGCCGCCTCGATCTGCGCGGCCGTAAACCGCGCCCCGCCGTCGCCGAGCACGTCAAAACCGGCGATTTTGCAGCCAAGACGGGCGGCGATCTTCACGGCCGCGTCGTCGTAATAGGCCGTGCCGCTGCGGAAAAAGCGGGGCGCTTTGCCGGCAAGCGCGGCTATTTTGTTGTGGCAGATCATGATCTCGTCATACACTGCGCGCGGCGAGGCGGTGCCGGCGATCTTCCACGCAGCGCGGCCCGTGACAGAAAGCGGCCGGTGCGATGTGCCGTGATTTTGTACCGAAAACAGCGGATCGCGTGCCAACTGCGCAAATGCTGCCGGATTGGCGTCGATCCAGCGGCTGTTGAGGAACAGCGTGGCGGAAATTTTTTCGCGGCGCAGATAGGCGATCAGCCGCGCGTCATATCCCGATCCGTAAGGGCCGCCGCACGCGTCGAACGTGAGGAAAACGATCTTTTGTCCGCCGACGGGAACGCGCGTGATCACGCCGGGGACCCGTTCGCCCCATTGAGCCGGCGCGGCGCCGGCAAACTCTTTTTCGATATCGGTGACGCCGGGCGCTCCAAAGGCTGCAGCCGACAGTGCCCCTGCGAGTGCCAAGACAAAAACGAACTTTTTCATGGCGATCCTCCTCCCGGACAGGCGTTTGTTTTGTTCATTATAGCGCACACGCGGCGTATCTTTGCAGAGGCGTGCCCAGTTGATCGCCACGGGCGCGCCTAAAGTTACACATCAAATGAGCCAGATGGCCTGCCGAGTGATCTCGCCATTGAGCAAGGAGAAGCGAAAAGGCACAGCTGTGCTATTGTCCATAGGTTGCGGCACGGTCAGGCGGCGATCAGCCGGGCCGGGTGCGGGTGAATCGCTCAGCGTTTCCTTAAGGCGGGCATTGCCCCGTTTTTGTTGCGCCCCAAAGCGGAACAGGTCAATGATGCCTTCATTTAAAAAAAGCCTCCGCCTGTTTGCGACGGAGGTTTTTATTTTTAGGAAACACCGATTAAATGACCCCGATGACCTGTCGAGGGATTTCGTCGCCTGACAAGGAGAAGTGAGGAGGCATAGCGGTGCTATGTTGACGAGCTTCGACGCAGTCAGGCGGCGAAAGCTCCGGCAAGGCATGGGCGAATTGATCAGCGTCTCCTTAAAATCGTTCGACATCGTTTTTTTCGGCAAAAATCGGTCAGGCGTCCGTTATTCCACCAAATGCGACTTCTTCCATTTGCCAGTGGAATACAGGTAGAGCGCGATGAACAGCGGCGTAAATCCGGCCACGGCGTCGCCCAGCCAAAAGCCGTAGTGCTTCATGTCCAGGCTCAGCCCGAACAGCAGCGCCAGGCCGATGCGCAGTACGATGCCGTCGAGGATGGCCGTGGCGAAGTTGGCGGCGTAGTTGCCGCTGCCGTTGATCAGAGCGTTAGCCGGCGCGCGCGAGGCCGCCCCGTAAAACAGCATCGCGCCGATGGGCAGATATTTCATGCCGATGGCCAGCACGTCGGCGTCGGTGGCAAAAAAGCCGAAGATCGTGCGCGGGAACGCGAACAGCAGCGCCGCCATGGCCGTGGCGATGCCGAACGACAGGCAGGCGACGGAGCGCATCACTTTGGGCACGCGGTCGAACGCACCCGCACCGATGTTCTGCCCAACCATCGAGGCGCCGGCGGTGATCAACGCGTTGGAAAGCAGGTTGCTGATGCCGTTTATCTTGTTGGCGATGCCCGCAAACGCCGACACGGCCACGCCGTAGGAATTGATCCACGAGTTGACGAACAACTTGCTTGACTGGATGGCCGCGCTGCGGATGGCCATCGGCAGTCCCAATCCGATCAGCGCTTTCAATAGAGGCCCGTCAAAGCGCGCAAAATCGCCCGGCCGCATCTGGAAACCGAACTGCTCGCGCCGGCGGATCGTAAAGACTGCGCACGAGGCGAAGCTGACGCCCTGGCTGATCACCGTGGCCAGCGCCGCGCCGCCGGCGCCCATGCCCAGCCCCATGACAAACAGCAGATCGAGCGCCACGTTCAGC
>Ga0129306_1003155_pt1 | contig 12892 bp, 10 predicted proteins | sample P827metagenome_FD_94438 | JGI IMG/M metagenome (GOLD analysis project Ga0129306, IMG submission 94438) | Capybara group fecal microbial communities from Wisconsin, USA - P827 metagenome | ecosystem: Host-associated > Mammals > Digestive system > Large intestine > Fecal | place: USA: Wisconsin...
CAGATGCTGACAGGTCACTCAACTGTGGCGGCCAAGAAAAAGTTTGTTTGACGCTGTATCTATTTCTTGACAAAGGTCACTTCATAACAGAAGCGGGGGTATTCTCGCCAGACAGTGATAAAAAGCCCCGGCTCCGGGCGGCCTCCTTAACAGGGGACCGTCCGGCCCGGGGCAAAAAAGAGCAAAAAAAGAGAGCAGATGACGGGAATCGAACCCGCGTCACAAGCTTGGGAAGCTTGTGTTCTGCCATTGAACCACATCTGCACGCAAGTTATTATACTAGAAAAACGCGGTAAAGTAAATCATGTGTTAAAAAAAATACAGGAGACGGCTTCCCGGTTCAGGACCGCCGCGGCTGCCTCCCGGAAAATGACAGGCCTCCTGCTGCCCTTCCGGGCAGGGGAGGCCTGAATGCGTCGTACAGAATTACTTCGTGTAATCGTAGAAGCCTCTGCCGGTCTTCTTTCCGAGCAGGCCGCCGCGGACCATCTTCTTTAACAGCGGGTTCGGACGGTACTTGGAATCCAGGGTCTCGTTGTAGAGGACGTTCATGACCTCCAGGCAGACGTCAAGGCCGATCAGGTCGCCCAGGGCCAGCGGGCCCATCGGGTGGTTCGCGCCGAACTTCATCGCCTTGTCGACGTCCTCGACGGAAGCAAGGCCCTCGGCGTAAATGCTGATGCCCTCGTTGATCATCGGGATCAGGATACGGTTGACGACGAAGCCCGGGCCCTCCTGCACGAGGACCGGATCCTTGCCGATCTCAAGCGCGGTCTGCCACACGAAATCGGTCAGCTCCTGCGGCGTAAGGATGCCGGGGATGATCTCGATCAGCTTCATGACCGGCGCCGGGTTGAAGAAGTGCATGCCGACCAGCGGGCGGTTGATGCTGCTCATGAGCTCCGTAACGGAGAGGGAGGAGGTGTTGGTGGTGAACTTGGTCTCCGGGCCGCAGATCTCGTCAAGCTTCTGGAAAACGGTCTTCTTCGCATCCATATCCTCAAGCGCGCTCTCGACGACCAGGTCCGCGTCCGCCGCGATCTCAAGTCCGCCGTAGCTCACATGGCTGCAGATCTCATCCATGCGTTCCTGGGTGATCTTGCCCCTCTTGACCAGGCGCGCGATGCTCTTCTCGAATTTTGCCTTCTTGCCTTCCGGATCCTTTCCGGTCACGATGCACATCTTGACATCGTCGCCGTGCTCTGCGAAAACCTGTGCTACGCCCATACCCATAAGACCAGTACCAACAACAGCTACCTTCATAGTTCTCTCCTTTATTCCTGTAAGATTGACTGTTAATTCTTTAATGTTAAATTCTTAACGATCAGGCATATTATACCACTTGTGAATTAATTATCAACCCTTTTTGAATAAAACGCAATTTTTTATAGAGCCGTCCGATCATTTCAATAGAAAGTATCTATGAAAGCTGCCTGCAGAAAGCTTCCTGTGAGATCTGCCTGCATCGTCCCCGTGCTCAGAAGGAAAGCTCCGTCATGACCTCGGAGACGTCCGGCTTCCGGGTGATCAGGCCCTCGTCGTACATCCAGTCGATATTCTCCTGCCAGCATGCCTCCGTCTGCGAAAGGAACGGCGCGTCCTCCGTCTCCATCAGCGGGATGAGCACCGCGGCGCTCTTCGCCTCGACCGCGGGGCTCAGCGGGAAATTCTCCTCGTTCTGGTTGTCAAGGAGGATCTTCAGCGTGGCGTCCGGATCGCTCTTAAAGTCGTCGAAGCCTTTCTTCGAAGCCCTGAGGAAGCCCTCGAGGACCTCCGGCTCCGCGTCGATCATTTTCGTGTTCGCGAGGAAGCAGACCTCATAGAAATTCGGGATGCCGTAATCGGTAAGCTCCATGTAGTCCACCTCGAAGCCCTCCTCCTCGAGCTGCGGCACCTCATGGTTCACAAGGCAGCCGATGGTCGCGTCGACCTGGCCCGTCGTCATGGAGCTCATGAGGTCAAAGCCGACGTTCACGAGGTCCACGCTGTCCGGATCCTGGCCCGCGTTCTTCATCAGGGTGCGCACCATAGCCTCCGACAGCGCGGTGCCGCCGTAGCCGACCGTCTTTCCCGCAAGGTCCGCCGGCGTTTTGATGTTTTTCTCCTTCAGGGAGAGGATGATGTTCAGCGGGGTCTGGCACACGGCGCCGACCGACTTCACGCCGGCCTTCTGCTCCGTGACTGCCTGGATCACGTCCTGCTGGTAATAGACGCCGATCTCCGCCTTGCCGGCCGCGACCAGGGCGATCCCGTCGTTGTCGTTCGCGGGGAAGCGGATCTTTACGTCGAGCCCCTCCTCCTCGTAGTATCCGCGTTCGATCGCAGTATAGATAAACGTATGGATCGCGTTCGGATACCAGTCGAGGACCACGTTCATTTCGCGGAGCTCCTGCGGGGCCGCTTCCGTCTTTTCCTTTTCCGCCGCAGCCTCTGCCTTCTCCGCAGCCTGCGCGGCAGCCGGCGCCGCGGCCTCCGTCTTCTGCGCGGCCGTCGTGGCTGCCGGCGCCGCGCTCTTCCCGCCGCAGCCCGCCAGCATGGCCGCTGCCGCCGCTGCCGCCGCGAGCTTTACAAGAAGGCCCGCGCCCCGGTTTGCTTTTTCACTTCTTATCATCTCATTATTCTTCATGGTTTTCTTTCCTTCATTTTCATTATGCTCTTCACAGCAGGTTATCAATGCCGGTCTCATGATGCCGCCGCGACGTCACATGCTGCTGCGGCGTCATATGCTGCAACGACGTCACACGCTGCTGCGCCGTCACACGCCGCCGCAACGTCACACGTCGCCGCGCCAGTACACGAACCACCTCTCCAGGACAGCTACGATCCCCGTAAGGATCAGCGCGGAGGCGCTCAGAAGGATGACCGGCGCGAACACGCCAGCCCCGTCAAGCTGCGTCATCATGCGGCGGGAAAAATAGCCGAGGCCGCTCTGCGCGCCGAGCCATTCCCCGATCGCCGCGCCGACCACGGAAAGCGGCACCGCCATCTTCATCGCCGAAAAGAACGCGGGGAGCACCGCCGGGACCTTCAGCTTGAAAAAGACCTGCGCCCGGGACGCGCCGAAGGTGAACATCAGCTCCTTCATCTCCGTCCTCACCGAGCGGAAGCCGTCGTAGACCGTGATCGTGATCGGAAAAAACGTAAACAGCACGGACACAAGCACCTTGCTCCATACCGAATAGCCGAACCAGAGGACGAACAGCGGCGCGAGCGCCGTCGTCGGGATCGTCTGGGACGCGATCACCAGCGGGTAGAGCGCGTGCGCGCAGGCCTCGCTTTCCTCCATAAGGACCGCAAGCCCGGCCCCGAGCACCACCGAGATGGCGAGCGATATGCCGACCACCCGCATGGTGGCGGGCAGATGCGCCGTGAACAGCGGCCCCCGGAGCTCATAAAGCTTCCGCAGGATCTGCGTCGGGGACGGGAGGATGTAGGCCGCGTCGAGCTTCATGGCCGACGCCTGCCAGAAGACAAGCAGGATAAACACTAGGACCGCGGCCGGCAGGTTCGCCGCCCGGGTCCCGGATCTTCCGGATCTCATGAGGCACCTCCCCCTGCGGCATCGTCCTGAGGACGGTCCGCCCTTTCCTGCCTTCTCAGAAGGCCGATCAGGGCCTCCTTCAGCCGGATCGCCTCAGGCTCCGCGAGGCTCTTTATGGTCCTTGGATACGGGAGGGGAACATCGACCGACCTTAAATGCGTGACCGGGGACGCCTCTGCCGCCAGGATACGGGTCGAAAGGAATATGGCCTCCTCCACGTCGTGGGTGATGAAAAGAACGGTCTTCCTTTCCTTCTCCCACTGCTTAAGGAGCCACTCCCGCATGGAAACGCGCGTCAGGTAGTCGAGCGCGGAAAACGGCTCGTCAAGAAGCAGGAGGTCCTGCCCCGTAAGCAGCGTTCTCGCGAACGCCGCGCGCTGCCGCATGCCGCCGGAGAGCTCCTTCGGCGCCTTGTTCCCCCAGCCGTCAAGCCCGACAGACCGGAGCGCCTCCTCCGTCTTCCGTTCCATTTCCTCCATGGTAAAGGTTCCGCGGATCTCCATCGGGAGGCGCACATTTTCCGCGACCGTCCGCCACGGGAACAGGAGGTCCTGCTGCGGCATGTACCCGCAGCACTGGTTCTTCCCCGTCACGGGCTCCCCGTTCACGAGGATGGTCCCCTCCGCGGGGACAAGGAGCCGGTTCACCAGCCGGAAGACCGTGCTTTTCCCGCAGCCGGAGGCGCCGATGACGGACACGAACTCGCCCTTCCTCACACGGAAGGAAAGGCGGTCGATGATGGAAAAGTCCTCTGAATCGTACTGGAAGCGCACGTCCCGGAACTCAAGCGCGCAGGGCTCTCCCTCTCCTGCCAGGAGCGTCTCCTCCTTAGCGGTCATAAGCGCATCTCCCAGGCCATATCCCAGAAGAGGCTTTCGTAGCGCGAGCAGTTCACGAAGATTTCCTCAAGGTGCTGAAGCTGCTCCTCCGTATAATCCTTCGTAAGCTTCTCCGTCAGCGCGATGAGGTCCTGGTTCCCGTCGTGGTAGCCTTCAGACGTGTAGCCCTGCACCCACTCGCCGTAGAACGGGTGGCGGTCCGCCTGCGGGTTACTGTGTAGGATGTCCTTCGCGATCACCTCGTAGCTTAAGGCGCAGGAAAGGATGGCCGCGGCGATCTCGCCCGCGCCCTCCTCGTAGGCGATACGGATCATGTAGGACGTGTAGGAAAGGTTGTCCAGGGACGGGACCGTGCGCTCCGCCTCCTCAGGCGTGATCCCGAGGCGCTTCATGTAGGCGCGGTGGATCTCCATCTCCCCGTCGAGCGTCTCCTTGACCGCCTGCGCGAAGTACCGCATGTCCTCCCCGTCCTTCGCCTTGGCGGTGCCGAGGGCGAACACGCGCGCGTAGTCAAAAAGATAAACGTAGTCCTGGAGCATGTAGAAACGGAATTTCTCCTGGTCGAGATCCCCGCTGCCGATCCCCTGAACGAACGGGTGCCGGAGATATTCAGCCCAGATCTCCGCCGATGCCGCAAGCAGGCGGGACGTGGTCCTTCCCGGACGGATCTCCTCAAGGAGCGCCGCGTTCTCAAGCGGCGATTTCTGTCTGAGCGCGTTCACGGTCAGACCTCATGCGCGGCGAAGGTGCCGCCGAGATCAAAGCCGTGGTCCATGGGACCGGAGCCCTTCCCGAGGTCAAGCCCCGCGGCAAGCGCGCCGGAAATATAGGCCTTGGCGCGCTCGACCGAATCGTCTAAGTCAAAGCCCTTCGCAAGATTGGACGCGATGGCGCTGGAAAGGGTGCATCCGGTGCCATGCGTGTTGGAATTGTCGATCCTCTTTCCGAGGAAGCACTTGTAAGTCCCGTCGCGGAACAGAAGATCGTTCGCGTCGTTCATGCTGTGCCCGCCCTTCATCAGGACGGCGCAGTGATACTCCGAGCTGATCTTCTCCGCAGCCGTGATCATGTCGTCCGGGGAGGTGATCTTCATGCCGGAAAGGACCTCGCCCTCCGGGATGTTCGGCGTAAGGACCGCCGCGATCGGGAGAAGGTGCTCCTTCAGGGCGCCGACGGCATCGTCTGAGATCAGCTTCGCGCCGCTCGTCGCTACCATGACCGGGTCCACGACCACGTTTTCCGCGTGGTGGAAACGGAGCCGCTCCGCAATGGTCCGGATGATCCCCTCCGAGGCGACCATGCCGATCTTCACCGCGTCCGGGCGGATGTCCGTGAAGATGCTGTCGATCTCCTGTGCCAGGAACTCCGGTGTCACTTCAAAAATACCCTGCACGCCGGTCGTATTCTGGGCGGTCAGAGCCGTGATCGCGCTCATGGCGTAAACGCCGTTCGCGAGCATGGTCTTGATATCCGCCTGGATGCCGGCGCCTCCGCTGGAATCGCTTCCGGCGATCGTCAATGCTGTTCTCATTTTTTCTCCTTTCTTTCTGAACAACGGTGCGGAAGCCCTTCCCTGCCCGGGAAATGCCGCCGCGGCTGACGTTTTATATCCCGGCTGAAGGTGGTGCCCCCGGCCAGCCGGCTGAAGCAAAATAAGTAATACGATATAGAAAAGCAATACTATACAGAAAAGCGGGGACGCCATGCAGCGTCCCCGCTCTCTTTAAGAGTTCGCGTGCCTCCGCCGTACGGCGGAAAGCATATGGTCCCTACGTTGGCATTATCCAAATCAGGTATAAGGGTTACGGCGCCTACGCCGACTCTCAGCCTGCTCATGCAAGCTCCCCGTTTCTTTATGCTTTATATTACGTTCGGAGCGGCCTTCCGTCAAGCCGGAATTTCCGCCCGGAACTGTAAACTGCCGCGTATGCGGCGCATATGGCCCTGAGGCCGGGGCCGTAAAAAAGCTCAGATTTTCGTGAGCACTGCCCGGAAACGGATGCTCCTCTCCGTATCCAGGGAATCGAAGCGGACGATGTAGACGCCCTCGTCCTCCCTTACCTCTGTGACGGTGCCCTGCCCGAAGACCGGATGGTCCACCCGCTGCCCTGCCGGGAAGCGGTCCTCCTTCTTCACGTCGAGCTCCCGCTCCTTCCAGGCGATCTCCTCCTTTGCGCGGCGCAAAAGGCGCTCCTCCGGCTCGTTCAGGCGCGTGAGGAAGCGCTCGTCGATATCCAGGAGGAAACGCGACGGGTACCGGTAGGAGCCGTCCAGGTTCCTGCCGCCCGAATCCGAAAGGTACAGGCCCTTCTCCGCGCGCGTCACAGCAACGAAAGCGAGGCGCCGCTCCTCCTCCATGGCCTCCCTCGAGGCCGTTTTCTTCGCCGGGAACACGCCCTCCTCCATAGCGCAGAGGAACACGTACGGGAACTCCAGACCCTTCGCGGTGTGGACGGTCATGCACTTCACGGCGTCCTTTCCCTCCGCGGTATCCGCGTTCGAGAAAAGCGCGATGTGCCAGAGATAGTCCGTAAGGCCCGTCTCCTCGCCGCAGCCCGTCTCGTACTCAAAGATGGATGCCTTGAGCTCCGCAAGGTTGTCGAGCCGTTCCGAGCTCCCCTCGGTGCGGAGCGCCTCCTCGTAGCCGCTCTCCTCCAGGACCTGCGCGAGGATCTCCGACACCTGCATGTCCGCGTAGCGGGCCCCGAAGCCGTCGACCAGGGCAAGAAGCTCCTTCGCCTTCGTATTACGGAACAGGTCCATGTCCGCCGACGCCTTCAGCGCGTCGTAGAGAAGGCAGCCGTGCGCCTCCGCGTACTCCGTCAGGTACTTCACGCGCTTGTCGCCGATGTTCCGCTTCGGCCGGTTGCATACGCGTAAAAACGACAGGTCGTCATGCACCGCGATAAGGCGGAGATACGAAAGCGCGTCCTTGATCTCCGCGCGGTTATAGAACTGCACGCCGCTGTACAGGACGTACGGGAGCTCCTCCTTTAAAAAGACCTCCTCGAGCGCCCGTGACACGTAGTGCGCGCGGTAAAGGACCGCGATGTCCGTCGGCTTCACGCCTGCGTCCTTCAGCTTCTTTATCTCCTTCGCGATGAAGCCTGCCTCCTCGGCGGCATTCTTCGCGTGGTACCAGACCGGCTTCGCCGGAGCCACTGCCGGGATACCGGCAGCATCGTCCGCGCCTCTTTCCGCCGGGACCAGTGTCTTCTTCATGCGGATCCGGTTCTTGTCGATCAGGCTGTTCGCGACGTCAAGAATGGGCGGCTCCGAGCGGTAGTTCTCCATCATCATGATGGTCTTCGTGCCCGGAAAGCTTTTATCGAACTCCAGCAGATATTTCACGTTCGCGCCGCGCCAGGTGTAGATCGTCTGGTCCGGATCGCCTACGATGAACAGGTTCTTATGGTACCCGCAGAGCGCCTCCATCAGGCGGTACTGCAGGGGGTCGATGTCCTGAAACTCGTCGATCATGATATATTCGAGCCGCTTCTGCCACTTTAAGCGGATCCTCTCGTCCTGCTCGAAGATATACAGGGTGAAATTGATGAGGTCGTTGTAGTCCAGCCCGAAGCACTTCTTCTCGCGGTAAAGGTAGCCGTAAAACAGGATATCCTTCACGTCAGAGGCGTTCAGGTACTTTTGCCTGAGGATCTCCAGCGGCATGGCGATCATGTCCCGGTAATACTCCGGCTCCTCGACGCATTTCCGGATCTCGAACATGTCGCGCGCGTTCTTGAACGTCATGTCCCGGAGCGTAAGTCCCCGCTCCTCGTAGATCTGTGCCAGCATGGCGTCGATGTCGGAATTGTCGAGGACCAGGAAGCTGTCCGGGTACTGCACCGCGTTCGCGTCCTCCTGCAGGACGGACACGCAGAAGCTGTGGAAGGTGCTGATGTAGCCCGTGTCGCTGTCCCGGATCAGGTCCCGGATCCGCTTCCGCATCTCGTTCGCCGCGCGGTTCGTGAACGTCACACAGAGGATGTTCCGCGGCGGCACGCCGATCATGTTGACAAGATAGGCGAACCGGTGCGAAAGCGCGCGGGTCTTGCCGCTCCCGGCGCCCGCGACCACGCGGACGTAGCCCTCCGTCGAGGTCACGGCCTCCCGCTGCGCCTCATTCAGGCCTTCAAGCAGATCGCGCATAATCCATCCTTTTCAGTGCATTCAGTGAACGTATACAGTCTCGCCCGCGTAGACGCGCGGGTAAAGCTTCTTCGCGAAGGACAGGGGAAGGTTTACGCACCCGTGGCTGCCGCTGTGCTTATAGATGTTTCCGCCGAAGGAACCGCGCCAGGTCGCGTCATGCAGGCCGATACCGCCGTCGAACGGCATCCAGAAATTGACGAACGACGCGTAAAGTCTCTGGCTTCCCCTCAGGATCCGGTTCCTCTGCTTGTAATCGATGGTGAACACGCCCTTGTGCGTCTGGCGTTCACGCGTGGGCAGGCCCGTAACGCAGTCCGTCTCCATCACCTTCTTCGCGTTCTCAAAGAGGATAACGTGCTGCTTCTCGATGTTCACGTCGATATAGTCCATCCCGTACCCGAGCTCGAACTCGGGGGATGCCTCGATAAGCGGGAGGTACAGGGTGTGCGCCTCCGGCTCGACGAATTCGGTCCCCTCCGGATAGGCAGCCTCCGCGACCTCGATGTGCTCCTCCGCGATGACCGCGTTGGACCTGGTCGCCGGGCCCAGTCCCTTCTTCGCCTTCGCCGCGCGCTGCGCCGCGACCTCCTCGTCCGGGACGTACTCGATATAGCAGCCGTTCGTCAGCGGGATGGCGCCCTTCAGCGCAGCCGCTGCCCCGTCTGCCGGGAGGGCGATCATCTCCGGCGCCGGCGTGGTCTGCGCCTCCGCCTCGGCAAGGATCTTCGCCTTCTCCTCTTCCGTCTTCGCCTTCTTCGCGGCCCTCTCCGCGTTCCTCATGATCCTCTTGTTCAGGAGGTTCCTGGAATATGCCTCGGATTCCGTCTCCTTCACCGGCATGGTGATGTCCAGTTCGGACGCGAACATGTTGAGGAAACGGTCCGTATCGATGATGTATTTGAATGCCTCAGGCTCAGCCGTCTCTTCCGCCTCCGCCTTCGCTGCGTCACTGGCTGCCTTTTTGCCTGCATCCGCACCCTTTTTGCCTGTACCGCCTGCCGCCTTTTTGCCTGCGTCCGCCGTCTCCAGCTTCTTCGCGTCAGACGACGTCGCTGTTTCGGCCCCGGCCTGGGCAGCAGCCGCCTCCGCCTCAGCCCGCTCTGCGGCCCTCAGTGCCTCCGCGGCCTCCTTCTTTTTCCGGAGCTCGTCCTCCGCGAGCTTTTCAAGGTCCGCTCCGAACTCGTCCTGGAGCCCCGCAGCGTACGCCTCGATCTTCTCCGCGTCAAGGCCCTTCACGCCGTCCCTGGTCTCCGTGATCCAGGAAGCGAGCACGTCTCCCGGAAGCGTACGGACCGCGTCCCCGATCTTCAATGTCAGGTCGCTGCCGCCGAAACGGTTCAGCGATTCGACCTCCGCGTTCAGCGCCGGATCATCCGCCCGGACCTCCGCCTTCACCGCAAACTGCTCTGTAAGGTCGATGCTGATGTTCCCGGAGACGACCGCCTCCTCGACCGCTGCCGCGATCTCTGCCGGCGTCGCCTGCCATCCGTCCTCATCAGGAACGACCGTATAACCCGTCCCGGAGGAATAATCGGAGATCACTGCATCCACCGCGTCACGGTTCAGGTCAAAAAGCCCGGAGGAACGAAGCCTCTCCGTCAGGACCTCCATGTTGCACGAAAGCGCCTTTCCCGAAGAAAGCATGTGCGTCCGGAAGATCTCCGCCGGCCAGGCGGCAGGACTCTTCGCGGAAAATGCCTCCTTCACGCCGTCTTCGTTCGCGACACTCAAAAAATCTGCCGCGGGGACCTGGAACGTCTGCCCGTTCACAGTGATCTCCGCGACCTCCTCCGCAACTGCCGTGCGGACGATATCAAGCGCTTCCTCCTCTGTTTTCAGCGAGGCTTCGCGCCCGTCGATCGTGGTGTTTGGAAAGCTGTGTGACGAAAAAAACGCGGTCCCCGCCCCGTAGACGACCGCGAGGACCGCGGCCGCGGCGATCGCCGCTTTACTTCCTTTAGATAAAGCCATGATACTCCCCCCTGAAACTCGAACGTGAGTTTTCCGAATAAGAATAATCTACCATGAACCTCCCATATCGACAAGCAGACGCAAAAAAAAGACAGATTATTGTAAAAAGTCCACTCTGCCTTTCCGGATACTATGCATAAACCGTGAATAATAATAAACTCTGAATGAATACTTCCGCGCACCGTCCTGTTATGCTATAATACGGAAGTTGATTTTCAAGTCAGGGGAGGTTATACCATGGGACTTATTATTCCCGAAAACTACGATCCGGTCCTCACTGTGCGCGAGACCCAGGAAGCGATCAAATTTATCCGCGACCTGTTTCAGAAGGAGTTCGGGCGCCAGATGAACCTTGAGCGCGTATCCGCTCCGCTCTTCGTCACCCGCTCAAGCGGCGTCAACGACAACCTGAACGGCGTCGAGCGTCCTGTCAGCTTCGATATGCTGGCCGTTCCCGGCGAGACCGTCGAGGTCGTCCAGTCCCTCGCAAAGTGGAAGCGCATCGCGCTGGGCCGTTACGGCTTCAAGCCGGGCGAGGGCCTTTACACCAACATGAACGCGATCCGCCGCGACGAGATCCCGGACAACCTGCACTCCTGCTACGTCGACCAGTGGGACTGGGAGCGCGTGATCCGCAAGGAGGACCGTACCATCGAGACCCTTGAGGACACTGTGCGCCGCATCTTCATGATCGTGAAGCACATGCAGCACGAGGTGTGGTACAAGTACCCGAACGCGGTCTACCGCCTTCCGGGCGATATCACCTTCATCACCTCCCAGGAGCTGCTGGACCGTTACCCGGACAAGGACCCCAAGGAGCGCGAGAACCTCATCACGAAGGAATACGGCTGCGTCTTTATCGAGAAGATAGGCGCCCCGCTTTCAAACGGCGAGCCGCACGACGGACGCGCCCCGGACTATGACGACTGGGAGCTGAACGGCGACATCCTCTTCTGGTTCGAACCGCTGAAGTGCGCGCTGGAGCTTTCCTCCATGGGCATCCGCGTAAGCGAGGAGTCGCTCCGCGACCAGCTGATCCGCTCCGACTGCCAGAACCGCATGAAGATGCCTTACCACAAGGCACTGCTTAACGGCGAGCTGCCGTACACCATCGGCGGCGGCATCGGCCAGAGCCGTCTCTGCATGCTGCTCCTCGGCCGCGCCCACGTAGGCGAGGTCCAGGCAAGCATCTGGCCCGAGGAAATGCGCAGGCAGTGCGAGGCAGCAAAGATCTATCTTCTGTAAGGAAAAGATACCTGAAGGGGCAGGTGCCCCGTATCCATGTGATAATACGATCCCCGTCCTCCGCGGCAGAACCAGGCTGCGGAAGGCGGGGATCATTTGTTTTTCCGGTCCGGCTGCGCTTCTTAAGCTTAAGGGGCGAGGGGACTGATCGCTGCGGGTAAAAAAAGTGACGGCGCCGGAGAGATCGGCCGGCGCCGTCTGTATGGGCAAACGGGACTGCGGGTCAGGAGGCGGCCCCGATGCTTTCTTTTCAGCTGATCCTTCAGTCTGTATCTTTTCAGCAGGTCTTTTCCGGTTTTCCTGTTATGTATGTCAGGGGCGGCACGCCGGTGGTTCGCAGGCCGGCGTGCCCGTCTCCCCTTGTTTCTTTCCGGAAGCTCCACGCGCCGCGGCAGGGGGTCAGTTTCCGCCGCCGGAGAGACTTCCGTCCGGACCCGGCCTTACGCCCCATGCCGTTTCGGCACGCTCCGCGGGCGCGGCCTGGATCATCTGGCCAAGTACGGTGCAGACCAGGTGCCTTCCGGGGACAGCCGTCCCCGTTTCCTTCAGCGACCCGACCAGCACCGGCGCGTCGCAGCCCGGCCGGACCGGCTCCCTGCAGTACCAGAAGCCGTCATCCGCCCCGAACCATCCGGCGCTCTCCATGTGCAGCTCATAATCTGTTCCTTCTTCGGGAACCGTCCCCAGCGTGCGGCCTTCATCATCCTCGAAGGTGATGACCAGCTCCGCCCGGGCGTATGCCGGGATATCCCCGTCATTCCTCATCCGGACCGCCCTCTTCTCCGTCCCGTCGAAGTCCTCGATGATCACGGGGACCGGACCGCCCGGCATGATAAACGTGTTCACGGCGCCGCCGGTGGTCCCCTTAAGATACGCCAGCGCCCCGCCGGCACCCGCGAGGGCTGCCAGGGCACAGGCAAGAAGGAAAAGAGTCAATCCGCGCTTCTTAAGCATCATCCGCTTTCCCCTCCGTGAAATAGATTTTTAACTGCCGTTTCGCCGAAGAACCAGCCGTCCTTCCGGCTGTCCGGCGTGTTGTGGAAGTCCGCTACGGCACCCTCCTCAGGAACGGCAACCTCCCGGGACTCTGCCGGCAAGTACCTGCAGCTCCAGACACTGTCCTCGGTGACCACAAATGTAC
>Ga0129306_1003156_pt1 | contig 12884 bp, 5 predicted proteins | sample P827metagenome_FD_94438 | JGI IMG/M metagenome (GOLD analysis project Ga0129306, IMG submission 94438) | Capybara group fecal microbial communities from Wisconsin, USA - P827 metagenome | ecosystem: Host-associated > Mammals > Digestive system > Large intestine > Fecal | place: USA: Wisconsin...
CGAAGAGGCATAGTGGGGCTATGTTGATGAGCTTCGCGAGCAGCCAGCCGACGAAAGGCCCGGCGGGGCGCGGAGGAATTAATCGGCGTTTCCTTAATGCAAAATTGTTAAAAATTATGTTTGAAAAGCCCGATTGTGGTAAAATAGAACAAATATGTCTGAGCAACTTGTGTCAAACCGTTTTTGCGGTGCGAAAGGGAACATGAACAGCACGACGGCGCGATCACGCGCCGATCTTCGGCGGAGTCGCGGCGCGCACGCCGACACCTGAAGGAGCACAGCATGAAGCACACCATAAAAAACAAACGCGCCCGCCGCGCGGCGGCCGTGGCGGCGCTGGCGCTGTCGGCGGCGCTGCTGTACGGAACGGACGCGCGCGCCTGGACGCGGCTGCAATACTCGTCGGGAACACGCGAGTTTGACGTGACCGGCAGCGCTGTGAACGGCCTCATCAGCGGCTTCAGCGCAAGCGACGGCGGCGCGGCGTACCTCACCGGCAGCGGGGCGCGGCTGCGCCTGTACGGCGACGGCGACCTGACGGTGCAAAATAACAGCGCGACGAACAGAGGCGGCGCGTTTCGCTCGTATGGAACGCTGACGATCGACATCAACGGCGCTCTGGCATTTTTGAACAACACCGCCGGTAACCCTGGCGGCGCGATCATAGCGAGCAGCGGTACGGTCAGCCTTGCGGCGAAGGAGATCACCTTTTCCTATAACAAAACGACGAATTTAGGCGGCGGCGCGATATTTTCGACTGCCAGGAGTTTTGGCCTTACGGCGCAGGATAACATAACGTTCATGGGCAATTCCGCGGGAACAGAGGGCGGCGCCATCAAACTGGACAACAACGCGGCGCTTGCGCTCGCCGCAGAGAGCGTCTCTTTCGCCAACAACTCATCGGGGGCTGGTGGCGGCGCCATCAAACTGGAAAACAACGCGGCGCTTGCGCTCGCCGCAGAGAGCGTTACTTTTGCTAATAATAGTGGTTATAATATGGGAGGCGCATTGTATATAAGCAATGGCGGCTCCGCGAAACTGAATGTGAAAAATGACCTTATATTTACCGGCAACATCGTCAAAGGCAACGGCGGCGGCGTCAGAACGGGCGAGCCCGGCAGCGCGCTGATCGCCACCGCCGGGAACATCGTTTTCTCCGATAACAAAGCTTTTGCGAATCCAGCCGCAAACCGGCCGGGATATGGCGGCGGCGCGCGCAATTATCGGGCCAGCCAGACGTATTATGCCAGCGGCGCGATCACGTTCAGCGGCAACAGGGCGGAGGATTACGGCGGCGGCGTTTATGTCGACGGAGGAGGCGGCTTGGCGGGCACGACGAAGTTTTTTGCCAGCGGCGACATCACGTTTGAGGGCAACACGACCAACCAATTCGGAGGCGGCGTGGCGACGGAACATTCCTCAGGTATGGGTGACGTCAGCCACGTGGTGACCCTTGAATCCGACAGCAACATCACGTTCACCGGCAACTCCTCCGGCGCCAACAGCGCCACGGCGCCCAAAGACGGCGGCGGCGGCGCGTTCTACATCGATTCATATGCGGAAGCAGTTGTGCCTGGCGTCGAGGTGGACCACGGTTCCATCGTCGCCTCAGGCGACATCACGTTCAAAGGCAACCACGCCGACAACAACGCCGACATCACCCAGGGCGGCGCGGTGTACGCCGGCGGCGTGGTGTCCATCGACGCGGGCGGCGACCTGACGTTTGACGGCAACTACATCAACACGGCCGAGTCGGGCCAGGGCGGCGCCATCGCCGTCGTGCTGGGCGGCTCGCTGTACCTGGGCGAAGGCCGCACGCAGAACGTGGTGCTGACGAACAACCACGTCAGCGGCGACAAAGCGGACGACGCCGCGGTGCTGCAGGGCGGCGCGGTGTACATCGCCCGCGGCGGCCTGCATATCAACGCCCTGAACAAGATCGAACTGACCGACAACTACGCGCACTCGTGCCACGCGCTGGCAGCCGGCGGCGCGGTGTACGTGGGCGGGGCTGACGGCGCGGCGTCGCTGGTCCTGGCCGCGCCCCTGATCGAGATGACGGGCAACCACGTGGCCTCCGCCCGCGACGACGACGACGGACACACGGCCAAAGGCGGCGCGCTGTTCAACGAAAACGGCGACATCACCGTCACCGCCGCGCACCGCCTGAACGTGAGCGGCAACTACGCCCACGCCACCACCACCGCCTGGGGCGGCGCGGTCAACGTACACGCCGGCAGCCTGACCGTGAACGTGCGCGACGCGCAAGTGAGCGGCAACAGCGTGACGGCCGACGGCGCGCCCGACGCGCAAAACGTGACAGCCCGCGGCGGCGCCATGTTCGCAGCCGGCGGCGCCATCACCTGGAACACGGCGGGCACGACGACATTCGCCCGCAACAGCGCCGTCAACCTGGCTCCCGGCGGCCTGGCATCCGGCGGCGCGGTCGGCACCGAGGGCGATGTCACCTTTGCCGGCGGGCATGTGGTGTTCGACCAAAACGAAAGCAGCGCCCCGCGGGGCAGTGCCTTTGGCGCCCTGGTGGCGCGTGACGGACATCTGACCGCCGACGTGAAAAGCGCGCGTTTTTCCGCCAACGCGGCATCGGGCGACCGGGCCTACGGCGGCGCGCTGACCGTCAACGGCGGCGCCGGCACCCTGATCGCCCCCGCGCTGACGTTTGACGGCAACACAGCCGCGGCGAGCGGGATCGAAGCGCGCGGCGGCGCGATCATCGCCTCGGGCGACGCCACGACGCTGACGGTGAGCGCCGACAACGCCAGGTTCACCGGCAACGCGGTCAGGGCCGAAAACGGCTCGGCGCGCGGCGGCGCCGCCTTTGCCGGCGGCACGTCAACATGGAACGTGAGCGGCGAACTGCGCTTTGAGGACAACTCCGTGACAGGCGGCGCGTTTGCCGCGGGCAGCGCGATGAGCGCCGTGGGCACGGCCACATTCAACGGCGGGCAGGTGCTGTTCGCCAACGGCACTTCCAAAGCGGACGACGGCTCGGCGTTTGGCGCGCTGAACGTCAACGGCGGCCATTTCGTCGCCGACGTGGAAAAACTGACGTTCTCCGGCAACACGGCGGAAGGCACGGCGGCCCACGGCGGCGCGCTGGCCTTAAACGGCGGCACAGGCAGCTTCACCGCGCAGTCGCTGCTGTTTGAGCGCAACACGGTCACCGCCGCGGGAGAAGCGGCCTTTGGCGGCGCCATTCTGGCCTCGGGCGACACCGCCGAGCTGACAGTGCGCGCCGAACAGGCAAGCTTTACCGGCAACGCGGCCGCGTCGGCAGCGGGGACAGCCCGCGGCGGCGCTGTGTTCGCCGGCGGCACCTCCACATGGAACGTGACCGACGAACTGCGTTTTGAAAACAATTCCGCAGCAGGCGCGACGTTTGCCGGCGGCAGCGCCCTCAGCGCCGCGGGCACAGCGACGTTTGCCGGCGGGCACATCATCTTTGCCGACAACACCGCGACCGCAAGCGAAGGCGAGGCGTATGGCGCGCTGACCGTCAACGGCGGCCACCTGGTGATCGGCGGCAGCGCCGGCGCCAGCCTGGGCGTGCAGTTTGACGGCAACGCCGCCACGGGGACCAGCGCGTTCGGCGCGGGCGCTTCCGTGCGCGGCGGCGACGCGCAAGTAGACAGCCGCACGGTCAACTTTGCCGACAACACCGCCGCAGCCACGGCGGGCGAAGCGCACGGCGGCGGCCTGTATTCCGACGGCGCGCTGAGCTTCACCGCCGAAAAAACGCTGACATTCGAGCGCAACAAAGCCGTCAGCACCGGCGGCGTCTCGCGCGGCGGCGCGGCCTTCGCGGAAGGCGACATCACCATCGTCATCGGCGACGGCACCGACCCCGGCACGGCCCTGTTCAGCGGCAACGAAGCCACCCTGGGCGGCGCGCTCTACAGCGAAAGCGGACATATCACGCTGGCCAACAACGGCATCCGCAGCGCGAAATACGACTTTGCCACAGCCACCGACGACGTGTATGCCGCCGGCGGCAGCATCGCCATCGGCTGCCGCCTGGTGGCCAAACCGGGCACATCGTTTACGGCATCCGGCGCGTTCACGCTGGGCGAAGAACCCGGCGACAGCGTGCTGACCGTGGCCGGCGCCAGGTTCACAGAAAACGCGAACGAGCGCGACCCCGGCGACCTCACCATTTTCGGCGGCGCGGAGATCAATTTCAACCAGTCGCACCTCGACCTGTACAACATGGACGAGATCGAGCAGCCGGAAAACGCGCGCACCGGCTTTGCGGCCGACGTGGCGACAGTGATGTTCCCGGCCGACCCCGGATTGATCCCGCAGGGCGCGGCCTCCGCCGACATCACGGGACAGGACTGGGCGCTTGACGTGAGCGACTACCGCAACGCGCGCCTGTACATCCATTCCGCCGTCAAGCAGAGCGGAGCGGAGATCGACGCGATCAAGGCCAACCTGAGCGGTTTTGAAAACGCCTACGTCGCCAAACTGTCGCTGATGTTCGACCGCTATTCGCTGATCTGGCGCGGCCTTGACGACACGTGGGACGAATCCAACAGCGGACACACGCCGTGGGTGCTGTCCAGCAGCGGCGACATTTTCACGCCGTTCGTGACAGACGACCTCTTTGTGCCCGAAGCGTTTTACCGCGGCGACATCGTCGTGTTCGACGGCAACGTGTACGACGAAAGCCTTTCGCCCGCCAATGTGCGTTCGGCCGACGGCACGGTGAACGTGCCCGTGGAGAAGTTCAAAAACATCCTTGCCGTGTCGCCTTCGGACGTGTACGTCACCGGCGGCAGTTACACATTTGTGGCCGCCGACGACTTGACCGGAGGCATCGCCGCCGAGCGGCTGTTCGTGCGCAGCGGTTCCGACGGCACCTGCAGCGGCATCGTGCAAGCCGACTTTACCGGCACGCCCGTGAAGGTGTGGGAAGCCGTATCGGTGGACGTGAACACACAGGTGTCATTCGACATCATCGCCACACTCGACCGCACGCCGGTGGAGATCGCCGGCAGCGTCGCCGCCGCTTCACCCTCGCTGGGCGGGTGGACCGTGTACGACGGCGGCAGTCTGACGCTGGAAGGCGGCAGCGGCGCGCTGAACAGCCTGACGCTGGAACGCGGCGCCACGCTGAAAGTGGGAACGCTTGGCGCGTACCAGATCGCCGGCAGCTTTGCGGCCAAAGACGGCTCGCACACTATCGTTACGCCGAAGTGGGCGCCCGGCAGCGGCATCAACAGCAACGCGATCCTGTCCGGCACAGGCGAAGCGCAGGCGACCGTGGCCGACGGGGCCAGGCTGACCATTTTGGGCATCGACCAGGGCGCCACCGGCACGTGGACGCTGCTTGACAACTTCCAAAAAGGCGTGACAGCGAAGGACAACGCCGCCTGGGGCAACATCGAGGCGGGCACGCTGAGCGTGACGGGCTATAAAGGGCTGGTCGCCAGCGCCGACGCGCAGGAAGGCGACTACGCCTACGAGGTGAAAAAGACCGCCGACAACAAGGGCTATGTGCTCGTCATCGCCCAGAAGAAGACCGAGCAGCCGCAGCAGGAAGAAGAGGTGAAAGACCTGCCGCTGCCGCCCATCGAAAAGCCCGAAAAACCGCAGTCACAGGATTATGACCCCGGCACCGGCCCCACCGAACCCACCGAACCCGATGAGCCCGTCGTCACGCCGGAGCGCCCCGGCCATACGGAAGTCTTCCACATTGCCGGCAGCGTGCAGCGCGCCCTTTCGCGCGCCGCCATCGAGCCGCGGCCGAAGGAGCATCTGTGGGCGCATTTCTGGCGCGACAGCGGCCGCGTGTACGACACGACAGACAAGCTGGCGCTGAAGACCCGCGCCTACGGCGTCATCCTGGGCCGCGACCTGAGCAAAGACTACAAAAAGACGTGGGGCCTGGCCGCGCACATCGGCAAAGGCGACACCAAGGGCAAAGGATCGTGGGACGGCTCCACCAGCGACACCAATTTCTGGGGCCTGATGGTGTACGGCCGCCGCGACGAGCGCAAATGGTTCTTCACCGGAGACGCCAGCTTCAACTGGTTCAAGACCGACTACACCGAAGCCAACGGAAGCAGCGCCGACAACGCCAGATCGACCATGTTCAGCGTGGGCGGCCGCGCGTACTACAAGTGGATCGACAACCCGCAGCCGGGGCAGATGAGCGTGCACCCGTTCATCGGCGCGAGGTGGAACTACTACCGCCAAAGCGGCTACACCTACGACACCGGCAACGAGAGCCGCGCCTGGAAGAGCGGCCAGCTGCACGTGCCCATGGGCATCAAGATCCAGTGGGGCGAGATGGAGAGCAAAGACGGCTGGCACGTCACTCCAACGCTTGAAGCCAGCTACATCCGCACGATCGGACAGCGCAGCGCCGTCACCGGCATCCACGCCCCCGGCCAGGCCAGAAGCGGCGTGCGTATGCCCCTGAGCGCCCGCGACACGTTCGCCGCCGAGTTCCGCTACGTCACCCGCAACGAGAAGAAAGGCTTCCACTGGGAGCTGAACGCCGGCGTGCGCCGCAGCACCAGCGAGAAAGACCTGCACGTGGGCACCACGTTCAAGTGGGAGCTGTAGGGCGGTTTTTAAACTGAAACAACACGAAGGCCCGAAGGCCCTAAGGACACAAAGAAAAACCTTAAGATGATTTGATACGGTTGCGGCGCGCCGGGGGGCTCTCTCTCCGACGCGCCGTTTTTTTCCGGCGGCGTGAAAACGGGTGATATACCCGTAATAACACGTCCGCAGGGGCGCAAAACTCGCAAAGGGGGCGGCATGGTGCGCGAACGTAAAGCATGTATCATCAAGAATCACGAATAGCAAAACAGGCCGGCGTCCTTCCGTAAAAACACGGTGGGACGCCGTCTTTTTTATATGGATTCATCATAAAAAAATGTGCGCTGGAAAATGATCTCGACATGCCGTAACAAAATCCTAACCTCGACTTTTTGTATTTCGTTTCGTGCGATACGCCTCCTTGGAGGATATGGTTTTTATTGCTGCCAAGTTGCGTGTTCATTGTGAGTCAAATGGATCGCGTAACGAAGTGTTCTTGTCTGAGATGATGTGGATAAAACGGAATGGATGTCTTTTTTTTTTAATGGATTGCGGCTGGTTTTGTGATGTGTTAAGATGAAATTGTGTTTGTATCTTGTCACTGTTTTGGGCGTAAGTGCGTTAGATATTGAGTGCTCACTACAGTGTCATCATGATTGAATTGGTCATGGAGGAGTCGATTTTGGTGATTATGTTCAGAAAATTTTTTAAGTGTGCTGTTGCGTGCCTCGTGTTATGTGTCATGACTTGCTCTTCTGTTTCTGCGATGACTGATGACCAAAAAGAGAAATGTCACTATATCATCCATGGAGCTGCAACTGCGGCAGTGGCGAGTTCGGCCTTGCTTTCACAAGCGCCCGGCACGGACAATATGCCTCTTTGCATCGCTGTTGGAGGTATGGCAATAGCGCTCGGCAACGTTTTTGATTATCCCTTTGTGGGGTATGCGCCGCTTGCGGTTGGTACAGCCATAATCGCCGATTACGCAACAGCGATAGCTGTGCGCTTCGCGTCACAATGGGTGATCGGCTGGATCCCATTTTTAGGTAATGCGGCGAATTCAGCGACAGCGTTTGCTCTCATCGAATATATAGGTTGGCAGCTAGCTGAGGCCTATGATACCGGTGATTTCTTAAAGATAGGAAAGAATCTTTTGGTTTTGCTTGGAAAATTTTTCGACGCTATCGAAGATGGCAATGAATTTAAGAGAAAATTAGATAGCATTGCTCCAAAGCCTAAAGACGAGCCTTTCTGGAAAAAATGGTCCTGACATCTGTTTAGCAGACTCATGACTGCCTGAACGCGGTATGTTAAAATAACAAGAGGAGTTGAAGTGCCAATATGGATGGTAAACAAATCACTACCCCAAACTCAACAGACCAGAAGGTCGTTATCGCGCTTTTGGCAGCGCTTACTGCGATCGCGGTCGGGACGGTGCTCCACGCGGCGCGGAACGTCTTCATCCCTCTGGCGATTGCCAGTTTTTTATCGTACATGCTCAAACCCTGTTTGAGCTATCTCAACAAGAAATATAAAGTGCCTCCCGTGATCACGACGACGGTCCTGATCATGCTGTTGATTTGCGCGGCGGGCTTGGGCAGCCGTGAGTTTAAACAGCGCCTTGCCGCGCAGAAAGACCAGTACGTGATTTATTGGAACCAGATGGTCGAGCTACGCGACAAGATTGCCGTAAAATATCCTATGCTTTCCGCCTGTTTTGATCTGAGCAAAGATTTGTTGGGCGAGGAAGAGGGAGATCCCTTCAAAAAAATCGACACGGCGAAAAACTTCGATTGGAAGAGGATCGGCAGGGCGTTGAAGCCGTTGGGATTCAGGTCGATCGCGTCGGCTGTGGATATTTTGTCTAAAACTGGGCTGGTGCTGTTTTTTCTTGTGTTTATCCTGCTCGGCAGCAGCTACATCGACGTGAAGATCGACAAAGCTTTTCCTGATGAGCAGAAGCGGAAGAAAGTGACAGAAATCCTCGATGCGATTTCCGGGCAGATTTCCCTGTTCGTCTCGGTGATGTTCGGCGTTAGCGCGGTCACTGGCGTGCTGATCTGGGCAGGACTGAAGTTGATCGGCATCAAATTCGCGTTTACGTGGGGGGTGCTGGCGTTTGTCCTGAACTTTATCCCCAACATCGGTTCCATTGTCGCTTCGATCCCGCCGATCCTGGTTGCCGTCGTGCAGCCTCAACTCGAGGCGGTGCCAGCGGCGCTAGGCAGCAACGCGGCTCAAGTCCTCATGGCAGCTATTTGGATATTGATCGTTCAGCAGGTGATGGGCAATGTCATCACAAACAAGCTCCTCGGTGATAATATGAATCTCAGTCCGGTGGTCGTGCTGACCTCGCTGCTGCTGTGGACGTGGCTGTGGGGCATAGCCGGCGCACTGCTTTCGGTGCCCATTGCCTCGATCTTAAGGATCGTCTGTGATAACGTTGAACCGCTGAAAGTCGTGAGCGTGATGATGGGCTCGGGGAAGGCCATCATCGAAAAACAACGGTGAGCTGGCGTCGATGAGAGAGCGCGTCTCCTGCACGGCGCCGAGGAACAGGCCATTTTGAGGATGTGGGGCTATCGTGGCATTCTCACACGCTGACAATAATGTTTTTAACGAGGTTCGATCAAAAATATCATAAGCGGAGGCGAGTGTTGTGAGAAAACTGTTTCTTTTGCTTGCTGCGGTGGCGCTGCTTTGTTCGGCGTCTCTAGCGCAAAGCAGCGAGGCTGTCGCGCCTGCGTCTGCTGCGGAGGAAGATAATTTCTTAGCGCATCTTTCCGGGCACGTTGCCTCGAGGATTGACTTCGATACGGCCGTCAATGTGGTCGACAAACTTTTCGGGAATGAACCGTCCGGCTTGTGGGAAAAGGGCCTGAAGGCGCTCGGGTTGGGGCGTAAAAGCATCCCCGAACTGCTGGCCGATGGCCTGACGGCTGAAAATGTCTCAAAAGTGTTTGCGGCGTTGAAAGAGGCGCTGCCAAAAGAGCAGTTTGAGCTGATCAAGCACGATCTGCTCAACTGCCCACGCTGCCGCGGCTTGGCAGCGAAATACGCGGCCTCGCTCGGCATCGCTTCCGCCAACGGACTTGTGAGCGAGCAGCCTGCTCAGGCGCCAGCTGCGGAAAATGAAGCACCCCAAACAAAGTCCGCGTCAGCTGACAACACGCCCGGCGATGGTTTTTTCACGCATTTCTGCGGCCATTTCGCCAGCGCCGCGGTAAGGAACAAGGGGGCCGACATCACTGACTGGTGGGATAAACTGAAAGCCGCCGGCGAGTTCATCCTCAAAAGAGCCCCGGCTGTGTTCTCCGGCGATTTGGGCTTGATGGTGATGCTGGAAGGGCTGTGGGAGATCCTGCCCAAAGAATATTTCAAGCAGCTGATGCGCGAGCTCCTTGCGTGTCCGCGCTGCCGAGGCGTCGCGTATGATTTCACCGTGGGGATCGGCGAAGCTGCCTGGGAGAAAATGAAAGCCGGCGGCAGCTGGGTCGGTGATCAAGCGACCTCGTTCAAGGACTGGATCTGGAGCGACAGTCAGCCGGAAGCTCCGGCCGCGGAGGTTCCGGCAAGCAGACCGGCGCAGTCTGGCGATCAAAAGCCCGGCTTTTGGGCATCGGCCTGGGATTCCGTGAGCGGATGGGGCGGCATCGCCTGGGAAAAAACCAAGAAAGGCGGCAGCTGGTTCAGCGACAAAGCAACCTCCGCCTGGAACAGTGTGACCGATTGGAGCGGCACTGCCTGGAATAAGACGAAGGAAGGCGGCAGCTGGCTGGGCAACAAAGCATCCTCTGCGTGGGAGTCACTGGTAAATAGCGCGGTTTCCGGCTGGCGCCGTTTGTTCAACTGACGAATCTTTTTTCAATCACGGGAGGCTTGCCTCATTTGCCGAGGCGGGCTCCCGTTTTTTGTGAGATGATAGGCTATATATCTTATGCTATTTATGTAATGCAAAAGCAACTCCTCTGCAGAGGCAAGATGCCGTCCGTCGTTTTTGTTTGCATAAAGCTTGAGAAAGGCTCATCTCGAATAACGAAACAAGCCGGTGTTCTGCGTAGAAATTATGGTGGAACGCCGGCTTATTATTATTCGGGCCTGACAATGACAGATCGTATATGGGGCATGACGGCGCGTGCCAGAAAGAGCCATTCGCGGACAACAATACTGTGTTCTACGTGAGACATTCTCTTTCTTTTTGTCATCTCGACAAAACAGCATCGCAAAAAGAAAGAGCGTCGGTCCCTTGTCCGACGCTCTAAAGGCGTTTCTTTGAAAATAGTTTATTTTGATTGCATTTGTGTCTTTGTGTTGGGCTCGGTTTTTGTATTCGACCTCAGTTGAAGATATACCGCCCGCACTTGAGGCAGTATTTTTTGCGGTCGCCGAACGAGCAGTTTTCACAGAGCATAGCTGCCGCGCCGCGGCCGAACGTGTAGCGCCCGCATTTGACGCAGTATTTGGCGCGGTCGCCGAAGCCGCAGCTGTCGCACAGTCGCGCCGGCACGCCGCGGTCGAATGTGTAGCTGCCGCATTTGATGCAGTTCTTTTTGCGGTCGCCGAACGCGCAGCTATCGCACAGCATCGCCATATACGACCTTGCCTGTACGACTGTGGCGGCCATCAAAAACAGCGCCAGGACGAGGAACAGTTTTTTACGCATGGCAGCGCCTCCTTTGCGTGTATTGGGGCAAGGCGTCGGGCTTACAGTACCAGCGCGGCGGTGAGCTCGGCGCGGCGCTCGTCCAGCTTGGCCTGTGCGCCGGCATGGTCGGTCGATTTGATGGAGTAGTAGAGCTTGATCTTCGGCTCGGTGCCGGAAGGGCGCACGGCGAACCACGAGCCGTCGGCGCAGAGGAATTTCATCACGTTCTCCTTCGGCAGCCCGTCGATGCCCTTGCTGTAGTCAAGCGTTTCTGCCACGCCCTTGAACGTGGAGCCATGTTCGCGCAGCCAGGTCATCATCGCCTTGATGCGCTCGGCGCCGTCTTTGCCCTTGAGCGTGTACGACTCCTGCGCGTCGAGGTAGTAGCCAAGTTCTTTGTACAGCGCTTCCAGCTCGTCAAGCAGGGTCAGCCCGCGCGATCTGGCGTCGGCGGCCATCTCGCAGATCAGCATGGCGGCGGTGACGGCGTCCTTGTCGCGGGCGTGCGTGCCCACCAGGTAGCCGTAGCTTTCTTCGTAGCCCATGACGAACTCGCGCTCACCCGTGCGCTCAAATTTGGTCATCTGCTCGCCGATGTACTTGAAGCCGGTCAGCGTGCGCAGCACCTGCGCGCCGCGGGCAAGGGCCACCTGCGCGCCCAGCTCGCCGGTGACGACGGTGGTGATCAGCGTCGATTTGGCGTTCAGCGTCCGGTGGGTGAGCACAAAGTTGGCCAGCAGCGCGCCGATCTGGTTGCCGTTGAGCAGCGTGTATTCGCCATTCCGGCACACAGCCACGCCGATACGGTCGCTGTCGGGGTCGGTGCCGATGACGATGTCGCCGCCCACTTTTTTCGCCAGGTCGATGCCAAGCAGCAGCGCCGTGCGGTCTTCGGGGTTGGGGGCCTTGACGGTGGGGAAGTCGCCGTCCGGCAGTTCCTGCTCGGGCACGACGTGTACGTTTTTAAAGCCGCAGCGGTCGAGGATGGCGCGCACGGGCACGTTGCCGGAACCGTGCAGCGGCGTGTAGACCACATTCAGATCGGCGGCGTTGGCCTGCGGCACCGACACTTTCTGGATGGCGTTCAAAAACTGCACCACCGTTTCGGCGCCGATCTTCGACATCAGCGCGTCGTTCCCGCCGGCGGGGATGTCGGCTATGGCGGCGGCTTCTACGTACTCGGTCAGTTTGGCGGCGGCACCGGGCGTGAGCTGGCAGCCGTCGTCGCCGTACACTTTGTAGCCGTTGTATTCGCGCGGGTTGTGGCTGGCGGTGATGACCACGCCGGCGGCCGCATTGTGATACCGCACGGAAAACGACAGCACGGGCACGGGCTCCAGCGTGTCGAACAGTTTGACCGGGACGCCGCAGGCGCACAGCACGCGCGCCGTTTCGGCGGCGAATTCTTTGGAGTTGTTGCGCGAGTCGTAGGCGATCACCACGCCCTTTGTGTACTCGGCGGCGAACTCGTTTTTGAGGTAGTTGGCCAGGCCCAGCGTGGCTTTGCCGACGATGTAGGCGTTCATGCGGTTGGTGCCCACGCCCATCACGCCGCGCATCCCCGCGGTGCCGAATTCCAGGTCGCGGTAGAAGCGGTCTTCGATCTCCTTCTCGTCCGTCAGCGCGGCCAGCTCGGCTTTGTCGGCGGCGGCCAGCCACGGGGCATTCA
>Ga0129306_1003157_pt1 | contig 12874 bp, 10 predicted proteins | sample P827metagenome_FD_94438 | JGI IMG/M metagenome (GOLD analysis project Ga0129306, IMG submission 94438) | Capybara group fecal microbial communities from Wisconsin, USA - P827 metagenome | ecosystem: Host-associated > Mammals > Digestive system > Large intestine > Fecal | place: USA: Wisconsin...
AAATTCTTATCTTTTTCTTACAAAAACAGGCTCTCGCATATCAACCATGCGGCCCTTAACCACAAGAATCCGCAACCGATGTAGATATAAACCTTCATCGCCGGTCTCTTCTCAAATAGCTTAAGACACATAGCTGCGCACGCAAGCAGCAAAAGAACAACCACCTGATATATCGCAGTTCCGCCATTGCCGAGAATCAGCACTGTAAGAATCCAAGTACCGCACGCAGTCGCAAGTACGTATGCAATCTCGCGACCCAATGCCACATTATGAACTCCCTTAAGTAACGCTGCAACAGACAAAGTTACCAAAAGTGCAGGAACCAGGCTCACAAATACTTCTTTGACTGCCCAGATTCCGTAATTGGGAAGTTGGGAAATATCTCCATAAACCTTCAAGGCACTAAGAATATTCTTGTCCAAATATGCAGGAAGAAGCATTCTCGCTACAAATCCAAGGAACACACAAATCGCGCCAATAGGCATCCACGCGAACACTCTGTGCTCAACTTTATTCACATATGTAATCGTCACAATCGCGAAGATAAAAAGCACGATTCCGACGCTTCTGTTAGCAAAGCCCGCAAGAAGTCCCACAGGTATAATCCAAATCGTCACAAAAAGCCAAGGCTCCTTGCTGCCGAAGCAATCGTAAGGAATCTCTCTTAAGTATGCCCACATGAATATCAGCACTACAACCATCGCATACAAATAATTGTACACGCCCGCTTCTTCAATAAACGAGGTCTTAAGACTACTGTCAAGCGCAAGCAACGCTCCCATCACAAGCGCCATACACATCACACGCTCGCTCGCGTGCCTCTTAAGCCTCGTCATAGTCTCACTGATACCTGTAATCAAAAGCGCTGTAAGAAGTAGCATAACCGTATTGACACAGTCCGCTACAAGTTCATTCTGAAACGCCTTCAGCGCAAGCTCTGCGCCCTTTCCAAAAGGCGTAACAAAGTTCGTATACCAAACAGCACCGAGCGTAACGACCAGCAATACCCACGCTATCGTCGTATACAGTGCTCTCTTTCCTTTAGTCATTTCTTCGTATCTCATGTAAGACCCCCTGAAGACTTCTCAGTAACTAGTATCTCTGATACATTATAACATTTTCGTGCTCGCCGACAACCTTTAAGCCTTTTTCAGCACAGAGCGCGGCGATTTTGCCACGTGAATCAGCCATTATGTATCTACTCTTAAGATTGTCAAAATTCGCAATTATATAATCGGGGAAGCAGCAGCTTATTCCCGACTCCGCAGGCACCGCATACAGTCCGCTAAAGTCCATTACAATCTGCCTGTCGTCATAGTAATCTATGAATGCCCAGATAATCGTATTGTCATAACCAATGTCATCCGACATCTCAATTGCGCCGCTCCGCGCAAGCTCACCCCAGTATTCCACACTGGATGCTTTTTCCGCATTAACGACCGGCACGTCATAATCAGTCGGCACCATGGATCCGACTATAATAAATACAATCAAAGCCAATCCCGTGACTCCGCATGTCACTTTGCCAAATATGTTATGCCTGAATCCCAGCAGCAACAGTATTCCGCAAACCGCAAAAGCCCACGTATGTCTGCCGCCGTCATCGGCCCACTTCGTAAACATGATAATATACCCTATCACCGCCCACGCGGTAATTCCTATGGTCAAGTAAATCGTGCGTTTTTCTTTTTCCCTTTTGAAAAAAGCAAGAATCAGCAGTATCAATGCTGTTAATGCCGATATGAAGTACTGTGTTCCCATGGTCATGCCAAAAGAAAATGCGTCCTTAACATATCCGCAGATTGAATTCAAATTTCCTCTGACCTGATATATTAAAATCCATAAGCCTTCGACAAATTTTCCATGTAACATCTTTTCGGCGAATTCAAATGAAAACATCGGCAGGAAGTATTCTGCAGTCAGGAAATGTGCAAAAGCAAAATACAAGGCAAGCTCAACTATCGGCAAAACAAAGAAGAGCCATATCACTTTCTTGCCCTTTCTTTTGAACACAAAATATGTGGGTAGTAAAGCCAAAAGAGCCATGAAAGGACGAATTAATGTGAGCCAAAATCCCAGGAAATACATAATTCCGATGTGAATCTTTTTCTCGTTGCCTTTGCAATAATTGATTGCGCATCCCATGTATATCATTAGAGCGACCAGAACCGCAGTCTCGGGCAACAAACTCATCACATGTATCGAGAAGCTCGGAAACGCAGCCAAGGCAACCGTCACCAAAGCAAGATGCAACAAATCCATATCAGTCAGCGCCACAAACAGTGCAAATGCCAACGATATCAAAACAAGGTTACACCATATTGCCGATGAGTAACCCCATCCAAAAACGAATCCCCAAAGAACCCAATGCGTAATAATGATAGGGCTCCAGGCACCGAACGTTCCGATTAATGCGTGGCTCTCGTTGTAGCCCATGTATCCTCGCGGAATGCCACCCGCCAGGACTCCGTCCACCATTTTGTAGTAATATACGCTATCGTTGTTAATAGAGTTGGGAACAAAAAAATCTAGCGGAGAAAATCCTCTGATCAAGCAATAGATTCCGCACACCACGAAAGGGACCAGCGCGCCGGCCAAAATCCTTATTAACTTGATATATCTGTTAGCTGCCTGTTCTTTCATCACAATTCTCCAAATTTGCTTTCTTGCTCATAATATACGCGGGCCACACCGGCACAAGCGCGTACAAATAAAGTGCATATCTCACCATGGCAACCGGGCCAAGCAGATATGTGAGCCATAAGAGTCCGAGATAGACAAAGGGGATTCCCAATGTTTTTTTCTTGGACTTAAGCATATAAAATGCCACAACCATAGCTATATAGAAAAACGTTGCCGGCGCAAACAGCCACGAAATCCAGCCGTTTCCCATGACAATATCACTGTTTTCAAAAAGTTTGTAAAAATCAAGAAGTGCCGGAATCTTAGTATTGGGCTCGCCGGGACCTGTTACGGAAAGCGTTGTATAGCCTTCGCCGCCAAAGCTCTGCAGCACATATGTAGGCCACGGATACCAGAATCCGTAAGTATTCTCCAGAAATGAATCAACATATTCACCGGAATATTGCTTGAGCCACTTAAGCCATAATGCCTTGAACTCATCGAAGCGTTCATTAACTGCTTCTTCCGTAAGGCTTCCTTTGCTGGCATCGGCAATGTACGGATTAAAATAGTTGTACCATTTCTTGCGGTTGAAAAGCTCGTCGACTAAGTCCTTGTCCTCGGCCGTCAATTCATCGCCATGATAATAATAAACACGCATAATCTGCTGACATGGCACCGACAGCATTTCCGCCTTGGAAACACCCTCAACCGTCACTGCATTGGTGAAAGGGTACTTGTATAACAGAAATAAAACCGCAGTTATAATAAGCGTCCTAAGCGCCTTAAAACGCACCTCACGAGCCTTCAACATGAATACGATAATAAAAGGCAGAGTCAGAATAACCGCATAAACCGAGTTATTCCTAAGAATTATAACCTCAAGCGCAAACACGACAAACAGCACTCGATTCGCTCTCTTATTCCAGAACGCCTTCGCATCCTCAAACATACCCAACAGCAAGAATGTTAAATCCGCCACAGCAATAGCAAACAGCGAATCCTTCGTACTGGTAAAAACAAAAATCACAAAAGGCGGATACAAGCAAAAGAAAACCATCGCCAGCACATGCATCCAAGTACGGCTCTTCCTTCTGTGAAGTTCATAAAATATGAACCCGCATCCAACCGCCATAACCAATTCCTGCCAAATCGTATAAACAAGAATCGCCTTATTAAACATCCCCGTCTTAGTATAGACGGTATCGATAATCCAACCCACAATGTACGTATGAATAACCGGGTGGTGCTCGCTCACCGCACCCATACAATACATATCGTACTGCCACGACGCATCATACGCATAAATTCCGGGATACAACGCCAACAGTACAGGCATCCAAAGAACAAGCAACACGCCTGTCATTACCAAGAAGTAAACCCACGACTTCTTAACCAGTCTGTTCGGCAGGTATCCTCCCGCCGGTGCCTCCGACGCCTTAGAATTGCACCTATCCCATAACGCAAAAAGTATCACCGTAGCAGCCACAGCCATCGCGCAAGCAAGCACACTCATGCCAAGCCAAGCCCAAGAAAACACGAATCCTTTCTCGTGCTTCACGACATATCCCACGGTAATGAACAGTCCTATCAAGCACCCGGGGGCGATAGCATAACGAATATTCTTTTTCAAATTATCTGCACCCAATCCTATTTCTCTTCCCTCACAATATAAAGTGGACGCTTCTTAGTCTCGAGATAAGTCTTGGCAAGGTACTGCCCCAGCACACCGATGCATAAGAGCTGAATGCCGGACACGAGCAGGATAATACAAGCCATCGACGGCCAACCACTGGTAGGGTCGCCGAACACCAGCGTCCTCACAATTATGAATATAATAAACAAAAATGCTATAAAGCACATCAACACGCCGAAAACCGACGCCAGAATAAGCGGCGCCGTGCTAAACGCCACAATTCCATCAAGCGCATACATAAACAATTTCCAGAAAGACCACTTCGTCTCTCCGGCTACACGCTCTACATTCTCGTACTCAATCCATTTATTCCTGAATCCGACCCATCCGAAAATACCCTTGCTGAATCGGTTGTACTCGCTCATCTCAACTATCGCATCTACAACCTTGCGGCTCATCATGCGAAAGTCCCTCGCGCCATCCACAATATCCACCTTGCTGATGCGCTTCATAAATCTGTAAAACCTTCTTGCAAACCACGACCTAATCGGCGGCTCACCCTTGCGGTCCACACGTCTAGTAGCCACGCAGTCATACTCACCGCTTTCAAGATACGAAAGCATCTCAGGCAAGAGTTTCGGCGGATCCTGCAAATCGGCATCCATAATCACCACGTAGTCGCCCTTCGCATTCTTAAGTCCCGCATACATTCCGGCTTCTTTGCCGAAGTTTCTGGAAAAAGAAACATAGTGCACCCTCGCATCTCTCTCCGCCAGTTCTCTCAACACACCAAGCGTATTATCCGTCGACCCATCATCCACGAATTCAAACTCGACGTCAACACTCGACAACGCGCCTGCTACTTTACACACTTCGTCGTAAAAGAACGGAATCGCCGCTTCTTCATTGTAAGCCGGTACAACTATCGTTAATAACTTTCTATCCATCGATTGCCCCTATACAGTTTTCTTTTAAACATTAAAAATCACCACTATAATTGTATAATCGCGCGCCGATGCGGTCAACCAAAAAGGCTGAGAAATGAACCAATCACTCTCAGCCTTTTTCTCTTCATATCAAACAGCTATCGCCGACTATTTCTCAAGATCGATTGTCTTAAGCAACTCTCTGATTTCCTCAACCGTTAACCACTCGGTATTGTTGCCCGAGCTGTACGAAAATCCTTCGGGAACCTTCTTGCCACCCGGAAGAACGGTCGCTCTCTCCTGGAATACCATCTGAGGATATACGATGAAGTGCTTATCGTACTCATAAGTAGTCATGGAGTCCTCAACAGTAACCATAATCTCATGAAGCTTCTCGCCCTCTCTGATGCCTACCTCAGGCTTATTACATCCGGGAAGCATAGCCTCAGCAAGATCGGTAATCTTGAAAGAAGGAATCTTCGAAATAAACGTCTCGCCGCCCTTAGCATCCTTAAGCGCCTTAATAACAAGCTCAACGCCCTGCTGAAGGCTGATCCAGAAACGGGTCATACGATAATCGGTAATGGGAAGGTCCTTCTCACCCTTCTGAATCTTATCGTAAAAGAAAGGTATAACCGAACCGCGGCTGCCCGCAACATTACCGTAACGTACGATAGAAAAGTTGATATCCTTGGAGCCTGCATATGCATTAGCTGCAATAAACAACTTATCGGAAACAAGCTTAGTACCGCCATAAAGGTTAACAGGGTTAACTGCCTTATCGGTAGAAAGCGCAACAACCTTCTTAACTCCGGTATCAAGCGCCGCATCAATAACATTCATCGCACCATGAATATTAGTCTTAATAGCCTCAGCGGGATTGTACTCACAAGCAGGCACCTGCTTAAGTGCTGCCGCATGAATCACATAATCCACACCTTCCATAGCACGTGTAAGACGCTCTCTGTCTCTTACATCGCCGATAAAGAATCTAAGCTTACTAAACTTATCGGGGAATTCTTTCTTAAAATCATTCTGCATGATGAACTGCTTAAACTCATCACGGGAATAAATAATAATCTTCTTAGGATCGTAATTAGTAAGCACATACTTCGTAAATGCCTTACCAAATGAACCGGTTCCGCCGGTAACAAGAATAACTTTATTGTTTAACATAATATTTCCTTTCAAAGCAAATCACTAAACCGATTCTACATTAAGTCTTTAACTTTTTCAACTGACCGACGTCAACCTTAATACGATTTTAAATAAATACCAAGAATTGTTATCCGCAAACTATCTATCCAGAGTGCACTCTTATGAGCTACAATATCGTTTATATGCGCTTCAGCAATTTAGTTTGTCTAATTCACCCATGAATAGGTCGACTAAACAGCAGACATATGACTCGCCTCAGATTTAAAATATCTAAAGCAAGCTGCAATCACTTGCACAACGCTCTTAACAGTTCAATCGATGTTATAAGTTCGTTTTCATTATATTGTCTCTGAGAATCCGGATGATCTATCGCGTTCCTTATATACGTAGGTAAAGTCAGGTAGGTGTATTGCTTATATTGGTCGCTTTTGCCATGTTTGACAACATCATACGCTTGATGGTGCGCAATATAATAATCGCAATCTCTTACTGATGATTTATTTATCTTGCTCTGCAAATATCCATATAGTTCTATATGGTAGTCTATTGAGGGTACTCCAAAAGCTAGATAGTTGGTTTCTGCGGCCGTGATTGTCGGAAGTGCATTTGGCGCTGTTATCCGTCTACCTTTAATCACACCATTATCATCAGAGAGCACTATAACAAGAACATTTTCTCTGTCTTTTAATGCTGACCGAATTACGTATTCTGAATGTGTTGCTATTATCATTTGTACAGACTGATTACCACCTTCTGTATACAATCCTCGATAATAGTCCAAAATTCTTCGTTGCCACATAGGATGCATGCTTAACTCAGGCTCATCAATTAATACTATTCCTCCAGCTATATTATTAGTATTTCGCAATAAATGAGCACCGCGAAATACAATTTGTTTTTCTCCTGTGCTAAGTTGATCCACCGAAATTAGATTCCCATGCTTTTTAAACATAATACTTTTCTCAAGCGGGTCAGTATCATTTATTCCATAGTACTTTATACTTTCAAAAAACGCATTAAACGCTACCTCAAACCGATGCATTTTAGAGTGTGATTTAAACTTTTGGTAGTTTTCATTGCTCGCCATACCCTCCTCGCTCAACATTTTCCATTCTTGTGAATCCTGAGCCTCAATATCAATAAGCAATTGCTTAACTCGTGTAAAATCCTCATGTGCATCTGGTTCATACTTGTCCACATCTAGTTGTTGAGTAGTAACCGACTTTACTCTTTCAGTATTAAACCCCGATCTAGCCTTTGAGTAAGAAAATCCATAATGCCTCAAATCCTTCGCATCTATATCAACTATCTTTGAACGAATACGCTCTCCTGATTGAACCAGTTCATTGTTTACGCCATTTCCTGTACTCCGTATATGAAATCCATTCTGCGCATTTGTATCATCCGGAACTATATGATAATCCACTCCGTCAATCATATATTCTATGAATTCAAAGGGCTCAACAGATTGCCTGTTTAAATATGTAGCTAAAGTATCCAGTATCGTCGTTTTACCAGTGCCATTTTCTCCCGCAAGTATTACCGTATTATACAGCGTTCCATCATCCTTCGAAAAATCAAGTTCAAGGTTCCCAATTGCTTTGTAATTATTCCATTTGAGGCATTTTATCATAACATTTCCTCCATTTTGCTTTATGACATATTAACCCTAAGCAATATATCATGTGCCAGACAGGCCACATGACTACATGTAAAAACCAAGAATCATACATTTGGAAATAGGTCTATTGGGGAGATTGTATCGGAGAAATCGCAAGGCAACTTTCTTCTTGCTTGGCCAAACAGATAATTACCTTCCATAAATTCTATCATTGTATTTACTATACTCGTAATCTAGTCTATTCTTGAAGCATTTATCCCCCTTCAATATTTCATCAATTGCTTCTTGAAAGTACCAATAATTTTCAATATTGTACTTTTTCTTCTGATTATTTTCCGTCAGCTTACTCCATGCACAATCTTTTACAAATTTAACCTCACCATTTAACTCTTTGTACACACAATCGCGCATAACACTATCCATCGGGACGTAACAGTTCTTAAAACCGGCTACGTGGTTACTAGAAAAGTAACGTATATATAGGTATTTCATTGTCATATTAATTAACTTTTGTATATTGCCAAATGTAAAAACGTCCTTAGCGTTTTGAGGAACCGAAGTGGCAATTTCCTTAACACATATATTAAAGCGTTCTTTAGCATCTGTAACATTACATGACACGATATCATTTGCATATTTCTCAACGCTTTCTGCAATTTTAGCTTCCCCCAGCACGTCCTTTTTAACTGTCGCCGCCCCTGTTCTTCTGGTCGCGTCTTCCATTGCTTCCGCAAAAACAAATTTAAATATCTCCTCAGGTATTATACGCTCGCAATCCATAAAAGCCCCCTCTATATGTTAAAGCACATAACTGGTACCCTCTTCGCTTTGGCTTGCCCAAAACAGTCCACGCATCAAGTAAATTCCTTTAATTACTCCCCGATAATCCTCACCGCATACGAGCATGTCGCACCAATCGCGACGTGGTTCTTCTCCGCCGCCTCAATAACTTTATAGACAAGCCTCTTCGCTATGCCCTTTCCGCCATACTCCTCGTTAACCTCGGTATGGTATATACTCCAGCCACTTTCCGAAACACTATAGTCGCACTCGCCTATTACGCGGTCACCGTCAAATGCCACGCTACGATTATTGTCTGGCTCCATTATAACGTCTATCCCATGCCTAAACAAAACACCCAGTGCTCCTGACGGGCACTTCTCAATCGTCTGCCATATCTCCGCATTATCCGCCAACGTCACATCTATCCACGGTTTACGATTAATATCAAACGTCTTCGGGCTTCCGGTCACACATTTCTTGGAATGAAAACACTTGTCGGAGTTCCAGAAGACTACTATGTCGTTATTTTCGTATAGTCTGTGCATATGAACCCTTTCTTATTCAGTATAAATAATTCAAATACACTTTTCCTTCCCTATCACTGCATACCCCGTCATAACAATCGCCATTCCCAGCGCAACCCAGGTCAGCACATATAACATCGTATTGCTCTTATCTGTAAACGGTGTATGATAAGTGAACCCGATCTGCATCGCTTCCTCATTACCGACGTACTCATATCGATCAGCTTGTTTCTCAACCCATATAGTAGAAGGCTTATCTAAATGCTCCGTAGACAGAACCAGAGTATACGCTTTACCCTTTTTGAGATGCCATTTAACCGGAATCTGGTGTAATCTACTCTCGTGGAAATCTTCTGTCGAAACAGCCTCCCTATACAGCAACTGATCCCCATCATACAGCAAATACTCGTAGTACCCTGATGTGCTCTCGCTTTCAAACACAGACCCCAGCGAAGTCGTCAGCGCATATCGCGGTGTATACTGCATGACATACGCGGCTGATTCTCCTGCCGGTAACATTCTCTCTTCGCAAGCCAAATCATAATTCCAAAATTGCTGCTTTTCTACAGGAGTTATCCAGTACACGATTGTCGATAAGAGAAAACATCCCACAATAATCAAAGCTCGTTGAATCAATGCCTTTGCATTCTTTACTTTAATCTCAACCTCACTGTTTAAACAAACCAGCATCAATATTGCAAAAAGCGAGCCTAAACAAACGCGCCACGTATAGTAATGATGCCCAGTAGTATGTTCTGCACCACAAAAATACCAAACCGGAGCAGAAAACATCATAATAGTATATGCGATAACTTTACTATCTTTAACGAAACCTCTTCGCACCATCTTAACTATCCAATAAATCATCCAGACAGCAAAAATAAGTGCAAACGGAAGATATGTTAGATGTCTCCAATTGACCCAGAAACTATTAATTCGCTCTCCTAGGCTCATCGAATCCTTTATTCCGACTCTTAACGAAGTCTCAACCAGCGCCTCGGAACGAATAACATCTTTTCCTGTAACAATCTGTCCTATTACCCACTTTTCAACCCAGAACACCAAATATCCAACTATCCAAAAAATTGCTGAAACTATTGTTCTAATCGCATTGGCAAATTTGGTCCACCTATCATTTAATGTATCACCTTCATATTCATAGAAAGCTATCATTAACGCGGCAGGAATCGCCCAGGTAAGCATAGGGTATGTCAAAAAATCAAAGTAAGATGTACACATTCCCGATAGGAGAAATAAGTACACATATCGACCTTTATTACAGAAATATTTCCTAAAATATAACGTCGCCAATGCAACTAAAACTGTTACGTAATAAATACTGCTAAGCTGCAAATTACACGCCATTGAATTAGGGCTCATGAAGTAATAAACAGTGAGCCACGCAAACGCATATGTTTTCCGCTTAGAGACCAAAAGCAGCTTGTACGCAAGAAGAATTGCTAAAAAGAGTTGTATTCCCAAATTGACTATTCTGCCCTCATCCAAATCAAACAAACGGAAAAAAGGACGCCAGAATATAATATAGCCATGCCAATAACGGCAATAATCTTCAATTGCTGCATGCTTGTATATAGGCTCATCAGGATTTTGCAAAGAGTATTTTATTATTAACTGATCTGTTGCAAAGTCAAGAATGTCCGGTACCGGTTCATGAAAATAATCTGTTTTACCGGTCCGTACGCTTTCACGCGGATGATATCCCTCAGCACTTAGTATTGCATCAATCTCTTCATATGTTTCACTTGGCACTTTAATCAAGAATGACGCCATCAGTAGAACATATCCGAGAATCGCTCCTACTATTAAGATTAGCACTGAATGTATCAACTTTTTTAACATAAATTACGTTTCCTCTTTAGCTCTGTCTTTCACAAAAATAGAAGTAGATAAGAAAAACATCATAAACGGAAGCAACGAGTTCCATTTAGTTATTGTAAAACTCAATACTGCGATAGAATACATTGTCCACAAAAGTGGAAATATAGCAGACTTAACACCTCGCGTGCACAGAGCACATTCTTTAATCGCGAAAAAAGCAATCCACAAGCAAAGTATTCCACCGGGAACTATGCCCATATTAATCAATCTCATAATGAAAAAGTTATGTGGCGTTGCAATATTGTACGGAGGCTCAACCCTAAATTCATGGCCTTTCCATTCAATCTGTTTTACAGTTTCTGCGTAAATTATTAGCCTGTCTGCCGAAAACCGATTAATTGCATTTAGAATGCTGTCATCTCCAAAATATCCCCGTCTATACGCCTCATCTCCAAGCACCTGAATATGAGACAAAGTATATCCCAATTCTTCCGACGTAAATTTCCCTTGTTGTAAGCCTTTAGTCATATACCTTCCGGCCGCAAACAACAATATAATAGAGAAAATACATACAAATATAGACAATGAGATTCGTAACACTGTTAATCTCAAATTCTTCTCTTTCCTAACAAATGCAAATGTAGCAACAGCAGCCAGCATTATTCCCACAAGTGCGCTTCTTGAATCTGTTTTCGAAATAACATAACAAGGAAACAATACCATGGGAACTAGTACCAAAAGAAAATGCCATTTTCTTTTGGCCGCATGCAACCATTTAATAAAAAAATGCATACAGCTAATAACTGCACCACCGCAAAACATACCTATGTTCTCAACACTACAAAAGCCTCCCATATATCTTCCTGCCTCATAAACATCAGGAAAATATATAAGGCTCTTTGCAATTAAAAAAACAAATGATAGGTACATAGAAATAGAAACGCAGTCATGCGTGCTACTCAACTCATCTTCATCCAACTTAGAGAATATAAGTGCATACATCGGTATAATCAACGTAGCAATAGACTCATAAAAAACAAACGCGGTAACTACGGCCACTAAAGTATATAAACAAAGTAGTATCCAGTTTTCTTTTATAGTTGAAATTATCTTTTTTTGCCTAATGCTATTTACCATCAACGCAACAAACAAGATTCCCATTGTAAATGTATATGAAATTACTTTTGAATATATTTCACCATAGTACTCTTGATTAAGGTTATTGGCCTTAAAATAGAAATATTTAAAAGCAAACCCGACTAGTAATGTAATCCAAACTTCAACATCTCTATATGATATTTTCCTAACAATAAAGATTAAAATCAGGAACCATATAACGCCAAGATAAAAATACCTATTTTTAGGGACCGCATACGGCTCCCACATTTCAAAAGACATCTCGGTTATGGCCACAAAAGAAACTATTATCTTTATTAAGTAGCTAATTATATCAGCCAGTTTTTGTCGATTCCAAACAACATTATTCATTAGCATTTACCTTCTCATAAGTAATAGAAACTATATAGAGACAATGATTATGGGATAAGCAACTCTGTCTGTCAGCGAATAAAATGGAACGCAAATAGTCCCACGCTCAGCTATGCTCTTTTATATTCCTTAATAGCCTCAATTATTTCGTCCTGTGTCGCGTCATCCATATATGGATGCAGCGGTAAAGCCAACACCCTATCGCAAACCGAATCCGAAATATGTAAATCTACCTTTACACAATCAATGTCTGCAAACGCTTGCTGCCTATGCATTC
>Ga0129306_1003158_pt1 | contig 12874 bp, 21 predicted proteins | sample P827metagenome_FD_94438 | JGI IMG/M metagenome (GOLD analysis project Ga0129306, IMG submission 94438) | Capybara group fecal microbial communities from Wisconsin, USA - P827 metagenome | ecosystem: Host-associated > Mammals > Digestive system > Large intestine > Fecal | place: USA: Wisconsin...
AAATAGACCAGGCGGACAAGTATTTAAGCAAGACGAATAAGACCTTTACGAAGGTATTGTTATTCACGCTTCAAAAAATGACCGCCCAAAACTTCCCGCTTGAAGTGGGCTTTTCCCTTCAAGAACTTGTAGACCTGGGAATGTATAGCAACACCAGCAACGCCGGGCGTGCCGTAAAGGAATTTTTCGCACAACAGAAACTTACAACCCTTTCCGGGACGGTAAAGAAGGGAAGGAAGACCGTTAAAGAAGAAGGCGGGATATTGTTCTATCATTACCGCCTGGAAAACGGCTTTGTGAAGTTATCCGTAAACGAAAACTTCAACATGGAATTTATAGCGAACTACTTTACTATATTTCCCCGCTTTGCTTACGCTTTGAGCAACAACGCCTTTTCCCTTGTACGGTATATTTTCTTCCTTGCCCGGCAAAACGCCCAGGCAATAAAGGACAAGGGAACCTTCCGTATAAGCCTTGAAGCCGTGCGGGAAAACCTGGGCTTGCCTTCCCCGGAAGATGTGAACAACCGCAAGTATAGGCAATATATCATTGAACCGATTGAAAAGGCTATTGAAGAAGTAGAAGAAGCCTTGCGGAACGTGCCGGAAGCGAAGGAATACGGCTTCACCCTTACCCCTTACGGGACGGACACCAGCAATATAAATAAATGGCTTCAAGGGTACCTTGAAATAGGATTGAACGGGGACTTTGCGGAAACCTTTGTACGGCTTGCCACGAAGGCGGAAAAAGACCGTGTGCAATGGGAAAAGGTAAAGCAAGCGGAACTTGCCCGCATTGCCGCACGGACGGAAGCAAAGGAAGCCCAGGAAGCACCGAAACGCACCAGGAAGAAACGTAAAAAGGATTAAAAAATCATTTTAGGGTGCAGATACCCCGGCGCAAGGTATGGTATTTCCTATAAAAATGAATGCTTTATCTTGTGCCGGAATGCCCCTTCAAAAATCATTTTAGGGTGCGGGAAAATCATTTTAGGGTGCAATCAAATCATTTTAGGGTGCAATTAAATCATTTTAGGGTGCGGACGGACAAAAACTAAAAGCCCGGAAACCCGCATAAATAAAGGCTTTTCGGCACTTTTGAAGCGGCGGCGTTTTGTGATAATAGATAATCAATAGATTATCAATTGATTATTAAGGACGCACGCCCGCCCGCTTTGCGGCGGCGGGCTTTGCTATAATAGGGGCGAAGCCTGGAAGAAGAAAACCCAGGCGGGGAAGTGTAGTAAAAATCATTCCGGGGTGATTCAAAAAATCATTTTAGGGTGATTCCTGGGAAGGGCATTTCCTTTTAACGGCACCCAAACAACACCCAGGAAGGGGGGCTTGATTCAATGGCAAGGTTTGAAGATACCTTAACAAAGGGCATAAAAAGGGGGCGGCACGAACCACCACGAACGCACCGCCCGGACACTTTGAACACCCTTACCAGCGAATGAAAGGGGCATTAAAGCCCTTTCAATATACCACGAAAGGAAGGATAATTAAAGACTATGAAACGTGAAGACGCAAGAAAAGATATTAACGGAAGACCCCTTACGGACTTTGTACCCCTGGAATTAAGCCGGAAGGCGGGGCGCAATATGTATAAATGCCCGGTATGCGGAAGCGGCGAAGGACGCAAGGGAACGGGCGCACTTCATATTTACCCGGATTCAAACCGTGTATTTTGCTATGCGGGCGGGTGCTTCACCGATAAAGGGGAAGACACTTTAGGGGCATTGCGGACTATATGGAAATGCGAAGAAACGGAAGCCCTTGAACGTGCGGGCTATTCCCTGGACAAAGAAGCCCCGGCACCAGCGCACCAGGAAAACAAGAAAAACACGGAACACCAGGAACACAAGCCGGAAGCGGCGGACTATTCCTTATTTTATCGGAAATGGCACCAGGACTTGAAGGAAAGCCCGGAAGCCCTGGAATACTTACACGGGCGGGGCATTACGGACGATTCAATAGAACGCTTTAACCTGGGCTATTGTGGCACCTGGAAGCATAGCAAGGCGGGGGAACAAGTACCCAGCACAAAAAGAATTATCATTCCCCGGACGAAGGGAACCTATACCGCCCGCCGGATTGACAAGCCCGCAAACGAACTTGAAGCAAACTATATAAAGCAAGTGCAAGGAAGGCAAAAAGACCTTTTCAACCTGGAAGCCCTGGACGGGGCGGAAACGCCGATAATATGCGAAGGCGAACTTGACGCAATAAGCCTTTACCAGGCGGGGGCGGGTGCCGTTGTGGGAATAGGTACCACCACGAACGCCGGAACCCTTCTTGAAGAAGCGAAGAAGCACCCGGAAGCCGTGTTTATACTTGCCCTGGATAATGACCCGGACAAGGAAGACGGAAGCAACCCAGGGAAGGAAGCACAAAGGAAACTTGCGGCGGATATGAAGGCGGCGGGGCTGGAAGTGTTAAGCATTGACCCGGCGAAGATATACGGCGAAGCGAAGGACGGAAACGAAGCCTTCACGAAAGACCCGGAACGCCTGGGAAAGGTTATTGCATACCTTCAAGGGAAAGCCCAGGAAATGAAAGCCGGACGGGACGAAGAACGGGAAGCGGAATTAAGGAAGCGCACCGGGGAAGGAATGCTTGAAGCCTTTCTTTTATCGGTAACGGACACGGAAGCCCGCACCTTTGAACCGATACCCACGGGAATTAAAGACATTGACCGGGCATTAGAAGGCGGCTTCATTAGAAAAACCCTTGTAACCCTGGGCGCACCGCCCGCAATGGGAAAAACCGCCCTTGCACAATGGATTTTTGAAAACATAGCCCAGGCGGGGCAAGATGTTTTATATATCAACCTTGAAATGAGCCGGGAACAACTTCTTGCAAGAAGCCTTTCCCGCCTTTCCTGGAAGTATAGCAAGAAGGACTTTTCCGCCCTGGAAGTGTTACGGGGCTATGCCTGGACGGAAGAACAAAGGGAAGCCATAACCCAGGCGGCGGCACGGTATAAGGCGGACATTGCCCCGCACTTCATTTATAACCCGGACGGGGTAACGAATAACATAGATTCCATTTTAACGGCTATGGAAGCCGAAACGGCACGCCTTAAAGCCCAGGGGAAGCCCGCCCCGCTTGTTTGCATAGATTACCTTCAATTAGTGGATTCCGGGGAACGGGACGCAATAGAAGGCATGAAGGGCGTTATATTCAAATTAAAGGACTTTGCGAAGCGTGAAAATACCGTTGTTTTCGTTATCATTGCGAACAATAGGGCAAGCAATAAAACGGGAACCGTTGACATGGAAAGCGGAAGGGACACCAGCGCAATAGAATATTCCGGGGACTTCATGTTAGGGCTTGCCTATACGGCTATTGAAGACCGCCGGAAGTACGAATGCGGGGAAGACAAGAACGGGAACCCACGCTATGCGGAATATGACCTTGAAACATTGCGCCGATTGAAGAAGGAAGCATACGAAGCCGGAAAAGAGATTCCCGCCGTATGTACGGAAGTTTCCTTGAAGGTATTAAAAAGCCGATTCACGGAAGCGGAACGCCGGGCGAACCTTATCTTTGACGGAAAGCATAGTACCTTCAATCAAATTGAATTGAAGTACAAGCCGGAAGACTTCACCAGCGGCACGGGCTGGACGGAATACCACGGGAAAACACCCTTTGAAGCCGATTAAAACAGAATAAGCACCAGGAAACGGGCGGAACCTTCACGGGAACCGCCTTTTTCTATGCCTTAAAATGCAATATGCCCGTATAAGCCCCAGGAAGCCCCGTAAAGGGCTTTTTCTTTTTAGGTATAGATTTATACCACCCAGGCACGGAAAACGCCGTAGAAGGCAAAATAAAGGGCTTGTTTTTGTGCGATACCTGGGAAAGGGACAAAAAGAAACGTTTTTAATACGTTTTAGGGGTGCTATGCCGGGAACCTTCCTTCTTTCCGGCGGATTCCCTGGAAGGAAAAGAAACCCTTTTCACCCGGAAGAAATCGGAAGAAATCGGCAAAAATGCAGAAAACCGCCGAAAAATGCAGACCAGGAAGGGGGCGTAACCGTTACAAGGACACCAGGAAGACCGCCCGCCGGGGTGCCGTTTCAATGTTAAGGTTTGATAGTACCTATACATTGAACACCGAAAGCACCATTGACACCAAAAATATAGAATACACTTTTAATGCACGGTATTTTCCTTGTGTTTTGTGTGTTTTTGGTATATAATAAGAACAAGAAACATAAAGAAAATACTTTGTGTTCTTGACACCAAAACCACCACAAAACCAGCAAACGAAAGGAAGGTAAAAGCACTATGAAAGCAAACGGAATTGAACGGGACTTCTTGAAGGAAGTACGGGAAGCACGCCCGGAAGATTGCAAAACGATTATTGAAGCCCTTTACGCCCTGGACGGACGGGAAGGCGAAGACGGGGAATTAACGCCCCTGGGCTTCCTTGTGGGTGCCGTTGTGGAAGAACTCACAATAAACGGCATTATGAAGAAGAAGTACGGAAAGGAAGCGGAAGCCGATGTATAAGGAACATTACGAATTGCGGAAGGTACGAAACCCGGAAGACCTGGGAAAGCCTGGGAAGCCCTATTGCGTAACGCACTATATACCGAAAGACGGGGGAACCTGGATTGCGTGCGGGGGAAGCAAGTATTTTGAAACCCAGGCGGAAGCGGAAGCCTTCTTAAACGCCCAGGAAGCCCGGTTAAAGGCGAAGGAAGGGGCGAAGGTATGAACTACTTACAAAGACGGATTAAAGCCGTAGAAAAGGAAATAAAAGCCCGTAACGGGAATATGTTTACCGTTTATTACAAGGACGGCACCACCCGCCGGATTCACCCCGGCGATTCAATAAGGCTTTGCCTGGACGAAGGGGACAAGATAGAACGCTTTGAAGAAGACCCAGGCGGAAGCAATAACGGGATTCTTGAAGGGCTTGTAAATACCCTTCTTCTTCCCGGTGAAATCAATTTGCAATGAAAGGACGGTACACAATGAAAACAGAAGACACCAAAAACACCAGGAATAGAAAACCTATGAGCGAAGCCGCAAGGGAAGCCCGGAACGCCTATAAAAGAAAATGGGCGAAGGAAAACCCGGACAAAGTGAAAGCCGCAACCCGCCGTTATTGGGAAAAGAAAGCCCAGGAAGCGGAAGCCCTGGAAGGTTGAAGCAATGGCAAGGAAACGCCTTACCGATGAAGCCATAATTGCGGCACTTATAGCGGAAGGAAGCATAAAAGGGGCGGCGGCTTCCCTTAAATGCACCACCCGGACGCTATACGAACGCATGAAAGCCCCGGCGTTTAAGGACTTATACGCCCAGGCGAAGGCGGATATTTTGAAGACCGCAACGGCGAAACTTCAAGGGAACCTTTGCGGGGCTATTGATACCCTTGCGGAAATTATGACGGACACGGAAGCGACGAAGCAAACAAGGGTAAATAGTGCCGTTTCAATTCTTCAATACGCCGCCCGGTTTACAGAAACAACGGATATTCTTGAACGCCTGGAAGCAATAGAAGAAGCCCAGGCAATGAACGATAACTTATAAGGGGGGAAGGCACGGTATGAAACGAATAGCGGCAATAATTCTTCTTGTAGGCTTGTTATTTGCCCTTACGGCGTGCGGAAAGGGTGCGGAAGGTATTGTAACCCTATACGAAGGAAACGCCCTTAAAATCGAACGTGAAGGGGCTATAACCCGCATATATGACCTTGAAGGCGGCGGGGAATATACCTTCACCACGCACCGCACCAGGGCGAAGAAGGGAACGGCGGACATTGTACGCACCGCAAACACCACAACCACCACGGACACAATAAAAATAAGCACCGTACACGGAATAATCATTGTGGAAACGGCGGACGGGGAAACCCTTTATATTAAGTGAAAGGAACCGGGAACAATGGGACTTAAAGAACGAATAAAGCGGCTTGAAAAGGTTATAGGAACCGCAAGCCGGAACCTTTACCCAGGGAACGAAGACGGATTTTTAACCGCCCTGGGCGTGAATGAAAAAGACTTTGAAGCACCGGGCGGGGGCTATGACTTCATAGCGGCATTAAACGCAACGGCGGCGGATTCCTGGAAATAATGAAAGGCGGACACGATGAAACCAGCGAAGAAGACCTATTACAGAATATGCGAAGCGTGCGGGGCGAACCTTGACCCCGGCGAAAAATGCGATTGCCGGAAGAAGGAAGAAACCTTCCCTTTTATCGGCAAGGAAAGGGGGCAAAAATGGCACTTGCAAGCCTTAAAAACCGCATAAGGAAAGCCCAGCGGAACACCCACGCCGGGGATTCCCTGGGAAGAATAGCGGAACTTATAAGCCGGGGCGCATTCTATGACGAATTGACCCCGGAAGAACGGGAAGCATACAAGGATTATAAAGAAAGCCTGGGCGGCGTTGCGGACGATATAGCCGGGGCGGAACTTGAAAAAATGCTTATGGACAAGCCGGAAAAAGAAGCCTATCATTTCCCGCTTACCAGGCGAAGGAAACCACCAACGCCGGAAGAACACGCCCAGCGGGTGCGGGAAGTGGAAGCCTATATGCAAGAAATAACGGACGAATACAACGCCCCGGAAGCAAAGGCGAAGCGTGAAGCGGAATACCAGGAATTGCACCGTATAGGGGCTTTACGGAAGGCGGCGTTTGAACGGGGCGAACCTATGGACAAGTACCCGTTACCCTGGGAAAAGAAGGGGGCGGAAGTATGAAAGCAAGCCTATTAAAACGCCTGGAAGACCTGGAAGCACGTTACAAGCAAGACCCTTTAATAGTGCTTGCAAGTACGGATTCCGGCGAAGAAATCAAAATAACAATGCGGGAATGCCTGGAAAGGGAAGACACGCACTTTATAAAGGTTATTGCCGGGGCGAACCTGGAAGACCTGGACTTATTCTTAAAAGCAATGCGTGAAGAAGCGGAACGGCAAGCCCAGGAAGGGGGAAGCAATGATAACGGATAAATTTATTGATTCCCTGGGAATGGAAAAAGACAAGGCGGACGCACTCAAAACCGCATTGAAGAAGGATTCCTTTTACCGGGGCATACTTTACAAAGTGGGCGTGTTTCCGGGGGCTATTGAAGCCATAATGCGAACCGTTGACCCGGCGGACATAGACGAAACCCAGGAAGCCATATTAACGGAAAAAGCCCGTGTAGAATGGGCGGACTTCATACCAGCGAATAAAAGGAAGTGACCTTATGAAAAGCCTTAAAGCACGCCTTAAAACGGCGGAAAAGAAGCAAGAACGGGAACCGCCCTTTGACCTGGAAGGGCGTTACTATGACGAATTGACCCAGGCGGAAAAGCGGCGTTATTGGAAATACTATTACGGGGATTCCTTCACGCTGGAAGAAGCGGAACGCCTGGAAGTGAAGCATATTTCCGGCACGTTGCATTTTCAATGCACCTTGAAGCCGGGGGACATTCCCTTCCCGGAACTTGACGAATGGGAAGCGGCACTTGATAGAACACTTGATAAAATACTTACAATTTGAAAGGACGGTTAAAAACCATGATTAAAAATTCTGATTTATTTTACACCAGGGCGAAGGAATACCAGGACAAGCGCAAGGGCATTATTGACGCTTACGATTCCCGCATGAAAGCCCTTGAAGATGCAAAGGGAAGCAAGTATTTCACGGACGAAGCGAAGAAGGCGGAAGACACCAGGGACGAAGCCTTAAAGGCATTGAAGGACGAATACGGCGAATATTTCCGTATTTCCCTTGACGCTATGAGCAAGGCGAACGCTTCCCGCAAAATGACCCCGCCCACGGAAGAAGAATTGCGAACCTTGCAACTTCTCAAAATGAAGGACAAGCCCACGGAAGCGGAACTTGCGGCGGCGGCGAACACCCTTAAAGGGAATGTTACTTGCCTTTCCGTGCTTACGGAAATTGCACACAACGCCGGATATATGCGGGGCTATATGGGCTATTCCGAAACAAAGGAACTTCCCGTTTCCGATGTAGAAGACACCATAAGGGGGCTTCATAATTCCGTGCGTGAATTTATGGACTATGACACGCCCAGGGCGGCAAGGGTGGCAAGGGAACATAACGAAAGAATGTACGGCGCAACGCCGAACGCCCCGGCACTTCCGAAACGCCCGCTATTTGAAGACAAGGCGGGGTGCTTTTACGAAGTGGCAAGAATGGGCGGGGACACCTTCACCGCATTTTGTAACGCCGTAGACGGGGAATAACACCACCAGGAACACCCGTTAAAGCCATATAATAACTTCCTTTCGTAAAAGGGGGCTTCCCGTGCTTTGCGCCGGGGGGCTTCTTTTTTTGCCTTCTTTCCCTTCAATGCAAAGGTACCCGCAAACCTTAACATATTTTATTTTTCCGGCACCCTTAAAACCATTGACAAGGACGGATAAAAACTATATAATGGTAACAAGAATAAGGACACCACGCCCACCAGCGGACGAAGGAACCGAAAGAAGGAAAGGAAGGTACAATGTGAACGAATTAACCACCACCACGAATAACGCCGTATTGACCGCCCAGGGCTTCAATTCAAGCCGCTTTGCGGAAGCCTGGGAAGCCTGGATAAAAGACCGGGCGGACGCAACAAAGGCGGGCTATAACGTAACCGTGAAATGCTTCCTTCAATGGATTGCAAGCGAAGGAATAAGGCACCCGGAAGAAGAAGACATAATAGCATATAAACAATGGCTTCTTAAACCGCACGCAAGCCGGAAAACCGGGGAAATTATTACTTTTTCGGACGATACCGCCGCCCGTTATTTCCGGGGGTGCAAGATGTTTTTCGCATTCCTGGAATATAAGGGACTTTATAAGGATATTACGGCGAATATAAGAACCCCTAAAACGAAGATACGGGAATTTAAGCGTGATTCCCTGGAAAGGGAAGATGTATTGCGGATTCTTGAAAGCATAGACACCAGCACCGAAACCGGGAAGCGTGATTACGCCTTAATGCTTGCTTGTGTTTCTTGCGGCTTCCGTATTATCGAATTACAAAGGGCGGATATAGGGGACATTGAAACCCACGCCGGGGAACGCCGCTTATATATTGCCGGAAAGGCGCACCGTGAAAAAGACGATTACAAGAAGATTGAGCCGGAATTGTGGGAAGCCCTGGACGATTACTTAACCACCAGGGGAACGAAGGACAAGGAAGCCCCGTTATTTGCCGCCGTTGCTTCAAACGCAAAACCGGGCGGCGGAAGGCTTACGGAACCTTCTATTTCAAGGATTATAAAAGGCGTATTGAAGAAGGCGGGCTATGATTCCCGGCGCATTACGGCGCATTCCTTGCGGCATACTTCCGTAACCCTTGCCGGGGAAGCGGGGGCGGACTTACAAGAACGAAGCGCACACGCCCGGCATTCTTCAATAACGATAACACAACGCTATGACCATACATTAGAAAAGAAGACCTTAAAAACGGAACGCCGGATAATGGATTATCTTTTTAACGGCGAAGAATACAAGGACACGGAAACCCAGGCGGCGGAACTTATGGCAAAGATACCAGCGAACAAAAGGGCGAAGGCGTTAGAACTTCTTGAAGCCCTTGCAATGTGAAAGGAAGGGACGATATGAGCGAAACAAAGAAACGGGCTTTTACCCTGGAATTGACGGACGAAGACACGGCGGACTTCATAAGGAAGTGTTACCAGGACGGAACAACCCCGGCGGAAGTGCTGGAAGGCTTCATAAATGACCTTATAGACGGAAGCCGGACACGGGGAAGTGATGAAAGAATGCTTGCAACACAATATTATGAACGTTGCGGCTATGGCTTCTTCTTTTCCGGCGAATACCGCACCTTCACGCAATGGCTATTAAGTGAATACGGGGACTATTCCTTAAAGGAAATTGCGGATTCCCTGGACTTCACAAAGACCATTGAAGAAGATATAGCATACTTGAAGGAACACCCGGACGAATGCGAAGAAGGGGAACTTGAAGACCTGGAAGCGGAATTAAAGGGAAGCACGGAAGACATTGAACGGTATTACCAGGAATACACGGAAGGCACCAGGAACCCGGACACGCTGGAAGAAGGTATAAAGGGCGTGCGTGAATACCTGGACATGATAGAACGAATTAAGGAAGGGGGCGCAATATGAGCAACGGCAAACACCCAGGGGGAAGACCCCGCAAGGAACTTTCCGGGAACATTACCCAGGAACCGGCAAACGGCGTTTATTACACCGTAGACGAAGCGGCGGAATTGCTGGGCGTACACGTTAGAACGGTACAAGCCCGGTTAAGGGACGGAACCTTGAACGGGAAGAAACTTTCCGGCGTGTGGCGCATTTACAAGGATTCCTTGAAGGCGTAAAACCCCTTCAATGTAAAAGTAGGTACAAACCTTAACATTGAAAAACCACCACGAAAGGAAGGCACTTTATGAAGTTTGATTACGTTATGAGCGAAGGCGAAGAAGGCAAAGAAGCCGTAAACGCCTTCAAGAAATGCCCGGCGTGCGGGAAGATGTATTGCGAACCGCCCGCAATAAGCCGGAAGGACAACAAAACGGAAATTTGCCCGGATTGCGGCACCCTGGAAGACCTGGAAAGTATAGGGGCTTCCGATGAAATGAAAGCGGAAGTATTGGCAAAGATTCACGAAGCAAGGAAGGGGGCGGGCGTATGATTGTAACCATAGCGGCGCAAAAAGGCGGCGTTTCCAAAACCACCACGGCGGCGGCAATAGCCCAGGCATTGACCTATAAAGGAAAATCCGCCCTTTTAATTGACCTGGACGCACAAAGAAGCGCAAGCCTTATTTACGGGGCGGACGAAGACGAAGCCGGGGGAAGTTATTCTTTGATAATGGGAACCGCCCAGGCGGAAGACCTTATACAAGAAACACCCGCCGGAAGTATCATTCCCGGAAGCAAAGACCTTGAAGGGCTGGACGTAGAATTAAGCCGGAAACCTGGGCGGGATTCCTTCTTAAAGGCGGCTATTGAGCCTATAAAAGGGAAGTTTGATTGCATTGTTATTGATACCCCGCCGGGGCTGGGAACGTGCCTTGTGCAAGCCTTAACGGCGGCGGACATTGCTATAATTCCCCTTCTTTGTGACCCGCAAGCGTTACAAGGGCTTCACCAGGTAACGGAAACCATTGAAGAAGTGAAGAAGTATTGCAACCCGGCTTTACAGATTGCCGCCGTTGTCCTTACTCAATATGACAAGCGGGCAATACTTACACGGCAATATGAAGACCTTATACGGGAACAATGCCGGGAAATGGGCTTGCCCTTTGCGGAAACGAAGATACGGCGGGGAATAGCCCTTCAAGAAGCCCAGGCAAGCCGGGAAAGCCTTTATTCCTATAATGCGAAGTGTAACCCGGCGGCGGATTATATGGCATTATGCGAAGAAATAGGGCTATTGAAGCCGGGAAAGGGGAAGCGGAAGAATGGATAGATTTTACACCGTTTCAAAATGTGACCGTTGCGGCGGAAGCCTGGAAGGCGGGCGCATTCTATCAATGTTTAATACTGATGTACTTTGTATGAAGTGCAAGGACGAAGAACGGAAACGCCCGGACTATAAAGCCGCCCAGGAAGCGGACATAGCGGAAATTAAGAAGGGCAATTACAACTTTGAAGGAATAGGCTATAACAACGAAAGGAAGGTAAAATAACAATGGCAAAGAAGGATTTTACGGCGGCGGACAAGGCGAAGTATAGCGCAATAGGGGCGGCAAGCACCACGGACACCACAAACACCGAAGACACCAAAACCACCACGAAGAAGAACAACGGCGGAAGGCGGGCATATACACGCCTTGACCCCAGGGACGAAGCCCCGGCGGAATACCGCTTCACGGCAAGAATGCCGGGCGAATATGGACGCTTCCTTAATGAACTTGCTTACCAGCGAAGAAGCACTATTACGGCGGAATTGCAAAGGCTTGTAAAGGAAGAAATGGACAAGCACCCGGAAATATTGGCTTCCCTGGACGAATTAAACGGATAATGAAAGGGGAAACAACGCTATGAACACCGATAAAAAGAAGGCTTCTTTCTTCCCGGCGGACATTACAAGCAAGGATATTGAAGCAATAAGGGAATACCGGGAAAAACTTGAAGCCCTGGACAAGGAAACACCGCCGGAACGCTTAACCCCGGAAGAATGGGACGAAGCAATGAAGGAAATTACCCGCACGGGCAAGATTCCGGCGAAGTATGCGGGGCGTATAGGGGAAAACGAAGTAGAAGTAAAAACCGGGCTTGAACGGGTGCTTGACGAAAACGGGGAACCGATTCTTGACGATGAAGGGAAGCCCAGGTACAAGCACGTTGTTTATGACAAGCCGAAAAAACAGAAGGGCTATTATGACATTGCGGACGAAGCCCACAACGCAAAATATAGCCGCCTGGAAAAGGAATACCACGATTCAATTATAAAAGCCCTTCAAGCCTATTTTGAGCGCACGAAGGGCAAGGAACAAGACCCCAGGGGAACGGGAATTGCCGCTATTATTACGGAACTTCTTGAAGACCCGGTTATAAAACGGGAACTTGAAAAGGAAGCGGCGGCGGGGCAATTAACCACCCTTGCACCCCTGGGAAGCGTGCCGAACGGGGATTCCCTTAATTGGCTTTTTCGTGTTATTTCCGCAAGCAAGGGCGGGCGGATAGTACAAGCGAACCCGGCGAACCGTCACGAAGAAGTGACCGCCCAGCAATACGGGGACAAGGTACGATTCACCAGGACGAACAAGCAAAACGGAACAACGGCTATTGTAGAAATAGACCAGGCGGACAAGTATTTAAGCAAGACGAATAAGACCTTTACGAAGGTATTGTTATTCACGCTTCAAAAAATGACCGCCCAAAACTTCCCGCTTGAAGTGGGCTTTTCCCTTCAAG
>Ga0129306_1003159_pt1 | contig 12871 bp, 11 predicted proteins | sample P827metagenome_FD_94438 | JGI IMG/M metagenome (GOLD analysis project Ga0129306, IMG submission 94438) | Capybara group fecal microbial communities from Wisconsin, USA - P827 metagenome | ecosystem: Host-associated > Mammals > Digestive system > Large intestine > Fecal | place: USA: Wisconsin...
ACCACTAACCCCTAACCCTGAACCAAAACTCAAATTCCTGTTCTGGATGCCCGTGAGGCGCCACGACGTGTCGTAGTAAGGCGTCTGCAGCCAGTCTGTGCCGTTGCGGTCGCGCCAGGAGGTGAGGCGGCACCAGCGGACCACACGCTCGTCGAGGCGCCGCTCGTCGAAGAGGAAGCGCCGTGCGGCCTCGCTGAGCCACGGCCGCTCGAAGAAGCGCTCGTAGCGCCGCGCGTCGAACGCGCGGGCCGGAAGAGCCGGAGATCCCGGAGATCCCGGAGATCCCGGAGATCCCGGAGATTCCGGAAATCCCGGAGATTCCGGAGATTCCGGAAGGCCCGGGGCCACATTAACCCCAAACTCATCGCCCAGCCATTTCACGGCCTCGCGGAAGTCCTTGCCTAGATAGCGCATCACCAGGTCGATGGTGCCGCCGTGGGCGCCGCACGTGAAGCATCGCCACGTGCCGCGCGCGGGACGGAACGACATCGAGGCGTGGTGGTCGTCGTGGAACGGGCAGAGGCACATGTGCCTCTCGACGCGGAGCCCGAGCCGCCCCGCGACCCCCTCGATGGGGAGGTCGCGGAGCCTTTGCAGTTCGTAGCGGTCAATCATGGCTTGCGGTTAAGGTAACGCTTCGTCTTCGAGTAGAGCCCCGTCAGTTCGTTGTAGGTAATGAACTTGCGGTTTTTCCAGACGCGCAGCAGCTTACCGGCGCCTTCCTTGCCCTTGCCGAGGTGTACGCGAAGTGCCTCCAGCTGTGCCTCAGCGAACGAATCGGGCAGGTCGTCCAACATGTTCTTCGGCCCTTTCCTGCCGGCTTCAGACGTGCTTGTGTCGCCGTCCTTCAGCATGTCGCCGAACACCTGCATCTTGCTCCAAAGGTCATGATAGACCATCCACTCCACAAGTTCGCCCATGGCACGTGTCCAGCTTTGTCCGTTGAGGATGTAGAGTATGCAGCCGTTCTTCCATGCCGAGACGATGGCACGCTTGCCCATGTCCCAGAGCACGTCGTCGTCGGCAAGGTCGGCCATGGCGGCCATGTCGGCCGCCAGCCTGTCGGCCAGCCGGTTCAGCGGGGGGATGATAAAGCGCCCCTTGCATGCCTCAAGGCGGAGGATGTACTCGTCGAGCTTCTCGAGGAACTCCTCGCCGTAGCCGCCCTGCCGGGGAATCTTGCCGCAACGTTCCATGCGCGGCTTGTAGGAGAAGGGGATGCGGGCGAAGGTGCCCACGTAGAGCTCGTGCTGGTAGAACTTGCGTGCGGAGAAGGGTGTGGACGAGAAGGTCATGTTGACGCGGAGCGTGGGGTTGCCCGTCACGCCTTCGGCGGTGGCGCGGAGGGCCCCCGCCCGCTGGCGGTCGAAGATGTTGCGTATGGTCTGGCTCACCTGCTTGTGCCCCCCGCACAGGCGGTCGGCCATCTCGATCTCCGTCAGGTTGTAGTACTGGGTGTGGGCGCCGCAGGCCTCGCACGCCATGGCGTTTTGCAGGAACGCCGGGTTGGTGACGTCCGAGGGCGGGAAGTAGAACGCCACGTCCGGACGCATGGGCTTGTCCTTGTTCGCCCCCTTGCTCTTGACGGTACGCTGCCACGTGGCGAGCTTCTCGAGCTCGTCCTGGTCGTGCTGGCGATACTTGTGCATCACGGTTTCGATGCAGGCGGTCAGCTGGCCTTTGCCCATGCCCGACTCGGCGACGAGGTGCGCCATCTGGCCGCAGAGCTCCTTCCAGGTGCAGTCGGGGTACTGGAACTCCGCGCCGCTCACGTACGTCCCCAGAGCAGGGAACAGCATCGGGACGATGGCCTCGCGCATGTCAGGCGATATCTGCGAGGTGATAAGACTGATACACTCCGTCCCCTTACCGAGGTTCGGCATAACAGGGGCAGTAGGTTTTGTAATGTCGTGCATATCTGATATTCTGCTTTTTAGGTGAAACAAAAGGGGCCAAGCGTAACAGTATAACAGTATAACAGTATTTTTTTTGAGGTATCATATTTTATCTTCTCCTATATATAATATATTAATAATTAATTATTTATATAGTATAATAAGAGGGTTTTTGCGACATATAGGTCCCGAAAAACCAACTGTTATACTGTTATACTGTTACGCCTGTCCGAGCTAACTTACTCTTTCATAAGGCCTCCCACGATGCAGAGTTCGTCTGCCGCCTCGTAGCAGAAGTCCTTGAACGTGAAGTTGGCGTTGAATCGCGGCGGGACGTTGAACGTCGGGTAGAGCTTGCCGTCCTTCGCCTGGTGGATGTTGACGCGCACGCCGCGATAGACAAACGGGTTGCGGCTGTTCTTGCCCGTCCGCTGCAGGCGGGCGTTCTGGATGAAGGTGTAGTGGTCGTCGTCGTCGCGGCGGATGGCGCCGCCCAGCAGCTCGCCCTCGTTCATGCCGCCCGGCTTGCGCGTCAGCAGCTTCAGGTCCACGCACAGCTCCGTGTGGGGGTAGAGGCCGCCCGGCATCCGCTGGCGGTAAGCCTCGGCAAGGGGTTCGTTACTCTCGAGGCTGATCGCGATCACCTCGCCTACGGCCTTCGGTTCGTGACTGTCAGAACCAAGTCCTTTTCTTGTAATAAAATCTTTTGCCATATTACAAACAGATTTCAGGGCGGTTCGGCCGTCTGCTTAGCCCATAGCCTAAGACGGCCAAGAACTGAACCGTTCAGTCCTCGCCAATGGGGAAACCACCCCCCGTCGCGTAAGCACTTTCGCACGATTTGCTTACACGCCTCCGCGCGGCACAAAAAGTAAGCCGGAACTCCCTGTCTATAAAGAGAATTCCGGCCGGAAAAAATGTCAGAAAAACCTGCCCGCGCTTACACGGTCGCTTACCGTGACACGAAACCGCTTACACGCCCGCCCCCCGTCAGATACCTTTCGTCGAGCGGAGCTGACCCGACAGGACGGCCTGCAGGGCGGCATCCCTCAGGTCGTAATCCTCGTCGTCACCACCCCTGACGAGCGGCAACGGATTGTCGATGTCGAGGAGATAGGCCGTCACGTCAATCCTCGTCACGTCCTCGTCAGCCAGACGGTTACGGTCGAAGTTGGGGGTCAGCCCAAACTGCTCCCTGACCATCGACGATGCCGACTGCCGCTTCTGCCCCTCGATATACGACTGTTTCAGAAGCTTTTGCAAGAGCGACGTCAGAACCGTCGTGCTGGCCTTCCACACGATGTTGCAATGGCGCGGCTCGCCCTCGAAGAGGGCGTCGAAGTCGTCCGTCGTCGTCCCGCCGTCAATCCAGCCCCACCTGTTCCACGTCTCAAACACAAGCCTCACCCTCTCGCCCTGCCTCCTCAGCAGGCCCTTGTTGCCATGGGTGAAATACTTCAGCGTCAAGGGCTTCGCGGCGGCCGTCCTCTTCCCGCCCCTCTTCGCGACCTTCCGCGCCGTGCGGCGTCCGTCCCCCTTCGCCCCTGCGGCAGCCACGGGCGCGGCCACGGCAAACGCCTCCAGCACGGCCACGTGCGCGTAGATCAGATAGAGGTCCGTGCGCGGGAAGCGGCCATAGTAGAGCATCTTGGCAAAGGCCGTTTCGTCCTCGTCCCCCTCGACGGGAAAGAGGAACGCCCTGGGCATGGCGTCCGTGAGCGCCGCGCGGATGCCGTCGAGCGCCTGCTCGCGCTTCGCCCCCTCGGGATATTTGAGGGCGAACTTCGTGAGGAAGCCGTTCTTCTGGCCCAGATGGCGGCGCACATACTCCATCTGCGCGCGGTAGATGGCGAGCGGCCTGCCGTTGCCGATGAACCGGTGGCACGACGATTCGATGGCCTGCGTCGGCGACAGCATGCCGAACGCGTCGCACCACGTGCTCAGCTGGTTCACGACCATCATGCTGAACCACCGGTCCTCGGCACAGAGCGAGCAGTCCTTCATCGCCAGATAACGTTCGGCCAGCCCCGGCAGCACCTCAGGGTCGCAGCAGTTCATGATCTTCGTGCAGAGCGCCACCAGGTCCCTCTCCTCCTTCCTGACCGGAATGTCCGCCGGGTGGATGAACGAAAAGGGCTTGAACGAGCCGTAGTACTCCTCCTCCCTCTCGGGCGCCAGCAGCTCCTCGTCGCAAGGCAGCTGCACGTAGATGGTCCCCACGGGCCTGCCGGGGACCATGGTGACGTTCTCCCACGTCAGTACGCGCCCCAGCGTGGCGCCCCCGAACGTCGTCCTGCCGATGATCATGCGCACGAGGATGCACCATTCCGTGCCGACGTAGCCTATGTGCACGGTGTTGCCCCCGCCGGCGTCCATATAAGCCGCCACGGCCTTCACGTCCACGGGGTTGTCATCCTCGTTATGTAGCGTCACCTCGCGTCCCGCAGCCAGCACCTCCATCATAGCCCGATAGTTCTCGTCGCCCATGTACCTCACCCCGACGATGGGCACGACGACCTCCCTCGTGCCCCCTGCGCGAGTCTTTTCAAAAGCATTTTCAGCCATCCAGTTCATATTGTAATCCGTATAAAAAAATCGAGACATATAACGCCACAAATATACGTATTTTCCCCCATTCCGCCAAGCTTTTTCCACAAAATTTCATCAAAACAAAACATTTAACACAAATGTACGGGAGTGTGGTACTGCTTCCGCTTATCTTTGCAAAATTTTTCAAAAACACCCCGGTTTTTTCATCCCCAATTATCAATTGTCAATTACCAATTGCCAATTGGAAATCGTCCCGCACGATTGCCAAAAGGTGCAGGCTCTGTTAGCAAAAAAGTCAGGAAAAAACCCGTCTGCGCGTCAGCATGCTGACGCGATATCCTGGGCGCTTTGATTCAAGGTATTGGTTGGTCTTGTCCCAGGTTTTACCCTCTATTAAAACAACCCTCCTATGTTATCAGTTACTTGAAATGAACCGTCTTCTTTCAAATAAACTATAAAATCAACCATCGAAGAGAACTCTTCTGCTTTAGTATAATTATTGAGAGTATATGGCATCCCTATACCATAATAGATGTTTTTGAATGTTTTACCATACAGCAGTCTTGCCCAATCATTGCTGTAATCATCTGATTCTTTGAGGTCTTTAATTTTTTCAAAATCAGTATAGACAAATCTATCTTTGTTTTCAAAATCAACCACAACACCATTCTTTAATGCAACAATATCAGGGATAATTATTCCTTTTGTCTTGCTTGACCTATCATTAGGATGTAGCTGTCGGCCAGTACCACTTTGTGGAAAATCAAAGCAGATAATTTCCCACCCAGTCTGAATCAACCATTTCAGCATTCGCTTGGTTACTTCCTCTTCTTTTATGCCTCTCGCCATAATGCGCCGTCAGTAAAGATTATTGCATCAGCAAAGTATGAAAAAACTCTGATGTGCTTGACTTTTGAATATGTTGACCCATATCTAACCTGCATATAATATCTGCCGATGTCCCTTGGATCTAAATCGTCAAAATGCCTTATAGTCAGAAGGTTTTTTGAGCCACTATTATGAACTGTATGAATGAAATCATCTACTGAACATTTAGTGGACTTAACGGAAATCGTGTCTTCTTCTTCAGTTACGCTTCCAAAGCATAAAACCAAATTGGATTCACGTTCTTCATAGGTCTTTCCCTGTCTGCACATGAGATAATCAATAGCAGCCAGAGTACCCGCGTATGGATCACCTCTAAACTTGGCATTACATTGATAAATAATTGTTTGCTCTCTACTCGATAATAGCTCAGATATATCTTCAATATCATTATTTGTATAGTTAGACAAATATCTTAAGAGTTTTTCCGTAGGAACAGTTATTGTTGCTGTTATTGGAGACAGCGCTTTAATTTGTCTTTCACCAAGTTTCTGATAGAATTCGTGTTGCATCCAATACTGCCTATTACGAATAGTCCTTTTATCCACAAGTTTTGAGATGGGTTTTCTACCTATCGCATTGTTTATGATATTATTCAACACCTCAAAGAGATTTTGCATCTCACTATCATTCTCCGTAGGACAACCAGGATATGTTATGAGATCAGAGTTAAAAATAATGCCTTTTGTATCCTTATGTGGACTATCGTCGGGATTATTTTTGTATTGTCTATAATCTGTAGGAAAATAAAAAAATAAAGTTGGGATTTTGAAAATATCCATTACAGAGTTAAATGCATGGAAAACAATTGGGTTTAACGCATCCCATCGGGTGACATTAACTTCCCTGCCACCTCGGGTGGCTTTTCTTGTTATAATTACAGCTTCTGGCATAATATAGAGAGCCGGAACATTGTTTTCTGCTGCTGCCGCGATTCTTGCAAATCGTTGCAATGGATCATGACCAGTTCCAGCTTCTTTCGTTTCTTCTATACAAACAATTGGCTCAGAATTATATTCCACAATCATGTCTGCCGCATCAAGATATAGAATCTTTTTGATATGGTCAGGAACTTTATGGAAAGCCCCGCCCTTAGCGGCATCACTCTCAGCTAAAGGCTTAAATTCAATCTGATCCTTGAATTTGGATAATACTGTGTTATCCACAATAAATTCACAGAAACTTCTGGCACTATGCCAAACTCTCCAATTACCCATAATTATAGATATTTTTTAATTGCCAATGCGATTGCTTTTGCTAATAACGGCGGTACTGCATTACCAGTTTGAACGCGTCCCTGTACAATACCACCGTACACGTAGAAGTTATCAGGGAAACTTTGTAAGCGGCAACGCTCTCTTATGGTTAATCCTCGATCTTGTGTGGGGTGACCAAATTGGAAAGACGGACGGATGCCACCAGATACTTGCGTTGGGCTTAATTCGGTACGACTAAGACGGATACGTTGATGATATTTTTCGTACAACGGCTCTCCTTCTTTTGTATTATGAATCATATCAATAACATCCTGAGGATGGTTTGGCGCCTGATGATTCGTTAATTTTCCAGACGGCACATCACCTCTCATGAGGATTTGGTACTCAGTCTGTGGTCGCATAGTATATTTTGAAGATTCTTCATTAGCAGCCAGAACTGGTAAATCTCCAATTGCATCCCAGACTGTATTATAGGGCTTTCCCGTACCTTCGCCATTCGTTTTTTCTATGCTTTCAAAATCAAATTTCTTTCCCTTAACTCCAACGAATACTAATCTTAATCGCGATTGAGGTACTCCGTAATCGGGGGCATAAAGCAATTTGCTTTTTACCTCCATTCCACCTGCTTCACTAAGACTTTTTTCTATCTCTGAAACGATATCTCCCGTACTTTTCATACCCGATACATTTTCCAAAAGAATAGCACGAGGTTTCAAAACTTCTACAAAGCGTAAGAATTCTTTGTAAAGCTGATTACGTTTGTCATCGGCATGGCGTTTCCTATTATTAAGAGAGAATCCTTGGCAAGGTATTCCTCCTATCAAGACATCTACCTGACGTCCATTTAACAGCTGTAGAACATCATCGGTTTTAACATCGTGAATGTCACCTAATATAGTGGAAACTCCTTTGTGGTTTAGACGGAATGTCTCTACTGAGAAACGATGAATATCACAACCCAATGCAATTTGATAGCCGGCCATTTCAAATCCCACGGATGTGCCACCACAGCCGCAAAAAAGTTCAACCACAAGAGGTTTATCACTTTGAGGGAGGTTGCCCTTATGAACAATCGGCTTCCCCTTCCAATAGTACATATTCTCTTCAACCGGAATACTCTTATCCCATTTGTTTATTTTCTCGACCTCAGCAACAATATCAATTTTTTTTTGGGATTGTGCTTTTTGGGATAGTATAGAAATACTATTTCGAATACCTTCTTCAAGTGTATCGAAAGGTGCTAATACAGGTTCAAAATCCTTCTCCGTAGAAACATATTCCTGAATAGGGAAATTAGATAATGTACCGAGTTCTTCTATTTGATAAAGAGCATAAGAACCTTTCGGATCCGGATATTTTAGATTAGCCATCTGTTGTTCCGTGGCTTCAGCGGATGCAAGAATCCGATATAACACAGGAGCAGACGCCAAATCACGATAATTATATAACACTAAGAGATTTACGTCTTTATAATTATGATAGCCACCATTCCTATTAGAAAACAAATCGGCATTACGACGGATATTATACAACATATAATTCCGCTTAGGATTAACTCCTAGAATCCAGTCTAATTGATTCTTTTCAGGACGATACGTACCAATTAAGACATTTATATTGTTATTCATTTTATGAAAAAACATATGAAAGAGCACAACTTACTCTTCAAAATAATCAGAATCTATTCTTTTTACTTCATATACTTGTTTGGTACTTACACCAACGTTTATTCTATCATATAACGAGCGAGTTCCTGACCATCAATAAGGACAATCTTCTTGTTAAGCTTCTCGACATATTGTTTGGCCTCTTTGCTATATGAGCTTGTTGTTATAAACACACCCTTTGTCGCTTTTTGTTCATCTAAAGCTCCTGAGAACTGTTGAATCTGCGGTTTCCCGATCGTATTGTCAATCTTATATCTCTTGGCCTGAATATATATTTTATCAAGGCCAAGTTTGTCTTCGTATATGATACCGTCTATGCCATCATCGTGTGCATATTGGGTGACATGAGCAGAGTTGGCAAACGAACCGCCATATCCCATCTTAACAAGCAAGTCGACCACCAAATGTTCAAAAAACGACGGAGATTGTTCCAAGGTCTTCTGAAGCAAGTCAGCCGCGAGGTCATCCACAATGCTATGATAGGCTTGTTCCAGCTGCTCTGTTGGGGTCAGGTTTTCAGTATCATTTTTACTTGTAGGGAGAGTTGAGGTCTCTGAACTCACAGTACCCATGGCGTAAGAAGCAAACTCGGCATATTGTAGAAGATCATTCTTGCGAAGGTCTTTATGTTTTGCCAGATAATCTCTGCCACGTTGCGTAATACGATAAACACCTCGCTCCGGCATTTCAATCATTAGAGCACGACGTAGATATTGCCTTACCCAGTTTAACCTGTCAGACACCTGGGTGGTATTTCCACTTTTTGTGCGGATGCTACAATCTTCGTCTGTAAGATGGAAATGACCAATGATAAATTGTCTCATTTCAGATATTGACATATCTTTCTTCTCTGTAGCCTGCAGAAAAGGATATAAAAATTCTTCAAATGTAGGAACTGCCATATTCTGTTTATTGATTACTACATTCTCTATTCAATCTTTCTTTCGTTTTCTCTGCGCAAAGGTAGTAATAATAATTATGAATTAAGAGTTAAAAATTAAAAAATAAAAAAACCGACCGATTGTTTTGCCGTCTTGAAAATAAAAATTAGTTTTGCGGGCGAAAATTTGTGGCAAACCGCACAAATAAAACCTAACAAGATAATTCCTCGCGAGAAAAAATAATTGTATGGATTCACAACAAAAAGACAACACTTTTCGTTTGGTCTATGCTGAAAATAGCAATCATGAGTTAGTTAGCATAGACGAAGTTCCAAATGGCAAAAAATGTAATTGCATTTGCCCATTTTGCAAAAGTCCCTTAATGGCAAAGCAAGGTCCCAAAAGAGTCCATCATTTTGCACATATAAACGCGCAAAAAAAAGAAATTGAAGGGTGTGGAATAAAAGGAATAATGTCAACCATTCACTGGCTTGCTCAAGAGATCATTCTGGAAGAAAAAGCGGTAATGGTTCCTGAATATCATAAGGTTAGTCCCGCCCACAAGGTCACCTTTATGGATGACCTACAGTCTGAAAAAACGTTTGGAGACAACGTATTACGATTCGATATATACGGAGAAACAAATGAAAAGTTCAGTCTTGGGGTTGAGATTTATTACGCCCATAAAGTCGATGATGATAAACGTAGGAAAATCATTGAAAATGGATTATGCTGTATAGAAATTGATGTAAATTATGTACCCAAATCAAACGATCCAGTAAAGCTAAAAGAGAATATCAGGGATTTCTTGCTGGATTCGCCTAAACACCGAGAATGGATAAACAATCCTTTTTACGAAGAGAAACGCCCCCAAACACCCGTTGAGACCCAATCTTCTAAATCACCCTCGCATATAGTAAAAAAACATATCCCATCCCTTAATCAAGATTTTGTAACATCCCCCCCTCCTCCATTTCCCCCTAAACCAACTAAGCTTCCAAGTCCAACCAAGTCCATCAGTTCCTCCCCTTCCACTCCTCCAACAAAACAGCCAAGCCCAATAAATTTATCTTCAGGTAACAACAACGCTAAGCCTTTAAGAAACAATCATCATGAGGCCGCCTCGCGAAAGATAGACCCTATTCCCGAGGTAGAGGAATTATACCAAAAGCTGTACAATGATTTCAAAAACAGGAGGTACTTTGAGAATCCTTATATAAAGAAATCTTATATTGTGGATTTGAAAATATCTTCAAATGGCAAAGAAATTGTAGTTCTTCATATTGACGAAGATTTAAAGCAGCCAAATCCTGTCTATGTGACGAAAATTGTGTTCATCAATAACGAGAAGAAATACTACTCCTCAGGTCCTTTTCCAACCGAGGACGCAGGTTTTTGGGCGATGAAACGGAAATCATTATAAACACCCGCAGCCAGATTGCAAATCCGCCTGAACAGGCACTAGAATAATAGATAATTGATAACGAATAATTGATAATGGATAATGCCTTCCCGGAGGACGATGCCCAAATCCTTGAATTGTTTTATTCGTCGTCCTCCTGTTGATTTATCATCCGACAAACCTCTCGTTCGGCAAAGCTCAAACGGGTTTGGCTCTACTCTCTCTTAATCGGTTTGTTCATAGTAGTAGGAATAGTCGATGCCCTTCATGAAGATTTCGCGATTGTCAATACGGTCGGTCATGGCTTGCCCAAGCAACGCCCTGATGGCAGAGGCATCCGTCGTACTGCTGCGCATGGCTGCCAGGTAAGATTTCTTGTCTATCAGGCTCCAATCCACGCAAAGCTTCAGGCGTTTCTTGAACATCAGGTCCAGCCAGATGCGTGTGCTGCGCCCGTTGCCCTCCATGAAGGGATGGGCCACGTTCATCTCTACATATTTGTTTACTATCTCATCGAAAGTGCTTTCCGGCATGGCTTCGATATGCCTCAGATTCTGCATCAGGTACTCTGCACGACAGAAAAGCGTGCCGTCCTTGACTTTGTCGAACCCGCTCACGCTCGGCAAATTATTCGAGCATATTTGCTCTCGCTTAATCGCGGGTTTCCATATTGTCTTCGTGCGTATCTGCCCCGCAAAGTCGTATAGTCCGCCAAACAGGTAGGCATGTATCTGCTGCAAGCACTCGACGGTTCCTGGCTTCATCGTGTCAAGCAGACCGCTCTCCACGAGCGTGTAGGCTTTCTTCTTGCTTTGTCCGTCGATGGTGTTGTCGCTATAGGTGAACCATTCGAGGAAGGCGCGGGCACGGTTGTTGGGATAGTTCTTGGCCAGCGTCTGCACGCACTCTGCGTCAAGCGCATCGGCAGCACGTTGCTTGCCGTCGGGGGCTTGGAACTTGAAGTGGTTAGTGACACTAACCAGTTCGATTCCATCCTTTGCCATCTTGCCTTTGAGGTATTTCCAATAGTTGCGCACTTTCTTGTAGTCATCCTCATCGTTTATGGCACGCACGACATCCACCGCCGAGAACCACCACTTGCTGTGTTCCTCGTCCCACACGGCCCGCACCTCGCGGTCGTTGAAAAAGCGTATCGACTTCTTGCTCATCCGTTCCTTTCGACTGGCTATCGGGTTATTCTCTGCGCAAAGGTAGTGAAAAGCCCCGGAAAAATCAAAAAAACTAGACGTTTTTTCAATGGATAATGGATAATTGATAATTGGTAATTGAAAAATGGATAACACATGAATAGGGGGATATACAAAAAATCGGGCGATTGTTTTGCCATCTTGAAAATATAATTTAGTTTTGCGGGCGGAAGAGATTTTTAATTGGTAATGAATAATTGGTAATTGATAATGGATTATGGCACAGGTGTACAGAATTAAATGTCCTAAGTGCGGACATGAGTTTGAGGTTTCGAAAGGGGTGCTCATGAGCTGGGATTTCTCGAAGCCCATCCCTCGCGAACTGCGGGAGGAAACGCCGTTTAACTGCCCTTGCTGCGGGCATCAGATGTGCGTCCTCGATGAGGACTTCCACGCTCACGTCTCGGGGGTCGTCATGATGGACTGACGGTTTTTGCTGCGCAAAAATGGTTTAGTTTGGCCCTTGGCCAAGGTTTAGTTCCGGCATAGCCGGAGGTTTAGTTTTTTTCCGCGCCCTGAAGGGGCGAAAGAACCCAGCCCAGGGCATCGCCCTGGGAATATTCAGGCGCCCATCATTCCGCGCCCTGAAAGGGCAAAAGCATTCAATAACAACTCGTTCGGGCGGATTTGCAATCCACCCGAACGGTTCCGCAAGAACAAAAAAAAAGTCTTCCAGTTTCTTGTTTTAAGTAGTTTCATATATCGTCATCACATTTTCAGGCTGCAAATAGACTAAAAAATCACATTTTTCGGTTCACTTGCAGAAACCTGTGTTTCCATGAACCAAAACCAGCAAAAACCTTTTGCTCTGTCCTGAGACAAAGTCTCAGATATTATGTCTATAGGCTTTTCCTTGTAAGCCAGCTTACAGATAAAAGCCTACAGCCATAACATCATCCATGTTGGATGATGCCAGAGCAAAAGAAAAACCCCGCTATCGCTAAAAAACCGTTAGCACACAGGACGGATTTGCAAAGCTCTCGTTTTTTCACGGTTTTTCTTGGTTGTACTGCTGGGGCCGTAGGCTGTCTGTAGTTTTTCAGGCAAGAAATGGTTATGCTTGCATAAACAGGGCTTGCTTGAAGCCTACAGACGAATGCTCGCTGGGAGCATGCAGTACAAACAAGGGTTTTGTAGGTTTTGGTTCATGCTAACACAGGAATTTA
>Ga0129306_1003160_pt1 | contig 12860 bp, 6 predicted proteins | sample P827metagenome_FD_94438 | JGI IMG/M metagenome (GOLD analysis project Ga0129306, IMG submission 94438) | Capybara group fecal microbial communities from Wisconsin, USA - P827 metagenome | ecosystem: Host-associated > Mammals > Digestive system > Large intestine > Fecal | place: USA: Wisconsin...
CTCTTTCAATTTGAGTGCCCCTTCAAGCGCGACCGGATAAGACACACCGCGTCCAAGGAAAAGGAAATCATGAACGGCTGCGTATTTCTGAGCTAGTTTTTTGATGTCAGGTTCAAGCGTCAATGTCTGTTCGACCTTATAAGGCAGGTCCTTCATCGCCGCAACGAGCCTTTGCTCGTCCGCAGATGGGAGCTCACCACGCAGTTTTGCAAGATAGAGCCCAGATAAGATCAATGCAACAAGCTGCGCTGTAAATGTTTTCGTAGCCGCCACACCAATCTCGATACCGGCGTTCAATTTGATAATGTCGTTAACCTCACGGGCAATAGACGAGTTGGGGGCGTTTGTTGCCGCGACAGTGTAAGCGCCATTTGCCTTGACATGCCTTAACGCTTCAAGCGTGTCAAGCGTCTCTCCTGATTGAGAAACGAAAATGGCAAGCGTACCTTCCTTCGATCTGACTGGTCGGTAGCGATATTCAGAGGCGATATCGACAAAAATATCTAAACTGAGATATTTTTCCAGAACTCTTTGGGCAACTGTCGCAGCATAGAAAGAAGTTCCGCAGGCAACAAGGTCTAGACGCTTAAATGAACGCGCCTGCTCAGAAGAGATCTTCCATTCACGGCTCATATCTACGGTTGTACCACTTATCCTCTCCTTCATGGCACGTCGTAATACGCTCCCCTGCTCATTGATCTCTTTAAGCATAAAATGAGCATATCCTGCCTTATCGATCATGTCTGGGGCAACGTCGACAGAAATGGTCTTACGCTCGTGAGGATTGCCCTCAAGATCCCAAAACTGTACGCCGTCTGTACTAAGTCGGCAAATCTCCCCTTCGTCAAGAAAAATGACTTTATCTGCATGTTCGACGATAGCCGGCACGTCCGAAGCACAGTACGCCTCATCATCACCCAGAGCGACGACCAGCGGAGCACCTTTACGTACACAGTAGATTTCATTAGGCTTGTCGCTGAAAACAATAACAAAAGCAAAGGCGCCACGACACCGTTTAAAAAGTTCACAAAGCGCTTCTACCGGGGAACCTTTATAAAGTCGCGCCAAAAGCTGTGCTGCAACTTCTGTATCTGTCTCTGAACTGAAATGGACTCCTTTATTCATCAAATCATCACGGAGTTCGACATAATTCTCGATAATACCGTTGCATATTAGAACAAGCCTGTCATTTTCATCGGCATGTGGATGCGCGTTAGCCTGAGTGACTCCTCCATGCGTCGCCCATCTGGTGTGGCCTATGCCAAGATGTCCGTTATAGTTACTGCCGGAAACACATTTTTTTAAGTCAGCTACTTTGCCTACTGTTTTAACAACAGAAAAGGCTCCCTTATCATAAATTGCCATTCCCGCAGAATCATAACCGCGGTATTCTAGGCGTTCTAGACCGGTCAAAACAACGTCGCAGGCATTTTTCCCGCCGATGTATCCAACAATACCACACATGATTATATAACCTCCACAGATAACGAAGGATCTTTTGTTTTTTGTCCTGTTCGTTGCCGAACAGTTTTGTCGCAAAAGTTGTTGGCTCTCCTTCAGTAAACCACGAAAGCATCCGCCGAATCATTCGATCACTTTCGTCCTCGTCTGCTGTTGCCGTTCATTAAACGCTTCAGCACCGGCGCTTACATAATTGACGCTCCTCCTTTGCTTATATTATCACAAAAAAAGCAGATCGTATCTCACGGAGATACGATCTGCTTTGAATTTTTATCAAAATTACAAAGTTGCTACAAATTTTTTATCAAAGAACTAAATTTATCGGTCAATTGTTCAAGTTGAGCTGCATCGTCACACTCAACCAAAAGCCTGATCAGCGGTTCAGTGCCCGAAGGACGTAAAAATACGCGGCCCTTTGTGTCTAACTCACGATTGGCCTGATCAATAGCGTTTTTCAATGTTGGCTCGTGCATCACTTTATCTCTGTCTGAAACGGTTATATTCGTCAATTTTTGCGGGAACGGCGCAAATCTTTCAACAAGCGTTTCCGGAACTTCACCAAGCTCACGACAAGCACGTAAAAAGGCAAAGCCGGTGCAAAGACCATCGCCAGTCCTGACATAGTGATCGATAATGACATGCCCGGATTGTTCACCACCAAGTCCGGAGGCGGTACTGTTCATCATATCAAGCACATACCTATCACCGACCGCACAGCGAAAAACCTGAATGTTCTCGCGGCGAAGGTGTACTTCAAGCTTTCCATTGCTCATCACAGTAGCGACTACGCCGCTGCCCAAAATCCCTTCTCTTTGCAGCCAGCGTGCAAGAACCCAAAGGATCACGTCGCCGTTGATCACGGTCCCATTGCGGTCAACCAATAAAACACGATCTGCATCTCCGTCATATGCAATACCAACATCCGCATCATGTTTACGGACCGCGCTTATCAATGAATCCAAATGCATAACGCCATTTTTTTCATTGATGTTCAATCCGATTGGTTTATCGCCAATCAGAAAACACTCACACTCCAGCTTGGGAATGATCAACGGGATTACTGAGGCCGCTGCTCCGTTAGCGCAGTCAAAAACTACTCGCATTCCGGATAAACGCTCACTGTCAAGAACGTGCATGACTTTATCGGCATACATTATGGCAAAGCCCTCTTCAGAGGTCATTTCACCGATAGATGCCCCGGAAGGCCGCCAATTATCTATCAGATCATCACCCAGATAATCTTCGATAGCAAGCTCTTCACTATCCATGAGCTTCTGTCCGGCACCGCTCAAAAATTTGATACCGTTATATTCTGGCGGGTTATGTGAAGCGCTGATCACGGCCCCGCCCTGGGCTTTGAAAAACTGAACGCCAAAACTGACAGCGGGAGTCGGAACGACCCCAAGAAGGATAACTTCAGCGCCGGCAGACATCATTCCGGCAACCAAAGCGGATTCGAGCATTTTCCCGGAGCGACGCGTATCTCTGCCAACAACGATTTTAGGCCGGGGGGTCCCGCGCTGGATCAGAAAGATGACGTAAGCACGGCCTAGGCGCAAAGCCATCTCCGGTGTCATAGAGTCACGATTGGCGATATCCCTTACACCATCGGTGCCAAAAAGACAGCGTGAACTGCGCGGATCCTGATTCTTTGATTCCATAGGGGCTCCTCCTCGATTTATCGCGTATTCAATTTACTGGTTGGTAAGAAATGCTCTCACCAGATCTGGTTTCACTGAAATAAATTCAAGTTTGGGCAATTTGTGACTATCCACACGAACAGGGAGAATTGCAGTTGACGTTACGACGCCTGTTAAGTCGACATACACTGACGACTTAACGTCTTCAAATGAAAGTGATTTTAAAACTTCTTCGCTACCCTCAACATGAACAGTTACTGTCTGAGGTTCATATGTCCACTTTTTATCACTGCCTCGAGCCGTATACGGCACATTGTCAAAATCTTTACGGGAGTTGAAATTTTGAACTTCGATCGTAACATCCACAAAGCCCGAAGATAATAGCGTAATACCGGGAGGCACAGCTTCTAGGCGCGCGTGAATCTTTGCCGTGTCCCTGATTTTAGAAAGGTCTATAGGTTCAGTAAACAGATGTTCAAACGTCATTTGTTCACTGTTTTTACCATCAGATCTAACCAACACTTTTTCCGGCACGACCTTCACTGACTGGAGAGCCAAATTAGGTGTCAAGGCACCTTTAATTAATGGTTTAATTACAATCTCCCATTCTGGTTGCTTTTTTTCGTAACTCGCTTCGACCGTCACTTCCGAGGGAGTAAATTTATAATTTACCCCCGTTGGAGAAATGAGGCTAACTTTCATAGGCTCCCCTGATTTCAACTGTTCAAGAGAAGGCTTCGCAATTGCTTCAAAAACATTTTTCAACTCATCTTCTCGGCCACTTGCCGTAACTACCTTCGGAGTTACGACTACCCCATCCATAAAATATGTTTTGTTCATATTATCGGGAGGCAACACGACAACAGTAAGCTGTTTTTCGATATTACGGGCAAGTGTCACTTCAACGGTTGCGGGCGCAATCTGAACAACTTTGACTCCGGGAGGAACGCGTGTTTGCACAGGCCTGGTATGCCTGCCTGCGCCAAGCCCCTTGATATCGACCTCGCAAACAACTTGCCTCGAGTTAAGAGAACCTATCGTGCGACGTGACCCGCTCAGCGTAAGGGCGATCTTTTTAATTGGGATATTAGCCTCAAGACCTTGTGATGCCGGATTAATAAAAAGTTCCGCATCAAAGTAACGTGTTATCTCATCATTTTTGTTCCCCACGATGAAATACCAGGAAGTTAAAGCCAATACAAAGGAAGCAAAGAGAAGAAACGTTTTGGATGAAAGCAGATCACCAAAACGCTGCATCTTAATTTTCATCACTCAACCTCCTTTGAGCTCTCAAATGAATTCTAAACTTATTGAGCAAAATCATGGAATTCATCCCTAAGACTTTCAAAAACGTTTTGATCTTTGCCGCGGTCCGCAAAATACTGCACGAGAAATTTTTTTACTTGCGGCTCTGACAGACTTTGCGATATCCACCCTTTTGTAGCCAAAGTTATCTCGCCGCGTTCTTCCGATACTATAATAGAAATAGCATCCGATACCTCTGTGATCCCGATAGCCGCCCTGTGTCGTGTTCCCTGTTCTCTTGGAAGGTCTGTATTTTCTGTCAGGGGCAAATAACACCCAGCAGCGATTATATTGTCTCCGTCTATGATGATCGCGCCATCATGCAAAGGATTGTTAGGCCAGAATATAGCAATCAACAATTCTCGAGTAATCTGCGCATTTAAAATCACCGCATTCTGCCAGTACTCTTTCAATCCGGTTTCGCGTTGAAAAACGATTAAGGCTCCTATTTTGTGCGCACAACAATACAGTAGGCCAGAACAGATTGAATCAGCTAAAACTTCAGCTTCTTTTTGGACTTTAGTCTGACGCCACATGCCGCTTCGCCCCAGTTCTTCGAGTATGCGTCGAAGTTCAGGCTGAAATATGACAGTAACGATAATCAAAAGAGCACTAAAAATATGAGACAATATCGTATAGAAGGTGTCAAGACGAAGAAGCCTTGCCGTGCCCCACATGAGTGTCAGTACGATCAATCCTTTGACCAACTGCATAGCTCTTGTGCCAACAAGGAGAGACAGAGTCTTATAAATCACGTAGGTAACGAGGGCAATATCAAGCGCGTACTGTCCCCATTTTACCAATTCATAAAAATCAAACGGCATCCTCTTGCCTCCCCAAATTCAAGTCATAGAATTTCCCAAAAGTATTATCACAGATTGAACAACACTTTGAGCAATTACTCAATATAAAGTTGCTGTTGGATGACCGAATGCGTGCTGATTAAGTCGACCTAAGCGCAGATTTCGATTTCGCCGGGCCCTAGCAGCTTTTCAAGATCTTCCGAGAGTTTTTGTGTTGGAGAGACTCGAATATTCTCCAGTATGATACCCGCAGTCTCGGTATCGCTAACGACTTTGAGGATAACAGTTCGTTCACCTCGATGATTTTTGAGAACAGTAATCAGTTTTTTTTGTGAAGCGTCTTTTAATGCATCAAATGTTACGGAGATTTCTACATAATTTTTCTCCATGTCTGTTTCTTCCAATGGCCTTATTTCAGAAGCGATGATCGTTCCATCACCGCGATCATCTGGTCGACCTGTTATAAGATATGGTTTTCCGGAAAAGAGCAGCGGTTTGATATCCAACCATGAAATTCCGTTACGGGCTTTAGGAAAACAAACAACCCGCACGTTATTCTCTCCGTCCTCAAACGTGAGGATCCCCATCTGTTCTCCCCGTTTGGTTGTTTTCTCCTGGTATTCAGTCAGCAGCGCAGCAAACGTAGGCGCGATACGCTCGTTTCGCCAGTGCGGGATATCGCCTATCCGTGCGTTGGATTTAAGATTGGCTAGTGTGCGGTAGCGATCGAAAGGATGCCCTGATATAAACATGCCCATTGACTCTTTTTCGAATTCAAGCTTTTTATTAACATCAAAGTCTTCAACCTGTGCCAGTGTCGGATGTTCTTCACTAAGCATATCACCGAAAAGAGAGCCTTGATCGCCCTGTGTATCCTGTTTTTGGGCAAAGTCGAACATGTCGGTCAAAGAGGTCAAGAGTTGATTCCTATTTTGATTAAGGCTGTCAAATGCGCCAGCCTTGATAAGGTTTTCGATGACAGCTTTACTTACACTGTGCTTGTCGACACGAAGGATGAAATCCCAAAAACTCTTAAAAGTCCCCCCCTCTTCACGCACGTGGAATATCGACTTCAGAGCAGCGTCGCCGACCTTGGTTACTCCGCCAAGACCAAATCGAATTGCTGTATCAGTAGCCGTAAAATCGGCAAAAGATTCATTGATGTCGGGGGCGAGGACTTCTATACCGGAAGCTCGCACTTCGCGCACATATTCTGCCATGACTTCTTTTTTAGCGCCAATTTTGCTGGAGAGATAAGCAGCCATGAACTCTTTAGTGTAATGCACCTTGAGCCACGCAGTCTGATAAGTGATAAAAGCATATGCGGCACTGTGTGATTTATTGAAACCATAACCGGCAAATTTTTCGATGATATCAAAAATCTCGCTCGACTTTTCCGGGGGAACGCCATTTTTTTGTGCGCCTGCAATAAAGACTGATCGCTGCTGATCCATAACGTACTTCTTCTTTTTTCCCATAGCGCGCCGTAAAAGGTCAGCGCCGCCCAGAGTATACCCTGCCAACGTCGAAGCGCACTTCATGACCTGTTCCTGATATAACACGACGCCGTAAGTCTCTTCCAAAACAGGCTTCAACATCGGATGCAGATATTGCACTTCCTCGCCGTGTTTACAGTTAACATATTGATCAACCATGCCGCTTTCCAAAGGCCCCGGACGATATAATGCCAAAATAGCTACAAGATCGGCAAAACGATCCGGAACCATTTTTTTGATCAAGCGACGCATTCCGGGTGATTCAAGCTGAAAGACCCCCAAAGTGTCTGCATCCTGAAGCAGTTTATAAACGTCAGGATCATCAAGAGGAAGTTGATTTATATCACCGATGAACATACCATTACGCTTGATATTGTCTACAGCTTCTTCTATGATCGACAGCGTTTGCAAACCAAGAAAATCCATTTTAACAAGACCGAGGTTAGCCACGGGATCCATAGAATATTGAGTGGCTACCTGACCTTCAACGATCTCTCGAACGGGGACAAGTTCCATCAGGGGTTTAGGTGTAATCACAACACCTGCTGCATGCTGAGAGCAATGTCGTGCCAGCCCCTCCATGCTTGAAGCTGAAGAAAGCAGTTCGTTCATTTGTTCGTTCGACTTTTGCAGTTCTTGAAGCTCCTGCGAACCGTCAATCGCTTCCTTGATACTTTTCACTCCATCAGGAACAAGATTGGCAACTTTGTTCACGTCGGCATAAGGCAATCCCATTGCACGGCCTACGTCTTTGATCGCCTGCTTGGATTTCATACGTCCAAAAGTGATGATCTGTGAAACATTATCGACGCCGTATTTATCGACAACGTACTTGATAAGCCTGTCTCTTCCCTTATCCGATACGTCAGTGTCGATATCAGGCATGGAAATGCGTTCTGGATTGAGGAAGCGTTCAAAAATCAGGCCAAACTTCAGTGGGTCAAGTTCCGTAATCTGAAGTGCGTACGCAACAAGAGAACCGGCAGCAGATCCGCGTCCCGGCCCAATCGGTATGCCCCGCTGTTTACATGCCTGGATCACGTCGGCGATAATAAGGAAGTAACCAGGAAAATTCATTTGCACAATGACGCCCAGCTCGTATTCGAGACGCGTCATATAATCTTCGGGAAGCTCATCACATCCGAGCCTCCGCTTTAAACCTTCGTGAGCCATCTTACAAAGATAGGTTGAAAGCGTCATCCCTTTGGGGATCTCAAATTCGGGAAGCAGATACTCGCCTGTGTTCAATTCAAACTTAAAATTGCACCGCTCAGCGATCCGCAACGTGTTCTCTAACGCATCGGGGACCTCGGAGCCAAAGGCATCCCACATTTCTTCAGCTGATTTAAAGTAAAAATCGTTATACTCAAACGTCATTCTGTTAGGATCGCTGATAAGTTTTTTTGTACCGACACAGAGAAGGAGCTCGTGCCAATTATAATCATTGCTCGTCAAATAGTGTGCGTCGTTCGTGGCAATCAGAGGGAAATCATAGCGACGCGCCATCTCTATAAGCAATTTGTTTAAAGTTGCTTGCTGCGGGATATGGTTGTGCATCACTTCCAGATAAAAATTCTCTTTACCGAAGATGTCGCGATACATTTGCGCTCGTTCCAAAGCCTCTTTTTCACGACCTTCAAGCAACAAACAGGGTATCTCCCCGGCTAGGCAAGCTGATGAGGCAATGATCCCCTTACTGTAGCGTGCCAAAAGATCATGATCGACTCGGGGTTTTCTGTAAAAACCCTTGGTATTGGCAATAGAAACAAGCCTGACAAGATTGTGATACCCTTCGTCGTTCTCAGCTAGCAAAAGCAAATGATGGTTCCTCTTTTGAGTATTTGCAATTCCTTCGGGCGCTACGTACGTTTCGCAGCCAATAATAGGCTTAACCCCATTATCGATGCACTGCTGATAAAACTCCACCGCTCCATACATGACGCCATGATCCGTCATAGCGACCGCAGGCATCCCCCATTCTTTGCATTTCGCTGCTACTTCGTTACAGCGTATTGCCCCGTCGAGTAAGCTGTATTCGGTATGGACGTGTAAATGGACAAAATTCTTATTAGTTGACATTATTTTCTCCTTTTGCCCTTTTGGAGACACAGATTTAATGTGTTTGATGAATCGTCAGGGGATTCGTAGCCGCAACCGGACTGCGAAAGCCTCGACGGGACGAAGACAAAATCTGCGTCTCCTTAAATGTGTCTAGGTATGAATAGTTTAATGCTCATGACTTTACTTATTCATCATCTTCATCCGCGCTGACTGCGGATTCTTCGTTACGCCGACAGTACAATAGACTGCCCTCCATAAACGTGCGCAGATAATCAGACAATGATGTTGAGGTTCGTTCAGTTTTATCATCCGCTGCACGCGAATGAAAGTCATCTTTTTTGACTTGAACATCAGGCGTTTCTTTCAACTGAGGTGATGTGTGCACCTCATTTGATAATTCGTCCTGTTTTGCTATATGCGATGGGGTTCCAGAAAGCCCTGGCAATTGGTTATCTATTTCACCAAGCAAATTTTCGCTATGTTCGCCGCAAAAAACCTCTATGGCGTTCAATGTTTTTCTTTCCGGAGTCAGCAGATGAAACAATTCGCGACGAATTCGCTCATCACGGATGTTTTCATATGACAGAAAGTCCGATGGATCATATTGGAGCTGTATAACACCTCTTTGCTCGTCAAAGAGAATATCGGCTATGAGTAGCGGCGAAGCTACATGCGGTACGCGCTCAAGTTCTTTTTTCAATTTAATACTTAAATCATCGTTAAGCTGCACAAGTCCATCTATTTTCGGTACTTGTAAATTATCTGTATCATTCTGTTTATCTAAATTACGTGACTGCTTTTCAGGAGAAACCTGCCGATCATCAGGTGCTTGCTGCGAAAAGTCTCTATCAGGCGCAGCACTTCTAAAAGAAATCGGAGTTACGGCAGTCTTAACTGCAGGAGACGGGATTGTCGAATACGTCTTATCAACACTGGTTTTAGGAGGACTTGGAGTAAAGTCGTCAATCTCGCAGACAGGATTTGTCGTAAGTAACCAATTGACAAGCAGCCCACATAAAACATCATTTGATATCCCTCGCCGCACCTGTGGCAGTAATGAGGAAATCAAAGCCATGAGCCTCTCTAGATGCGTTGTCGAAAAAGAATCTTTTTCTCCGGCCAGCCAGCCTCTCTCTTCCTCTGAAAGCATGAGCGAGTCGAGCACTTTTCCGCCCCAGCGGCTTTGCAGCCACAAATTTCGTATGCTGGTGAAAAGGACAGATAAAAAACGTTCAGGGACTGCGCCGGAACGAAACAAATCTTCCAGACGCGGCAACGTTTCTGCCGGTTCGGTGCGGCACATACTGATCCATGATCTGATCGAAGAAGCGCTGCCACCGCCTAAGAGTTTGTCTATCGTCTCCCGGCTAATATCACCGGTACCAAAAGAAACAGCCTGCTCCATCAATGATAATGCATCGCGCATTCCGCCTTCTGAATTGCGGGCAATCTCCCACAAAGCTTCATTTTGCACATGCAGTCGTTCAGTTTCAGCCACATGTTCAAGGCGGGAAACGATCTGCTGGGGAGTCATGCCATGAAAAGGGATATGCTGACAACGCGACCTGATCGTCACAGGAACTTTGTGGGGAGCTGTGGTCGCCAGGATAAAAATGACACGCTCAGGTGGTTCTTCGAGGGTTTTTAAAAGAGCGTTGAACGCACTGACGGAAAGCATGTGAACTTCGTCGATGATATAAACTTTGTATGGGCACGTAAATGATGCAAGCGCAACATGCTCTTTCAGATCGCGGATCTCGTCGACGCTGTTGTTTGATGCGCCGTCGATCTCGATAACATCAAGACAGCTTCCCTCTACGATAGAACGGCAGGTTTCACATTCATTGCATGGCTCGGCGCCATTTCTGTGAGGACAGTTCACTGATTTGGCAAAAAGACGTGCAATCGTCGTTTTTCCGCAGCCGCGAGGACCAGAAAAGAGATATGCATGTCCGACGGTACCGTTTTCGATGGCTCGAGTCACAACACCGATAGCTGCTGACTGTCCGACAACATCAGAAAAGGTTTGCGGTCTATACCGCCTATAGAGGGAAATGTACATGTTAGACCTCCGCTCCGATCATGCATAAAATGAAGCAGGCATTCACAGTCCACCCGCTTCGTAAATACTTAAACGTGATATTACATAGAGTAATTTGCCATAGGATGCTTCTTACGCGCGGAGTTGAGAGCAATAAGAAGACGTTCCCGTATCTTTTCTAAATTACCGATCTCTGGAGGTACGGGAGCGGAAAACAAAGAAATTACACCGGCATAAATTCCGCGCTGAATTTTGTCTTTTCCGGTGATCCTCACATCGTAAGGTGATGTTTCCATCTGAAACGAATGTTCGATTCGTTCTTTGACTTGAGAAAGATAATCTCTGAGCGTGGAGCTGGCAGTTCCTCTGAAGATCTCAGTATTATCTATCTTAAAGACGAGATTCCCATTTTCTTCGATAATGGAGGGAATTAATAATTTGAGTACATATTTACGATTCAACTTATATCCCTTTTTTTCGACAACGGCAGCGATGTAACTAATGCGCTCGGAGATTTTTGGATGATCTAGGTAAATGCCTGGGTCGACCCAAGGTTGTTTCAATTCTTCTTCTGCCAAACTTTCCATTACAGTAACCCCGGCGACAAGGTCATATCCCGCTTTCTCTGCAATAGTAGCACCGTTTAAATCAGCTTCCTGTTCCAATTCACGACTGTAGGCATTTGAAATGGCGACAGCGGCAACGTTTGAAAGCAGAATCGCCGCGCCAGCTCCCCGTGAAGCAATAGCGACAGCCAACGCAGCCAGACTTAATTTTTGATTCTTCTCCATCTGAATGATGACATGCTTACCATCAGCATGTGCGAGCTCGTGGGCTATAACGAATGCGAGTTCAGCATCGCTTCTTACAAAATCCAAAAGTCCAGATGTTACATAAATATTACCGCCGGGTACACAAAATGCGTTGGGTGATTTTTCTTTAACAATATGGATGTTATAAGGCAGAGGACGAGAAACCCACGGCGTCAATTTATTAAAAATTCCACGAACCCGTGCTGTAAGCAAGGGATTTTCGATAAGCTCCATATTTTTGGCTATTTCGTCGGCAACTTTTTTACCGATAGCCACTTCACGTTTTACTGAGGCTTGCAGCGATTCTGCTTCCGTTCTTTTACGACGTCGAGCAAAACATACATCAGCACCCATAAAAAACGAAATTAACAGGAGTAAAGTAACAGTGAACCGTAACATTTTAACTTTACGCATCAGATCACCTCGAGTTGATACGAGTTAAGTGATAATAAGATTCCGAAAAACAAAAGCACTTACAATAATACCACGTTTTCAAATACATAGCACCCTCATCTGCCCACATTTTTCAATCTTCGACTCAACATGGCCTCTTGTAAGAAGATATAAAAAAACTCCCCCGGATAATCCGAGGGAGTTTTTTAATGAATGTGATTAAGCGTCTTTTTCTTTGCTCATAGCGCTGACGCCGGCAATCGTCATGGACACGCCAAGGACGATCAGGATGCAGGCGAGAGTGGTAAGCAGGTAGTTGGGATTGGCAACAGCAAAGCGCTCCTTGACCTCGATGACCAGCGAGTAGACCGTCGTGACGACCATGAACCAGAAGGGGATGTAAAGGAACTTGTTGCTCTTGTGCAGTCCAAGTTTGACCCAGGCAGCGATACCAAGAAGGTTCAGTGCGGCAACCATCTGGTTTGCAGCACCGAAGATAGGCCAGATAGCCTGCCAGGTAGCGATGACCTTGCCGGACACGTCGTGGGTCTTGGTGTAAACCAAAACAACCGACAGGGCAACTACAAGGATCGTCGCGGGAATCATGCCAACCTTACCGCCTGTGAACTCCTGGACCTGATAACGACCAAGGCGCGTAGCGGTGTCAAGAGAGGTCAGCAGGAAGCTGTTGATGGCAATAGCGCCAAGACGGGCACCGAACGTGGCATCAAGACCGACAAGCGTCGAGAACTGACCAAAGCCCTTGGAGAAAATCTGAACAGGCGAAAGCCCCTTAGCGCCCTCAAGGCCAAGAACCATCAGCGTACCGATGGAGATAACGGCTACAA
>Ga0129306_1003161_pt1 | contig 12855 bp, 13 predicted proteins | sample P827metagenome_FD_94438 | JGI IMG/M metagenome (GOLD analysis project Ga0129306, IMG submission 94438) | Capybara group fecal microbial communities from Wisconsin, USA - P827 metagenome | ecosystem: Host-associated > Mammals > Digestive system > Large intestine > Fecal | place: USA: Wisconsin...
AACGTTCTTAATAGCCTACAGCAACCATTAAGACTTTCCGAGGGTAATTATACCAGACCAGTATTTAAGTTTGATTTAGTGCCTGTAGAACGTACTTAGGAGCAAAAGAAAGGTATCGCCCTTTTTGGACGGTACCAGTGACAAATAAAACTCAAAAAGTGGAGAAGTGAAAACCACCCATAAAATGAGCGGTTAACATCACAAGTAAAAAGATTGAGTCTTTTAACTATCCACTTTTATATTCTAACACAGAATATAAATTTTTCAAGAGAAAGAGCCTTGCTAGTTGCAAAGCTCCAAAATCAGAAAGTGTGATACATGAACGAATTTAGTTTATCAGTATCTAAAAAAGTTATCAAAAGTTTATCAAGAACAACTATATTATACCATAGCCAAACTAAAAAAGCACCTTTTGGGTGCTAGTTTCTTGCCTGCTGAACTCGTAAAATGTTGTAAACTTGCTTTTTTACTCCCCTTTTTTTCGTTGTGTTTTTGCTTTCCATTGTCTCCCAATGGTTTTCAGCGTCGTTTTTACTCCCCCTAGTTACTGTAAATCATGCATTACAGTAAAGTAAAGATATTGAATTAATAACGTTTTTAGTGTCTGGTGTCAACTACTTTCAACCGTTTTGTAAACTTTATATAATTTTTTGAAATTTGGGGCATAAAAATTTACTCCCCCTTTTGTGGACTTTTGAAAGAAATGTAAAAAAATTAGTGTAAACTTGTTTTTTAAAAAACACCTTATTATCAATGGTTAAGAGGTGTAAAGCAATCTATGAAAAATCAGAATAATAATTCAAGTAATTATAACATAAACGTGGTATAATTTTAGCTAATAATGTGTTTTTTAGTAAGGAATTTGCAATGAAATTAGTTGAGGGTGTTGAATTACATCTTATCAAAAGTGAAAAATTTAAAATGAATCACCTAACTTTTCGCTTTTCTGGTGACTTTAGTCAAAAGACGGTTGCACGACGTGTTTTAGTCGCGCAAATTTTAGCGACAGCCAATGCGGAATATCCAACAGCTCAGCGTTTTAGAGAGCGTTTAGCTAGTCTTTATGGTGCAACGTTGTCAACCAAAGTGTCAACCAAGGGACTAGTCCATATCGTTGACATTGAGTTGGCTTTTATAAAAAATCAATTTGTAATGACAGATGAAAATCTGTTGGAAGAAATGATTGATTTTCTTTACCAAAATTTATTTTCTCCACTTGTGACGGTTGAGCAATATCAGTCTAAACTTTTTAATATCGAGCAGACCAATTTGATTAATTATTTGAACGCTGATAAAGACGATAGTTTTTATAGCAGTGAGTTGGGGCTTAAGAAACTTTTTTATGAAGATTCTGCTTTTCAAACTTCAAAATATGGAACAGCCGAATTAGTAGCCGCTGAAAATTCTTACACGGCTTTTCAGGAATTTCAGAAAATGTTGCGTGAAGACCGTTTGGACATCTTTTTATTAGGTGAATTTGATGATTATCGTATGCTACAGTTGTTTAATCGTTTTCCGTTTGAAGAACGTCATAAAGATTTAGTATTTGACTACCAACAAGAATTTACAAATGTTATCAGACAACAATTTGAAACTAAAGACGTTAATCAATCAGTTTTACAGCTAGGCTATCATTTTCCAATACGCTATCAAGATGAAGAATACTTTACACTACTAGTCTTTAATGGGCTGTTTGGAGGTTTTGCTCATTCTCGTCTGTTTACAGAATTACGTGAGAAAGAAGGCTTGGCATATACCATAGGAAGTCAATTCGATATTTACACAGGTTTACTGAATGTTTACGCTGGAATTGACAAGAAAAACCGAAATAAAACACTTCAATTAATCAATAAGCAATTTTCGGATATTAAGATGGGGCGCTTCTCTGAATCACTTTTAAAACAAACGAAAAAAATGCTGAAAGTCAATTTAAAATTGTCTTGTGATTCTCCAAAAGTAATCATTGAACGTGACTACAATCATCAGTATCTTACAGGTAATTTTAATGTTGATAAGATAATTGACAAAATTGACAACGTTAGTAAAGAAGATGTTTTAAAACTTACAAGAAAAGTAAAATTACAGGCGCTTTATTTTTTGGAGGGAAAATAAATGACAGAATTAAAAGAGCAAATTTTTTCAGAAATAAATGAAAAAATTTACTCGGCTGAGTTAGAAAATGGATTGAAAGTTTTTCTGATTCCAAAACAAGATTTTCAAGAAAGCTGTGGAATGATGATTGTAAATTTTGGCTCTCTTGACACGAAGTTTACACATGATGGACAGTCCAAAGAATACAACGAGGGGATTGCTCATTTTTTAGAGCACAAATTGTTTGAATTGGAAGATGGTCAGGATGTTGCGGAGCTATTTACTAATGCGGGAGCAAATAGTAATGCCTTTACAACGTTTGACAAGACTTGCTACTATTTTTCTGCGGTTGACAACCTAGAAGAAAATGTGACACTTCTTCAGCAGTTTATATCAGAAACCTCCTTTACAGAAGCCTCTATTACGCGTGAAAAAGATATTATTGGTCAAGAAATTGACATGTATCAAGATGATGCAGACTACCGTCTTTATCAAGGAATTCTTGAAAATTTATATCCTAACACTGCCCTTGCTCAAGATATTGCTGGCACGCAAGAAAGTATTGAAAATATTTCGGTGGCAGATTTAAAAGAGAATCACAATATTTTCTACTCCCCACAGGAAATGACATTGTTGCTTGTTGGAAATTTCGATAAGGACTTGCTATTTAATCAAATCAAAAAAGAGCAAAAAGAAAAGGCAAGTAAAAAACACGTTGTTAAACGACAAGGTTTGGTGTATGAGCAGGTAGTGCCGAAAAAGAATATTCAAATGGATGTCACTCAACCTAAATTGGCAATTGGTTATAGAGGAGCACAGTTGCCAAAGGGAACTTCAATTTTACGTCAAGAATTGGCGCTGCGATTATTCTTTACCATGTTGCTTGGCTGGACATCAAAACGTTATCAGCAGCTTTATGAAAGTGGACAGATTGATGACTCTTTTGATTTTGAAATTGAAGTTTGTCCAGATTTTCAGTTTTTGATTATTTCTTTAGATACTTTGGAACCAATTGCGATGGCAAATAATATCCGTCAATATTTGAATAAAGTATCTCAATCAAGCGATTTGGACGATTTATCAGAAGAACACTTTAAAATTGTCAAAAAGGAATTGTATGGCGATTTCTTCAAAAGCCTAGATTCTATTGATAACTTATCAGCGCAATTTATTAATCATTTATCAGAAGATGAAACTTACTTAGATGTTCCAAAAATATTAGCAACGTTGGATTTTGCAGAAGTCTTGAAAATCGGTAATGATTTCTTAGCACATGCTGATGCAACAGAATTTACAATCCTGCCAAAATAAATCGAAATACTTTCTAAAATTTGCTATAATAGACCTGATTATATTTTATTAAAGGAAACCCGTATGAGAGAACAAACGATTGGTGAGATTTTAAGAGAAGCTCGGGTGGCAAAACACCTGACATTAGAAGAAGTCGAAGAAAAAACAGCGATTCCTTCGCCACATCTTTTGGCTTTGGAGCTTGAACAATTTAAATTAATCCCTAAAGATAAGATTGAAACTTACTTACAACAATATAGCGAAGCTGTTGAGCTTGATACCGCTGATTTGTTGGAAAAATATCATGAACAAGAAGTTGATTCATCAGATGAGGAGCAAGAAGAGTACGTAGTAGAATCTACCACTACTAATACTGAGAGTATTGTGAAAACGCCGCAAGATGAAACAATTAGCATTGCAAAATCAGCTAGCGATGATAGCTTTATTATTGGCTCACGCTCAAGCCGTTACAAAGGAAAAGAAAAAACAAATTCTTACCTTCCGATTGTGATGCTTTGCTTGGTAGCCTTGGGAATTTTAGCTTTTGTTTCTTTCGTGACTTGGAATCAATTGCAAAGCGATAGCAATAACGCAAGTACAAGCTACTCCGTTGTCCATAGCAGTAGTTCAACAACGACAGACTCAACATCCTCAGAAAGTTCTTCTTCAACAAGTGAGTCATCATCTTCTGAGGAAGATACTTCTTTGAAAATGTCCACTGAGGGAAGCGGCAATAGCTTGACAGTAAACTTGTCAAATGTGACAGATAGTTTAACTGTTGAAATTAGCTTATCTGGTGCAGACAGTAGTTGGGTGTCTGTGACAAATTCAGAATCTAATGATTCTGGTACTCTTCTTTCGTCAACTGGAACAACAAGTTATACTGCAGTTCTTCCTTCTGGAACAACAAGTTCTTTGATTACTTTGGGAGTTACTGAAGGTGTGACAGTAACCATTGATGGACAAGAAGTTGACACTTCTGCATTAACAAGTACAACGCTAAGTTATATTACAATTAATATTCAGTAAGGTAGAAAAATGAAAATCGATTTTACAAAAAAAGAAAACATTCCTAATTTATTAACATTAGGACGTATCGTGATGATTCCGCTCTTCATTCTTATCCTTTGTTTCTGGAAGAGTTCGACAGGGCATGTTGTTGCTGCAATTGTTTTTGCATTGGCAAGCATTACAGACTATTTAGATGGTTATCTTGCAAGAAAATGGCAAGTTGTTACTAACTTTGGTAAATTCGCTGACCCATTAGCCGATAAAATGTTGGTAATGACAGCATTTATTATGCTTGTTGAATTAAAAATGGTTCCTGCTTGGATTGCTGCTATCATTATTTGTCGTGAATTAGCCGTTACAGGACTTCGTCTTTTACTTGTTGAAAATGGTGGAACAGTCTTAGCAGCTGCTATGCCTGGAAAAATCAAAACATTTACACAAATGTTTTCAATTATTTTCTTACTATGCCATTTTTCAATCATTGGCACACTTTTACTTTATATGGCATTGATTTTTACCATTTATTCAGGATATGATTACTTCAAGGGAGCAGGATTCCTTTTTAAGGATACATTTAAATGACATTGAATAGCATTGACGTTAAACATTTAAAATTTAAATATGATGATAATCAGGACAATTACATCTTGGATGACTTATCGTTTCACGTGAAACAAGGTGAATGGTTGTCTATTATTGGGCACAATGGTTCAGGAAAATCAACAACAGTTCGTTTGATTGATGGGCTGTTGGCCGCTGAATCAGGCGATATTTTTGTTGAAAACGAGCTTTTAACGGAAGAAAATGTGTGGAACATTCGTCAGAAGATTGGAATGGTTTTTCAAAATCCAGATAATCAATTTGTTGGAGCAACCGTTGAGGACGATGTCGCTTTTGGACTTGAAAATAAAGGGATTCCTCTTGAGGAAATGCAGTCACGTGTTAAAGAGGCACTTCAATTAGTTGGAATGTCTGACTTTGCTGACCGTGAGCCGTCACGTCTTTCTGGCGGACAAAAACAACGTGTTGCGATTGCTGGAGCAATTGCTATGCGTCCCAATATTATTATTTTGGACGAAGCAACAAGTATGTTAGACCCAGAGGGACGTTTAGAATTGATTCAGACGATAAAAGAGATTCGTGATCAGTATAATATGACGGTTATTTCTATCACTCATGACTTAGATGAAGTTGCATTGAGTGACCGTGTGTTAGTCATGAAAAGAGGAAAAGTTGAGTCAAGCTCAACACCGCGAGAACTCTTTGCTAGAGGAGAAGAATTATTGACGTTAGGACTAGATATTCCTTTTTCAGCCAATCTTATCTCTACTTTAAAAAATAAAGGGTTTGAATTTACAGAGAATTATCTTACGGAAAAAGAATTAGAAGATCAGTTATGGGAATTACTCTTGAAAGCGTAAATTATACTTATCAAGCGGGGACACCTTTTGAAGGGCGTGCCCTTTTTGACATTAATCTTAGTATCAAAGAGGGCTCTTATACCGCTTTTATTGGACATACTGGCTCAGGTAAGTCAACGATTATGCAGCTGTTAAACGGGCTTAATGTGCCTACGGAGGGCGCCGTTATCGTAGATGATATAAAAATTACAGCTGACTCTAAAAATAAAGACATCAAACCTGTGCGTAAAAAAGTAGGACTTGTTTTTCAATTTCCTGAAAGCCAACTTTTTGAGGAGACTGTTCTTAAAGATGTCGCTTTTGGTCCACAAAATTTTGGTGTTTCCATAGAAGAAGCTGAACAATTAGCGCGTGAAAAACTAGCTATGGTTGGTATTAGTGAGGAATTTTTTGAAAAAAATCCATTTGAATTGTCAGGTGGTCAAATGCGCCGTGTTGCGATTGCTGGTATTTTGGCTATGGAACCAGAGGTGCTAGTCTTAGATGAGCCGACAGCAGGCTTAGACCCTAAAGGACGTCGTGAGCTTATGGACTTATTTAAAAAATTACATCAAAATGGTATGACAATCGTTTTAGTAACCCACTTGATGGACGATGTGGCTAATTATGCGGATTATGTCAATGTCCTTGAAGGTGGAAAATTAGTTCGTTCTGGTTACCCTAAAGAAGTTTTTCAGGATGTTGATTTTCTTGAAAGCAAACAGCTTGGTGTGCCAAAAATCACCAAGTTTGCTCAGCAGCTTGTAAAACGTGGTTTACAGCTAGAAAGTTTACCAATTACTATAGAAGAATTTGCAGAGGTGGTGAAACATGGATAAATTAATACTCGGACGTTATGTTCCAGGAAATTCTTTGATTCATCGTTTAGATCCACGTAGCAAACTTTTAGCAATGATTTTGTACATTGTTATTGTTTTCTGGGCTAATAATGTGGTGACAAACATTATTATGGTTGCATTCACCTTGATAGTTGTTTTGCTATCAAAGATTAAGTTGAGCTTTTTCTTAAAAGGTGTTCAGCCAATGATTGGTATTATTTTATTCACAACTTTGTTTCAAATGTTTTTTACACAAGGTGGTCAAACCTATTTTCAATTTGGTTTTCTTAAAATAACAAGCTACGGTTTTAGCCAAGCAGTTTTGATTTTTATGCGTTTTGTATTAATCATCTTCTTTTCAACCTTGCTGACTTTGACAACAACCCCGTTGAGCCTTGCAGACGCTGTAGAATCACTTCTAAAGCCTTTTGTTCGTTTTAAGGTGCCTGCACACGAAATAGGCTTAATGCTCTCACTAAGCCTGCGATTTGTTCCTACCTTGATGGATGACACGACACGTATTATGAAGGCACAGCGAGCGCGTGGTGTGGATTTTGGAGAAGGAAATCTGATTCAAAAGGTAAAATCAATCATTCCAATCCTTATTCCGCTTTTTGCATCGAGTTTTAAACGAGCAGATGCTCTTGCTCTTGCCATGGAAGCACGTGGTTACCAAGGCGGAGATGGACGAACTAAATACCGAATTTTGCAATGGCACCTAAAAGATACTTTGGCTTTAATAATGTTAGTTATTTTAGGAATTTTGCTATTTTGGCTTAAGAAAAGCTAAAACGCCCTACTTGTAGGCGTTTTCTTTATGTTAACACAATCTAATTGTAATAATTTTAATAAAAGACTAAAGCTCAGGTAACATTAACCCTGTATTATATATCCTATACTAATTTGTAAAAAGGAGCATATAATGCAAAAAAATACTTTAAAAAGTAAATCGAAAACTATTAAGTTAGGAGTTGCTAGCGCAGCTTTTGCAGCAGCACTGATCGCCCCAGCAGTCGCTAATGCAGATTCTTACACAGTTAAATCAGGTGATACTCTTTCTGAAATTGCCTCAACTTACAATACTACAGTTGAACAATTGGCATCATTAAATAGTATCTCTAACGTTGACTTCATTACTGTTGGTCAAGTCTTAGAATTGGATTCAACAGCTTCAACAACAGAAACTACAACTTCAGCAGCTACTACTGATGATTCATTATCAGCAACATCTACAGCTGCAAGTACAGATACAACTACTACAAGCACAACTTATTCATCAAACTTGAGCTCATCAGATGCAGCTGCTAAAGAAACAATCGCACAACGCGAATCAAGTGGTAGCTACACAGCTCAAAATGGTCAATACTACGGACGTTACCAATTAACGATTTCTTACTTGAATGGTGACTTATCAGCTGAAAACCAAGAACGTGTTGCAGATGCATACGTTGCAAGCCGTTATGGTTCATGGTCAGCAGCCCTTGCCTTCTGGAATGCAAATGGTTGGTATTAAGATTTTAGATAATTAGTTAAAAAGATTTGAGAGAAACTCTCAAATCTTTTTTGTTTGCTCAAAATGGCTTTAAAACAGTATTTTTCAGGAAAATTGGGGTAAGTTTCAATGTTTTTGTAACATTTTTAACATATTTTCAATCTCCAAGTAACAATTAAATTATATGATAGAAAAAGGAGTTCTAGAGAGGTATATAGTTTATATTTATGTATAGTAGGATTGCTAAAGCAAAACAAAGAAAAATAAGAAATATTATCGTTAGTGTGCTCGGAGCAACTTTGAGCTTGGCTATGATTATTTTCCTTATTCCAAAAATAGAATTATTCTCAGATACGTTTACAACACATGCTGAGGCAGAGGTTGTTAAATCAACATCTACAAGTCTTTCATCGACTTTAAATCAAACAGTAACAAGTACAACATCATCTGAGTCTAGCTCAGCAGAAGTCAGCGAGGTGTCTGAAGAACCTGCTACCGAAGAAGCTACTGAGGTAGAAGAAGTTTACACAGAATCAGAAGAGCCAGTTGTTGAAGATACGACTGCGACAGAGTCAGCTTCTTATACGACAACAACAAGTTCAGAAGTAGTTGATGCAACAACAGCATCAAATGGAAACACTGCTGGTACTGTCGGTACAGAAGCTGCAGCGCAAATGGCAGCAGCAACAGGTGTTCCTCAATCAACTTGGGAAGCAATCATTGCACGTGAATCTAACGGTGATCCAAGTGTGACAAATGCTTCTGGGGCATCAGGTTTATTTCAAACAATGCCTGGTTGGGGCTCAACAGCAACTGTTCAAGATCAGATTACAGCTGCTATAAACGCCTATAATGCTCAAGGCTTATCTGCTTGGGGTTATTAAGCTAAATAAAAAAGAAAGCACTAATCATCTTATAGCGATGATAGTGCTTTTTTAATGTCTTGTGGTTGATGACAGATTATTTCAGCGCCGTATTCTTGTAAACTTTCAGCAGAACCAAAGCCCCAAGTAATACCAAGCCTTCTAACGCCTGTTTTCTGACCACCAATCATATCAAATTTTGTATCACCGATGATGACAGCTTCGGCTGCTTGGATTACTTGTTCTGTAAGACAAGCGTTAATCACATCTGCTTTGTGAAAATGTTCAGGAGTTGAACCATAAACTTGCTTAAAGTTTGAAATGACACCAAGCTCGGTCAACATTAGCTTAGCCATTGGTTCGTGTTTACTTGTTGTGACATAGAGAGAGTAGCCTAAGTCATTCAATTCTTTTAGTAGGTCGGAAATACCAGCATAAAGCGAAACTTGATGCACACCTTTAGCGTTATAGTATTCTCTAAAAGTTTTTATTGCATGGTCAATATCGGCTTTCTCAGTGAAATAATTAGCAAAGGTAACTTCTAAGGGTGGACCGATAAATGTTGACAATTGCTTGTCACTCTGTAAAGGTAACTGTAATTTTTCAAAAGCGTAATTAAATGCTGCTTTGATTCCTGGACTGGAATTTACCAAGGTTCCGTCGAGGTCGAATAAGATAGATTTCATATTTACTCTCCTGTAAAATAGTGTCAACTTTCATTGACAATTTTGTCAAGATCGAATGTTTTGCTACTATAGTATTAAAATACTAAATGCTTAGCAAACTATTCTCCAAAAATTTGAGCTTGTAATCGTCGTCCTGTTGGTGTGGCAGCTAAGCCACCTTCGGCAGTTTCACGAAAGGCAGTTGGCAGACTTGCTCCAACTTGATACATCGCATCAACAACTTCGTCAACTGGAATTTGAGATTCAATGCCAGCAAGTGCCATGTCAGCAGCCACAAGTGCAAAACTTGAACCAAGAGCATTACGTTTAACACATGGGACTTCAACAAGCCCTGCAACAGGGTCACAGATAAGTCCAAGCATATTTTTGATAACAAAAGCAACTGCTTGGCTGGCTTGGAAAGCAGAGCCACCAGCAGCCTTAACCAAAGCTGCGGCACTCATTGCAGAAGCAGAGCCAACTTCAGCTTGACAGCCACCTTCAGCGCCAGAGATTGAAGCATTATTTCCAATAACGAGTCCAAAAGCACCAGCAGTGAATAAAAAGTTCAACTGTTCTTCTTCAGAAAGTTTTAATTTGTCAATAGCAGTTGTCAGAACGGCAGGTAAACAACCAGCAGAGCCAGCTGTTGGTGTAGCACAAACAAGTCCCATTTTGGCATTCAGTTCATTGACAGCAATGGCATTGCGGACAGCGGTCAAGATAGTGGTATCTGACAAAGTCTTACCCGATTTAAGGTAGGTGTCCATTTTGACGGCGTCTCCACCAGTTAGACCACTAATTGATTTACTAGGTGTTAGTCCGTCAGTAACAGAATTTTTCATGACTTGAAGGTTTTTCGTCATGATGTGAATGATTTCATCACGGCTACGCCCACTTAATTCCATTTCGGTGGCAATCATTAGTTCAGCAATATTACCGTTAAAAGCTTTATCGGCTTGTTCAACTAATTCTTTAATAGAATAAAACATTCTTTTCCTTTCTAATCAAAGAAATTAACATTGTGCAAATGTGGAATTTGTTGAATCTGTTCAACAGCTTTGTGACAATCACGAGAGTCAACTTCGATAATCATGATTGCTTTTTCACCAGCACGTTCACGAGTTACATTCATTTGGGCGATGTTGATATGATGTTCAGATAGAATATCTGTCACTTTGGCAATCATTCCAGGAATGTCTTGGTGAACAATAATTAAAGTTGGTGTATTCATTTTTAGAGATACAGAGAAACCATTTAACTCAGTTACCTCAATATTTCCTCCGCCGATTGATACGCCAGTAATACTCATGCTTTTGTCACCTTTTTCAACGGTAATTTTAGCGGTATTTGGATGTGGAGCGTTACTATCTTTGAGAATATCCCAATAAATGCGAACCCCTTTCTGGTGAGCGATTTCTAATGAATTTTTGATGTCAGAATTGTCAGTATCCATGCCAAGGATACCTGCAACGAGAGCTTTGTCAGTTCCATGGCCACGGTAAGTCTTAGCAAATGAATTGTACAAATGAAAGGTTACGGAATCGGGAATTTCTCCGAAAATAGAGTTAACAATTTTTCCAATACGAACAGCCCCAGCCGTATGGCTACTAGACGGACCAATCATCACGGGACCGATGATGTCGAATACGGATTGGAATTTTAGATTTTTCATATCTACTCCTTTAAGAATCTATGCTTACTTATTATAACAGAGGAAGGCAAAAGGGTAAACGATAATAAATGAGAAAAAGCATTAGAATTAAGTGTAAAAGACTTACATAAATGAAATTTCGTGTTATAATAGTCTTCGCGTGGTTTCACGCATTCAAAATCGACCTTCAAATCGATTTTTGAAAAACTGGGCCCTTCAAGCCTATGTTCGAAAAAAATATCTTGATGGGAGGATTATCATGTCAGATAATTCAAAAACACGTGTTGTTGTCGGTATGAGTGGCGGCGTTGATTCGTCTGTAACGGCTCTCCTTTTGAAAGAGCAAGGTTATGACGTTATCGGTGTCTTTATGAAAAACTGGGACGACACAGACGAATTCGGTGTTTGTACAGCAACCGAAGATTATAAAGATGTGGCAGCTGTGGCTGACCAAATTGGTATTCCTTACTACTCTGTCAATTTTGAAAAAGAGTATTGGGATCGTGTTTTCGAATATTTCCTAGCGGAATATCGTGCAGGACGCACACCAAATCCAGACGTTATGTGTAACAAGGAAATCAAGTTTAAAGCTTTCCTTGACTATGCCATGACGCTTGGAGCTGATTATGTAGCAACTGGACATTATGCGCAAGTTTCTCGTGACGAAGACGGTACTGTTCATATGTTACGTGGAGCAGATAATAATAAAGACCAAACTTACTTCTTGAGTCAATTATCACAAGAACAATTGCAAAAAGTAATGTTTCCACTTGGGCATTTGGAAAAACCAGAAGTTCGTAAAATTGCAGAACGTGCAGGTCTTGCGACAGCTAAGAAAAAAGATTCAACAGGAATTTGCTTTATCGGTGAAAAGAATTTTAAAGAATTCCTTAGTCAATATTTACCAGCGCAAAAAGGTCGTATGATGACTGTTGATGGTCGTGATATGGGTGAACATGCTGGATTGATGTATTATACAATCGGTCAACGTGGCGGTCTTGGTATCGGTGGACAACAAGGTGGTGACAATCAACCTTGGTTTGTTGTCGGAAAAGATTTGTCAAAAAATATTCTTTACGTTGGTCAAGGTTTCTATCATGATTCACTAATGTCAACTAGCCTTGACGCTTCAAGTATTCACTTTACACGTGATATGCCTGAAGAATTTACAATGGAAGTTACAGCAAAATTCCGTTACCGTCAACCAGACTCTAAAGTTACAGTACATGTCAAGGGGGACAAAGCAGAAGTTGTCTTTGCTGAACCACAACGTGCCATTACACCAGGTCAAGCTGTTGTTTTCTATGATGGCGAAGAATGCCTAGGTGGCGGAATCATTGATATGGCTTATAAAAATGGAGTCGCTTGTCAATACATCTAGTTGACAAAGGTGTAAAGATAAGTTGACAGGTTTGGCTTATCTATATAATCAACTATTGCTCGAAAAATTATCGGCAATTAAATTGACATTTTAACTTAATTTGATACAATAATCATAACAATAATCATGATGGTCAAAGCTCATGAGAATTGTGCGTTTTTGCCGCACA
>Ga0129306_1003162_pt1 | contig 12851 bp, 14 predicted proteins | sample P827metagenome_FD_94438 | JGI IMG/M metagenome (GOLD analysis project Ga0129306, IMG submission 94438) | Capybara group fecal microbial communities from Wisconsin, USA - P827 metagenome | ecosystem: Host-associated > Mammals > Digestive system > Large intestine > Fecal | place: USA: Wisconsin...
CTACGGCGGCGGCTTCAATCCCTCCCCCACCGCCGTACCGGACGATGGGGAGCTGGAGTTCCTGCTGGTCAAGGGGGTCTCCCGGCTCACTGTGGCCCGGCTGGTAAAGCTCTACGCCGCCGGACGCTCCTGCGATATGCCTGATCTGGTCACCATCCGCCGCGGCACCTCCATACATATCCGGTGCGACCGTGTCTCCATGGTCAATCTGGACGGCGAGCGTCTGGATGCTTCTGAGCTCTCCATCTCCCTCTCTGCTAAAAAGCTGAACTTCTTTTTCCCACGGGGCGCCTCCTGGCGGCCCGGTTTTCGGACCTGATCATTCAAAAAACGTGTAATCTTGAGAAAAACAGCGTCCGGGCTTTATTTCAGCCGATTGAGCGAGTTAAATAAAAATGTTCCTTTGAAATTCACAAAAATTTTAAAAATTAGGGCTTGCGTAATTGTACAACTGAGTTTATTATAATAAGCGTGTTAGCACTCCGGTAAAATGAGTGCTAACACGCTTGTCAAGTTTTTAAGAATTATCACATATAAGGAGGAACTCATTATGAAACTCAAACCCCTGAGCGACAGAGTCGTACTGAAGAGCCTGGAAGCCGAAGAGACCACCAAGGGCGGCATCATCCTGACCGCTTCCGCGCAGGAGAAGCCCTCCATGGCCGAGGTGGTCGAGGTCGGCCCCGGCGGCGTGGTGGACGGCAAGGAAGTCGTCATGACTGTCAAGAAGGGCGACAAGGTCATCACCGGCAAGTATTCCGGCACCGAGGTCAAGGTGGACGGCGTGGAGTACACCATCGTCCGCCAGGGCGACATTCTGGCTGTTGTCGAGTAAGATCCGTTCCGCACCGTATTCTGTCAAAACAAATTTCTTTCCGCTCTGTCGGAACCTTTTTAGGAGGTAATTCATCATGTCCAAGATCATCTGCTATGGCGAGGATGCCCGTCACGCTCTGGAGCGCGGCGTGAACCAGCTCGCCGATACCGTTAAGATTACCCTGGGCCCCAAGGGCCGCAACGTCGTTCTGGCCAAGAAGTTCGGCGCTCCCCTTATCACCAACGACGGCGTGACCATCGCCAAGGAGATCGAGCTGGACGATCCCTTTGAGAACATGGGCGCCCAGCTGGTGAAGGAAGTCTCCACCAAGACCAACGATGTGGCCGGCGACGGCACCACCACCGCCACCCTGCTGGCCCAGGCCATCATCCGTGAGGGCCTGAAGAACCTGGCCGCCGGCGCCAATCCCATGGTCATGAAGAAGGGCATCGCCAAGGCCACCGCCACCGCCATCGAGGCCATCAAGGCCAACTCCAAGCCCGTCAACGGCTCTGACGACATTGCCCGCGTGGGCGCCGTCTCTTCCGGCGACGAGACCATCGGCAAGCTGATCGCCGAGGCCATGGAGAAGGTCTCTCATGACGGCGTTATCACCGTGGAGGAGTCCAAGACCGCTGAGACCTACAGCGAGGTCGTGGAGGGCATGCAGTTTGACCGCGGCTATATCACTCCCTACATGGTCACCGATACCGAGAAGATGGAGGCCGTCCTGGACGACGCTTTCATCCTCATCACCGATAAGAAGATCTCCAACATCCAGGATCTGCTGCCCGTGCTGGAGCAGGTGGTCAAGACCAGCAAGCCCCTGCTGATCGTGGCCGACGACGTGGAGGGCGAGGCTCTGTCCACCCTGATCGTCAACCGGCTGCGCGGCACCCTGAACGTGACCTGCGTCAAGGCCCCCGGCTTCGGTGACCGCCGCAAGGAGATGCTGAAGGATATCGCCATCCTCACCGGCGGCACCCTGATCTCCACCGATCTGGGCTATGAGCTGAAGGACGCCACCCTGGATCTGCTGGGCCGCGCCCGTCAGGTCAAGGTTCAGAAGGAGAACACCATCATCGTTGACGGCGCCGGCGCCCCCGAGGACATCAAGGCCCGTGTGGCCCTGATCCGCAACGAGCTGGCCATCAGCACCTCCGACTACGACAAGGAGAAGCTGCAGGAGCGTCTGGCCAAGCTGGCCGGCGGTGTGGCCATCATCCGTGTGGGCGCTGCCACCGAGGTGGAGATGAAGGAAAAGAAGCTCCGCATCGAGGACGCCCTCAACGCCACCCGCGCCGCTGTGGAAGAGGGCATCGTGGCCGGCGGCGGCACTGCCTATGTCAATGCCGTCTCCGCTGTGGAGAGCCTGATCTCCTCCGTCGAGGGTGATGAGAAGACCGGCGTGCGCATCATTGCCAAGGCTCTGACCGAGCCCGTCAAGCAGATCGCCGCCAACGCCGGCATCGACGGATCCGTGGTCCTGGAGAAGATCAAGGAGTCCGGCAAGGTGGGCTACGGCTTCAATGCTTACAACGAGACCTACGTGGACATGATCTCCGCCGGCATCGTGGATCCCACCAAGGTGACCCGCTCCGCCCTGGAGAACGCCGCTTCCATCGCCGCCACCCTGCTGACCACCGAGTCCCTGGTGGCCGACAAGAAGGAGCCCGCTCCCGCTCCTGCTCCCGCCGATCCCAGCATGGGCGGCATGTACTAAGCGATAGCCGCTAACCCTTGAAATTGCTGGATTTTCTGTAAGTGGTGTGGCTGATCCACACCAGATTTACGCTGATTCAGCGCTGGATAGGCAAAATCGGTCTGAAAAACAGCCTTGATGAAAACTGATGGGTCTTCTTCCGGGGGCCCATCAGTTTTTTGCACCGATCCTGTACAGCTCACCGGCAGGATATCTTACCGTTTCAACTGCCAGAACAGGCGTATTCTTCTCAGGTTTTTCCAATACAGCGTGAAATGCCCCCGGTCCCGCATTTTCTGTGGGGCCGGGGGCATCTATGTATTTCATGCACAGTTTCTCAACCGGGCAGCATCCAGCTAAACACGATACCCAAGAACGGTATTACGAACTTCCAAATCAGCAGAGCACCGATGACAACGCCAGCGATGCAGACGAGAGTCAGCAAAAATTTCTTCATAGTCATTCTTCTTTCTTGCAGGATTCGTCCCGGCTGGGATCCTGTTCCCTGGCGGCCTGCTCGTTATTTTTCTCCAGGAAGGCATCTATGAAGGCATTTTCCACCCTTTTATAGCCGCTCACCACCGTGTCCTCAACGGCCTTATAGGCACTAACGGCAGCATCGCCGGCCTTGCCGGTCTTCAGACCGGCGATGCCCTTGCCGTCCCCGGATTTTTCAAGAAAGGCATCGACGAAAGTATCCTCCACCTTTTTGTAGGCGCCGGCCACAGCGTCACCAATCTTACCAGTTTTCAGCTTGTATCCGCTCACGATTTCCATTTGATGCTCCATCCTTTCTATCTAAATTCAGCCCCCAGACTGAACAAGGGCTCTCAGAGATTTGTACGGCATCCGCTCCGGTGTCTCATCACAGGCACTCGGTGCCCCGAACCAGCAGAGCATCCAAAGCAGCGGTCTGGGCTTTATCCATTATCGTACTCACGGAGAACTCTCCTTCTTTTCATCGTAAAGTTTTGTCACGTTATATCTGAGAAACGCGGCGCATGGATCAGCCGCCATGCGCCGCCGGAGGTCACTTGTTCTTCTTGGCGACAGCAGCAATCACAATGACGGCAGCAACGATGATGGCAACGACGATAATCTTGCCCATAGCTTTTACTTCCTTTCGACTGAATTTGAAATGGGTGTATGAAAAAGCAGATCACTTTTTCTTTTTCGCGATGGCAACAACAGCCACAGTACCGGCTGCAACGGCTGCCACAGCGGCAGCTGCAATTTTACCGCTCATATTGGTCCCCTCCTTTCCTCAAGCATTTATTTGGAAAATACCTCCGCATCATGGCATCTCCCTGTTTATTCGCCTTTGACACGGCACATGAGGAATGGATCTGCGTCACTCAGGATGGTTGAATCTTACATGGCATTTGTTTGCGTAATGCTTAAATTATGTTTTTAAAATATTAAAATGTTTAAATAAGCCGCTTTTTCAAGTGAAATCTGGAGTGAAGATAGATTAACCAAACACAATCAAACAAATTGTCGGTTGTCTGAGCCAACTCCTGTTGGCATAATAGAGTCAGCAAAAAGGAAAGGATGTTTCACAATGAAAGCTGCAATATATTACGGGCAGGAAGATGTGCGCATAGAGGAATTGGAAAAGCCGGAAGCCGGCGGCAACGACATTGTCATAAAAAATCTATATGCCAGCATTTGCGGGACAGATGTAGCTGTTTACACCCACGGCCCCAACACAGGACACCGTATTACCGTGGGAAGTGAATTCGGTCATGAAATGGTCTCCGAGGTGGTGCAGGTCGGAAAAAACGTCAAACGAATCAAAGTCGGTGACATCGTTTACCCCTATCCACGTCTGGCAAAAGGCGACCCCAGACGTGCAGGAACAGTAGGCGGCTTTTCAGAATATGTCCTGATCCCCAATGCGGAATTGGACAAGCAGGTATATGAGATTCCCGCCCAGATCCCGCCGAAAACTGCCTGCCTGATCGAGCCGTTCACGGTTGGCTTCCGGGCCGCAAGACGTTCCTCGCCCCAAAAGGGTGAAAACGCCATCGTATTCGGCGCAGGGACCATTGGCATTGCCTCTGCCATCAGCCTGAAATACTTTGGCTGTGATCAGGTCATGATCTGCGACCATTCCGATTTCCGGTTGGAAAAGGCAAGCGCGTTGGGATTTACGGTATGCAACAATGGCCGTGAGGATCTGAAAGGAAAAGCCATGGAGTGCTTCGGCACCGCGCCTTCCCGTTTTGGCCCCACTGCTGATGCGGGGATCTATATTGATGCCGCGGGTGCAGAACCGATCCTGGAGCTGTACCAGTCCATGGGCAAGATCGAGAGCCGAATGGTCGTGGTGGCTGTACGTGCGGGAAGACGGCCGGTGGATGTGCTGGCAATGACCTATTCCCAACACGCATTGATCGGATCAGGCGGCTATTTCCCCGAAGATGTTAAAGATGTGATAGCAGTCATGGCCAGCGGGAAATGGGATATCGGCTCCATCATTACGGACGAATATCCCCTCTGGCAGCTTCCCCAGGCCATCGAACGCGCCGCTCAGGTGGACGAGGCTCTGAATGTGGTCATCAATTACAGTTTGTCGTAACACAAAAAATCAGCGGCAAAGCGAAGTTCACTCTGCCGCTGATTCCGTATTGCTGAAAAAGGGACTGCCCCGGACGGACAGCCCCTTTTTTATCACGGATGAACTTAATCGTGGATGCCCTTGGTCAGAGGGATCAGCATCAGCAGGACCACGATACCGATCAGGCCGATGACAATGCCCATGACCATCTTGCTGAACACCATGACCATGCACATGCCGACGCCCAGCAGCAGCGCACCCAGCACACCAACGACAACAGAACCCAGGGTCTTGGCGCTGAGCTTGATGGGAGCCTTGCCCTCCATCCTGCGCCAGATCAGCAGGGTAATGAGCAGAACCACCAGGCCGATGACGCCGCAGACGATGCCCTGCCGGAACATACCCCACTCAGGGAGCATGCACATGCACATACCCAGTGCGAAAAACACGATGCCGATGGTACCCAGGATCAATGCAACGAAATTGCTCTTTTTCATGGTTTACCTCTCCTTATGTATTTGTTATATGATTTTGTTGGTATCCCCTATCAACAGGGTATACTCTACATCGCAATTGTTGGTCCTTTGTTTCTGTTTTGTTTGAGAATTATTAAAATGGATCATTTCCGGCAGGTCAGCTTCCCGGTCACGATCACAGCGGCCGCTGCCATCGCGCCTATCATGATGCTCATGCCGTTCCCCCCTGCCTGTTGTCTTCCCCGATGTTATGATAGCAGCCATTGGCGGGCTGACAAAACATACAGAAGATGTTCTGTAGCTGCATGGCAACAAAGGATGCTATTGAATTGCTTGACTCATGTTTGAAAAATATGAAAAAGGACAACGGCTTGCAAAAGCTGCTGTCCTTTCATGAAATCGGTCAGTGGGGGAGAAGCTGGTGACCACGCTCACACAGGTGGTAAGCCTCCTCCAGCTTTTCCTCAATGAGCGGGTCGATCTGGCGGATCTTCTGATGCAGGCGCCTTTGATAAATAAAGATTGGGGCCACCCATCCGGCAATTCCCGGGGCACCAAACAGGATGCAGGCGGCGATATGCGGCGGCTGAGCCGTAACTGCAAAAACGGAAAGAGCCATAAACACGGTTCCGATCAAGCCTACCGTCAGGGCCAAAATCAGAGGGCCAGAGGTCTTGGACCGCTCCAGCGCCTCGATCTCCTGCACGCAGGCGTCGAAGTTGCGCTGGAGCCTGGTCAGCTCCGCCTTGTTGACGATGCGGCGGTCCCGCTTGACCGTGACGGTGATCAGCCCGTGCTCCTGACGCTGCGGAGCATTCGGGTCAACGCTCCAGCCAAAATTCTCATAGCTGTCCAGATACAGGGAGAATTTGTCCTCCGGTGCGGTCAGGTCCTTATATTCATACCCCACAAAGTCGCGGGAGTTTTTTGTGATCTCGTTCATGCTTCCTTCTTCCCTTCCACCGGCAGCCGCACTGTAAAGGCAGACCCCTCATTCAGCGCGCTGGCTACCGTGATCGTTCCCCCGGAGATCTGCAGGATACGCAGCGCCAGAGAAAGCCCCAATCCGTTTCCAACGGTGGAGTGAGAGGTATCGCCCTGATAGAATTTTTCAAAGATATGGGACATGGTCTCCGGCGTCATGCCGCAGCCGGTGTCGGACACTGTGACGGTGACGGAATCGGCGTCCGAAGTCTGCTTCAGCCGGACAGTCCCGCCTTCCGGTGTAAATTTAATGGCATTGGAAAGCAGATTGTTCCACACCAGTTCCATCATTTCACGATCTGCACAGATGGTGGCCCGGTCCTCCGTTTCAAATTCCAGATCAATGTTTTTCTTTTCCCAGGCATCTTCAAACAGCAGGGCGCATCCGCTGAGCTGGGCACACAGATCATAGGGCTGCACCACCGGCTTGATGACCTGATTTTCTATTTTATTCAGCTTCAGAATGTTCATCACCAGGTCAGCCAGACGGCGGACATTCAGCACGATGGCGTCCAGGTACTCTTCCTGTTCTTCCTGCGTGAGGTGATCGCCTTTCAGCATTTGGGCATAGTTGGAGATCACGGCCAGCGGTGTCTTGATCTCATGGGATACATTGGCAATGAAATCGGTTTTCATGGTCTCAATGCTGCCCAGCTCCGCTACCATCTTATTGAAATCCTGAAACATGATGTCCAGATAGTCCAGCTTTTCCGCCGTATGCTGGGCAGGGAGATAGACGGAAAAATCTCCCCGGGCCACCTTTTTCGTGGCGTCCGCCAGCCGCTTCATAGGCTCGTCATAGGTCTTGACCATCTGGTACCGGGTAAAAGCGGTGATGAGAAAGGCCATGACCATCCAGTACAGCAGGGGGATGACAGTCTGCACAACACTCCCCATCTCCATTTTGTTGACCAGCACCACCAGTCCCACATGAACACCGGACATCAGCAGCAGGGAGACCCACAGCACAAAGAACAGGGATACCGGAAACAGGGATTTCTTTGAACAGCCTGGTTTTGTCATTTCAGCACCGCCTTATAGCCCAGCCCCCGGACCGTCCTGATGGTAAAGCCGTCGCAGGCAGAGAACTTGTCCCGCAGCTTGGTGATGTAGACATCCACGGCCCGCAGACTGGTCTCGCTCTCCACGCCCCAAAATTCATCCATCAGCTGAGAGCGGGAGAAGGTGTGGTTGGGATAGGAGAGCAGCTTGTAAAGGATGTTGAATTCCCTTGTAGTCACCGGCACGTCTTCTCCGTTCAGCGCCGCGGTCATAGCGTCGGCATTCAGCGTCAGGTTTCCTACCGTCAGCTTCCGGCTGGACTTGATGTTTGCCCGCCGCAGCAGTGCCCGCACCCGCATCAGCAATTCGCTGAAATCAATGGGCTTGATCATATAATCATCGATCCCGAGATCAAAGCCCTTCTGTTTGGCGGGCAGATCGTCTCTGGCGCTCATGAACAGGATGGGTACCGTCTTGTTGAGCCCACGGACCGTCTTGGCGAACTCAAACCCGTCGATCCCCGGCATCATAATGTCCGAGATAATGAGGTCAAACAGATTCCCATACATGGCGTCATAGGCGCTGTCAGCACTGAGGCAGCCTTTTGCCTCATATCCGCTGTCATTCAGATAAGTACAGACGCTCCGGTTCAGACGTGCGTCATCATCTACCACAAGGATCCGGATCATTTGTGTGTCCTCCTGTTTTTGTCAGCATTGTTTGACGATGATGTGGTCCTTTGTTCCATCCGGCCGATCCTCCGGAGCATATAGACGCCCAGCAGGGCGGCACAGGCTCCCATCAGCAAACCCAGCAGAGCGTTAACGGCGGAGTCGTGGTTCCCATCATCGGCAAAGGCCAGAATCGCAGATTGGGTCAAAACCAGAGAGATGAGGGATGCCGCCAGATTGATGGTTTTGACAGCGTGGAGCAGCGGTGTCTTATTTTTTCGATTGATGATGACTCCGCGGATATTCAGTCCGATCTCTGTGAAGGTAAATGTGGCGATGGCAAGGGCGATGTATTCGTGATAGACCACCTGTTTCGGATGGTAATAGGCCCAGCCGGAATAGGACATATACAGCAGGCTGGCTCCGATCAGAATGATCCCGGACCAGCGGTAAAAGCGGTACTGGCTCTTTTCATCCTTTCCCCGTATTACGCCCGCCAGAGCGCAGTACCGGGCCAGCACCATGCCCAGCGTGTAGCAGCCGTTGACACAGGCAAAGACAGACATGGAAAGTACGCCGGATATGATCTTGCCCAGTCCCAGGAAAATATTTCCCACCCCGGAGATCCCGGTCAGATGCAGCGACCGGCTGGCTGCTGTGCTGTATTGAGCCTGTATTTCGCTGCTGCTGGCTTTCAGATATTGAACACCTTTCTTCAGAGGATTTTCTTTCATATTTCACACCCCTGTGACCGTGCTGGTATGTGGACCGGCTTGTACCATAACACACGATTGTTTGAGTTTTGTTAAAATATGAGGGATTCAAAAAATTTTTCAGAGAATTTCCGTTCGCGGCAGACAGTCCAGCAGGGTCGGACATAGTTCCTCAGGAGATTCGGGGCAGCCATCCTCCACCCACTTCCGGAGGAGCGATGTGAAACCAGCCTGATAAAAGGTGAGATAATACAGCATAGCCCGTTCATCCGTGACTCCGCGCTGCCGGCAATGGGGTTTTACAACGTCTTCCCATAACTGTTCAAATCCCTCTTCCAGTGGGAATTTGACCCGGTGGCGCAGACAGATACGGTAAAAATTTTGATACTTCTCAATATGGCGAAGAAAATAAATCAGATAATCATGGTGGAATATATTCTGCATCCCGATGCCGCGGGTTTGAAATTCCCCGAAAAGTTCCTGGCGAATCAGGCGCTCTACTTTTGACATCAAATCGTAGATGTCCTCATAATGGGCGTAGAAGGTCGTTCGGTTGATGTGAGCTTCTTTGCAGATATCCATCACCGTGACATCCTTCAGTTCCTGATTTTCCATGAGCTTCATCAGAGCATCCTGCATCCTTTTTTCAGAATCTTTGTACCGCTGGTTGTTTTTTGTGTTCATCGCTCTCTCCTATCAGTACATTAACTCAACAAGGCCAAAAATATTGGCGGTTCATTATCTTATTATATGTTGAGATAATAATGTATACAATAGCACAGATGTCTTTTTCAAAGATCATCCTGCCCGGTATCGATCACAAAAAAGGCGCAGCGCTTATCTTTCCCTGTACGGCAGCGGAGACAAATCTGTTTTTCCCTCTGACTCCATACAGATGAGCCATGAGGCATACCGCAGGACGGATGGCAACAGGGAACTCTGCGGGGTGTACTTTTTGTTTGAAGGTGGTACGTACGGCAGCTATTGTGAATGTCCTCTGGCAGATAATCCTGATAAGGCCTGCTGCGATATTGTCGCCAGAAAGAAGTACGGTGACATATGGAGGACTCCCGCAGCGGAAGAACAAACGGAACAGGCAGCGTATGAGCACCTGCTGAAAAAATAAAAGAACCGGAAATCAAGTCACTTCAACTTGATTTCCGGCTTTATTTTTGTTGTAGCCGCAGGCTATAACCACAACCGGCGGCTAAAGATTTTTATCTTTTTCTAAAAATGAAAGTCAGAATACCGGCAGCCGCTTCAGGACACAGCCGGAAATCCCCGCTAAAAGTTTTATGACGCAGGACATGAGGCTGGCAGTTGAGGCGGTCTCCAAATAGTCCTCCTGTTTTTAGCGGTTGCTTCCCCAATAGATCAGCGCCAGCATACCAGGGCCGGTATGAGAGCCAATAATGGGACCAATGTCTGCAACAGCAATTTCTGCATCGTGGAATTCAGCCAAAACAGTTTTTTTCAGCTGCTGCGCCCCGTCAGGGCAGTCGCCGTGACCGATTATCACCTGCTTGCTGGTGTCCGGTGTCCATCCCGCTTTCATCCGGGCAAGCTGTGCGGCGATGGCCCGTTTTCGACCACGAGGTTTCTCTGTGACAACCAGTTTGCCCGCCTTATCTACGTGCAGCAAAGGCTTTACACTCAACATTGTCCCCACCACAGCGGCAACAGCTGAAACGCGGCCGCCGTGATGCAGATGGTCGAACGCATCTACCGTGAACCAGTGGCAAACCTGAAGACGGTGTTCCATCACCCAATCTGCCAACTCATGCAAAGAAAATCCTTCTGCCTGTTTCCTGGCGGCCTCGCAGACCAGAAGTCCCTCGCCGACAGAGGCGTCGAGGGTGTCAATACAGATGATCGTTCTGTCGGGATACTCTTTTCGGAGCTCTTCAACACAGATCTGCGCTGACTGGTATGTTCCCGACATACCGGAGGAAAAGCACAGATACAGAATGTCTTTCCCTTCTTTCAAGCAGGGCTCAAAGCATTCAAAATATACAGCCGGATTGATCTGCGAAGTTGCTGCAAAGTTTCCCGCCTTTTGCAAAGCATAAAACTCCTCCGCAGAGATCGTCCCATGGGGGCCGTAAGTGTACTCACGGCCCCCGATTTCCACCTGCATGGGAATGACTTCCACCGGAGGCAATCCAGCCATCATAGAACTGCTATGGTCTGCTGTGGCATCCGTGAAGATCTGATAGCTCATTTTATTTGCACTTTCCGCATTTGGCGCATCGCTCGGCCCAAAGTTCATCGGCCTTGGGCTTCCAGGCCTCAGCATAAGGCGTAGTCTTATCGCTCAGATGATCCACGCTCTCCTGATTCATGTAGTCGGTATTGACAGCGCCGGTCTCCTTGACCATCTTGCGGATTCGCTCCGGGTTTTCCAGCATAGGACAGGGCCGGAACATATTCTCGTTGAAGGGCTGATTGTCATGGTAAGCCATGAACAGAGGGCTCTTCAGCGCGTCCAGCAGGCTGACGTCATGGATATTGCAGTTGGAATAGTGAATGAACACACAGGGCTCCACATCGCCCTTGGCATTGATGTGCAGATAACGGCGGCCGCCGGCAATACAGCCGCCGACAAACTCGGCGTCATTCTGGAAATCCATGGAGAAGATGGCTTTGGTGCTGCGGTACTCCCGAATGCGGCGGTACACGGTCTCACGCTGTTCGGGGGTAGGCAGTAGTTCGGCAGCGGCGTCGTTGCCCACCGGCATATAGTGGAAGAACCACACGAACAGAGCACCGGAGTCGATCATGTAATCGAAAAATTCCTCGCTGGAAATGTCGGCATAATTCCGGCTGGTGTAGCAGGCAGAGATACCGAAGGGCAGATTATGCTTCTTCAGCAGCTGCATAGCGTCAGCCACCTTCTGATAAATGCCATCGCCGCGGCGGGAATCATTGGCTTCTTCAAATCCCTCCAGCGAAATGGCGGGGACAAAGTTCTTTACCCGCAGCATCTCCCGGCAGAATTCCTCATCGATCAAAGTGCCGTTGGTGAAGGACAGGAACTCGCAGTCCGGGTGCATCTCACAGATTTTGATCACATCTTTCTTGCGAACCAGGGGCTCACCGCCGGTGTAGATATACATATATGTACCCAGCTCTTTGCCCTGGCGGATGATAGAGTCAATGTCCTCCAGACTCAAATTCAGCTGATGGCCGTATTCGGCAGCCCAGCATCCGGTACAATGCAGGTTGCAGGCAGAAGTAGGGTCAAGCAGGATGGCCCAGGGAACATTGCAGCCTTCCTTCCTTGACCATTCCTCCTGGGTGGCGCTGCCTTTCAGGCTGGCATTGAGCAGGAAGTTCTGGAGAAAGGCTTTGCGTACACCGGGGTCCAGCTCGTACAGCTTGAGGATCAGCTGATACCAATTGCCCTTTTCGTCGATGACCGTTCGGATTGCATCGCGTTGGCTCCCGTACCAGCCGTCGGGAGAGTATTTGTCCACCAGAGCCATCAGTTTGGGGATGTTCTCCTCGGGGTTGCCTTCGATGTATTTGAGGGCCTGGTTGACTGCAAAATTCTGCATGGTGTCTTTGATGCTGCTCATAGAGATCTTCCTTTCTGATATGTCTATGTCATGATATTTTTCAGAAAATCAACTTGAGCAAATTATAGGAGCGCACCGCAGAAAAATCACCGGACAGGTGAATATTGCTGTCCCAAAATGCGACAAAAAGGAAAACTGTTACCTTTTTAGACACAATGGGCCGTTTGTCCCTTGAGGAATGCTGTCAACACAGATATCCTTTTATTCGTATATTTGTCCAATCGGCATTTGGAACGAAGATGGCAATTATTACGAAAGAAGGAACCTCTATGGAAAATACCACTTCACGGGCAATTATTGAAACAGTAGTTCGCAAAGCCATCCGGGATATCAGTGATTCGCCAAGAC
>Ga0129306_1003163_pt1 | contig 12844 bp, 14 predicted proteins | sample P827metagenome_FD_94438 | JGI IMG/M metagenome (GOLD analysis project Ga0129306, IMG submission 94438) | Capybara group fecal microbial communities from Wisconsin, USA - P827 metagenome | ecosystem: Host-associated > Mammals > Digestive system > Large intestine > Fecal | place: USA: Wisconsin...
GGCGGAGCGATAAAGGCTTTGCCGTGTATCTTTATGCAAAACTACGTTCTGGTCGGATCATTACCCTGTAGTTGATTCAAGGGCGACTTTGTATCGTGGACAGTTGAAGGTGTCAAGAAAAGGCCTCAAAATCCTCATCGCGGTCGTCATTGGCGCCCTGCTCCTGACCGGCATCTACAAGCTCTTCAACACGACCATCATGCCCACCGTCACCTCGAAGGTCACCGAACTCTTCAACTACTCCGGTACCTGATCCTGACAGGGGACGAAACCACTCGAAGCGGGGGCGGCGCAGCAACCGTCCCCGCCATCACTTTTAGGAGGATAGAATATGAAACGCATTGCAATCCTGCTTCTTTCCGCACTTACCCTGCTGACACTTCTGACCGGCTGTATCCACGAGGATTTCGGCATCAAACTCAATGCGGACGGTACGGGGAGCGTCTCCGCCCGGATCGGCATCGACAAGGACGTCTACAACCAGGCCCTCGGCATAGGCGCTGACCTCTTTTCGGATTCCGAAGCAGAGCCGACCGAGTACGAGTACAGGGGCAAAACCTATGTTTCCGTTACCGAAACAACGGAATACGCTTCCTTTGATGAACTCAAACAGGCTCTTCTTGACTTGACTTACGAGACGGACGAGCTGGCGCAGCTGAACGATCTGGAAGCCGCGGGTGAACCTGTTGAGGAAGAAGCCGAAGCCCTGATCGCCGAAGTAACCGACCTGACGGAAGATGCCGTTGAAGCTGTCGAAGATGAGGCAGAGACAGCGGACGATACCGTGGAAACAGCGGAAGCAGCCGAAGAAGAACCTTCTGCTGCCGTCGATAACCACATCTTCAAAGAGGTGCTGATCGAGAAGAAGAGCGGTCTCATCTCCGAATCCTATGTATTCTCTGCCAAAATGAACGCCATTCCGGATGATCCGGATGCCGAAACGCCGCTCTCCAGTGCATTCCTTGTCACCGTCAGCGTGGAGATGCCTTCTGAGATCACAAACGCAAGCGAAAACGCGATGGTTGAGGGAAACAAAGCGACCTTTGAAATCAGCGACCTGACGGTGGAGAACGATTTCGCCGTCGAGTCCTCGCAGACCAACGTCCAGCTGATCATCGCCGTTGTCGTGATTCTGATTCTTGCTCTGGCCGCGCTTCTTCTCTTCACGAAGTTTCACGGGAAAGAGAAGGAATGATCCTGCGCATCGTGCGGGGGATCCTGCTCGCGGGGCTTCTGCTGTACGGGAGCATTCATGACATCCGGACGCATACCATGCCGGACTGGGTATGGATGGGGATTGTCGGGATCGGGGTCGTCGGCGTCCGTCTGCATGACCTCCCCGGGATGTTCCTCGGAGCGTTGACTGTCTTTGTGATTGAGGTGCCTCTTGCTGTTGCCCTGAAGGACCGGGCCATCGGGGGCGCGGATATTAAGCTGTCCGCTGCGGGGGCATTTCTGCTCGGCTGGCAGAAAGGTCTTGCCGCCCTGATCCTCGGGCTGACACTGTCTCTGATCATTGTTCCCGTCGCTCGCAGGATCCGGCATGAGGATAACCGGAAAGCCTTCCCGCTCGTGCCGTTCCTCGCGGTCGGGATCATGACCGCAGCTCTCATTTAACAGAAAGGGGGAAACCACCATGAAAAACAGAACCGTCCTCGGCATCGTCTGTATCCTTCTCGCGCTTGTCCTTGCCTTTGTCATCGCACCGTTCGTGAACAAATTCTCGGACAGCAGGAGCGAAGTGCTCCGGGTGAAGCAGAGCGTCACGCAGGGACACAGGATGACCGGGGACGACATCGAACGCGTCAGCGTCGGGAACTACAATCTGCCGCCCGATGTACTGACAAACGAGGACGAAGTGGTCGGAAAATTCGCGGCGGTTAGTCTGACAAAGGGCGACTATCTATTTTCCGTGAAACTGACCGATACCGCAGATACCGCGAACGACGTCTTCAAAACTCTCGACGGGACGCAGATTGCCGTGTCCGTAACCATCCCCAGCTTTGCGGGAGGCTTGTCCGGCAAGCTGCAGAACGGCGATATCGTCTCGATGATCGTGTACAACGGGGAGAAAAAGGAATCCACGATTCCCGAAGCCCTGAAATATGTCCGCGTGATCACGGCGACCACCGCCGCGGGTCTTGACAAAGACGAACTGGTGCCGAAGGAGGACGGGACTTACGAACTGCCGAGTACCCTGACGCTGCTCGTCACGGACTATCAGGCCCGCCTTCTCGCCGAGTATGAAAACTACGGGAAGATGCACGCCGCTCTCGTCTGCCGGGACAATGAGAAACAGGCGAAGAAGTATCTGAAGGAACAGGCGGATGTTCTGGAAGAACTTCTTGAAAAGGAAGCGGAAGAAGAGAAAGAAGGTGAGGATCTTGGCTAAAGTGACTGCCGTCTGGGGTTCGCCGGACTCCGGGAAAACCACCTTCGCCGTGAAACTGGCGACGGCAATCTACGAAAACTACAACAGCACCGTGATGCTTGTCTGCCCGGACATGGAAACGCCGTCGCTTCCCGTGCTCTTCCCGACCGCGAAGCGGGACAACCTCTCCTCCATCGGCGCGGTACTTGCCAAGACGGAGGTGACGAAGGACGATGTGATCCTGCACACCGTGTCGATCCGGGGGATGGAAAACTTCGGCGTCGTCGGCTTCAAGGACGGCGAGAACAAGTACACCTACCCGAGCTTCGACGAGGTGAAGGTGCGGGCCCTGTTTGCCGCTCTTGCGGACAATGCGCAGGTCATCATCGTGGACTGTACCTCAACTCTCTCGAATCCGATCTCTGCCTACGCCGTGAAATATGCCGACGAGGTCATCCGGATCGCTGCACCGACCCTGAAATCCGTCAGCTGGCAGTCGTCCCAGCTTTCCCTCTACTCCGATCCTGTTTACAAACTGGAACGGCAGCATCCGGGACTGAATACCCCGGACGGAGAGCTGTATATGCCCGATGAGGAAGCCCGCGCGCACATCCCGGATATCCAGTTCTCCATACCCTACTGCCGCGCCGTCAAGCAGCAGATGCTTGACGGACAATTATGGAAGAGCGTAAAGGACAAGGACTTCAACAGGAAGTTCCGGGCGCTGGTGGAGAAGGTGGTGTGAGATGGCAAAACGCATCGACTTCTGGTCGCTGCTCCGGCTGACGCAGGAGTACATTTCCCAGCATTACGCTGCCGCCCTCATCGATCAGGCAAAGAATCCCCAGCTGAAAGCGTACATCGACAAGTTCCTCCGGGACAACGATTTCAAGGTGGATGGGTACACCCCTGCGCAGGTGATCGACCTGATCTACCGCGAGATGTGCGAGTACTCCATCCTGACACCTTACCTCGGTTCTCCGGATCTCGAGGAAATCAACGTCAATGGCTGGGACGACATCGCCCTGACCATGCTCGACGGTTCCATCGTAAAACTTGCCGAGCATTTTCAATCTCCACAGCACGCGGTGGACATCATCAAGAGGCTGCTCCACCACTCAGGGATGATCATCGACAACGCGACGCCCATGGCGCAGGGGCACCTCCCAAACAACACCAGAATTACCGCCCTGAAAGAACCGATTGTGGACGCGGAACGGGGCGTATCCGTATCCATCCGTCTGCTCCATCCAGCAAGGGTAAATCTCCAGAACCTGATCGACACGGGTTTCGCTACCCCGGAGATGGTGGCGTTCCTCTGTATGTGTATCCGCTACGGGGTGCCGTTCGTCGTGGCGGGAGCCACATCCAGCGGGAAAACGACCCTGCTGAACGCGATTATGACCTCGATCCCGGACAACAAGCGCGTGTTCACGATCGAGAGCGGTTCGAGAGAATTGGCTCTTGTCCGCAGGGACGCACAGGGGAACATCGTCAACAACATCGTGCATACCCTTTCCCGTCCGTCCGATAACCCGGCTTACGATATCACCCAGGAAGATCTGGTGGTGGCGAGCCTCCGGTTCAATCCGGACGTCGTCTGCGTCGGCGAGATGCGGGACGTCGAGTGCTATTCCGCCGTGGAAGCGTCCCTGACAGGTCACACCGTGGTATCCACCGTCCATGCCGGGCCGGGACCCGCCGCCCACATGAGAATCGCGCTCCTCTGTCAGAAAAGATTCCCGATTGACTTTAACACCAGCCTTGTCCAGGCGGGACAGGCATTTCCGCTCGTGGTCTACGCCCATAAGCTGGAAAACAACCAGAGAAAAATTATGGACATCTCGGAGTGCATCATCACCCCGTCCGGAGAGCGGGAGTACCGGTGCCTGTACGACTTCCGGATCACGAAAAACACCGTGGAAAACGGGGAGTTTGTCGTGGACGGGCAGTTCGGCAAACCCAACGTCATGTCGGAAAACCTGAAACGGCGGCTCATCCAGTACGGCGTCCCGCAGGATGAACTTTCCTTCTTCCTGAAGGAACAGAAGGAGGAGGATACGGCATGATCTGGCTTTATCTGGTCGCCTTTGTGGTGATGGCGGCAGGGATCGTCCTCCTTCTCGGACTCACCCCCGAAAAGATTACGGACGACCTGATGGGGATTTTCGTGCCGAAGCAGAACCTCCGGGAAAAAATCCTGATCGCACAGGGTAAGAAGAAGTCGAGAAAGCTCACGAAGGAGATCCTTCACATCAAAGACGCTCTGGACGCGACGGGGAAAGCAAATCAGTTCACCGCCGCCTGTGCCGCGTCCATCGTGCTCATGATCGTGGGGTGTATCTTCTCCGTGATGATCGACAACTTCTTCATGACCCCTGTCGCCGCGGTCATCTTCGCGTCTCTGCCGTTCTTCTTCGCCCGGAGCACGATTGACGCTTACGATAAGCAGACGAAAGAGGAACTGGAAACCGCGCTGTCCATTGTCACGACGTCGTACATCCGCACGGACGACATTCTCGGCGCGGTCAAAGAAAACCTCCCGTACCTGAAACCGCCGATCCGGGAAGTCTTCACGGGATTCCTCGGTGACGCGATGATGGTGTCCTCGGATACCAAACAGGCGCTCCGGAACATGAGGGAGAAGATCGATAACGATATCTTCTTTGAGTGGTGCGAGACGCTCATCGCCTGTCAGGACGACCGGACGCTGAAGGACACCCTTCTGCCCATCGTGAGCAAGCTGACCGACGTTCGCATCGTGAACAATGAGCTCAAAACCATGCTCGGGGAGGTGCAGAAGGAATACTGGACGATGGTCGTCCTCGTCGTCTGCAACATCCCGCTCATGTATGTTCTGAACAAGGACTGGTTCGACACGCTCATCTTCTCGATTCCCGGCAAGATCGTCCTGTCGCTCAGCGGACTGGTGATCGTCGTCACGGCGGTGCTGATGATGCGGTTCACCAGACCCGTCGAATACAAGCGGTAAAGGGGGGATCGAAATGGAATATCTGATTGGTCTTGCCTTTGCCGCGGGCATCTTCCTTATGCTCTGCGATCTGTACCGGGTTCCGTTCGTCCGCACCTCAGCGGCATACGACCGTCTGGCTCGGAGACAGGTGGAGAAGACGTCCAGTCTGGACATCTGGCTCAAAGGGCTGGCGGTCTGGATCTCGAAACGGGTGAAGCTGAGCGGATACAGAAAGATGCAGCTGCAGGGCGATCTGACCTCCGCAGGCATCAACCTGTCCCCGGAGATGCACATCGCGAACTCCCTGGTGCAGTCTCTGCTGGTCGCGCTGACGGCGGTTCCGCTGTACTTCATCCTTCCCGTTCTCTCCCCCGTGATGCTTCTCGCTGCAGTCTATATGTACTTCCGCACGTCAAAAGGAGTCGCGGAGAAGATCAAAGAGAAGCGGCGGAAGATCGAGTTTGAGCTCCCCCGGTTTGTGAGCCATATCGACAAGACACTGACGCACAATCGGGATGTTCTGAACATCATCGACACCTACAAGATGAATGCCGGGGAGGAAATGGCACAGGAACTGGAGATCACTGCCGCCGATATGCGATCGGGGAACTATGAGGCCGCCCTCACGAGACTGGAATCGAGAGTCGGTTCGTCCATGCTGTCCGATACGACGCGGGGACTGATCGGGGTTCTCCGGGGCGATGAAACCGACGCGTACTGGTCAAACCTCGCCCTGAAGTTTGCGGACTATCAGCGGCAGTTATTGAAAGCCGAGGCACAGAAGGTGCCGAACCGGGTGAAGCGGCTGTCCATGTGTCTGCTCGGCTGCTTCCTCGCCATGTACCTTGTGGTGATCGTCATCCAAATCATTGTATCGCTGGGAGGAATCATGTCTCTATGAAAATTCTCAGTCAGAAAAAGGCCGAGGGAACCTACATCAGCACGGTGGTCTTTGTGCTGATCGCGGTGATCTTCATCGGCCTTGTCATCAACCTCTTTTCCATCATCGCGGCGAAATCCCAGATGGACGCCGCCGCCGACCAGCTGACCCGCCAGATCCAGCTGGCCGGGGAGGTCAGCGCGGACACGGACCGGCTGTTCTCGGACATCACCGGGCATATCGGCGCGGCGGAGAACATCCGGTACACCGTCTCGACCCACTATCTCACAGGGAAGAAAATCCAGCTGGCAACGCCCTTTTCCGTGACGGTGACCGGGACGGCGTACCTCGGCGGGTTCGGGGATTTCAATATCTTCCCCATCAATCTGGTTTCCTATGGGACCGGGGTTTCGGAGGAATATTGGAAATGAAACCGATAAGAAACCGGAGGGGCGACGTCCCCATCCCTTCCGCCATCATGGTCGTCGTCTTCGCCATGGTGATTGCGGCGGCCCTGTACATCGCGTATGTGTACATTCAGACCACGAATGTGCGAAACGCCATGAACAAGGGCTTGTCCAACCTTGCCGTCACCATCTCCGAGGACACCTATACGGCGCTCAGAGAGAGTGACTTTGACGCCTATGCGGACAAGCTCACGGGCACGTCCGCATACCGTCATGCCCTCGAAACCAGGTACAAGCAGGACGTCCTCGGAGCGGTCGAACTGGACAACGAGAGGTACAAGATCGACAATATCAGTCTTGACTTCGAGGTAAACGGCAAAAAGATCGTTTACACCTGCACCTGCAACGTTACCTTCTATGCGAAGGTGTTTGGGAATACCGTTCCCGCCGCCGCGAATTCCCTGAAGGTGACCGGATCCCACACAGCCAAATACGGGCGGTAAGCCCGAAATTGAAAGGAGATTCTCCCAATATGAAACACTTCAGACGCGCGCTTTCCCTGATTCTCGCAGCCCTTATGCTGACGGCAGCCGCCGTATCCGTCCATGCGGACAACCCCGTGGACGCCATTATCGCCGAAGCCGGGCAGATCATCGCCGGACTCCCCGGGGATACTGCCGCCGATGTGACGGTGAAGGTGGATGGCAAAACGATTGCCTTCCCCGATCAGCAGCCCGTTATCCGCGACGACCGCACCCTCGTTCCCATCCGCTTTATTGCCGAAAACCTCGGCTACAAGGTGGACTACAACCACGACGACCATTCCGCCATCATCGACAACGGCAGGATCGTGCTGTACATCGGCACGGATCAGGCTGAGATCAACGGCGAAAAGGTCCAGCTGGACACCCCGTCCGTTCTGATTTCCGACCGCACGATGGTGCCTCTCCGCATCATCGCCGAAACCCTCGGCTGTACGGTGGACTGGTTCAACACCAACCGTACCGTCCTCGTCAACAAGCGGCTGGCGGACGGCTCCGAAATGCCCGTTTTCGACCGCTTTGAGCAGTCCGGCCTGTTCTGGGCGTACAGCACTTCCGCAAACGACTATCTTGTATGGAAGGCCAATTACAAGACGCTCGAAGAAGCCGCTGACGGTGAGAACTTTGACGCGTGGTGGATCGAAAGGCCGCGGGACAAGCAGGATCTTGTGAACCCCTTCCTCGACTGCACGATCATGGCCCGCACCTTCGAGCCGGAGACCCTCGCGCAGATCAAGGATATGTTCTTCACCGTTTATCCGACCCGATATGCAGACGCGGCTGATCTCATGATGGACTCCATCCGCGGCGAACTCTGGCAATCTTTCTATGAGGAAGACGCGGAACTCTATCCGCTGTATTCCGTCATGCCGCCGCGTTCCGGAACCTTCGGTTCCTACTACTTCGACAACCGCGAGGTGGAGATGTACGTCAACGAGACCTGCACCAGACTCATGATCAACGTCAACGCGGAAGGGTACGAAAATCCGGATATCCCGCGCACCCTCACGGACGAGGAAATTGCTTTCTACACGGAACAGGCCAAGCAGTCCTATATGCTTGATCTGTGGAATCTTGACTGATTGAAGGAGGTATTTTCAAGATGAAGAAATTGACCAGAATCCTCTCCCTGCTGCTGGCGGTCATCACGCTCTTCGGGCTGATGCCCGTCACCGCTTCGGCGGCGTGCTCTCACAACTGGACGAAGATCTACGTGATTGAAAACAGCAACATGCACAGCTACAAGTCCAAGTGCTCGATCTGCGGAGAGGTGAAGGAAGGCTGGGGCTATTCCGGCTGGGAAAACCACAGCTACAATGCTTCCGGTGTCTGCGTCTGCGGACATCAGAAGCAGACCTGTTCCCACTCCTCCACCTCGAAGGTGTGCAAGTACGAAAACTCGAATATGCACAGCTATGACTCAAAGTGCAATTCCTGCGGCAAGACCCTGACGGGATACGGGTACTCCGGCTGGGAGAACCACTCCTTCTCCGGCAACACTTGTTCCTCCTGCGGGTACACCAAATCCTGCTCGCACAGCGACAACACGCGGAAGTATGAGAATTCCTCGAGCACCCAGCATAAGACCTGGCAGCACTGCAACGACTGCGGCATCAACTACAATACCACCAATGCTTCCCACTCCTGGGATTACGGCTCCTGGACTTCGATCTCCGACAGCCAGCATAAGCGCACCCTGTCCTGCGTCTGCGGGGCCAGCAAGACGGAAACGGCTTCCCATACCTTCTCCGGCAGTACCTGTACCGGATGCGGGTACAAGAAGAGTTCCTCTTCCGGCGGCGGCTCCGGTTCGGGTTCGGGCAGCGGCTGGGGCGGATCTGCTCCTTCCACCGCGTCCGTGACCCTGTCCGCGTCCGGCCCTTCCGGTACCCTCGGCTCGGCGGGCGGCGAAATCACGTCGGAATCCTTCCCGGCCAGCTATACGGTCACGGCCTCTGCTTCCGGCACGACCGTCACCAAGATCGTCTACTCCATGAACGGGCGCACTTATACGAAGAACGGCTCTTCCGTGACCATCACAGCAAACAAGGAATCTGAATTCACTTCGACCACCTTCGTCGCCTACACTGCGGCGGGAATCAGCGCGACCTTCACCGTGAACTTCAAGTATGTGCGTCATGCGACGTCCTACTATATGTGGAACACCTACCATGAGGCGACCATTCGGAGCATCACGGGCAACGGCCTGAACAAGACGCTGTCCTATTCCATGACGCTTCCGAACAGCTACGACGAGCAGACCAACCTTTCCGACGATCAGGTGCGGACGCTCCTCTCCCTGATCGGCAGAGCGGATGGGAAGATCTACACGGTCCATTACACCCGCGTGATCCGCGTCTATTCTCCGGCGTCCCTGACGTGGAACGGGCAGGAGATCGTACACGGGTACTTCGACGGCAATTCCGACAGCGAGATCAATACCTGCATCAGCAATTGGGACTGGCATCCGAGCACCAAAGAGGCCATCCGGCAGGCGGCCAAGAGCTATCTGACCTTCATGGCCAACCCGGTTGACGGCGATGATCCGGTCTCCCCGGACTGCACCGCGATTTGGATTAACACCACGACGGGCCGGGAGCTGTACCGCACGAGCGATTTCCATGTGAGCGGAACGATTTCCGCCTCCTCCTCTGCAGTCGTTTCCATTTCCTATTCCGACTACTCCGGCTCCGGCAGCTATGTCTATGACCACCTGACCTACTCCGGCGACAGCACCGGTACTTCCACTTCGCAGACCTACAGCCAGAATTACAGCGCGAACTCCAAGCCCATCACCGTGACCTTTTACTGTCACGAACAGGTGACCGAGCCGACTTCCGGGAGCATCACCGTCCGGGCGGTGGACGGCGACACCGACGCGCTGATCTCTTCCGCGACGGTGAAGCTGGACTCCAGAACCGGGTCCTCCAACCCCGCGACCTTCTCCGGCGTATCCTTCGGCAATCACACGGCGTCCGCTTCCGCTGACGGATATTCCAGCGCGAGCGAGAATGTGAGGATCACCTCCTACGATCCGGATAAGACGGTAACTCTGAGGCTGTACCGCGAATCCGGCGAGGTGACGGTGATCGTCCGGGATTCTTCCAATCGCCAGGTTATCTCCGGCGCGTCCGTCAGCGGCGCGGGCAAGAGCGGCGAAACCGGCTCGAACGGCAGAGTTTCCTTCGGGAATGTGGCGTTCGGTACGCACGAATTCACCGCATCCAAGACCGGCTACCGTTCCGGCTCAGCGACGGCGACGATCTCGAAAACCTCTGTATCGACCACCATCACCATTTACCTCGATCCGCTTCCGACTGTGGGTGAGATCACGGTAATGGTGCGGGATCGCAACACGGGCAACGTCCTCTCAGGGGCGACGGTGACCGGGAACGGCAGGAGCAGAACCACCGGGAGCAGCGGAACGACGACCTTCACGAATCTGTCCTTCGGCTCCTATACCTTCAACGCCTCGAAATCCGGGTACCGTCCGAACTCCGGCACGGCTACCATCACCTCGGATTCCCCCGACGGCTCCGTGACCATCTATCTCGATCCCATCCCTACGACGGGCGACATCACGGTTTACGTCCGTGACCGCGAGACAGACGCGCTTCTTTCCGGCGTTCCCGTTGTCAGCGGATCCTATGCGGCGGTGACCGGCGTCGGCGGCACGGTGACCTTTACCGGACTGCCCTTCCGCACCTACACCTTCACTGCGACGAAGGACGAGTACTCCACCGGCTCGGCGTCCGCGACCATCAGCGAATCCAGTCTGTCCGCCTCCGTGACCATCTATCTGGATAAAATCAGGACCGATCTCTCGATCAGATCGGAGCTGAACGGAACCCTGTATAAGGGGTCGACCGTGATGGTGTCCGCCAGAGTCTTCAACGATGGGGACGTCGATCTGACCCCGGTCAATCCGGCGACCGTGGAAATGAGAGCGCGGACCGCGACCGGAGCGATCTTCGACACGCAGAGCAAGAGCGTGATCATCCCGGCAAACGGCGATAACCTTGTGTGGTATGAGGTGACCATCCCCGATACCACGAAGGTGACCTTCGAGTTCCATGTATCCGCTCCTGTGGGTGTGACGGAAACCAGCCTGCGCAACAACGACGATTCCATCATTGCGCCCGTGGAGGATCTCCCCGAGAGAGACTGCGAGGACGCGGGAATGGAGCCGGAAGAACCGAGCGGATTCGTTTACACCGATACGAACGACGACGAATCCGAGGAACTGACGTGGAGCGTCTGGGAATGGGATGGTGATTTCGTGCGCAGAACGTACTACGCCAGGCTCGTCCTGGAAGCGGAACTCTATCCCGATGAAACTGCCGGATACCGTGAGCAGACCGACGGAGTCTGGACCACCAGAAGCGGCTACGGCGTAGACACCAAAGCCACCGCTGATGTGGACACAAACTCTTATGACGTTGTCGGAACCACGAAGGTGGACGTGTTCTTCCCGGAACATGCGTACAGCACGACAAAAGCCAAGTCTGACCGTCTGGAATCCGATGCCGGAGTCTTTGTCTTCAAGGTTCTGCCCTCCAGTGTCAGCAGCGCACGTATGCACACCGTTCCCCTGTGGTTCCCGGATGAGGCTTACGCTGTGAAGTATTACGCCTTTGACGTCTGGTGCCCTGCCGGAATGCTGACGGCGAAGGGCAATGCCCGCGTCGTGATCGACGGGGATATGTACGACGATCTCTACACCAACTGAGGGTGGGCATGAAGAAAATTTATGTCTGCTCCCGGCTGGCGGGAGACTACGAAGCAAACACCGAAGCGGCACGGGAATACTGCGCATACGTTATGAAGGAGTGCGGGGCGATTGCGATTGCTCCGCACCTCCTCTTTCCTCAATTTCTCGACGATACCGATCCGAAAGACCGGGAACTCGGAAAGGAGGCAGGGCTGGAACTGCTCGAAAGCAGTGACGAGCTCTGGTATTTCGGGGACAGTGTCAGTCAGGGGATGGTGCGGGAAATCTGTGCCGCGAAGGAAATGGGCATCCCCGTCCGGTATGTGCCGGAGGAGGAATGGAACAACGATAGGCGTCACGAAAAGGAGGTGCTAAGCCTATGAAAAACAAGAAACTCAAAACGATTCTCACCGCGCTGATGTGCGTGATCCTGCTGTCTGTGATGGCGGTCAGCGTCTTTGCGACGGGCGGCGGCGGTTCCGGCGACGTGGCGGGAGCGATTCAGGGGACGTGGGACACCGCTAAGGTCCAGATCAAAACCGTGGTGAACAACGTCGTCTTCCCTGTCATCGACCTGATTCTCGCGGTTCTCTTCTTCGCAAAACTTGCCATGACTTACCTTGAGTACAGGAAGCACGGTCAGTTCGAGTGGGCAGGTCCGGCGATCCTCTTTGCGACGCTGGTCTTCTCGCTGACCGCCCCGCTGTATATCTGGGGTATTATCGGGATGTAATCGGATGCGCCTCATCAGCCGCCTGCGGCTGAGATTCCTCTTGACCGCGGGCGGGGGGATGGGGTATAATGGTATATATCCATTTCTCTGAGGTTTTCTGTGGAACTCTTCTGGATCATTATTGCCGCTCTTGGCGCCGGGATCGGCACGGGACTCGCGGGGTTATCTGCGTCATCGGTCATGGTGCCGTTCCTGTTTGTTCTGTGCCCGTCCTTCTCAGGCGAGA
>Ga0129306_1003164_pt1 | contig 12842 bp, 10 predicted proteins | sample P827metagenome_FD_94438 | JGI IMG/M metagenome (GOLD analysis project Ga0129306, IMG submission 94438) | Capybara group fecal microbial communities from Wisconsin, USA - P827 metagenome | ecosystem: Host-associated > Mammals > Digestive system > Large intestine > Fecal | place: USA: Wisconsin...
TACAAAGCGCATACGGACATCCGCGTCACGACGCTGGACTATACGAAATACAATACCGACGAAGACAGAACGGCGGGCGCAAAGCAGCTGACGCTGGACGTCATCACGGGGATCGTCTCGCCGGACATGCTCCTCGGCAGCACGGCGGACGGGCCGCTCCTTGAGATGCAGAACCACGGGATCGCGCTCGATCTTGCGCCGTATCTGAAGGAATCCGGGCTGGACGGCGATCTCTTCGGCTGCGTCGGGACGAGCTTCACGGACGAGGAAGGGAAACTGTGGGGAATCTGCCCGACGTTCAGTTTGAACTTTTTCGCGTCCTCGCAGGAAAGACTGGGGGCTCTCGCGGAAAAAGGACGCTGGACGACAGCAGAGTTCATGGATTTTGTGGAAGCCCTGCCGGAGGACTGCGCCCTGCATCCCTATTCCACCCGTGAAATGCGCGGCGAAATCGGCCCCGATTTCAATGTGTTCATCGACCGGGAGACGGCGGCCTGCTCGTTCGATTCGCCGCTGTTTTACCGGTATCTCGGCTGGCTCGAGACCCTGCCGACCGCCAGAGAATGGTGGGACGGGAAAGGAGCGGAGCACGGGCTGAACAAATGGCCGATCGCGCCGTATCTGCACAGCGGAAAGCTCGCGCTGCGCGGCGTCGGGATGCAGGACACGGACAGCGTCATCAAAGTGGATATCTTGTCAACGGGCGACAAGGATTACGCGATGATCGGCTATCCGTCCGAGACGGGTTCGGGCGTCCGTCTGTTTTCGGACATGGGGATGGTCGTGCTGACGCGGTCCGTGGTTCCGGACGCGTGCTGGACGTTTATCCGGGCATGCCTCGAAGACTCAGGTCTGACCAACACGGAACGCTGGCATGATGGGTGCGGACTTCCCGCGCTGAAATCGGTGTACGACGTGGAAATGGAAGTTCTGAAACGGAAACCGGTTGCGAAGATTATCACCGACAAACAGCAGTACACATGGCACTTTTTGGAAGACACGGATCCCGCCTATGTGGAGGAGCAGGCGAACAGCGCGGCGAGAGGCGGGACGTGGTATCTCGAACCGTTCGACGAAGCGGAACTCTCCTTCCTCCGCAGTTGGATCGATAACGCGGGCGAGCCGTTCACGGACGCGTTTCCGTCGAAGCTCTACGAAATCGTGAAGGAGGAGATCGACGAATACCTCGCGGGGATGGGCACACCCGAAGACTGCGTGAAGAAGATCCAGTCAAGAGCGTCCATCTGGCTGGCGGAGCACAAGTAAAAGACGGGGAAACAAAAGAAGAGCGATGTTTGGAATATGGGAATGGGCTTGGTCGGACCAACTTCATAGGAGGACGCAATGCATCAGACGAAACGGATTAAGAAATTCATATGCCCCCTGTGCCTTCTTCTTGCTCTTCTTCTACTCTTCCTGCCGTGCGGCTGCGGGAAGAAGAACGCCGCACAGACGGAAGGCAAGCACGGTGGACAAAGTGCTTCTACAGAAATGTCCCATGACGGCATGATCTTCCGCGGCGTGCAGATCAACCCAGAGGGGCCCATCGTCGATCCTTTGATCCGACCGTATGTCGATCCGGACGGCGCGTTCATCATCGCTGCGCTGGAAGGAAAGCAGGGCGACGGCACTCATGGCACGGTGTGCCTTGAACGCGGCCCGGACGACGCATGGGTCCTCCGCACCGACACCTTCCGATCCTTCGGAAAGATCATCCCGATCCGCGGCGCGCTGACGGAAGACGGCGCGGCGTTCGTGACGATGGACGCGCAGCAGAGCATATCGGTTTCGCTCCTGAACGCCGACTACGAATGCACGGCGTCGGTCCCGATGGCAAAGATCCTCCCGGGCGGCTCCAATCCCGTCGCGCTGTCCGTCGGTCCGGACGGTACCGTGTGGCTTGCCGGGCAGAACTGGATCGCCGCGCTCGAGCCGGATCTCTCCGTCCGGTTCGCGGACTATGTAGACGCCGGGATCCAGTCGATTGCCGCGGACGATGAGGGCGGCGCGTGGGCGCTCAGCGGAAACGACCTGCTGTGCCTGAACGCGGGCGGCGCGTGCGTCTCCAGTTTTCGGATCGAAGAGCAGATCGACGCGCAGATGGGCGCGGTGTATTTCCACGACGGCGTCCTGTATGTCTCTATCAGCCGCGGGCTGATCGCGTACCAGGAGGGCGAATGGTCCCTCGCGGTAGATTACGCGGCGGCGGACATCACGAGGACCTTCACCTTCCCGATCGCTTTTCTGGAAGACGGGGAAATGATCCTCTCTCTGTACAACGGCAAAGACCGTCATATCCTGTGGGACTACCGTTATGTGCCGAAGCCGGAGGGGGAAGAGCCGATTCTGCTGGAAATTGTCACCGAATACGGCCTCGGCAGCACCGGGTTCAGTACAATTGTTGCGGATTTCAACCGTTCGCAGGACCGGATCCGGGTCACAGTGACAAAGATGTCCGACCTTTACGGAGACGACCGCGACCGTGCGCAGGAGGCGTTTGGGCGGGATCTGGTCACGGGCGTCCGGCGGCCGGATATGGTGTACGAGGTGTCTGACAGGATCCTGAACGCCGTCGCCCAGCACAAGCTCTATCTGGATCTGTCGCAGTACCTTTCGACGGACGAGGACGTCAACTTTAAGAATCTCTTCGGCGCGGCCCGGAAGACCGTCACATACGAGGACACCGTGTGGGGAATGCCGCTGGTGATCTATTTCCATACATTGACCGGCCTGGACAGTGTGCTGGGCGAATACGCCGGGCGGACTTCGTGGACGATCGCGGAAGAAATCGCTTTCATTGAGTCCCTGCCGGAGGACGTCGAGGCGATTCAAGGACAGAGACAGAGATTCATCCCGGAATCGTTGACATACTACCAAGACCTGCGGGTGTTTGTGGATATGGAGACGATGACTTGCCGCTTTAACTCCCCCGAGGCGGTCGCGTTTCTGGAGTATCTGGCCAGTCGACCGGCAACGTATGAGGAGCAAATCCGTTTTTCAAAGATCGACGCAGCTGTGTATTCGAATTATCAGGAAGCCATGCGGCTGTACCACGACGGGAAAGTAGCGCTCAATGATCTCACGTTCCATAACGTGCAGGAGTATTTCGCAAAATACCGCTGTTTTTTCAGCGAGGATATCTCCATGATCGGCTATCCGACCGACGACCCCGACAGAGGTTATGGCGGTTATGTTACGGACTTTATCGGCTGGACAGGGTCTGAATGCGGCGGTGCATTGACGATCATGAAAGACTCCGTCCATCCGGAGGAATGCTGGGAATTCATTAAATACGTACTTAGGCACAACGATCCGATCAGCGTCCTAAAGGATGAGTTCGAGAAGTACATCGAGGAGTGCGACGGCAGGGAATTCGCGTACTACGATGACGGAACACAGAACGACGGACTAACAGACCGCAGGAAGACTGCGCCGGGCCTTCACATGACATTCCATAAAGAAGACGCCGAAGAACTCCGGGCCATCCTCGAGAATGCTGGACGTCCGTGGCTGGTCGGCTTGGACGATTCCTTCACCGAAATCGTGACGGAAGAGCTGTCCGCCCTCACGGCAAAGCACGTCACACCGGAGGAATGTGCCGAGCGGCTCCAGTCCCGCTTGTCCCTCTGGCTGGCGGAACAGCAATAATTTCCTAAACAAAACCACCGTAATGGTGAAACGCGGCGAGAGCTTGTTGCCTTACACAACCAAACGCCATGCAGGTGCAGGAAAGGCGGTGAGTTCCGCTCTGATCGTCGCGGCATGGAAAGGAGAGCTTTATGTACGAAGAGCATCGGAAACTCGGATGAACCGCAGGAAGAACTATCCCGTATGATTATCATGAGTCCTCACAAAAAACGCCAAGGGAGAAAAACATGAAAAAGATTCATCAAATGAAAAAAGAAACCATCAGAATTGTCTGTGTATTCTTTACTCTCGTTGCTCTTTTACTCTTAACGGGATGCAAAGGTTCAATTGAGACATTCGTTCCCAATCAAGGAGACATAGCGGAAGAAGGTGTGGAGGAACCGGTACTTCCTCCGTGTCGAATCAGTGAGAGACCCGTTATTTCAGCTTCCTTGGCAAAGAGATACACACTTGCAAGCGCATTTGAGGATGCCGAGGTAGTCGCTCACATCATAGTAGGTGACTGGTTGGAAGAAGACCCAGAACTCATGTCTACCTTTTTTGAAGTGGAAATCATAAAAACATATAAAGGGAAGGCCGAAGGTAAAATTGTTTTGAAACAGGACGGCACATCCAAGGGAACGCTTAAGGGATATCCTTTGTTAACGTATGGGAAAGAAGTGCTTGTGTTTTTAAAGGATGCAACCTCTTTAGAGAGTATTCATTACGATAATGCATATTGGATTATCGGTTCATACACGACACTACTCGACGCATGTTATGACGAAAAGGGTAATGTGTATTTTAATGACATGGGCGGATTACTGTGGGGCAGCATGGATAAGCATGTGTTTATAAAGGAAGATACCAGAGAAGAGCTGTATAAAAGTTTGATAGAAATAGATCCTTGGATACAGACAATCGATTATAGACACGTAAACTATATAACGGAGAAAGAATTGCTCAAATTATGGAAATAATGAATATGGAATAATTGATATATATACTCATCGTCACGCTTGATTCGGAGGTTGCGGGTTTCTGTAGCAGATATGTCACTTTCTGGAATGGTGCCGTAGGAAAGGACGAAATAAAGGCAATGCCTTCTTTGTGATAAAGTAGGAAAAGAGAAGGCAGTTATAAAACGATCAAGACTGTCCTTTACCAGCCTGACCTTTTCTTTGATTGAGCGGTGCATTTTCTGCACCGCTCGCCCCATTTTACCGCTCATCCTCACACCGCTCCTTTCAGCACCCCGCTAACCTTTTCCGCCGCGTCGCGCTTCATGTCGTCGGTCACATGGCCATAAACGTCCAGAGTGAACGCGACCGAGTAATGGCCTAACATCGCCGAGAGCGTTTTGTAATCCACTCCGTTCGACAATGCAAGAACAGATACCGTGTGTCGACAGTCATGAAAGCGCATCTCAGGCAATCCTGCCCGCTTCAGAATCCGCTTGAACATGGGCAGGACGCTGTCCGGATCCTGCGGTCCTCCGTTCGGCGAGGGGAAGAGGTACGGCGACCGCTTCCCTTCCCGCTCCTGCAGGTCTTTCAGGATGGCGATGACGTCATCCCCGATTGCCACCGTGCGATACGCGTTCTTGGTTTTGAGGGGTCCTTCTTCGATGTGACCCTGCACCCGGATCACCTGACGCCGGCTCGTCAGCACCTTCTTTGCGTAGTCCACGTCCTCCCATTTGAGACCGAGCAGTTCCCCGCGCCGAAGTCCGGTCGAGAACTCCACATAGTAGAATTCGAACTTGCCGCTTGCCTTTGCCTCCGTGAAGAATCTGCCGAGGTCTTCGACGGGCATCGTCTTCATCTCCTGCTTCTCGCGCTTCGGCAGTTTGCATCCGGCGACCGGATTCGTGAGGATCAGGTGCTCCGCAACCGCTTTCTCGAAGGCAGAGTACAGCATCGTGCGGATGTTGCCGACCGTCTTGACACTCAACCCTTTCGGCTTGTTCTTCGACTCCTTCCGCTCGATCCGACCGTCCGTCAGCAGGGCGTTGAAGAATTTCTGCAGATCCAGCGTCGTGACCTTGCTCATCATGAGATCGCCGATGCCGGGCTTGACGTGAAGCCGGATGTTTCCCTCATAAGACTCATAGGTCGAAGCCCGCATGTTCGGCTTCTCGAAAGTTTCGAGCCAGGTATCGCACCAGTCCCCGACCGTCATCTTGTCCGAGACGACCACGTCGATCTTCTGCGCTTCCGCGAGCTTGGCGGCCAGCTTCTCCTTGACCTCCGTCTGTGTCTTGCCGAGGACGTTCTTGAAGATCTGCTTCCCCGTCACGGGATCATGACCGACGGTGTAGCGTCCTTCCCAGCGCCCGTCGGAACGCTTACGGATGCTGCCTTCGCCGTTCGCGCGTTTCTTTGCCATATTTAACTATCCTTTCTCGTTTTCGTTACCACACACAATACCACAATCGTGTCCGGAAGTCCAGCCCCTGCGGAACTTTATCATTCCGGACACATTTTGGCTGCGGTATCTTGTGTTTCCGATATTCTTACGCTATACTTTTTTCAGGATCACATCGTCAGATTGACCCCGTGATCCTTTGCCCAGATCTCACGCGCGAGCTTGGAGTCGACGCCCTGCCGGACGACCGGCGCGACGTTTTCCGTATCCTCCGTCAGCATCCGTCCTGCATAATACAGAAGGTTCATAACCCGGATGGTCATCCGCGATGTTCCATCGCCGGTTCAAATCCCTTCCCCGCAAGAGTAGTTGGTAAAACCCAACAAAAAATCAGCTCTGATCGTTCAAGATCGGGCTGATTTTTGTTTGTTATCGACGAAAAACGGGCTGTCCGCGGCGGCGCGTCACCTCCGGGCTTCGTGCTGACCCATACCCTGACCCATACGCGGAAAGGCGCGGATGTGGCCGGAAACGGGCGGAAACCTCCGGGTGAGAAATCGGGCGGGAATTCCGGCGGAATTTGCGGGTGACGGGGCGGGAGGGTGATGGGAGGTTATGAGAGGGCGGGAATGTGGACGGTTCCCTGCCCTCTCCGCGGGGAGGCTTTCTTTGTTTATGCGGTGAAATTCCCGCGTCAAAAGCTCAGCTATCATTCACTTACATATAATTCCAATGTGCTCTGGAATCGTTTGCAGCAATCGTCCCAAGGTTTCTCTCCACGGATATAGGGAGAAATCTCTCTTTGCAGATATTCCTTTATGATCGGCGGAATGATCGTTGCCCGCGACGGGGAGACCAATATGCTATAGAGCGCCTCGGCATCTTTTTCGGTCACGATTTCGCCGTCCACATCCGGGTATTGTTGATTTGTACCGTATACTTTGCCGCGAAGCGCATTTTTGTTGACCGGCAAACCGATCCGCAGATTGCTCCCGGTTGTACTCTCTCCTCCCTGTAATTCCTCGGAAAGCAATACTGTCAGTAGTCTGTATGCGTTGCGTTTATTCTTCGCCCCCTCCGGAACTGCCGCGAAACTGCAGACCTGTGCTGTGACACCGTTATACCGATCCGGCATGGCGAAAAATACCGGAGTCTCTCCATAGGATCTCAGACCACGGATTTTCATATAAATATCCGTCGCCGCATTCAGCTCGTTGCAATATAATCCTTTTCTCTCTGCCAAAGCGCCTGAGATCATTGTCTGTAAATACAATGCGCGCTTATCCTGATAATAGAGCTTTGCGGCGTCTGCGATCTTTTCCAGCTTGTCCTTATCCACAGAAGCAGTTTCATTTATATAGTCAATCGCGTCAAAGTTTGTGTAAAGGAAAAGATCAAGCAAATCAGACTTGTTTTGAACGCCGCCCGGAGTCAGAAACATGTCTCCGCCCGGTGACCGTTCCTTATACCGGAGCAGGGTGTCGGTAAAGCTGTCCCAGCTTAACAGATCGTCCGCCGTAAAGCCAGCGTCATGAAGCGCTTCCTCAGTCGTTACCAATACAGGACACATGTATTCCACAGGAACGAAATACATGCTCCCCTCGAACAGACCGCAGTCCAGCACCCCTTCCACATAGTTGTCACGTGAAAAGGACGGATCATTCAAAAAATACGGGGTAAGATCCGTGAAAAGTCTTGTCTTGACGGTCTTATAGATATCCGGCAAGTCGGTTCCATATGAGAACAGCAGATCCGGTCCCTGTCCGGCCGGGATTTCCGTACGAATAAGCGCTTCATACTCATCTTCGCCGAGTGTTTTCACGGTTACGTGGACGCCCGGGTACGTTTTTTCGAAGATTCCCACCGCAGGGGAAAGCGTCACTCCGAGCATAGCCGTCGTATATACCGTCAGTTCGTCCGTTTCCTTCGGCATGACGAAATCCGCATACTCCGTCTGTTTCGTTTCGGCAGGAGAGTCCTCCGGCTCTGGAACAGATAAATCATGCGACTGGAGGACAGGGTTATCATTGAATTCAGGATCAGGCGATGAGAGGTCTGACTCCGATGTCTTTGCGCTGCCGCTTTCCGCATCGGACGTTGTAGCATTTTCCGCCGAACAGGAAAAGAGCGAGATGATCATGAAGAGGGTCAGCAGCAGCGACAGAAGCCGGATATTGCGTGTTTTCATGATTTCACGTCCTTTCTTCATCCGTTTGCATAAAGAGTCAGCGCATTCAAGAAACGTCCGTAACATTCCTCCCATGTCTTTTCTCCCTGAATATAAGGCGTCATTTCGAGATACAGAGTTCTCATCATGACATTGGGGATCATGGAAGCACGGGTAACAGAAGTGCAGGTATCAATGAAGAGCTGTGCGTCTTCTGCACTTTCCGATATTCCTGAAAAGCGAGTGTCATACGCGGACATGGTGTTTCTGACGACAGCGGATTTGAGCACGGGAAACCAGGCATGGAGATCCTCAGCCCCGGTTCTGCACTGTCCGCTCTGAATCTCTTCAGACAGCAGGATGCAAAGGAGACGATAGGCATTCAGCTTATTCTGTGAAGAGCGCAGAATCGCCGCATAGCTCAAAACTTCAGCCGTTATTCCGCCGTCAACGTCATAAATCGGAAACAGACAGGGAGTTTCCCCTTTCCGCCTTGTGTCCTGCAGCTCGCTCAGCACGGCGGCGGGATCTGAATCGGCGGGCGACAAAAACGCGTTCTTTTTCGTGCCGTCCGTCTGTTTCTCATCCGCGCCGACGGTCTGCCCGTTCCCGGAACGGAATGCCCGGCAAACGTCAAGAATGGTATGAAGTTCTTCCTCCCGTACCGTTACCAGGCCCCGTTCATAATCGATGAACTGCATCCCGCTTGCAGATAAAAGCGCACGCAGATCGTCGCCGTTTTCCCCGGCCGGGAAGAGCATACCGTCAGGGTTTTCTTCATGATAGCGGATACAGGCGGAACAAAAGTCTTCAAAAGTCTGAATGATTCCGGAGGGTTCTTCCTCGCCGGCCTCCGAAAGGTATTCCTGATATCTCCGCACGGCGTCCGGCATCACCGTTTCGGAAACGGCTTCAAGCGAAGTCTGATACAGAGGGATTTGAATTTCTATGGGAACAAGCTGCCGCTCGCCGTTCAAAACGCCGCAGTTCATGACTTCTCCGAGATAATTCTCGAAGCCGAAACCGGCGTCGTTTTCAAAATAAGGATCCAAGTCCTCAAAGAGACGAACCGTCATTGTCCTGTACGGATCGGGGATGTCCCGGGAAAGGCAGAACAGCAGATCCGGTCCCTTCCCTGCCGAAAGCTCGGTCGATATCCGCACATCGAATTCATCTTCCGACAGCCGCACGTAGTTCACGTCGACGTCAGGGTATTCCTCACGGAAAATGTCTACTGCCGGTGAGAGGACCGCTTCCAGCGTTTCACATCCATAAACTGTCAGTGCTCCTGTATCGACGGGCATCACGAAATCAGAATCGTTCGATTCGGTAGATCCATCCTCCGACGGGAGCGGATCCGTCCAGAAATTCCTGTTCCAGAGGGCCGCGAGCTCTTCGGATGTGGGTTCCGACTGCCGTTTTTCCCAGTCGGGAACAGCCTGCCGTAAAACTTCCGCGGTTTTGTCATAGCTGAAACGATTGGTGGTAATATCCCGATATACCGCTTTCACATCCCTGCGGTTCAGTCCGTCGGCGGAAAGTCCGTTCGTTTCAAAAAATGCCGCCGCCGTGTGATATTCCCTGATTTCGAGAGCAGCGGCAAACGCGGCAGAACCGAAAACGGCAAGCAACGCCAGACAGGCCGCCGCAATGCTCCGTCTGAAACGGCGTGTTTTTTCCCCGTGTGCTTTGACGGACAAAAGATCTTCTTTTGTTCTCCGATCCTTTTCGAGCGCGAAGACGGCTGCTTCCTCTATGTGTCTGTCGCCGATCTGATGGATGATCGCAGATACTTTTTCTTTTTTCATAAAGATACTCCCTCCTTCATCAGGTATTCCCGAAGAGATTTTCGGATCCTGGACAGGCGCACGGATATATTGTGCCTGCTCGTATGGAACAATTCCGCAAGATCCCCGATCGAGTCTGAATACCAATAACGCCTTACAAACAATATCCTGTTCTGCTGATCCAAAGCGTCGAGAAATCTGTCGATGATCCCGGCGATTTCCTTTGTTTCGATTTCGTCCTCAACGGAAACGGCGGAAGGGAAACACTCCGTGATTTCATCAAGGGCAATATCATACAGACTGTTCCTTTTCTTTGCCATATTCTCATGGTATTTGTTGAGGGCTATATTGCGCACAATGCGGCATACGTATCTTCCGAGAGAGTTCGGTCTTTGAGGCGGTACTGTATTCCAAACTCCAAGAAAAGCGTCGTTCACGCATTCTTCGGAATCAAACCGGTTGTTCAGGATATTGTTTGCGATCCGACTGCATATAGAGCCATATTTCTTTGATAGTTCGATGATTGCTTGCTCTGAGCGCTCAAAGAACAACTCAATGATCTTGCTATCGTCCAAGGGTTCACCTTCCTTTCTGCCTCACTCTATATAGTACGGATTCGGAGGATAATGTCTCATCTGTATCTCATTTTTTCTTTCAAATTGTGTTTTTCTGCTGCTCCCTGAAGCAAAAAGTCCCACCCGTATAGATGCTCTGCAAACGGATGGGACGCGGAAATGAATGATCCAGGCAGATCGTCCTGCTGTTGTATGCTATTGTGTCAGAAAATTCCAATATTCCATTTTTACCTCACCCGAGTCCCCTCTTCTACGCGATCGAGCTCGGTAATCGCCTCGCGGGGACTTGCGGAGAAAGGAGTTCGGGACGGCGGGGGGTCAGATTGGCAGGGAGTGCTCCATCTCCTTATTGCATCGATCCGCCCGGTTAGGTATACCGGGTTGATTCTGTTGTCATTGGTTCCACTTCCGATAATCATGATGAACCTGAAGCACGATCTGTCCGATCATCAACACGGTCTGCACGAGATAGGGAAGCAGCGTTCTCACGATGATGATGTGCTTGATTCCCGTACATGCGGAGATCGAAAAGATCGGTGAGAGAGCGGTAGCGATCGGATTCTGTCCCGGAAACTCAGCGTACTTTTCGTAAAGAATGGTCGAAACCTCAAATATGACAGCTAAAACGAATACCATGACCATCAGTATTCCGCCGTCCCCATGTATCGTATCCGTCAGGATTTCCTTCCAGGAATGATGCTCACGCATCACATGCGTGAGGTCGTCCGAAATTTTTCGCGTATAGCAAATCCAGAAGGAAAGCTGAAAGATGAAAACCATGGAAATATAAAACGGTGAAAAATCACGTTTTCCGGTTTGGTCGTGATAGAAAATAGTCGTGAGTATTGGGATCAATGCAATAGTTATTGCGAAGCTGAGCAGAACAGACTTAAACAAACCCCAAAAAACTCTCTTAATTCTCTTTATTTTTTGCGCTTTCTTCATATTAGCCTCCTTCAACCTTGTCCAAAGACTGCAAAACACGTATGGAAGCGGAGAGGACAAGCTTTATCCATGATTCCATTTTTTGAAATCGCGGGAATGCTGCCAGACGATTTGCAGGATCAAGAGCGGCGTCGTCACCAGATACGCGAGAACGGTACGAAGGACAACAATTTTCATCAGGCCGGTAACCGATCCGAGAGAAAACATGAACAGGAGCGCCGTTGTAATGGTCAGCCACGGGTTTCCCGGATGCATCTCATACAGGATCAGCGAAAGCTCATAGATGACGGCAAGAACCGTCATGACAATCACGAGGATCTTCCCCTCCCCCCGCATGGTCTCGCGGAAATCTTCCTTCCACGAAAAACTGTCCTTGCGGATCACCTTAAATTCGTCGCTGGTCTTCCGGGTATAGCAGATCCAGAAGGCGATCTGGAAAATGAACACCAGGACGATGTAGATGGGCGTGAAGTCCCGTTCTCCGGCCTGATCGTGATAAAAAACTGTCACGAGAAGCAGTGCAGAAGCGCCATAGATGACAAATGCAAGCAAACTCGAAAGGACAAGACCAATGATGACTTTTTTCAGGATCTGGAACGTGGATTCTTTTTTCATAGCAATTCCTTTCGGCAGATGGTTGAATTTGGGAAGACATTTTCAAGCTGTCGCACTGATGAAATGGTTTATAATGATCTTCTTTTTCCGCTCCTTTTTTCATCGGAGTCCTGTTTTTCCATTCCTTCCCTTGCCTGCACCCCTCCGGCGTTTTTGAAAATCACCGTCCCCGTCCCGTCCGTCGAGAAGTTGTACACCACCCAACCATAGTAGTAGTCCGGCAGGGGACGGTTCGCGGGCTCATAACGGCGGATGAGCCCGTCTGAAAGCGGGAAGTAACCCTCGCCCGTGCCGCGGTACTCCGTCAGCTCCCACACGAACGGGCCTTTTTTCTCCTCCGGTTCGTCGTCCATTGTCCCGACCCGTAAGAATTTCACAAGTCCCACGCCCGGCGCGTACCAGAATTCGAGGTGTCCGGACCAGTAATCCACAGGTCCGACCGTCTCCGCGGCGATATGACGGCAGTCCCGGAATTCCCCGGCGGGCGTGCAGACGGTTTCGTCCTCGCCGACCGTGAGCGAGGTCCTGACGACTTTGGCGAGGAACATGCGGCTCTTCGTCTCGGCATATCCGGGAACCCACCTGTCCGACCAGATCACGCCGCCGGCTGCCGCAGCGATTTCATAGAGGTCCTGATACAGGAGCGCAAAGAACCCCGCTCCTTCACCGTCCGATTTCGACTCGAACGAACCGTTTCGCGCTCCCGTAAAGAGCGATATGCCTTCCTTTGTCCGGGAGGGGTACAGGATCTTGAAGGAA
>Ga0129306_1003166_pt1 | contig 12819 bp, 9 predicted proteins | sample P827metagenome_FD_94438 | JGI IMG/M metagenome (GOLD analysis project Ga0129306, IMG submission 94438) | Capybara group fecal microbial communities from Wisconsin, USA - P827 metagenome | ecosystem: Host-associated > Mammals > Digestive system > Large intestine > Fecal | place: USA: Wisconsin...
AGGCGGGTGCGCCGCAGCAGCGACTTCGGATCGCGATCGGCGGCGATATCGGGGCGGGCGGCGCTCAGCGCGGCACACAGATCATGCGCGCACGCATAGGCTTTCAGCTCGTTTTGCACCTCGTCCAACGTTGCCGCGGGATTCAGGAAGTTCTCTGCCGTCAGAAGACGGTTGATCGACAGCGCATAGATTTTCGCATCTGTCAGGAGAACGTCCTTATCCACATAGTCCATCACGTCGTCCTCGGTGTGCCACCAGCGCGTCATGAAGCCGCCAACCAGCTGGGCGCCGGTGGCGACGGGGGAACCGTCCGGCGGCGTGGATGACCAGCTCATGCACGATGACATGCCCATATTCTTCAGCGTCATGTCCCAACCGGTCACATACGCGCCGTGGCGCAATTTTTGATCGGTGAGGTCGGCAACGACGCCGGCATACAGCGGTTCCAGATCGGGAGTCGAAGAGCTGCGGCCGAAATCGGTGGAGCCCCGCTGACCCGGCAGGTCGGTGTTGCACAGGGCAAGGCAGTGATCGCGCAGGCTGCGGTAGTTTTCGCGCACATAGGACTCGGAACCGGCATAACGGCCGTTGGAATGTCCCGACCACCAGCAGATCTTCAGACTGCGCTTCAGCCCTTTGGCCCGGGCGAAGAGCTTCGCCATGGCCAGGGCGATGGCATTGCCCGTGCCGTTGTCGCACGCGCCGTAGAACCAGCTGTCCAAGTGGTTGCCGAGCAGGATGTAATCGTCGCCCTCGCCCTCGATCTCGGCTTCCAGGATCGGCAGCGTCCACTGACGATCTTCCACCTTTGTCTCCATCTCGAGCACTACGCCGCCCTGCTTCACTTTCTCGATCAGAGCGCGGCCGTTGGCGTAGTTCATGCCGACGACGGGCAGGTGGTTGAACAGGCCGGTTTCGGCGGGATCGGGCTGGCCCCAGATCATGTTCACATTGCTCTCGTGCACCAGCTTTTCATCGCCGTGCTCCCAGCAGGAGACGATGCCGACGGCGCCGCGGTCGGCCGCGTTCATCAGAGGAACGGGACCGGAAGTGAGCGTGACGACGATCTTGCCTGCCAGGTCTTTCTCGCTGGGGTCAAAACGGCGGCCCATCAGGTCCAGCGGGTTGCGGGCAAGGTCTTTTGCTTCGACGAAGACGGCCGGCGCTTTGAGGACGCCGTTTGTGCTGGCGCAGAAGCTCCAGGTCTTGCAGTACAGCTCTTTGCCGTCCATGCGCAGATGCCCCTGGACAGGGTCGCTGAGCCAGGCGGGGTATTCGTGCAGACGGAACTTGACGCCGGCTTTCGTCAGGATGTCAGTCATCACATCGATCGACTGGCGTTCCCCGGGGCGGCCGCTGCGGCGGTCAAACTTGGCAATGGCCGCGTTGTGATCATAGATCTCCTGCGCGTCAAGAGACGCAAGAAGACTCTTTTCGTTTGTTGAGATCATGAGGGATGACCTGACTTTCGCTTAGGCGGCGAAATGACGCGCGATGGTTTCCTTCGAAAGTTTGGGCGTGACCAGGCTGACAAGCCACATGGCAGCCATGGAGACGATCCACGCGGGGATCAGGGGATGGAAGCCGAACGCGAACTGTTTGGCCGCCAGCGTGATGTAGAGATAGACGGCCTCGCCGACAAGAACGCCGGCATACGCGCCGAGCTTCGTTGCGCCCTTCCAGTAGATGCCCCACAGCATCGGGGTGGCCCAGATGCCGAGTCCGCCATAGGAGAAGAGGATGATGTCGAAGATAGCGGCCGGACGGGAAATGCCGAAGAAGATCGCGATGCAGCCGACGATCACTGTCACCCAGCGGGACAGACGCAGAACGTCCTGATCCGTGGCCTGAGGATTGATGATCGACTGATAGATGTCGCGCGTGATGGCGCCGGTGGAGCTGATCAGGTAGCTGTCGATGGACGACATGCCGGCGGCCATGATGCCGGCGATGAGCAGTGAAGAAATGACCGGGGAGACGGCGCGCTGAAGGACAAGCGGCACCACGAAGTCGATGTCTTTGCCCTGAAGACCGGCGATCGAAACGATGGCGTTGGTGCCCGACCACTCGATGAGCGTCGCGGCGACCCACATGCCGAGGGAGCCGAGGATAACGGCCTTGAACAGCACTTTGTGGTTCTTCATCGTGAAGAACTTGGTGCACAGCGCGGGCTGTCCGATCGAGAAGAAGCTCCACAGCAGGACCTGCGACACATAGTTGCGGTAGCCGTACAGCTTGCCGACGCCGGGGTGCGTCAGGTACTCCGGGTTCATCTGCGCCAGTTTGCTGGTGATGGCTTCCATGCCGCCGCCCAGTTTGACGGAAACGACAAACGTCACGACCGCCGTCGCCACCATCAGACCGCCCTGGATAACGTCGGTCAGCATGGCGCCGCGGATACCGCCGGTCATGCAGTACATGATGACGATGATGCCCATAGCGACGATGCCCACCCACTCAGGCAGGCCGGTGTAGGTGCGCAGGATCAGGCCGGCGCCGATGGTCTGAGCACCCATCATCGGGATCAGGAACAGGATCATCAGCAACGCCTGCATCGTGCGCAGCCCCTTGGACTCATAGCGGTCGGCGATGTAGTCGGCCAGCGTCAAAAATCCGTTCTTGTGGCCCAGCTGCATCAGCTTGCGGCCCACAAAAATGGCCGGCAGGATGATCGAGAAGGCAACGCCCGGCACCGTGATCGACAGTCCGGCGAAGCCGGCCTTGTAGCAGCTGGCGGGGCAGCCCATAAAGGTGCTCATGCTGTACTGCGTCGAGAAATAGGCAAAGCCCGCGACGATGGCGCCCGCCTTGCCGCTCATGACGAAGAAATCCTTCAGATTGTTCGTCTGCTTGGAGGAAACGTAGCCGATAACGGCCATCAGGACGAAGTATCCGATCAGGACGGTGAAAAACGGTCCCGGGATGGGTTTGATCATCTCAGCAACGGTGTTCATGATTATTCCTCCCTTTCCTTGTCATAATCGTGGTATTCAGGGCGATTCAGGGCCTGAGCCGCGAAAATGAAGATGAGAACAAATACGACGACGGCGTGGATCAGCCAGCCGAAAACGTAGGTCGGGATCCCCCACGGACCGGGGATGTAGGTCTCCGAATAGTAGAACGAGAACGGCATCATGATCAGGACAAAAAGACCTACGAAAATCGCTGCCCATGTCATTTCAAACTTGTTGCTAAAAATATGCATGATTTCATCACCTTTCTGTTTCACATAACGGACTATGTACGATTCTCTTTCGCCAATAGCGACCAACACACGTTCTTCGATGCGCTCCCCCCCTGAACGATAAGCCCCCTCTCTGTTGTTGTGATCGCGAGCCGGTGATGCCGGCCGAAAAACTATTTTCCCAGCGGCGCTCTGGCGAACTCGGCAAGGAACGCGTTCAGCCATTGCAGCATGCCGTTGAAGATCTCGCGCCCGCGGGCCGCGTCGGCAAGGCCGCAGCTGTCGTTGCTGCCGCCGAACGTGCCCGTTTTGGTGAAGGCTTCCGTCGGACGCATGATCTTGACGGTGGCGCCGCGGAACGTTGTGGCCGAGCCGTAGGTGCTCTTGAGTTCAGGCGTCAGGCTGTAGATCTCTTCGGGCACAAAGTTTTTCTCTTTGTGTACCCAGTCGGGGTGCAGAGCCATCATCACGGAAGCCTCCTGCGCGCCGCCGTGACCGCCGCCCCAGGCCGGGTCCAGCTCGCGGACGATCATCCACCAATCGACGATAGCGCCGAGGCCGCCGTGCGCATAAGCATGAGCGCAGGCGCCTTCAATGGCGGGATCGTTGCCGCCGTGTCCGTTGACAAAGGCAAAGCGGCGGATGCCGGCGTTCATCATGCTAGTGACGATGCTGGTCAAAATCGCCTGAAGCGTCGGGATGCCGATGTCGATCGAGCCGGCAAAGCCCGTGTGGTACGGACATACGCCATAAGGCACGACAGGGAGGACGATAAGCCCTTCAGGATCGTGCTTCTCCGCTTCCCGGCACAGCTCTTCGGGGATCGTGAAATCGGTCCCCAGCGGACCGATAGAGCCATGCTGCTCCGTGCTGCCCAAAGGGATCAGCGCCGTCAGTTCGGGGCCGGCGACGGACTTGAACTCACTTGATGTCAAACGAGCCAGAAACATCTTTTCCCTCCTGCATTTTTACGGCTTCAACTGCCAAAAATCGATACATGACCGAGCTTTTGTGAACAACAAGAGTAAAAAGCTCTTGCCAAAAAACTCAAAATAAAAGAAAATAAAATAGAAACTCAACTCGAAAAATCTGAGCGCACGAAGGGCTCCCCCGTGGCCGTATCCGTTGGAGTTTGAGCAGAATCGGCATTTATATTTTATGAACGCCTCTTTATATATAAAATACGTAAAAGATAGTAGCTGAATTTTGAGCGAAAGGCAAATTGAATAATTTTATGAGATGGCATAAGAATATTTTAAAGACGGTGAAGAGCCGTAGAAGTGGTGGTGGAAACATTGAAGATCACACAACTTGAACAAATCAGCGAAATCGCCGCGACCAAATCGCTTGGTCAAGCGGCAAAGAACCTCTATATCTCGCAGCCTGCCCTCAGTTACTCGCTGAAATCGCTTGAGGATGAGCTTGGCAAGCCCTTGTTTTCGCGCGGGCGAAACGGCGTCAATCTGACCGCTTTTGGCGAAGAATTTTTGAACTACGTGCGACCGATCCTTGAGCAGTGGGAGCTTCTGCAGAAGATCAGCGGCTCCATCAACCGCGAGCCGCCGGTCGAGTTCGGCATCTCTTCGGCCTATCTGCCGCTTCCGCGCGACCTCCTGCCCGAGCTGCTGGAGGAGTGGAAAGACAGCGACATCCGTTTTTCTCTGTACGAGCGCACTGTTGAGGGCGTTGTGCAGGACCTTGCCCGCTGCCGCTCGCAAATAGGCATCGTCAACACATCGCGCCTGCTCGACCGGCGCAACCGCGAACTTTTTCGCCAGAACGGCCTGACATACACGCCCGTATACAAGGACGACCGCAATTACGTCATCGTCGGGCCGCGTCACCCGCTGTTCTCCTGCGATCTTGAAGAAGTGACGGTCGAGATGCTCCGCGGTTATCCGCTCCTCAGCTATGCCGATATCCTGCCGTCGTTCCCATACGATTACCGTATCCTCGGCATTGATTCGTTCCGGCGGCGCGTCAAAGTCGACGACCGGGCCGCCTACGACAGTCTGATCGCCCGCACCGACTGCGTGACGATCTGCAACTTCGGCAGCTGCTTCTATCTGGATGAAAAAGAGCAGAACGTGCGCATCTTTTTGCTCAAGGCCGAGAACGACAGTTTTGCCGGGTACGAGATCGGCTGGGCGCGCCGCGCTGATCAGCCGCTGACGCCCATCGGCCGCAGCTTTATCGAAAAATTCTGCCGCATGACGCGGCAGGGCATGGCTCTGCGGGCCCGGCGGATGAAGACATGCGCCGCCGAAAAGGAGACCAATGCTGGTGAGGATGCGAACAATGAGGTAAAATAAAACGGATTTTGAAGCTGATAGGTCGCTGCGCGGAGAACATCTCTGCCGAATAGGCCGTGCAGGCGTGCTGGGGGACCCTGCACGGGGAAGGACTTTTGACAAAGGGGGAATTTGGGAATGGACCGTTTTTTTGATATGGAAATGCCCAAGCTGGGCTTTGGCCTGATGCGGCTGCCGATGCTGGAGGGCGAGGTCATCGACGTGGAGCAGGTCAAGACGATGGTCGATCTGTTCCTGGGCGCGGGGATGAAGTATTTCGACACGGCGTATGTGTACAACGCCGGCGCTTCGGAAGCGGCCATCAAAACGGCGCTGGTCGACCGCTATCCGCGCGAGAAGTTTCTGCTGGCCACCAAGCTGAACGCCTGGCTGATGTGCGACGGCGAAGAAAGCGCCAAATCTCAGTTTTACACCAGCCTTGAGCGCACCGGCGCGGGGTATTTCGACTTTTATCTGCTGCACGCGCTGCAATACGAGACGTATAAAAAGTACGAGGAGTATCACCTGTGGGATTTCGTGAAAGGCTTGAAAGCGCAGGGGCTGATCCGCCATCTGGGCTTTTCGTTCCACGCCTCGCCCGAGCTGCTCGACAGGCTGCTGACAGAGCATCCTGAGGCGGAGTTCGTGCAGCTGCAGCTCAACTACGCCGACTGGGACAGCCCCTCGATCTGCTCGCGGGCCAACTACGAAGTGGCGCGCAAACACAACAAGCCCATCGTGGTGATGGAGCCGGTCAAGGGCGGCATCCTCGCCTCGCCGCCGCCGGCAGCCGCGGCGCTGCTGGCAGAGGCCGCGCCGGACGTTTCGGCGGCGTCGTGGGCCATCCGCTACGTGGCCTCGCTGCCGGGCGTGATGACGGTCTTAAGCGGCATGTCGAACCTGGAGCAGATGAAAGACAACCTGTCGTACATGGAGCACTTTGCGCCGCTTTCGGATGCCGAGCAGGCCGTGATCGCCAAAGCGCAGGCGGAGCTGGCGAAGATCGACTCGATCCCCTGCACGGGCTGCCACTACTGCGTGGCCGACTGCCCCAAGCGCATCCCCATCCCCAAAGTGTTTGAGGCGATGAACCTGGTGCTGAGTTATGACCGGCCCGAAGCCGGCAAAAAATCGTACGACTTCCGCACCAGGGGGCGCGGGCGCGCGGGCGACTGCGTCAAATGCCGCCGCTGCGAAAAGACGTGCCCGCAGCATCTGCCCATCACGACGCTGCTGGAGCGCTGCTCGAAACAGTTTGACGCCTAGGCGCCAAAAGCTTGTGACCCCGCCAAGCCGATAAAGCAAAACGCGGATAGAAGCCGGACGTGGGCTTGTATCCGCGTTTCTTTTTTATACTCATGCGCGATAAAAACGCGAATCGTGCGGTCGCGCCCTGAAGCAGGCTCGACAGTCGGCGCTATAAAACGGCTCAAGAGCATGAGCCGTTTAGTATTATTCGCAGGTGCGTTTTTCCAGATCGATGACGAACGCCGTTTGCACGACCTGCTGCGCCTCGGAAGCGTATTATTCGGCACAGCGCGGAAGCTGTGCAGCTCGCCAAGGATATTGATATGAAAGACAAAAAGAATGTGAAAAAATCCGCGGGGTGCGCACCCCGTAATTTCCTCCGCAAAACGGAGGAAATTAATGATCCCTCTTGGTATTATAATAAGACTAGAAAAGTTTGAAAAAACAGGAGACGACAGATGATAAAGTTTTTTTACAGCGTGTGCGTAGCAAGCTTTTTATGCGCAGCCTGCGGCGTTGGGCAGGCGATGACCCCGCGTCAGAAAGAACTGTGTGCGCAGATCATCCCGCCGCTGCCGGAGCGCAGTCTCGGCGCTGCTTTGAAACAGTCGTTGAAAGACTCGCTGCACTCGATCACATTCGGTGTCTTCGAGGATTCGACCGAAGAAAAGCTGGGCAAGGTCGCGCTGAATCTGGCCGACATCTTCGGCTGGGAAACGGCGGGGCGGTACGGCGAAAAGCAGCTTGGCACATTGATCATCCAGGCGACCGACGCGGGGCACAAATATATGGACGACAGGGGGCGCATCCTGCAACGGTTTGCCCTGACGACAGGAATGGCAGGCGTGATGAGATCGGCGCTGTCCGAGCTTGAAGCCAACTTTTTGAACAGCATCGGCTGGATGATCGCGCGCGATTTTGACCGCGGCGAGTTTGTCGAACTGCCGCAGACGCGCGGCTTTTGGCGCAAGATGTAACGTATATCTTGAACGTTTATAATTAGGAGGTAAGCAAAATGAAAAAACGCAGAGGTTCTATCACCGCAACTCTTTTGATTGCAGGAGTCGTGGCGTTGACGGGGTGGGGAGTGAAAGAAGGAGTAGATGCTCATGATAATAACAAACAGGCAGAGATCGTTCGTCAAAACGCCGTGTATATTTACGACACGGCCAAAAGGTCGATGGAAGATCAGCGCATCAAGACGAACACGGATCTTGAGCAGCTTGGCAGGAGCAAATTGCGCAGTTGGACAGATGATATCGGCGGCTTTGTGAAAGCTTTTGAAAAGTTCAAGAACGTTGAACTGACAGGCGACGGCCGTTTTGACGAGTTATCCAAAGTTCCCGGTGGGATCCAGCAGGCTTTGCGGGATATGCGGCAGAATTCGCTGACGGCGCTGCAGCTGATCGGCGGCACAGGTGGAGCTGTCGGCGCCGGCGTGCTTGCAGGTGTGGCGACGACAGGATCAGTAGTGGCATTTGCGTCGGCTTCTACAGGCACAGCCATTGCTGCATTGCATGGAATAGCCGCAACGAATGCTACATTGGCGTGGATCGGCGGCGGCACTCTTGCCGCGGGTGGGTTAGGCGTAGCTGGTGGAACTGCTATCCTTGGCGGCATCTTTGTCGCGCCAATCATCGCTGTGGGCGGTGCTTTGCTGAATTCTCGTGCTGAGGCTAACCTCGAGAAGGCGCGAGCCTATCAGGCTGAAGCTCGTTCTGCGGCGGCAGAAATGCGAATCATAGAGACAACGCTCGTCAACATCAGCGATCTGTCGCGTCAGTGTGACGATTTCATCCGCGAATTCTCGCCGAGGTTCCAACTTGTGATTCGCGATATGAACGCTATCTATGGACGGCATACAGGTATTTCATACGCTTCGACACAAGCTAGTGAACAAGTCGACTTCCGCTCCCTGGAAAGAAATGAACAATATACCCTGCTAACAGGCTGTCTGATGGCGGAGACGCTGAAAAAATTGATGGAAGCGCCGCTCCTGACGGAAAAGGGAGAGATCGACGGGCAGATTAGGACGATCATTTCCAACTGCCGTGACGTTTCGAGTCAGCTTCGCGTACAGGGCATCTAAAATGCGGCAGGCTGGATTGTGGCTGGCTGTTCTGCTGTCTGCGGTGTTGTGCGCTCAGCCGGCTGTCTCCCGTCAGCCGAACAAAGACGAACAGTTCGCCGACGATGTGGCCCGTCAGGCGGCGCTGCAGGCGGGGAATGCGGCGTCGAAATTTGATCAGTTCGCTTCAGATAGAATGGTAGAAGACCTTGTAGAGTTGTCGAATAAGGTCGCTTCACAGTCAACGGGGGTTGTCGTTATCAAGAACGGCAAAGCAGTCTATAGCGGGGTGAGCCTGGAAGCAGCGAACGGGAAAATATTTGAAGATATGCATGCTTACACCCTTGATGCTAATCATGTGCGCAAAGGGGTAATGCCAAGTGAAAAATATGCAGTCACCGGTTCCACAAAAGTACATGAGCCACAGGCGCCTGATGATTTGAGGATAATCAGAAATGGCAAGGTCGTAGCGGGCGCACAGCTGAAAATGCACGTTGGGGAACATGCTAAAATCGATGATTATCTGAGCTCCTTTATGGAAAGGGTCAAAGTAAAAGGAAAAGTTGTCGATAATTTTGTCAAATATAAAGATTTGCAGCTTGTTGTCCCCTTTGAGCATTATGATGAATTACAGTCGCACATCAGTGAACAAATAACAAAGGCAGAGAGGAGTTTGGCTTCTGGAAAGCTGTCGTCAGAAGCGGCAGAAAAAGTTCGAGAGAGAATCTTCCGGCTTAAGAATATACAACCACGATTGGGCGCGCAGGTCATCGATCCTGTGACTGGTATCGCGTCAGATCCGATCACAGCCGAACAGATGAAAGCACTTTCCGAGCCTGTCCTTGGCAGAGATGGTAAGCCGTTTTACGATGATTCAGGTAAGCCTGTTTATAAACCTTCGCTCAAAAAATACGCAGAATTCATTGAACGTGAACGGCGCAAATGGTACGTGCGCGAGATCAAAAACACCTCTCTCCACATGGCCGCCACCGAGGGCATCATGCGCGGCACCCTGTCCGGCGTGACGAACTTGTGGCTGTATGCCACCGGCGAAAAGAAACTTGGCGATGCGCTGCAGGACACCGCCATCGAAACCGCTAAGGGCGTCGCCCACGGCGGCGTGACCGGCACGCTGACGAGCACGTTCCGCATCGTCGGGCAGACGCAGGGCATTGAGCTGATGAAAAACAGTTCGCTGATGACCGTGGTGGCCGCCGGGCTGGTCGACTGCGGCGCCTCTGTCATCGACTACGCGCGCGGGGCGATCAGTGCCGAGCAGCTTCAGGAACAGCTGATTGACAGCGTCGGCAAGAGCATCGTTTCCGTGTGCATCACAAAAGGCGTGGCCTACGCGTTCGGTTCGGCGGGCGGTTTTGTGCCGCTGGCGGCATACACCGTGGCCAGCTGGGTGTTCTCCATCACGCGCGACATTTTGCGCGAGAACGAACTGGCGATCGAGGAGGCGCGCCGCGTCGCCGCGTTGTATGCTGCCGCTCAGAAGCAGATGGAAGAAAGCCGCGCGCAGCTGGAAGTGCTGTTCGCGCAGCTGAAGGAAGAGCGCGGAAAGGCGATGCGGGGCTTTGTCGCGTCGTTCGATGCCGGCATGGCAGCCGGCGACTACGAAGCGATGGCCGCCGCGGTGGCCGTGTTCGCTGCCGACATGCACCTGGAGCTCCAGCATACCGACTTTGAGCAGTTCTCCCGCGACATGAACGACAAAGATTACGTTTTCAGGTTTTAGTCGTTACCCGACAAAAAACAGCGCCGACTCTCCTTTGTGGTGAGCCGGCGCTGTCTGCTGCTTCACAAATTGTACAAATCACCAACCCCAACATGCGCAAATGCGACGATGCGCACGCGGCCCCGTCCGGCTATACTGGTGCCATCGAACGGAACAAAACGCGATACACACCGAAACGGAGGTCGTACTCATGAAAAAATACAGACTCATCGTCACAGCGTCGCTTATCGCCTCTCTCGCGGCATCCACGGCCGCGTTCGCTAAAAACGACACCCTGAAAAAGCCGGAGCCGCCCCGTCAGGAGGGGATGAAACTGCGCGAGTCGCCGAAGCACGAGCCAGCCAAAGCTCCTGTTCCGGCAAAGAGCGAAGTTCGGGCCCAAGCTCCCGCGGCGCCCGTCAAGCCCCTGCCGCCAAGCAGCGGCCCTGCCGTGAGCAAAAAGCCCGCTCCCGCCCCGTCGCCGCGCAAAAAAGCGCCCGAACCGCCCAAAAAGAGCGCGCACGGCTCCTCCAAAGAGAACGCCATCATCGCCATCGCCGCGGCCCTGCTGCGGCTGAGCAGCTAACCCCCAGCTGCCGCTTCCCCTCCGAACAAAACGCGACGACCGCTCCGAAATGACCGTCAAAGGTCGCTTCGGGGCGGTCGTTTTTGAACGTTGCGGCGACACAGATGGAAACACAGATGAAGGAAACGCTGATTCATTCCTCCGCGCCCAGCCAGGGGATTTCGTTGGATGGCGCGGGCGAATGAATCAGCGTCTCCTTAATGCTCTTTCGGGGCGTTTTCGCGCGCCCATGCAGGGTGGAAACAAAAATCGCTCTCACCCAAAAAACTCCGGCTCCCCGCAGAGGGAACCGGAGTTTTTTGGGAAAATCTGCCGGGCGCTGGTTATTTTACGCTCCAGATGCTGTCGATCTGCTCACCGTCGCGGTAGATCACCTTGGCCACCTCGCGCGCGCCTTTGGGCAGCTTGCGCGGCACGCCGGTGAGACGCTCGGCCATGGCTTTGAGGTCGTGGATATCGACTACGTTCACGCCGCCGCTGCGCAGCGCTTCGGCCAGGTCGGCGCGCAGCGGGTTGACGGCCACGCCCTTCTGCGTGACCAGCACGTCCACCGTGCGGCCCGGCGTGGTGATCGTCGTCACACGGTCGGTGACGATGGGCAGCCGCGCGCGGATCAAGGGAGCGACGATGATGCACAGCTTGCTGCCAGCGGCGGCGTCGGAGTGCCCGCCGCTGCCGCCCATGATCAGGCCGTTTGAGTCGGTGTGTACGTTGACGTTGAAATCGGTGTCGATCTCCGTAGCGCCCAAAATGACGGCGTCGAGGCTGTCGACGCAGCACGACTTGGTCGCCGGCGAGGCGTAGCGCGTGGCACTGATCTCCACATGATTGGGGTTGTCGCGGATGGAGGCCACGGCCTGAAGGTCGAAGCACTGCACGTCCATGATCGAGCGGAAGCAGCCGCTTTTCATCATATCGACCATGTAGCCGGTGATGCCGCCGAGCGCGTAGCTGCCCTGGATACGCTCGGCCAGCATCACGTCTTTGAGGAACTTGGCTGCCGCCAGCGAAGCGCCGCCCGCGCCCGTCTGGAACGAGAAGCCGTCCTTGAGCAGGCCGGAGGCGCGGATCACATCCACGCAGGTGCGGGCCATCGCCAGCCCCACGGGGTCGCGCGTGATGCGCGTGGTGCCGGAAACGATGCCGGCCGGGTCGCCGAAGCTGTCCACGGCCACGACGCTGTCGACCCACTGCTCTTCGATCAGCGCGTTTTCCACCGGGTAGGGGGCCAGGTTGTCGGTGATGACGATAGTGTGACGGGCGCAGCGGGCGTCGGCCTCGGCATAGCCAAGCGAGCCGCAGGCGCTCTTGCCGATGCGGCCCGTGGCGTTGCCCATGGGGTCGGCCGTGGGCGCGGCCACGAAAGCCACGTCGATCGGGGTCTCGCCGCTTTCGATGGCGGCAGGGCGGCCGCCGTGCGAACGGAAGATAACGGGAGCTGCCATGCCGCCTTCGGAAATAAAACGCCCCACGCGCGAGCCCATGTAGTTGGTCTCGATATGGCTCACCAGGCCGCTTTTGATGTGGTCGATGATGGGGCTTTGCACGTCGAACACGGAGCTTGAGTTGACGGTCAGGTCTTTGAAGCCCATCGCCTCCAGCTCGGCTAGCGCCATGTTCATCACGCCGTCGCCGTTGCGCAGGTGGTGATGGAACGACACGCGCCCGCCGTTTTTCAGGCCGGAACGGAGGATGGCGTCGCGGAGCGAGCTTACAACTTTG
>Ga0129306_1003167_pt1 | contig 12817 bp, 19 predicted proteins | sample P827metagenome_FD_94438 | JGI IMG/M metagenome (GOLD analysis project Ga0129306, IMG submission 94438) | Capybara group fecal microbial communities from Wisconsin, USA - P827 metagenome | ecosystem: Host-associated > Mammals > Digestive system > Large intestine > Fecal | place: USA: Wisconsin...
ACGACGCGCTGGCCCTGTTCACGGACGCGACCAAGATGGCGGGCGGCACTCAGCCCCCGCCGCCTCCGGGCGTCAGGAAGCAGCTCCTCGCGGCGATGAGCGAGCTGACGGTCTGGTGCGAACAGCTCGACAAGACGCGCAAGGCGCTCCGAAGCCGCTTCAACTGCATCCCGGTCCTTCAGGCGACGATTTCCGCGAACGGAAAGTCCGTGCGCGTGGCCGTCGCGAAGCCGATTGACGGGATCGACGAGCCGTGGATAACCGAGAAGACGCGCGACGCGCTCATGCACCGGCTCAACGCCGAAGACAAGGACGCGCTCGTCTCGATGGAGGACTTCCCCGTCCTCGTCGTCGGCAGAAGCTGCCGAGTCGTCGCGGAAATCGGACGCGCCAAATAAGGCAATGGACAATCGGCGCGGGTATGTGATATCATACCCGCGTCAACCCAAGGAGTCACAAATGCCATACCAGAAGAAATACAAGACGGACGCGGAGCGCAGTCTCGCGAAGTCTCTCGCGGGGAAGAAGGGAGCCGCCGCGCTCAAGGCAAGCGGCAACTTTCGCGGAGGCCGTCCGAAAGGATCCACCAACAAGAACCCTTCCGTCAGGGTTCCGACGCGCACCCTCACCGTCCGCGAGCCGGACTACCAGGTGTTGGTTCGCCTCGCGAACTACGAGCGCGTTTCACAGGCGGAGTTCCTTCACATCATAGCCGAATGGCTCAAGGAGAAGAACAAAGACCTCGGCTTGTTTGCCGACCTCCAGAAATGACGCCGACTAAAGCGTCGCAATCCAGCCGCCGCCGGATCTGTCCGCGCGGCGGTTATTTTTTATCGCGACGGAGCGGTTCTCCTCCGGTTCCGAATGGATACAACAACCCGGTCTTAACGTCAAGAACAATCGAACGCTCGCCATATTGTATTGGCTTATATCTACCAGTCCCTCCACAGAACAGATACGCCGCCATAAAACCTAAAAAAAACGCAACCAATACAATCACAGCAGTTTTCATAATCTGACAATCTCCATTCTTCTTCGTTTTTCCACCAAGGATTTTGTTGCTTGAGACAATAGCCGCATCATTACATAGAATATCGTTTCGGCACCTCTCGAATACTTCCGTTGAAATCTGCTCCGCAAAAATTCCATCTCGCCGTTTTATCTCGTCATTCCATGCTTTCACGACACACACATCCATATCGTCAAAACCAAACCCAATCCCTTTTATCCAAGTAATAAACGCCCTAAAGCGCTCTTCGTTGCCTTCGTGCGGACTATCAATCCTAAGTTGCGATAAGTGTTCGCACACGAGACGCCGAGCTCCGACCCATCGAGTATTTGGATCTCTTATCTCTTCCCTCAACTTTCGGATGTCTCTTACTGTCATCAGTTGAATTATACCATTTCTCCCCTTCCTCGGATTATGCTTTTTTAATTTCCCTATTTTTTTTAATTTTCCCTATTGCGGTGTAGTCCACCTTTATGGTATAATCTCTTCCGTTCTCTGGATTAGGAGTTTCAAGAATGCCAAACCAACGAAAAGACGGCAAGACAAACAAGAACGTCTGGCTCACAAGAGACGAGCGGATGCTGCTTGAATCCATCAAGCAGGCTCTTGGTCTCAAGAACGACACAGAAACCATCAAGCGGGCAATCGAAGAATTGGCCAAATCGAAAGGTCTCACAAAATGATGAACCCAATTGAACTATCCGAGGATGAGTCCACTCTTCTCGGCAAGATAGCTGAATCGGATGGCATCAGCGAGCGTAGGGCGCTTCACGACGCCATCTATTTTTTGGCGTCAAAGGTGGACTACACCAAGAACATCGAGCAGAGGCCATCAGAAATTCCAAACGCCAAATCTGCATAATTTTTTTTCACCAAGGTGGACTACACCCGGACAGTCATGCTCTGCGGTGGACTACACCAAGGAAGTACGCAAAATGAAAACTGAAAAGAAGCCAGTCAACGAAAAGGTGAATGTCGGCATCACCATCCCCAAGAAGGAACTTGAGGAAATGCGCTCCTTTGCGCGTGTAGACCTAAACGGCCCGGCCGTCCTCTCGCTTGCCCGCAAGGGTCTCGAAGTTCAGAAGCGCCAAGAAAAGAACAGCTGAATGAACCTCCTGTCGCGAGTCCTCGTCTGCGAACGCCTCCGAATCAACGAGAGGTCGTCCTACCGCATCGTCGGCCCGTCGTACACTTCTCTCATATCGTCGGACGCCGTTCTCGACATCCTCAATTCGTCGCGCCACGGAATCCGCGAGCCGATCCCCTGCATCCCGTCCGACCTTCGCCGCCCCGAGGAGATGGCCGCGGAACTCGGAACCGTGCCGGAGCGAAAGCTGATGGCGTGGACTCGCCGCGTCAAGAACCCGTGCCCGCACTTCCGCCTCAACAAGCAGACGACGCGCTTCTCCGCCCGCCTGCTGCGCGAATGGCTCGACGCGAACTCGAAGCCGAGGAGGGCGAGATGACCGAGCAGAACACGCGCCTAACCATCGGCTTCCTCAAGTCTCTCGCGGACCAGTGCGGCTCGTGCTACCACCGCAACAACTGCGACAACTGCTTCGTGAAGACCGCCAAGTGCCTCCTGAACACGATAGGCGCGGACGTCAACTCGCTCGGAACCGAGAAGCACGACTACACGATAGCATACCGAATGGCGGCGATCGAGCGCATACTCATGGAGGCGAAGCGCCCACTCGCCTCCGGGGAGATCGACGTAAGCGGAATCTGCTACAAGCAGCTCAAGTACGCGACGCTGAGGATACTTCTCCGGCTTCGCCGCATCTCGCGCGTCAGGAGCAGGAGAACCGGCGCGTGGCTATATTTCATCAACCACAAGAAAAAACACACAACAAGGAAAGCAAAACCATGAAGATAACATGCCTCGAAACGGCGAACTTCAAGCGCATCAAGGCATTGCGCCTTGAGCCGAAGGACAAGGGCCTCACGATAATCGGCGGGGGCAACGGACAAGGAAAGACGAGCGTCCTCGACGCGCTCGCGTTCCTCCTCGGAGGAGCGAAGTTCAAGCCGACAAACATGAAGCGCGAGGGCTCGGTCGGCGACATGGTGCTCCGCGTCGAGACGGACAACGGGCTCGTCATCGAGCGCAAGGGCAAGAACGCCTCCCTCACCGTCACCGACTCCACGGGACAGCGGCAGGGACAGGGGCTTCTCGACGCGCTCGTCTCGGAAATCGCGATAAACCTCCCGAAGTTCCACGAGGCGAAGCCGAAGGACAAGGCTTCCATGCTCCTTCAGGTTCTCGGCATCGAGGACACGCTCGTCAAGTTCGACAAGGAGATAAAGTCGCTCTACGACCGCCGCACCATCGTCGGGCAGGAGCAGACCCGCAAGGAGAAGCACGCCGAGGAGATGCCCTACTACGAGGACGCCCCAGCAGAGGCCGTCAGCGTGAAGGATCTCGTCAAGCAGCAGCAGGAAATCCTCGCCCGCAACGGAATCAAGGAGGAACACCGCCGCAAATTCGAGGCGAACAACTCCGAGCTTGAGCGCGTAAACGCGGAGCTGAAGCGCCTCGCCGAGCGCCGCGACGCGCTTGTCGCGGAAATCAAGTCCGCCGAATCCGAGGACTTCACCCTTGAGTCCACGGGAGAGCTTGAGAAGCAGATTGCCGACTTCGAGGAAATCAACCGCAAGGTCCGCGCGAACGCCGACCGCGAGGCCGTGAAGTCCGAGGCGGCGATCCTCGCCGACAACTACACGAGCCTCACGAAGGAGATCGAGGACAAGCGCGCCGAACGCGCCGCCCTTCTCGAAGGCGCACAGCTTCCGCTTCCGGGCCTCACGGTCGAAGAAGGCGAGCTTCGCTACAACGGCAAGGCGTGGGACTGCATGAGCGGTTCCGAACAGCTCCTCATCGACTGCGCAATCGCCTCGCGGCTCAACCCGGACTGCAAGTTCGTCCTTCTCGACAAGGGCGAGCAGTTCGACCTCGAAAGCCTTTCCGAAGTTGACAAGTAGTTCGAGGAGCACGACTTGCAGGGACTCATAACCCGCGTCTCGACCAACCGCGACGGCGAATGCACGATTGTCATCGAGGACGGCGAGGCGACCACGCCAGCCGGAACCGTCGTTGTTCCGAAGACAGCTCCGAAGACGCCTGCGCCAAAGCCAAGTGCGGAGAACGCGATCTCCGACGACGACCTGTAGGACACTTTACCGCTCCAGCCAGCTTGCTGACTGGAAAAACAAAAAAACACACACGGAGAAAACCGATGAACATCATAAAGGGCAAGACAAAGCCCAAGGGCCTGCGCGTCATCATCTACGGCGTGCATGGAATCGGCAAGACCACACTTGCCGCAAAACTGCCGAACAGTTTCTTTCTCGACTTCGAGGACGGAACGCACGGACTGGACGTTGACAAAATCGCGTCTTCAGACCTGCCGAAGTCCTACGCCGAGATGAAGGGACTCGTCGCCGAACTGAAGCGAGACCACCAGGGCTACGAGCGCATCATCATCGACACGGCCGACAAGTTCGAGGCCGACCTCGCGGCCAAGCTCGCCGAAGACAAGAAGGTCGAGGACATTTTCGCAGTCAACGACTTCGGGCGCACAATCGCCGTCCACAAGTCGGGCATGTCGTCCGTCCTCGACGCGCTTTCGGATCTCGCGAAGACCGGCATGGACATCGTTGTCCTCGCCCACGAGACTTCGAGAAAGGTCGAGCCGCTTGAAAGTCGCGACACGACCGGAACATACGACCATCACGAGATGAAGCTCTCGAAGACCGTTTCGCCAGTCTTCATGGAGTGGGCCGACGTCGTGATCTTCTGCGCCTACAAGACGTTCCTCGTCAGCGGAGAGAAGAAAACCGACAAGGCGCACGTCGAAGGCGGCAAGCGGTGGTGCTTTGCCGCGTATTCAAACGACTGGGACGCAAAGACGAGAACGGGAATTGGACTGCCGGAGGACTGCTCGCTCGACAAGATGTGCGAGATACTCCCAAAGGCGATGTCCGATGCTGTTGACAGGGGAACGAAACCCGTCGCGACTTCGACGGACAGCGCCGAAGAGGCTGCGAAGGCGGCGCTTGCCAGAAAGCGCGCAGAAACGTCGGCAGTGTCCGCCCCGCGCCAGGAGCAGAAACCCGTCGCGAAGGCCGCACCCGCCGCGCCCAGCAATCCGGAGCGCGAATGCGTCGCGTCTCTCCGCAGGCTTCTCGGCAACTACGGCGTCGCGGAGGCCGATTTCGTCGCGTATGCGACCACGAACCCGAAGTTCATCGAGCGCTACGGCGAGATCGGCAAGAGCATCGACGAGTGGCCGGACGGATTCGTCAGCAATCTCACGGCGCTTGTCGGACGGAACATCGACAAGATCAAGGCGAAGATCGCCGCACTCAAACAGTAACCACCAGCAAAGGAAAGGAACCACAAAATGGCAAACGCAAACGGAGCAATCGGCTGGGACGACGAAGTCTCTGACGAAGGACTCGAAACAGGCGAGGAGCGCGACGAGTTCGTCGTCCTCCCGGAAGGCAACTACCCGTTCACCGTCAACAAGATGGAGCGCGGCTCGTACAACGGAAGCGACAAGCTCCCGCCGTGCAACATGGTCAAGCTCGGCATCATCGTGGACGGCGGGGACAAGGGGCGGTCGTACATCACCACGCGCTTCTTCATGCACACGAAGATGCTGTGGAAGATCTACCGGTTCCTCGAGTCCGTCGGCCTCCACAAGAAAGGCGACGGAAAGACCGCCATTCCGTGGGCGAAGGTCGTCAAGGGCCTTGCGGGAAGGTGCAAGCTCGTGCATCGCGAGTACAAGGGCGAGACGCAGTGCGAGGTCGATAAGTGGCTTCCCCTGTCTGAAGATGCGGCGCAGGGCGTAGCCCCAGCCGCTCCCGCGAACGCCTCGGAAATCGACGACAGCGACGTCTGACAATGGAACTGCGTCCATACCAGAACCGCGCAGTCGATTCTGTCGAGCGCGAATTCAATGGCGGCGTTCGCTCGACACTCATAGTCCTCGCGACGGGGTGCGGGAAGACAATCGTCTTCTCGCACCTCGCCGCCCGCGAGGTAAGGCGCGGCGGACGCGTCCTCATCCTCGCGCACAGGGGAGAGCTGCTTGAACAGGCAATCGACAAGCTCCGCCGCGCGACGGGAATCGTCGCCGGGCTCGAAAAGGCGGAGCTGACGTCCGACGTGGACATCGACGACCTTCCCTATACTGTCGTAGTCGGCTCCGTGCAGTCCATGAAGTCACCCCGCAGACTCTCGAGATTCCGCAAGGACGAGTTTTCGCTCGTCGTCATCGACGAGTGCCACCATGCGCTTACCGGCACGTACCGCGCCGTGATAGACCATTTCCCCAACGCGCATCTCCTCGGCGTCACCGCCACGCCCGACCGCGGCGACCTTCGCTCGCTTTCCGAAGTCTTCCAGACCGTCGCTTTCGAATATTCAATCACGGAGGCAATCAAAGATGGCTACCTTTCGCCAATCCGCGCTCAGACGATACCTCTCAGAATCGACCTTGGCGGAGTTGCAGTCAAGGCCGGAGACTTCCAGGCGTCCGGCCTCGGATCCGCTCTTGACCCTTACCTTCGTCAGATTTGTCGTGAGATACACGAGCGCTGCGGAGACCGCAAGACGGTTGTTTTCACCCCTCTTATCGCGACTTCGCGCAAAATGCTCGAACTGTTCGCCGAAGCCGGCCTGCGGCCCGGTGAACAGGTGAGGGAGGTGAACGGCGAGTCCATCGACCGCGCCGAGACGCTTGAATGGTTCTCGCGCGCACAGAGGGGATGCGTCCTTCTGAACTCGATGCTTCTAACCGAGGGCTACGACGAGCCGAGCGTTGACTGCATCGTCGTCCTCAGGCCGACGAAGGTGCGCGCTCTCTTTGTGCAGATGGTCGGACGTGGCACCCGCCTCGCGCCGAATAAGAAGAACCTCCTGCTGCTCGACTTCCTCTGGCTGACGTCGCGCCTCGACATCTGCCACCCAGCCTCGATCCTCACCGACGACCCAGAGGTCGTGGCCGAGATTACGCGCAAACAGGAATCGTGCGCCAAGGGCGACTGCATCGACATCGACGCGACAGCCCTTGAGTCCGCCGTTTCGGAGACCGTCAAGAAGCGCGAAGACGCGCTCGCCAAGAAACTCGAAGCTCAGCGCCGAAAGCGCGGACAGCTCATCGACCCGCTCGCATACGCCGCGTCCATCGGCTCCAAGTCTCTCGCGGAGGCCATACCTATGGGCGAAGACGGACAGGCCCTTCTCGACCAGTCCGACCGCCCGACGATGGAACAGCTCGACCGCCTCGAACAGCTCGGCTTCTCGTGTCCGGGCTCCGCGTCTGCGGCCGATGCGTTGTTGACCGCTTATCAACAGCGTGTTGACAAGGGGCTGTCGTCGCCGCGGCAGATCAAGTGGTTGAAGTCGCAGGGATTTCAGAACGTAGAAAACTGGACGTGCCGCCAGGCGAAGAAGCTGATCGACAGGTGCATCGTGAACCACTGGCGCGTTCCGTCCTATATCAATCCGGCAACATATAGGCCATGACGAACTATTCAGACTATTCGATGCTCGAAAGCAAGATACGCCAGGGCATGGTGAAGGGAACGCGCCACCTGACGCGGCGCGACGTCGGGCGCATAGTCGGAGGATGCCTCGCATCCGGACGAATAACGGCGTCCGAGGCGGACTCCCTTCGCTCCCTTGCGATACAGCTGTCTTCCGACGGCGAATACCTCGGCACGAAGGAATGGGACGAAGCCGTCGCATTCGGCCGGGAGCAGCCGCTCGAATCCATGTCCACCACCTCGTCGGCGGGCCATTCGTCGCAGGGGCGCGCAATCGACTGGGACGAGGAAATCGACCCGGCGGACTTCAAGATCGTCGATCGCAACTGGCTTGAGCGCGAAACCGTCGTCGCTCCGTCGGAAGGCGACTTCAACCCGTGTCGCCAGCTCGCGGACTACCTCCGCGCCCTTTTCCGCCCAGACGAGAAGGTCGTGTTTTGCACGCAGCCGTTCGAGATCGAGGGAGAGCTGAAGCCGACGAGGGGCGACTGCCGCACGGTCGAGGAGATGCTGAAGTCCCTCGCGAAGGAGACGAAGGACGGATTCGAGGAGGCTGTCGGGACGCCGAACGAGAAGTCCGGCGCGTGGATCCGGATTAACCCATTCGACGGAGAGCGCGATGATAAGAACAAGCTCTGCTGCAACGATGCGCATGTCACGGCGTTTCGTCATGCGCTCGTGGAGTCGGACGCCATGTCCGTCGAGGAGCAGGTCGCCATCTACAGAAAGCTCGAGCTTCCGTGCGCCGCCATCGTGCACTCCGGGAGCAAATCCGCGCACGCAATCGTCAGGATTGACGCGCCGACGCTTGACGAATACCGCAAACGCGTTGACTTCCTGTTCAAGATTCTCTCCGCAAACGGGCTGGAGATCGACCGCCAGAACCGCAACCCCTCGCGGTATTCGCGACTGCCCGGGGCAATCCGCGACGGCAAGAAGCAGTTTCTAATCTCGGGGCCGTGCGGCAGGCATTCGTGGGACGAATGGCGCGAATGGATCGAGTCGCTCAACGACGACTTCCCGGAGATAAAGACAACTTCCATCTCGGAGTTCCGCAACCCGCCTCCGCTCGACTCCGTTCTCATCGACGGCGTGATGCGCGTGAACGACAAGATGTGCGTGGCTGGGCCGTCGAAGGCCGGCAAGTCGTTCTTCCTCATCGAACTCATGATCGCAATCGCCGAGGGGCGGGAGTGGCTCGACAGGAAGTGCCGCCAGGGCAGGGTTCTCTACGTCAACGTCGAATTGACGGACAAGGCTTTCCTGAACCGCCTCGTCAACGTATACCGCTCGAAGGGCATAGAGCCCATGCACATCGACTTCATCGACCGCGTTGAGCTGCGCGGACGCACGAAGCCGCTCGACAAGCTCGCGCCCCAGCTCGTCAGGCGCGCAAAGCAGCGCGGCTATGCGCTCATCATCTTCGACCCGATCTACAAGATTTTTACGGGGGACGAAAACTCCTCTGCCGATGTCGCCGCGTTCATGTCGTGCATCGACCGCATCATGCTCGAATGCCAGTGCGCGGTAGTCTACTGCCACCATCATTCCAAGGGCGCGCAGGGAGGCAAGAACGCAATCGACCGCGCCTCGGGATCCGGCGTCATCGGCCGCGACGTTGACGCGCTCATCGACCTTCTGCCGCTCGACGCCGAGACTGCGAAGGAGGTATTCAGGTCGTCTTACGAATGCGACGCCATTCGCGCCACAGTCCTGTCCCTCGAGAACGGTCAGGCTGTCCTTGACCAGATATCGCAAGACGACCAGCTCGTTCCAAACCGCTTTGAGGGCGCCCTCCAGAAGCTTCTCGACCCATCGCAGATCGATTCCGTCATAAAGGCTCGCCAAGCGGTCGTGCAGCGGTTCGACTCCTGCACGGCGTGGCGTGCGTCGTTCACGCTCCGAGAGTTCGCGTCGCCAGCTCCGCAGAACATGTGGTTCCTCTGGCCATGCCACGTCATGGACGAAGAGGACAACCTGAAGGACGCCCAGCCGGAAGGCATCGTCCAGTCCTCTGGCTGGCGCGGCTCCGCGTCGGCAAAGAGCAAAAAGCCCCCGAAGCCGACGAAATCGGCGGCATTCAAGGCAATCGTGGAGGCAGACCCGACGGAAGTCTGGACGCTCACCAAGGCCGCAGAGCGGTTCAGCGTGTCGAAGCGCACAATTGAGCGCTACTGCTCGACACTCGGCTGGACAGTGGACAAGGGGGTAATCGTGTCACAGAAGAGCGGGGAGGAAGAAGATGTACCGTTCTGACATACATTTCACATTGCGTTTCGAGCCAGACATACCGCATGTCACGCACCAGAGCGGAACGAAGATCGCCGTCGAGCGCCGCCATGCCCACACATACAAGACACGGGAGCTGATCAAGCTCGAATCGACGCTGTGCAAGCTTATCAAGCCGTTCGCGCCGCCAAGTCCGTGGAACTGCCCGGTACACCTCACGGTGATCTACAGCTTCCGCGCCCCGAAGTCGCTGCCGAAGAGGAAGACGCGCCTTCCGGCATGGAAAACGACCAAGCCGGACGTAGACAATCTCGTGAAGACGCTGAAGGACTGCCTGACGCGCACGGGATTCTACGAGGATGATGCGCTCGTCGCCCTCCTAACCATCGGCAAGATGTGGGTTGCCGACGATGCGACCCACGGAATCGAAATCCGGCTTCGCGACATTTCATCACAAGAAAACGAAAGGAACATCGAATAATGCAACTGCTCGCGTTTATACCGTTCGACGGACGACACCTCCTAATCGTGTTCGTTGCGATAATTGTCGCATTCCTCGCCGGAACAATCTTCGGGTACTTCGTTCGCGACGACTTGATCGGGAACGGCAGCAACGGAGGCCGTCCATGAGAATCTACGTCCACTGCGCATCCCGTCTGAACACCGACTTCGTATCGGTTGCGACGAATTCGTCGTCAAAGGACGACCAGTTCATAACCAGCGTAGGAAACCACATCTACGAGACACTTCGCGAACACTGGACAAACGCCCCGCATACGCCAGTCGGAGAGCAGCGCGAGCGAATGGTCGAGAAGTTCAGCGAACAGCACCGCGTCCGAATCCTCATCGAAGTTCGGTATCGCTCCAGGCTCCCTTTCCTCCGCCTTGAGATAGACCGCCCCGACCAGACGCCGCGCGGCACCGTGTCGATGCGCCTTGCCAACGACGTGAAGCAGCACCTGTTCTACGCGCTCTCTGCGCTCATCGAGAAGAACCCGCAGGCGCTATCCGACTGCGTGTTCATGTACGACGGGAAGATCGTAAAGCACAGCCGCGACAGAATCAAGCTCGACCAATGCCAAAAGAACTGAAGAGGTACTGCAAGGACTGCCCGAGCATCGACTGGTGCCTCGACGTCTGGAACCGCTACTGGTACGAAAAGTCCCAGAACGGGCTCGGATGCTCCGCACCCCTTCCGCCTCCGCCTCCTGGCTTCAAGCCAAAGCCGAGAAAACGCCCCGAGGTCGTGACCCAGCCGTCGCTCGCCCTCGTCCCTCAGCAACTTACCGACGACGATTTTTGACCACAAACACCCAAAAGGAAAAACACACCATGAAAAAACACACACCCAATGCCAAGGCTTCCAAGCCGAGCGGCAAGAAGTCAAAGTTTCCCGCGACGAAGGCAGAGGTATTCCGGGAAATCCCGCGCGAGCCCGCTTCGCTCCCCGTGGCGCAGCTCCACATCGCGCCTTGGAATCCGCGCGGCAAGATAACGCCGGAGTCCGTCAGCGACCTCGTGCCGTCCATAAAGGCGAAGGGCCTCATCCAGCGCATCGCCGTGGTGTTGGACCTCGATTCAGAGGTGGACGACATGCACTACACCGTCATCGCCGGAAACCGCCGCCTCGTCGCCTGCCAGGTCTGCGGAATGAAGGAAGTGCCGTGCGAGAAGTTCCACTGCACCGAGGCCGAGGCACGTCAGCTGACGCTGATCGAAAACCTGAAGCGCAAGGACGCCGAGCCCATCTACGTCGCAAAGGTGATCCAGACCCTTCGCGACGAGGACAAGCTGACTACTGAGGAGATCGCCGCGGAGATCGGCATGCCGGAGTCTTGGGTCGTCCGCCGCGCGAAACTCATCGACCTCGCTCCGGAGTGGAAGCAGGCCGTCGAGGAGGGAACTATCAGCGTCACAACCGACCTACTCGAAAAGGCGTCCCGCTACACATTAGACATCCAGCAGGATGCCTACCACGAGATCGTCCGCTCCTACGAGACGTCCGTCCGCCTGTCGTGGCGCGATGTTTCGCGCGAGTTCGACAGCCGCGTCCGCAACCTGGAGAAAGCGCCGTTCGACCGCAAGAAGTGCGCCATCTGCCCGCACAACTCCGCCTGCCACCCCACGTTGTGGGATTTCGGCGAGGCGCCGACAGACGGCGCGTTCGGCGTCTGCCTCGATCCTCGCTGCTTTGCCCTTAAGAAATCGGAGGCCGAGAACGCGAAGCTTGCGAAGATCAAGTCCAAGGGCATTACCGTCGTGAAGGTCAAGGATTACTTCGCCGTCCCGATGGACGCCATCGCGTCGCCCGACGACAACCACAAGTTTGCGTGCGTCTACCACGACTACAACGGCAATCTCGCCGTCCGCTACGCAACGAAGGATCCCACGGCGAACGAGGACGAGAAGAAGTCCGTCAACACGACCGACAAGGAGCGTGCCAAGTCGCTCAAGGAGGCCGTGAAGAAGGTCAAGGAATGGGAGAAGGAAAATCTTGAGTCGTGGATCAAGAAGCGCACGGACTTCCCGGACGACCTTAGCTTCGCCGCGAACATCTTTGCGCTTGCGCTCATCTACCGCGTCAACAACGGCTCGTTCCGCTACACGCTGAACGACCTTGCGCGTGACATCTGGCACGAAGCAAAGATCGTCCGCTTGCACGTCGTCTCGGAACTGTCTTCGGCCATTCAGGACCTCGAAGACGCGTCGGCTTCGATAACGCTCTCCACGTTCGAGGCGGCGAACGACGCCGTTTCCCTCGAGGAGCGCAACCTCGTTCTTCGCGGCAAATGAGGTGCGCCATGCCGACCAAGGTAATCGAACTACCGTGCAAGGCCCGCGAGCTCGCAGAGACAATCCGTTGTTTCTGCGAGCACCACGGCGCTTTTGACACCGCCGTCGTCAAAATCGTAGGTCTAAATGCCATTGACAAAATCGTAATCACAATCCCCGAAGAGACAAAGGAGAAAAATGAAAATCAAGACAGGCAAGATTGAAGACCAAGCGGGAAAACTGCTGAAA
>Ga0129306_1003168_pt1 | contig 12813 bp, 11 predicted proteins | sample P827metagenome_FD_94438 | JGI IMG/M metagenome (GOLD analysis project Ga0129306, IMG submission 94438) | Capybara group fecal microbial communities from Wisconsin, USA - P827 metagenome | ecosystem: Host-associated > Mammals > Digestive system > Large intestine > Fecal | place: USA: Wisconsin...
CATCCCGGTAATGGGGATGATCTTCACCACGCCGACCAGATTGATGAAAAATGGCAGCAGGACCGCGACGCAGCATCCCCAAATGCCGATCCGACGCTCTGGCAGCGCTTTTTTATAAGCGGAATAAACGCACAGCGTCCAAAACAAAAAGAGCATGAAGACGCTGAACGTCCCGATAAAGCCAAACTGTTCGCCTAAAGCCGGAAAGATGAAGTCGTTATGGATCTCCGGCAAAAACTGCTGGCCACGCCCCAGGCCTATCCCCCAGACACGTCCGTTCGCGAAAGCGATCAGCCCCTGGATCACCTGGTATCCGGAACCCAGCGGATCGGTCCAAGGATCGAGCCAAGTCTCGATGCGCTCGGCACGATAACCGTAATTCGCCAAGATCCACAATCCCGGAGAAGCCGCAGCGGCCCCGATGAGCGGCAGAAGAAAGCCGTACTGTTCCACAAACAGGGCCCCGACGATGCCAGCCAGCATTAACAAGCCCCCGAAATCCGGCTGCTTGAGAATGACGAGCCCAAAAGGGGCAAAGGCGGCCAGAGTGACAATCAACGCAAGCCACATATTTTCGATGCGGTTATAAACTTTTGACAGATGAACCATCAACACCAGACTGACGAGTTCAAGCGGCTGAAAGTTCACCGGGCCGAGTCTGATCCACCGCGATGCGCCCTTGACGGTGACCCGCAGCGGCGAAAAGACCGTCATCAGCATCAGGAGCAGAGAGAACCCCAAAAGGAGCAAGCTGTACTTATACCAAAAATTGAGCGGGATCTGTGTGACGACGATAAAACCGCCCAGTGCAACGACAAACCATACGGCCTGTTTCAGTCCGGGAGACGACAGCGTCCATCCCGTCATTGAAGAGATCACGACAACCCCGAACGTTGACAGGATAAGCGGCAGGATCCACAACCCAAAGACGCTGACGTTATGCTGGGCCAGATTGTAAGAGACCCTCTCGGAGGGGGTCCTAGGGTAATTTTCGGACAAGCTCAGCAAAGTGGTCCCCCCGTTCTTTATAATTCCTGTACATATCCCAGCTCGTGCAGGCCGGAGAAAGCAGGACCGTCTCACCCGGCCGTGCGATCTCGGCAGCCCTCTTTACCGCTTCTTCCATGCTGCGCTCCGTAAACACCTTCGTGCAGCCGGCGTTTTTCAAAGCAGAAACGATTGCCGGTGTCTCTGAGCCGATGACAATTGCGGACGCATCCTGCTCATAGACCGCCGCAGCAAGTTCTTCGTAGCTTTCGCCCTTCCCCTGACCGCCAAGGATCACCGTTTTTCTCCCGTCGATACTGCGCAACGCCGTGATCGCCGCGGCGACATTCGTCCCCTTTGAATCGTCCACATAGACGACGCCGCTCTTGATGCAGATTTTTTCACAGCGGTGACGTGGAGCTTGAAACGACGGAAGCGTTTTATCAATGTCGATACGCTTGAAAGCAAGCACAGCAGCCGCAGCCGACATAGCGGCATTTTCCAGATTATGCGTTCCCATAATCGGCAGCGAACCTTGATGAAAAAGACAGCGCCGGCTGCCGTTTACATATAGGAAGACTTCATCTTTCTCCGGCGTTACGCGATAAGCCGCGTCCTCGCTGCCAAGCGTCACGACTGTTCTTTGCGGTGGCACGCGGAAGCGGTCTCTTTCGTGAACGATCGCGTAATTTTCAGTTTCTTTCGGGTTAAAGATCCTGCATTTATCGGCCACGTAGTTTTCGTAACTGCCGTGCCAGTCGATATGATCGGGAGCAAGGTTTGTTAAGACGGCAATGTCAGGACAAAACGTCGTATTCCAGTGAAGCTGGAAACTGCTCAGCTCCATAACGATCGCGTCGTATCCAGGGCCGGCATGAGATGCCAGAGGTTCGCCGATGTTGCCGGCGGCAACAGCATTGATACCGTTGCCGCAAAGGATGTGCGCAATCAGCGACGTGCAGGTCGTCTTGCCGTTCGTCCCCGTGACCGCGATCAGCTTTCCGTGCAGGAACGGAGCAAGAAAATCCAGTTCTCCCATAACGGGGATGCTTCTTTCTCTTGCCATGACGACGGCGGGGGATTTTTCCGAAACACCCGAACTGACGAGCATCAGATCGCACTCACAGCAGCGCGGCGTATGCCCGCCACACTCCCAGTCGACTGCTGACTCATTAAACAGACGAAACGTTTCTTCGGGAAGCGCGCCGCGCGTGTCGGTCACAAACACAGAATTACCCTGACGCGCCGCAAACTGCGCCAAAGCGCGTCCGCTGACGCCGGCGCCGACGATAGTGATTTTTTTCCGCAAAGCCGCTCCCTCCTTCCTCGACCTCTGATTCAATGTTCCGCGTCGCTGCTCTGTTTTGCTCAGACACCGACTAACGCAACGGCAGCTCCGGCCAGGATGACCGCCAGCAAAAGATGCACAAGCCAAAAACGGACCACGATCATGTCTTCCGTCCACCCCAAAAGCTGAAAATGATGATGGATGGGACTCATTTTAAAAACTCGTTTTCCCCAGCCGTAGATAGCGATCAGCTGAATGACGACCGATATCATCTCGATCCCGAAACCGGCGGCGGCAGGGATCAAAACGAGCACGCCGGTCCCCATGAAAGCGCACGAAGCCATAAGGCCGGCCAGGAAGTGCGCGCCCGCGTCGCCCATGAATACCTGAGCCGGATGGCAGTTGTGCCACAAAAAGCCCAGCGACAAGGCGATCCCGGCAACAGCTCCGTGATACGGCTCCGGCGAAAGATAGATCAGCGCCGCAAACGTGATCGCCGCCCCACCCGCAGCCAGTCCGTCAAGACCATCGGTCACATTGACAGAGTTCTGAACGCCGACGGCGAAGAAGAACGCGATCGGCCACACCCACTGTCCGATAGAGAAGCTGCCCCACAGGGCCGGAATTTTTCCGTGCAGCGCCAGCAGTACAAACCATAGTGCTGTTGTGACCGTCTGCAAAACGAATTTCTGTTTGCTGCGCAGGCCCTCGCTCGAACCGCGGCGGAATTTCAGCAGATCATCGGTCAGGCCGACCATTGCCGAAAGCAGCGGATACGTCCAGAAAACGATTCCGCCGACATCGCGCCGGAGCGTTGCAGATATCAGCATTCCCGACCCGATCAACAGAAAGACGACGCCGCCCATCGAGGGGACTTTCGCCTTGACCTCCTCGTCGATATGCGTACCGTAGGCTTTTTGCACCTGAGAGACATGTTTCTGGCGCAGCCAGCCGATCCATGATCTTTGCGCTGCGACCTCACAGGCGAATATAAAAATAAACATCAACAATGCGCTCATGTTTTACAGCTCCAAAGCCTTGACGACGCGGTCAAGGTGATTGCCGAGCGAACCCTTTATAAGGATGACATCGCCCTCGCATGGCATCTTTTTATCCACAGCTGAAATCAGATCTTCGATCCTGTCGTACATGTATCTTTCTGTTCCATCGACCAGCCGCCAGGCCGATCCGTAAAGGAAAATATCATCGCTCACTTCACGGGCGCAGGCGAATACCTCTTCGTGCAGAGCTTTCGTTGCGGCCCCAAGTTCCAACATCTCGCCAAGGACCAGCATCCGCCGCCCGGGGATCCCCTTGCCGCCCATGGAGACGAGCGACGCTTTCATCGCGGCGGGGCTGGCATTGTAGCTTTCGTCCAATATCGCCGCGCCGCTGGCAGAGATCTTCACCTCACCACGCCCGGCCGTGCAGTGGCATTTGGGCAGAGACGCCGCGATCTCGCGGCTGGAAAGCCCCAGATGCCCGGCGATCGCGATCGCACAGCAGAGCGGATAGAGCTGATGTACGCCCGCAAGCGCCAACGAGGTGTTAAAGGATAAGCCGTCAAGCCCCGTCAGGATAGCGTCGACCGAAAAATGATCTTTTTCCCAAACGCAGCGCTCCTGAGAGAAGCACACCTGCCCGCTTCGACCGAAGAGGATCGTCTGCGGCGGAGCTTTCTTTGCGGCGTGCGATGCGAGGAGTGCGTTGTCACCGTTGACGACAGCGCAGCGAAGCGCCGACGAATCGAGGATCTCCGTTTTTGCCTCAAGCACTCCCTCCAACGAACCAAAACCTTCCAGATGAACGGGAACGGCTTCTGTGATCGCCGCTGCTGAGGGCGGCAGATAACGAACGATCTCGGCAATTTCGCCTTTGTGATTGGCGCCCATCTCCAGGAGCAGCACCTGCGTGTCGAGCGGGGCCGCCAAAACCATGACACCGCAGCCGATCAGCGTGTTGTAATTGCCAAGCGTCTTGTGCACGCGAAAATGATCTTCAAGCAGCGCCGCTGTGTAATTTTTCGTCGAAGTTTTTCCAACGCTGCCGGTGATCGCGACGATTTCCTTCAGTTCCGGCAGTGATGCGGCATAGGCCGAAGCAAGCCGGGCAAGTCCATATTCGCACCGCTCGGGCGTGAGGACGAACGCGCAGTCTGGACACTGTTCGCCCCATTCCTCCTGAAATGACGCCGCCTCACAGACGACGAGGGCTGCGCCGGCTTTCAGCACATCGGGGATGAAGCGGTGTCCATCCACGCGTTCGCCGCGCAGGGCTACAAATCCTTCGCCATTTTTAGTCTCACGGCTGTCAACACGGATAACAAGCGGCAGATCAAGATCGGGACCGCGAAGTTCCACGTTCGCCCCGGCAGCAAGTTCGCTCAGTTTCATTCGATCTTCAGCCCCTTTCGGCGTGCCCATTCCTCCACAGTCGCTTTATCGCTGTAAGGATATTTCACCCCGTTGATCTCCAGATAAGGCTCAGGTCCCTTTCCCGACAATACGAGGAGATCGCCCTCCCCGCACCAGTCAAGCGCCTTGAAGATCGCCGCGTCGCGCGGCAGGTCGATCGACCAGCATTTGTCACTGCGAACGCTCTTGACGCCCTCGGCAATTTGCTCGGCAATTTTAACAGGGGCTTCCGTGCGCGGATTGTCCATCGTGATGAAGATACGATCGGCAGTTTCGGCTGCCGCCTTGCCCAACAGAGGACGATGCCCGCCGAACCGGTCACCGCCGTGCCCGAACAGACTGACGAGACGCCCGCCTGCAAGCGGACGCAGCGTGCTTAAAAGAGCCTTGAGAGAATCGGCCGTATGAGCATAATCGATGATGACGCGCACGCCGTTTTCCAGCTTCAACCGTTCCATTCGTCCCGGCACCTGCGGCATTTGCTCCAGACCGGCAACCACACCCTGTTCGTCACAGCCGCTTCCCAGACACACGGCCGCCGCACCGAGGGCGTTCTCGATATTGTAACGTCCGGCCAACGGGATGCGCACGCGGCCGAGCGAACGTCCGTCGAACTCCAGATCGAACGCGCCTCCGTCGGAATCAAGCATCACATTCCGACCGACAAGGCGTGCCGGCGCCTCCAGAGCCCACGTAACTGCCTGAGGAAACTCCTCCGCCACGCGCCGCCCATATTCGTCGGCGGCGTTAGGCGCGACCACGCCATCACGCTTGAGATAACGGCGGAACAGCTCCATTTTCGCCGCGAAATAGTTGTCCATCGTGCCATGGAAATCTAGATGTTCGGGCGTCAGATTTGTGAACACAGCGCCGTCGTATTTACAGCCGCTCAGCCGCCCCTGCACAAGCCCGTGCGAGGAACATTCCATCGAACAGGCCCGGCAGCCGTTATCGACCATTTGTTTCAGGAAACGCTGCACTTCGTCGCTCTCCGGCGTTGTGCGGTCGGCAAGCTCGACTTTTTTGCCGTCATCGTATACGATCGTGCCAAGCAGGCCGCAACGGATGCCGCAATGCTGAAGGATGCTGCGGATCATGTAGCTTGTCGTGCTTTTTCCCTGAGTGCCCGTGACAGCGAACATCTTCAGTTTTTCTGAAGGCTCGCCGCTCAGCGCGGCCGCAAGGTAGCCCATTGCCGCCCGCACATCCCTGACCTGAAGCCAGGGCACCGGCAGCGACGGCACGGAACGCTGCACCATGAGACACGAAACGCCGGCTTTCAAAGCCTGTTCGATGAACGTATGTCCGTCGACGTGATCTCCGACAACACAAGCAAAAATATCTCCCGGGCCGACGGTCCGGGAGTCGCTCTTCAGGGCGCAGTCAGCCGGCAGTTTGTTCCAGTCGCCGCCGATATCAGAGAGAAGCCCGGCTTTTTTCAGATCCTCCAAACCTCTTTCGACCCTGTAATCCATCTGCAAACGCTCCTTTTTATTTGACGCCAAGCCCCTTCAGGCGTTCGACTTCGTCTACGACCTTTTTAAAGACGGGAGCCGCCAGCGCGCCTCCATAATAGACTTTTCCCGTAACGTCGCCAAACACGATCAGCATGGTATATTGCGGCGCGTTCGCGGGCCAAAAGCCGATAAACGACGAATTATAAAGTCCTTTGACATATTTCCCCTTGCGCGCCACCTGTGCCGTGCCCGTTTTTCCGGCAACGTGGACAAACTCGCTCTCGGCCGGTTTGCCGGTGCCTTTGGCCACCACCTGCCGCAGCACGCCGCGCAGCCATTTGGAATTTCGCGGCGACAGCACTCTGTCAACCTCCATCGGCTCCGAATGGAACACGCGCAACCCTTCGCTGTTCACCGCTGAGCGGACCAGATAAGGCCTGACCAGGATGCCGTCATTGACGATGGCATTGAACGCGGTGACAAGCTGCAGCGGCGTGACCGCAAAACCCTGTCCGATGGCAACATTGGCTGGCGTGATGCCGTACCACTTATCGGCCGTCGGCAAAAGCCCCGACTCTTCGCCGTTGAGGCGAATGCCTGTTCGTTTTCCGATGCCCCACGAGCGCATTTCCTCGTAGGTCGAAAGGGGCGACATTTTCATGCCGATATGGGCCATGCCGACGTTCGACGATTTTTCGATGATCTGCGCAACGTTCAGGATGCCGTTGTCGCGGGGGTGCGAATCGCTGATCTGTCCGTCGGCAACTTTTAAATAGGCGGGACAGCGGAACGAATCGTTCTGGCGCAGCCGGCCTTCTTCAAGGGCCATCGCCACCATGATCGGTTTGAACGTAGAGCCCGGTTCGTAAACGCGATTGACGGCGTTGTTGCTCAGCGCTTTCGCATTTCCGAAAGTGGCGCGGTTGTTGGAGTCGAAAACGGGATAGCTGGCCATCGCCTTGACCGCGCCGGTCTTCGTCTCCAGACAGACGGCAGCGGCCCACGGCGCTTTAAACGCAACTGCCTGCTCCCCTAAAAAGCGCTCTACAGCATACTGGATGTCCGAGTCGATCGTCAGGAACAGCCCCTGCTCTTCCGACTTTTCCGGTGTTTCTGACTTGAACTCGGCGCTCTGCGATGCGCCCCGGTAAGTGATGTGCATCTTTTCCGGCACGACCAGCGTCCCGTTCCACGTCAGTTCGATGCCTGCCAGCCCCCAGCCGTCACTGTCGCAATAGCCGAGGATGTGTGAAAGCTGACTGCCCTTAGGATAGATACGTTTGCGCTCTTCTCGGATATAATAGCCTTTGCCGCACGTTTTGACGATCTCTTCTGCTTCTGTGCGTTCGAGATAGCGCTTCACCCAATAAAAGCGGCGGTCGAGCTTTTGCCGCAAGGTCTTGAGCTTTTGTTTGCCGATGTAGGGCGTCAGCTTATCAAGGCTTTTAGGATCAAAATCCTCCACCCCCGGATCGAGGAATACGCTATATGTCGTCACCGACAAGGCCAGCGGCTCGCCGTTCGCGTCGTAGATGCTGCCGCGATCCATCGCCATGCGCTCGCTTTGATGATATTGTTTCGAAAGCTGATGCGCCGCCCGGGGATCGGGAAACAGATGCACCTGAACGAGGAAAGCCAGATAGACGCCCATGACCGCAAAGATCAAATACCACTGGAATTTTCCGTAAGGTTCGCTTTCCCGCGTTCCCCTGTTCCACTCCGACATCACGGCGCCTCCTTTCCTCTTAATATGCAGACCTCTCAACTATACGGATTTGTTCAACTAATGAAGAATATTACCGAACTTTGCCTGTTTGAGCGGCGTTTCCTCAATACCCACGCATCACGTTCGCCAGCGCCGCAGTAGCCGTGCCGTCGATATTCACGGCACCGTCTACGCGTATCACCCGGGCCAGGTGGACCTGGGCCATACCAAGTTTTTTGATCGCGAAGACATGGATCGCCTTGGGCGACATCATCGCCGCCGCCTCGCGTTCCAGATCGCGGCACTCCTTTTCATAAGCTCCCAAGCGCGACTGCAGCGCCGCGATCTGCTGATCAAGCGCCTGAGAATCGCTGCGAAGCATCGAAAGAAGTCCCAGCGACATTATCGCCAGGATGAAAAACATCACCAGTGCGTGTTTGAATTTCCATGTGTTTTTTTGCGCCACCCTCAAACCTTTCGCCATGGTCCGATCCGCCCTTCCGCCGTATGTGGCAAATTTTTTTTCAGAAAACCGCGCAGACGTGCGCTGCGCGATTTCGGATTTCGTTCGATCTCCTCGTCGTCGGGAACGACGCTTTTTTTTGGCTCCGGTACTCCCAGGCCGTCGAGGTTCCATTTTTTAAACTGGCCTTTTACCAGTCTGTCTTCGAGGGAGTGATACGTGACAACGATCAGCCGCCCCTCCTGACCAAGCAGAGAAAACGCTTCCTCAAGCCCCTGCTCAAGAGCCCCCAGCTCGTCGTTGACCGCGATGCGCAGCGCCTGGAACACCTTCCGCGCCGGGTGTCCGTTCATCTTTCGCATCGCGGGCGCGGGGATACCGGCGCGGATCAGTTCAACGAGCTGAAATGTCGTCTTTATAGGCGCCGTTTCGCGAGCTTTGACGATCGCCCCGGCAATGCTCCAGGCAAAACGCTCTTCGCCATATTTGCGAAACAGCTCCGTCAGCTCTTGGCGGCTCATGCCGTTCACCAGATCGGCGGCTGTTATCTCTCCCGCCCGGTTCATGCGCATATCGAGCGGCCCGTCCTCGCGAAACGAAAAACCCCGTTCCCCGTCTACCAGCTGCATGTTCGAGACGCCAAGGTCGAGGACGACTGCGTCGGCCTGCTCAACGCCGTTTTGCGCGCACAGCGTTTTCATATCGCGAAAATCTCCGGCCACTATCGAAAAGCGGCCATTGTAATCCTTCAGCCGTTCACGGGCAATCCCCCGTGCGTTTTCATCGCGATCGATGCCGATCACGCGCCAAGTTGCGCTGCGCTTTAAGAATGCCTCCGAGTACCCGCCCAAACCGAGCGTGCCGTCGACGATAAGCGCACCGTCTTTCAGCGGCAGCGCCTCAAGGACCTTGCCAAGCAGCACAGGCACATGCTCAAAGTCCATATTTGGCAGCCACCTCCTCGAAGTTCTCGTCAAAATTATCAAGGTTCTCGTCGCTGTAAGCCGCCCACTTCTCGCTGTTCCAGATCTCCAGATGGTCGCCCACACCGTTGATGACGACTGCGGCAGCTCCTGTGAGATCGGCGTGTTTGCGCAGCGCCGCGGTGAGAAGGATGCGCCCCTGCGCGTCGATGCTAAGTTCTTCCGCATCTTTGAGCAGCTTGCGCTTGACAGCCAGCGCCTCTTTTGTGGACGGCAGCGAGTTGATCTTCTGGTAATAAGGCTGCCATTCGTCCATTGGGTAGACCGCCAGGGAATGATCGCTGCCGACGGTGCAGACGACCGTGTCGCCGATGCTGGCCCGGAATTTGGCCGGCATGACGATACGCCCCTTGTCGTCGATGCGATTTGTCGAACTTCCCAACAGCATGGTCTTATCCCCCACTTTCCTCCACTTTCTACCACTTGAAAGCAGAATAACGTTTTTTTTCGCAGAGGTCAAGTCGCCAAAAAGCCCTTTCAATCGTAAATCAACAGAACAAAACTGAACTGAATGGTAAGTTGGAAAAATTACGACTGCCTGTTTTTATTCATGTTATCCGAATGTAGATAAAAAAATTTGGGTATCGATATATCGTCGATACCCAAATTCAAATTTTCGCAATATTTAATTTAATCCCGTCTTATTTTGACAGATAATTCCATCTATTGACATCACAATGAATAACTTTCGAAATCATTCTTGTGCATTTTTAATAAAAAGAGTGGTCCGTAAGCCGGGTTCTGTCGTGGATAGTCATTTCTCTAGGACGTACGTTACCGCACGACTCAAGCGATCTGTACCCGGAGGTCAGCGGGCAGCCTCAGCCCTCCCTATTCGATCTTGCTCCAGACGGGGTTTGCCTGGCACGGCAGTCACCTGCCGTCCGGTGAGCTCTTGCCTCACCCTTTCACCCTTACCCGATGCGGAAATCGGGCGGTCTGCTCTCTGTTGCACTTTCCTGTGACTCGCGCCAACTGGACGTTATCCAGCGTCTTGCCCTGCGGAGCCCGGACTTTCCTCTCCCGCTTGCGCGGCAGCGACTATCAGGACCACTCCAACTGCGCAGTATACCATTCTTTGCCCGTCTCGTCACGTTAAAACTTCACAAAAGAGGCTAAGTCTTATTCTTTGTTCTTTAACGAATTATTGTGTCTTTTTGTGCGATAGTGTTGTATAATACATGAGCTACGATTTTGATTTTTTGGAGGTAATAAAGTCATGAAAATTTGTGTTGTCGATGTCGCCCGCGTATTCGCTCAGTCCCAACCCGCTGAGGAAGCCCGCAAACATCTTACGGAGGTGCAGAGCACACTGAAGAAAGGTCTTGACGATGTCGTCGACCTCTACAAAGACAACGTCGCGAGCCCCGAAGCCCAGAACGCGATCGCTCAGGCCCGCAATCTGCTCCAGCAGCAGATGAACGTGGAACAGCAGGCGGCCGACGCGGTCGTGCGCAATCTGCTCGTCGAGGTGACCGAAGCGTGGAGAAATGCCCACGAAGACGTCGACATGATCGTCGCACGTCAGCAGCTTCTCTTCTGCAAGCCGGAGCTTGACATCACGGATGAGCTGATCGACCTGATCAACGAAAAGACGCCCAAGTTCCCCGACCTGCCCAAGGTAAGCATCAACAGAAACAAGTAACTTTGTGGAACAAAAGCGAGTCGCCCGCCTGTTCGGTCCGGGCGTCCCGCTTTTTATTTATCGCTGCAAGGTGAATGAAGGAGATTTCTGCAATGCGAGTCGTTCACCCGCTTGAACCGATTTTTTCCAAGCGTTCGCGCGTGCTGCTGCTTGGCACGATGCCCTCGCCCAAGTCGCGCGAAGCCCGCTTTTATTACGCTCATCCACAAAACCGTTTTTGGCGGGTGCTCGCCGCGCTTTTTGCCGCCCCTGTCCCGGCGACGAATGTGGAGCGGAAAAAATTTATCCTGTTGCACGATCTGGCGCTGTGGGATGTGCTGCACTCTTGCGAGATCGAAGGCGCCAGCGATGCCAGCATCAAAAACCCTGTCGCCAACGATCTGTCAGTCATCCTTGATCAGGCGCCGATCCGGGCAGTCTTTTGCACGGGCACCCGCTCGGCGGCACTGTATAAACGTCTGCTCCAACCGCAGACAGGACGCCCTGCCGTTGCGCTGCCCTCAACAAGCCCGGCCAACTGCGCTGTATCGTTCGCACAACTGTGCGATGCCTACTCCCAGCTCCTCGACTATCTATAAACGGCCATGCAACACTGTCAAAAAAACGAGCCGCCATCCGGTCTAAAAACCAGAGGGCGGCTCGTCATTTTTGCATAAAGATTACTGATCAAGGGATGCCAGCATGGGGCCAACTTTTTCAAGCTCGGCCATGCCTTCAATGTCACTATCGAGCATGGGCACCTGGATGATGCCGTATTTTCCAAACTCGGCTTCGATCTGGCGCAGATATTCCGCCTGCTGGCAGCGGCGCTTTTCAAAGAACGGGCCGGTTTCGGGCGGCAGCACACGGTTGACGATAAGAGCCCCCACATCGATCTTGAACTCGTTCATCATCGTTACGGCACGCTCTGTTTCAAGCACAGCCAGTTTTTCGGCATTGAGCACAAAGTGGAACGTGGTAAGGGCATGATCGGTGAGCATATCACGGGCACGCGAAAAGCGGTCGCGGCGACGGGCCAACAGGCTGAGAACGGGATCGTTTTTGATCTTCTCCTGCAGGTCTCGCTCGTAATGCGCGGCCATTTTCATCATCTCCATGGCTTTATTGCGCTTGGCCAGGAGATGCTCCATCCACACGCCGAGAACTTCGGGCAGCGTCAGCAGGCGCAGCGTGTGCCCTGTGGGCGCTGTATCGAACACAATGGCATCAAATTCGCCGCCGGCCTTTTCCATAAGATCGACAAAGCAGTCGAAAATCGCCGATTCTTCTGCACCGGGCGAGACATAGGCGACGCGCAGCTGCTTATTGATCTCTTCGACGATAGCGGGGCTGACGATGGTACGCATCTGCTCCTGCACGCCTTCCATATATTTTTTAGCCTCGAGCGCTGCGTCGATCTCGATAGCCCAGAGGTTGTCCTCAAGTTTGACGATCGAGCTGCCGATCGACTTGCCAAAAGCGTCGGCCAGAGAATGGGCAGGATCGGTAGAAACGGCCAGAGTGCGTACACCGGACCTGGCCAAATGGAGAGCGTAGGCCGAAGAAGAAGTAGTCTTGCCGGTGCCGCCCTTGCCGCCAAAAAACGTGAAGCGTTTATAGGTCATTTTTGCATATCTCCTTGAACACTTAACCGTCAAAACCGTACTGCCCCGCTTTTTCCGCCATGATCATCTGACGGTTCATCATGCGGCGCTCCCAGCCGGGGATGTCCTGCGCAACGTAGGGCAGAAGCTCGATCATATAGTAGGAAATAGGATTGGGGATGCCCAGATAATCGCCAAACAGCAACAGCATCACTTCGTCGTTCACGTCATGTGCTTCTTTGCGGACCACGCCCATGCGTTTGTCAAATGACGCCCCCCAGAAGAAAA
>Ga0129306_1003169_pt1 | contig 12812 bp, 12 predicted proteins | sample P827metagenome_FD_94438 | JGI IMG/M metagenome (GOLD analysis project Ga0129306, IMG submission 94438) | Capybara group fecal microbial communities from Wisconsin, USA - P827 metagenome | ecosystem: Host-associated > Mammals > Digestive system > Large intestine > Fecal | place: USA: Wisconsin...
AGGTTGACTTTGATCTGCTCGGCCAGGGCCACGCCGGTGACGACGGGCTGTTCGAGCCATTCGGGCAGTTTTTTCACGATTTTCGTCCCTCTTTCATCGGAGAAGGTGGAGCCGCAGTACAGCTCGACTTCCTGTTTGTCGGCGATCTCTACGCCGCGGGAATGAAGCACTTTCGCGCCGGACGAAGCCAGCTCGAGCATCTCTTCGTAGGTGATGTATTCCAGCTTTTTGGCGCTGGGCACGATCCTGGGGTCGCAGGCGTACACGCCGGCCACGTCGCTGTAGATCTCGCACGGACAGCCCAACGCGGCCGCCAGAGCGATGGCCGAGGTGTCGCTGCCGCCGCGGCCCAGCGTGGTGAGGTCGCCTTCGACGGTGACGCCCTGAAAGCCGGTGACAACGACAACGCCGCGCGCTTCCAGTTCGGCGCGCAGGCGTTCGGACTGGATGTCGCGGATACGGGCGCTGGAGTGGGCCGCCGTGGTGAGCATACCGATCTGAAACGCGTTCATCGACAGCGCGTCCACACCCAGGTCTTTCAGCGCCATCGCCAGAAGCGACGCGCTCACCTGTTCGCCTGTGGCCAGCAGCATGTCCATCTCGCGCTTGTAATGCCCGCTTTGCGGCGACACGCTGCCGGCCAGCTCGATCAGGTGGTTGGTGGTCTTGCCCATCGCCGAAACGACGACGACCAGGCGTTCGCCGGCCTTGCAGCGCCGCGCGACGATGGCGGCGACGCCGCGCACCTTGTCGGGATCGGCCACGGACGAGCCCCCGTATTTCAGCACGACGGCATTGGGCAGAGTTTTTACGGGAGTCATCGCTTACAGCTCCCGCAGCGCCTCGACGATGGCCGTTTTGCCCTCGGTCTTCGCGTCCACCTTCTTGATGACGCGCGCCGGCATTCCCGCCACGACCACGCCGGGGGGCACGTCTTCGGTGACGACGGCGCCGGCGGCCACGACGCTTCCCGCGCCGACGCGCACGCCTTCCAGCACCACGGCGTTGCCGCCGACGAGCACGCCGTCTTCGATGACGACGGGCTGAGCGCTGGCCGGTTCAACCACGCCGGCGATGATCGCGCCCGCGCCGATGTGGCAGTTTTTACCCACCTGAGCGCGGCCGCCGAGCACGGCGTTCATGTCGATCATCGTGCCCTCGCCCACGGAGGCGCCGATGTTGATCACTGCGCCCATCATGACGACGGCGTTTTTGCCGATCTCCACCATGTCGCGGATGATCGCGCCGGGCTCGATACGGGCCTCGTATTTGGTGAGGTCGGTCAGCGGCACGGCGCTGTTGCGCGCGGTCACTTCCACTTCGCAGTCGTCGATGCGCGTGCCGTTGGCCTCAAGCACGGCCAAAATTTCCGGCAGGTCGCCTTTGACGGTGCCGAAGTTGGCACTGCCGACGAAGTGCAGCGCGCCCCACTCGATGCCGCTCAAGTCGCCGGCCACGAAGGCGCGGGCGAGCGTGCGTTTCTTCGACTCTTTGATCAGACGGATCACGTCTTCTGTGTTCATGTTCTGGCTCCTTCAAAAATCGTTTACTTCGCCGCGCGGACCACATCGTCGAACGTGAAAAAGCCCGACTTTTGGGTGAGCAAAAACTCCGCGGCCTTGACCGCGCCGATGGCGAACACCGATCGGTTGATGGCGTGGTGATGGATGGAGAGCGTCTCGCCCTCGTTGCCAAACACCGCCACGTGATCGCCGGGCAGCCCGCCAAGACGGAAGCTGTGCATGGGCACGTCGCGGCCCAGCGCCTTGCCAAGCAGGATAGCCGTGCCGGAGGGCGCGTCCTTCTTCTTGTTGTGGTGCGCTTCGCAAATTTCCGCGTCCCAGTCGGCCATCTTGGGGCCGAACTCGCGCAGGATCATGGCCATCAGCGCCACGCCGATGGAGTAGTTGAAGCTCTGCACCACGGGCACTTCTTCGGCCAGCGCCTTCAGCTGCGCGATATGCTCTTCTTTGAGCGCCGTCGTGCCCATGACCAGCGCCGCCTTATGTGCCCGGCACAGCTCGATCGTGTGCGGCAGCACCGTGTATGACGAAAAGTCGAAAATCACGCGCGGCGAGGCGTCGCACTCCTCGCCGGTGTCCCAGACGCGCAGCACGGGAGCGGCCCCGCAGGCGGCCACGATCTCGCCGCCCATGCGCCCGGTGAAGCCGACGACGCCGTAAGGAACGTTCAGGCTCATTCGTCATCCTCCAGCACGCCCAGCTCAAGCAGATCGGCGTGAACAAGCTCCTGCGTGCCCTGCGACGCGGTCACAAGCGGCAGACGCAGCTCGTTGCGGCACAGGCCCAGCAGGCCTGCGGCGTATTTGACTGGGATGGGGTTGCTCTCGTGGAACAGGTCTTTCATCAGCGGCAGAAGCTGCAGATGCAGTTTGCGCGCCTCGGCCATATCCCCGGCCAAAGCGGCGTTCATCAGCGCGCTTGTCTGCGCGGGGACGACGTTGGAAAGCACCGAGATGACGCCGTCGCCGCCGGCGCACACCAGGTGGAACGCCTGGTCGTCGTTGCCAGAGAAGACGCGGAAATCAGGGCGGACCACGGCCAGCGAGCGCAGCAGCCGATCGCACTGGAACTGATCGCCGCTGGCCTCCTTCACGCCGACGATATTTTGCACATCGTTGGCCAGGCGCAGCACCGTCTCCGGCTGCAGGTTGACGCCGGTACGGCCGGGCACGTTGTAGAGGATCACGGGGATGCGGATGGACTCTGCCACGGCACGGAAATGGCGGTACAGCCCCTCCTGGTTGGGCTTGTTGTAGAACGGGGTGACGACGAGCACGCCGTTTGCGCCAAGTTCCTCGGCGCGGCGCGACAGCTCGATCGTTGTGGCCGTGTTGTTCGTGCCCGTGCCGATGATGACGGGCACGCGGCCGTTCACCACCTTGAGCGCGTGGGTGATGACCGCGTCGCGCTCAGCGGCCGTCATCGTCGCGGCCTCGCCGGTGGTGCCAAGCACGATCAGCGCGTCCACGCCGCCTTTGATCTGGAACTCAAGCAGCCCGGTGAGGGCCTCAAAATCGACAGCTCCGTCACGGAACGGAGTGATAAGCGCGGTACCGGTACCTCTGAACATGATGATTCGCTCCTTTACAGAAGAAAAATAGGGTTTGCTTTTTGCCGTTTTTTTGCCGTCTGGTGAGAAATTTTCCCAATACAGGCAATATGCATTACAATCTTTCACAAATCGTCTCTGTCTTTTCTTTGGGCCTTAGGGCCTTCGTGTTGATTTTGTTTTGACGTTTAACGCACGCCGTTCATCTCGGCATGTTTCAGCAGGATGCGCACAGCGTTGGTCGCTGCGCCCACGCGCACGTTGTCGGCCACGTTCCACTGCAAGAAATGCCTGTCGTCAAAGCTGCGCACGCGGCTGACGAACGTCGTGTCCGTGCCGGCCGCGTCCACCGCCGGGGTGACCACCGGCTCATCGCTCACGACCACGTGCTCCTGCGCCCGCATCACCTCAAGCAGGTTTTCGATCGTGCCGAAGGGCTCGCGCGTTTCCACAAACACACTCTCGCTGTGGCCGTAGAGCACGGGCACGCGCACCGTCGTGGGCCAGCTCATGATCGAGTCGTCGCGCAGGATCTTCCGCGGCTCGTTGACCATCTTCATCTCTTCCTTGGTGAAGCCGTCGGGCAGAAAGTCGTCGATCTGCGGCACCACGTTGCGCCAGATGGGCGCGGCGAACTTCTTGCACTCGGTGCTGCCCTGCTCCTGCGCCAGCAGTTCGTCCATGCCGCGGCGTCCGGCGCCGCTGACGGCCTGATAGGTGCTGACGACGATCGTCTTGATGCCGAAGCGTTCATGAACCTTGTAAAAGCCCAGCACCATCTGGATGGTGGAGCAGTTGGGGTTGGCGATGATGCCGCGGTAGCCCTTCAGCAGGTCGCCGTTGATCTCCGGCACCACCAGCAGTTTTTCCGGGTCCATGCGCCAGCATGAGCTGTTGTCGATCACCGTCGCGCCCCGCTCCGCGGCGATGGGGGCAAACCATTTGGAAACGCTCGCTCCCGCCGACATGATCACGTAATCGAACGTGCCAGCGGGCACCCACTCGGGCGTCAGTTCCTCAACGGTCACATCCTGATCAAAATACTTGACGGTCGTGCCCGCGCTGTTTTTGGAGGCGAAAAATCGGATGACCTCCGGACGCACGCCCTGCTCCTGAAGCACGCGCACCATCGTGCGGCCGACTTCGCCTGTTGCGCCAACGACTGCTATTCTCATTTTCCAACGCTTCCCTTCATGTCATATATTTTAAATCTTATGATTTAAGAACCCATCGTGCTCACGCGGTAAATTTTTTTGCCCGTTCGTCCGCGCGCGAAAAACTTTTCTTCGACGTTCCACGTGGAACATTCTTGTTCGAACCCAAGCCACAATGTTTCTTGCCGGTGACCGAAAATTTTATTTTGATTTTATTTGCGTTCTTTGTGTCTTCGCGTCTCCGTGTCGGTTTAACTTCAATTGTTCCACGTGGAACGTTTTCCGCCTATGAAAAAAGCGCGTCTCCGTGCGTTCTACGTGTGAACACACAGGGACGCGCTCAATACGTGCGCGCGGTACCACCCTGCTTGAGCGCGAATTTGCCCAAACGGCGCGGCGCGCGAAAAACACTCCCTAATAAAAATCGTCCCCACAAAAAACTGTAGGGACGAGAGAGTTCTCGCGGTACCACCCTGCTTGGACGCACTTCGCGCCCCGCTTGGATCCCTTTGACGGGGGATCAGTTCGGGAAACGTACTCCGGCAATGCCTTTCCGCTCCGGCTCCCCGGGCCTTGTCCGCCGACAAAATCCGCGCGAAGACCCTTTCAGCCTGTGGGGTCTTCTCTCTGGCCGTGCGAAAAAACATCGTCTGCGGCTTCCGGTTCAACGCCTTTCAAACCGTATTGGATTTGTTGAAAGAATTATAGCGCACATTTTTCCCCTGTCAAGCAGAAAATTGAGGGATAAAACAAGCTCACCATTTGTACTTATTTTATATAAAAGACAACAGACACGCCTTCAGACGCAACGACCGGACGCCCGAAAATATGCTATACTTAGATCTACTATATTCGAGCGGGAAGCTCATGAACGGAGGTATCACCATGAGGAAAAAATTGTTAGCGGTCGTTCTTTTAGCAACGGCACTGTGCTGCGCGGGCGCGGCGTGGGCAGCAAACTTTTCGATCCAGCGCTGGTTTTCAGAAAAGAATGAGTGGATCGGAGGGCTCAAATACACGATGTACATCACGAACAACACCTCGCGCGAGTACGATTTTGCCAGCTTCATCGTGACATTTTACGACAGCGCCGATCGCGTTATCGCGCGCGACGATCCCCTGCCGATCCAGCACTTTTTACCCGGTACCACGCGCAAAATCGAAGGCTTCCTGGACGACGAATCGCTGCGACTGCACAGTGCCAGCGTGCGGTTGGATGACAGGTGGTCGCATTGATTTGAGCAAGGGAGCCCGGGCATCGGCCGTCGCTTGTATGACGGCTGATGCTGCGCAAGTCCGTCTTAAAATAACCCCCTTTTTATTATTCTCGGATGAACGGAGGCCGTAAACGTGAAAAAATCGTTTTGGAGCGTCTGCTCGGTATTGTTTGTATTGTTTTGCACCTCCTTACCGGCAAAAGCCGAGGAATATCTCGGCAGCGACCGGTCGGGGCATTACTTTCTCCGCGACTACGGCTGGTGCAGCGCTCACACAAAATACTGCCCTCAGGCAAGGCACATTTATGTCAGAATTTTTCAGAACATGGAACGCGGGCAGGTAGGCCCTCATTACAGTATCCACTATTCGGTCGACGGCAAGCGCTTCGGCGCACTTTCTTATTTCCTTCAGGTAGGCGGAGCTGTGATGAACCAGGACGACACCCCCAAGCCAATGCAGAGCATGCAGCGCAATTCGGCCGCGTACAAAGCTTATCTGATCGCGGCCCAAAAACTCGGCGTCGCGCCGCAGCCGGCGCGCTCCAAAAAGCCCGTCCGCGGCAAAAATCCGCCGCGAAAGAACGTCAAGCCGAAACGATAACAGGAAACGGAGGTCAACGATCATGAAATTTCGCACCTTTGCCGCTGTCTTTGCCGCGCTCGCGCTGAGCATCCTTGCCTCTGCCGCCCACGCCGCGCTGATCCCGGCGGCGCAAAGCTATGTCGACAGGCTCAAAAAGGCCGATGTCAAATTTGACATCATCCGCGACGAATGGGAGTCAAACGCCATCAACGTCGGCTTCAAGGGCGACAACGGCAACCGTATCGACGTCGTCGCTATTTTTGAACGAGATTCCGAACACATCGGCTTTCGCGCGTTCTCGCTGATCAAAGCCCCCAACGCCGATCCTAACACATTGCTGCGCGCGGTCAACGACCTCAACAGGGAGTACAAGCACGTCAAGTTCTGTTACGACGCCAAGGACAAGAGCGTCGATGCCGAAATGGACCTGTTCCTTCTGGACAAAAATGAACGATCTGCCGGCGAGCGCTGCGTGACCGCGATGGCGCTGTTGATCAAGATCTGCGACAACGCCTATCCCAAACTGATGAGGGCCGTTTGGGACTGAAATAGCATCGGCAGCCATTTTCCGGTGCGTCGGTCGGGGCCGGCATGATGAAAACAGCGTGGCCGTTATTTACATCCTGTAATTATTGAGAGGAGCGTGTTTTATCGATGAAGAATTTTAGGATATCCCTGGCGTGGTGTGCGCTTTTAACGGCAGTGGCCTTCGCCATGCCGGCACGGGCGGAGCTGTTCGGCACCACGCGTGAATTTATCGGTGAGCTCAAAGCGGATGGGTTGAAATACTCGATCATCGATGAGTCGGCAGAAAAAAATGCCGTCCGCCTGAGTTTCACCGGAACCAACACGAGCAACATTGTCGTCTCCGTCTATTTACAGAAAAAATCGCCAAGAGAAGCCGAACTGCGCGTGTGGAATTTCGTCACCGTGCCGCCGAAAAAGATCTACAAAGTCATGAGCACACTGCACGACCTGAACAAGAAATACAAGTTCTGCAAGTTCACGTTCGACAGCAGAAATAACACCGTTGACGTGGAGTTCGACGTGCTGGTGGAAAGGGGCGCGGTTGGAAAGATCTGCCGCCACGCGGTAAATCGCATCGTCAACATCGCTGACGCCGCCTACCCCACGCTGATGCAGGCCATCTGGAATTAAGGAGACGCTGATTCATTCGCCCGCGCTCCGCCGGCCCATCGGGCTCATTTCATCAATGCTTCCTAAAGCGGCCGACAAATCGCCGCCCTTGCTTTTCCTCCCCCGTTTGGCTAAGATAGCGAGTGAGCATCTTATCCACGAGGGAGGAGTTTTTATGCACACGCAGCAAGCGCGCCTGCTTGCCGCCGCCATCGCTTACGACCGCGGCGACGCCCGGCGCATCCAGCACTTTATCAAAGTCCACGGCCTGTGCGCGGCCATCGGGACGCTTGAAGGGCTCGACGACGAAACGCAGTTCGTGCTCGAAACGGCCGCCATTCTGCACGACATCGGCATCCATCAGGCGGAGGTCGTGCATCACAACGGGCACGGCAAATATCAGGAGATGGAAGGCCCCGCCGTGGCCGAACAGATCATGCGCGACCTGGGCGGCTACACCGAGACGCAGATCGAGCGCGTCAAGTTTTTGATCGCCCACCACCACACGCCCGCACAGGTTGACGGGCCGGATTATCAGATTTTGCTGGAAGCCGACTACCTCGTCAACGCCTACGAAGGCAGCAAAGCCGCCGGCGTGCCAGGTGCGCGCAAGCGTTTGTTCCGCACCGAGACTGGCAAAAAGTTCCTCGACGACATGTTTGCGCCCGGAGCCTACCAGCCGCCGGCAGATCTGCCGTAAAGCCCCGGCCCGGCATCGGAAGTGGGTGCACCGGCATGGGGGACGAATTGTACATCAAAGCGATCGGCATCGACTGGAGCGAGGTGGAAGCCGACAGCTACCTGCGCGGCATCCCCGCGCTGGGGGGACTGCGGCGGCTGGCGCTACGCCGTCGCGTCACCTTCTTCGCGGGGGAAAACGGCAGCGGCAAATCCACGCTGCTGGAAGCCGTGGCCGTGGCCTGGGGCTTCAACCCCGAAGGCGGCAGCGTCAACTACAACTTTTCCACCTACGATTCGCACTCGCCGCTGCACGACGCCGTGCGCCTGTCAAAGAGCATGCGCCGGCCGGCGTGGGGCTATTTTCTGCGCGCCGAGAGCTTCTACAACGTCGCCACCAAGGAGGAGGAGTACAGCCGCCAGCCCGGCGGGAGGCCGATGGAGTACCACAAGCGCTCGCACGGCGAGAGCTTCCTGGCACTGGTGCAAAGCACGTTCCGCTGCGACGGTCTCTATTTGCTCGACGAACCCGAGGCGGCGCTGTCGCCTCAGCGTCAGCTGACGCTGCTGATGGAGATCGACCGTCTGGCGAAGGACGGTTCGCAGTTTTTGATCGTCACGCACTCGCCCATTCTGCTCGCCCTGCCCGGTGCGGAGATCCTCAGCTTCGATGACGACGGCATCCGTCCGATCGCCTACGAGGACACCGACAGCTACCGCATCACCTCGATGTTCGTCAACGACCGCGAGCGCCTGCTGCACCACCTGCTGGAGGGGTGAGCGCGCCCAGGCGTACTCCGGTACGTTGGAGAGGCCCCTCGGGCAGCGTTTCGCAGGAGATGATGCATTTTATCAGCGTTTCCACAAAAACGCCGTCCGGTTTTTCCGCTTAAGCAGCGGGGCCGGACGGCGTTTTTTCTGCCGCTCGCTATTCGCTTTTTGCGGTTTCAGCCAGGCCGGGAACGACCTCCTTGAGCATGCGCCCCTGCCAGAACCGCGCCGTATCGGGCGTCACGCCGTAGCGCGGCGAGGTGAACTGAAAGCGCTCATCCAGCCCGTCGAATGTCACATGGGTGATGCCGCAGATCAGCTCAAAGGCCAGATCGTTGGTGAATACTTTGCCGCTGTTGGCGCGCAAGGCGGCCACCGTCTCCGGCCAGCGCTGTTCGTAGCCTTTTGTGCACCAGAAGGCGGCAGGGATGGTCGTCATCGGCGCGCTGAGAGAGTCGTAGTTGTGCCCGCGTTTGCCCATCACGTCCTCGGAGTGGTCAGAGAAATAAAGCATGCTGCCCACCTTGAACGGCGAGCGTTCCACCTCCGCGGCGAACTGGCTCAGCACCCAGTCGGTGTATGAGATGCTGCGGTCGTACGTCTCCACCCGCTCGCGAAGGACCGGCTCAAGCTGATCGACCCAGGCTGTGCGCGGCAGGTAAGGCCAGTCGGCGGGCGCGTCCTTGCTGTAGCGCCAGTGGCTGCCGATCAGGTGGAGGAAGATCACGGCATTTTTGTCCTTGTCAAGGCGCTGCAGCAGAGAGCGCAGATGCGCGATCAGCTCACCGTCCTGATGAAGGATGCTGGTAAACTGCATGATCGCGCCGTTGGGGACCGTGGTCTCATCGCGGGTGAAGTACTGCGCGTCGGTGTGCATGGCCAGCTGCATCGTGACGAAGTTGCCGTACATGCCGATGCGGTCCTGGCTGCTGTACCAGTACGTTTCGACGCCGGCAGCGCGCAGCAGTTCCGGCAGAGAGAGCGAGTTGACGACGCGGGCCAGCGCATCTCCCGGATCGGTCCGCATCTCGGGAGCATAGGTGTTCATCCGGCTCAGCGCCGTCGTCAGCGCCTGATCCGTGTGAACCATGCAGGCATAAGCATTTTTGAAAAGGATAACGGGAGCGGCGCTCATCCACGGCGTTGTCGGGCGGTCATAGCCAAAGCAGTGCAAATGCGCGCGGTTCGCCGATTCGCCGATGACGACGAGGCAGACTTCGCCCGTGCCTCGCTTGCTCACGCGCAGCCGGACAGCTTCGGTGCCGCGGTCTGCGATGGGGCTGCTCAGCACTTCGCGGGTCAGGCGATATTGGGAAAACGCGTGTTTCACGTCGTTGATCAGCGTGCTGTAACATTCCGCCTTCGAGCGATGACCAAAGGCGATCGCCGCCGCCAAAACGAAAAACGCCCATCCCGCGACAGTCTGGCGCGCCGCCTGAGGCCGCATGAGCATCCGCGCCGCCGCCAACGCCCCAAAGGCCAATATAGCAGCCAGCGCAATGTAGCCGGCACCAAACTGATCGGACAGGAAGCTGTACGCCTCTTCCGGATTTGTGCTGAACGCCGCAATGATCGCCGTCGAGCTGATCCTGCCCCCAAAACGCAGGATATAGGCGATATAGATGCCGTACTGGAGCACACCGAAAAAGACAAACAGCCACAGCAGCGCGCGCAGGACGCGCTTTCCCGCCGAGCCCCCGCCGGGCGCAAGATAGGCGGCCAGCGCGTACACGGCCGGATAGGCGCCCAGGCAGAGGAACTCATACACGCCGACGCGCATCCGGCACAAAAAGGCCGTCGTCAGTTCCAACGCAAGAAAGGTCGCGTACACGGCCGCATAACGCCGGCAGCAGACGAAGACGACAAACATAAAGAAACACACGCAGATCAGCTCAAGTCCGCAATGCTGAGCCAGGACCGGCCACGGCGTGGCAAACGTGTCAAGGCTGTCCGCAACGATCCCGCACAGCAGCGCCGCACGGTAAAGCGCGAATACGCACAGCCCCGCGACGACGCCGCGTTTCAGCGCCGCAAACCAGTTCAAATTTTTTGCGCTTTGCACCTCACCGCGCTCCTTTCTTCGCTCCGAACGCAACTCCAGCCGCGCACAGGGCAGCTGATACGCCCATACCGAGCATCAGCGGATCGACCGGCAGCGCCAGCGCACGCGAAGCGGCCATCGACAACGGCGACAGCAGCATCGAGGCAACGACGATTCGTCCGCACAGCCGCCCCGGCCAGAACAGCGCGACGGTGAGCGGCGCGCACACCACGGCGGCGCGCAGCCCCATCGACAGAAAACCCAGGTCGTTGATCATCTTTCCCGGCGCCAGCAGTGCCGCCGCCGCGGCAACGCACAGCAGGGCAGCGATCGTGACGCGGGTAGCGGCCAGCTCACAACCGGGCGAATCGATGCGCGCGCTCACTTTGCGGTACAGATCCTTCACCAAAATAGTCGCCATGCCCAGGCTCAGCCCTGCGCCGCCGCCGATCACCGTGATCAGCAGCGTGCCGAGCACCGCGCCCGCAAGGAGCGGCGGCAGGTGTGACAGCGCAAAGACCGGCAGGGCGTGCAAGGCGCTTTGCAGCACCGGCAGATCGGGCACCGGCAGTCCGGCAGCCGTAAGAGATGCCACTTCCGCCGCCGTCACGTAATGGGCGCGCATCGACAGGCCGATGACGATCCCCGCCGCGCCAAGCGGAGGACACAGCGCCGCGCCAAGCAGCACACCGCGTTTAGCCGCCGCGTCACTGCGGGCGCTCCAAGCCGCCTGCGCATATGTCTGCGTGGACAGCACGCCCAGCACCAGCGACAGGCACGAGCCCAGGTCTTTGCCTGCGCCGCGCGAGATCAGGCTGAAAAAGCGCGCACCGACCGCGCCCGCGTCCGGCAGATCGCAGGCGCCGTTTGCCGCCGCCTGCACGCTCCCCAGCGGCGTGCCCGCCAACAGCGCCTCAAGCGACGCAGTCAGCCCGGTCAGGCCGCCTTCGACGCGCAGCGCCAGGGCGAGACACCCCATAAAGGACAGATAGAGCAGCGCCGTCTTGACCATGCCGCCCAGTCCCGCGCCCCACGCGCCGCCAAAGACCACGTAGGCGCACATGATGCCCACCGTCAGACCGGCCGCGCATAACGGCGGCATCGAAGGGAACATGATCGCGAACAGTCCGATACACGACATCACCTGCGCCAGCACGGTGAGGAAGATCCCCGCCGCGTTGAGCAGCGAGCCCGCCGTCTCGGCTGCACCGCCGAATTCATCGCGCACGATCTGCAGCTCTGTCACGCGTCCGCTGGCCCGCAGCGCGCGCACGTACCCCAGCGCCAGGGCAAGACACCCCAGCCCGGAGCCGAGCGTGAACCACCACGCGCTCATGCCCCAGTGGAAGGCCAGCTGCACCGTGCCGATCGTCGACTGCCCGCCCACCAGGCTGCCGAGGATGGCGCCGCACACCAGGCCAGGCCCGGCCGTGCCGCCGCCGGTCAAAAAGTCCTTTGCGTTTTTCACCTTTCTGCCCGAATAGATCCCAACGCCGATGATCAACGCCACCACGGCGACGATCCCGACAAGTGTCGTCATATTCATCCAGTTTGCTCCCTCTTTTTTAGAATGCGGACGCCGCGTTCGCCGCGCCCGACTGTTTCACACAGATGTGATTATATCGGCCCGGCGGCAAACCCTCAAGCAAAATATGCAAAAGACTGAACGCCGACCGATCTTTAAGGAAACACTAATTAAATGAGCCCGATGGTCCGCCAGTGGATTTTGTCGATTGGTGCGAACGAAGCGAAGAGGCATAGTGGTGCTATGTTGACGACGCGAAGCTAGTCCTTTAGGATGAGCTTCGCGAGCAGCCAATCGGCAAAAGGCACGGCGTGGCGCGGGCGAATTAATCAGCATTTCCTTAATCCGCTGAAACTGACCGGCACATCCAAAAACTGAAAAATGCGCCATCGCGCGTTTACAAAAAAACGGCCTCCCGCGCAAACGGGAAGCCGTTTTCTTTTGACAAAACGCCCGAACTTAGTAGTTCTTGCCCTCGACGAAGCTGGTGCGGATGAAGAAGTGAGCCTGCGGATGGGCGCACACGGGGCAGACCTCGGGAGCCTTCTTGCCGACGACGATGTGGCCGCAGTTGTTGCACTGCCAGATCATGTCGCCGTCGCGCGAGAAGACGACGCCGTCTTCCACGTTCTTG
>Ga0129306_1003171_pt1 | contig 12806 bp, 16 predicted proteins | sample P827metagenome_FD_94438 | JGI IMG/M metagenome (GOLD analysis project Ga0129306, IMG submission 94438) | Capybara group fecal microbial communities from Wisconsin, USA - P827 metagenome | ecosystem: Host-associated > Mammals > Digestive system > Large intestine > Fecal | place: USA: Wisconsin...
ATCGCCGCCCTGCGTGACAGGGCTGCACAGATCACAGACCCTATCAACGACTACCTTCTGGAGGATATCGCCCGGCGCATCTCTGAGGCTGGACAGCTTACCAGCACGGCAAGTTATCAGATCTGGAGGGCACAGCAGCTTGGCGTGAGCCAGCGGGAAATCAAAAAACGGCTGCGAAAACTCCTGAAGGTATCACACTGGGAGCTCCGGCAGCTGCTGACTCAGTCCGCAGAAGTCGGCTATGACTTCGACATCAAGCATCTGCCTTATGTCCAGGCTGTACCGTTCCACAGAAACGAGACACTCCAGCAGATCGTGGCCGCCGCTGTGCAGCTGGCCCAGGAGGACTTCACAAACCTGACCAAGACCCTTGGTATGGTGGACCCGTACGGGAACGCTCTGCCTCTCCAGGACGCCTACCGGAGCTGTACGGACTACGCCTTTAAGCAGGTGATCACCGGTGCGGCGGACTACAACACCGCAATTCGCCGGGCCACCAGGAATCTGGCGGAGAAGGGCGTCCGTGTGATCGAATACGAGTCCGGAGTACATACCTCTCTGGAAGCCGCAGTCCGTCGGAACATCATGGGCGGCCTCGGCCTTATGCAGGAGCAGATCACCCAGATGAACCACGACCAGCTTGGGGCGGACGGCTGGGAGATCTCCGCACATGCCAACAGCGCGCCGGACCATGAGCCTATACAGGGCAAGCAGTACAGTGACGCTGCGTATGAGGCGCTGAACAACTCTCTAGTCCGCCGAATCGGCACGCTGAACTGCGGACACGCCGCGTTTCCGATCATCCTTGGAGTAAGCTCGCCTCAATACACTCCGGAGGAACTGGACAAGTTCCGGGCGGACAACGAGAAGGGCGTCACAGTTGATGGGAAGCACTACACCGGGTACGAGGCTACCCAGATGCAGCGAAAGCTGGAGCGGTCCATGCGCACCCAGAAGCGCCGCATACTGGTTGCGGAGTCTGTGGGTGATAAGGATACGCTTGTCATAGCACAGACCCGCCTGCAAAGGCTGGGGCAGGAATACAAACGATTTTCCAAGGCTGCAGGTCTCCGAACACAGCAGGAGCGGCTGGAGGTGGCTGGGTTTGGGCCGAAGCAGGCGGTGAGAGCCAGAGCGGCGGTTGAAAAATACTCGAAGATACGGTATCATGAAGACGGTACAATCGTTGTTACAGATGACTGGACGCAGCGGGAACACCCACGGATTCCGCAGAGGTATGCTCCGAATGCTGTTGTTGATACCATATCACAGAATGGAAAGCAGCGCGATCGTACGTTCTTTGATGCGAATGGTCGGCAAATCCGGCAGGTGAGCAACGGACCGCACGGGAACAAAAAGCGGCACCCGTATGGAAAGAATGGAGAACACGCCCACGATATCATTTGGAAAGATGGTAAAATCGTGGGTAGACCGCCGCGCGAGATTACCGATGAGGAAAGAAAGGAGAGTGCAGATATCCTTGAAGGCAAGTGATTTAAAAGCATTGATTGATAGTTTGACACAAGATATTGACTTTGAATATCGCGGAAAGCAGGGGTCTATCTGCCCTTTCAGCCAGACCGATATTTCGCTTACTTACGACGGAAAAGAAGTGACGGTCAATTCTGTAGATGCAGCCATGGAAAATCCTTTTATCTATGGACGAACTCTTTCGGAAATCTGCGAGGAATTGATATTATGACAGAACAGACTATTAAGGCCATCGAGTCCATCCTGGCCAAAGACGACAGGGTCGAGCTCATCCCTATGCCGGGCGGAAAGGTGAAAGTGGTCCGCATTCGGCGGGACCCGGTTAAAATTTGATAGGATACCTCGCCCTAAGTGGTGGGCGGGAAGAGCTGAGTGGAGCTGAGTTGTTGCAGATTTTGCAATGGCTTGGCTCCTTTTTTGTTGATTACAGGCACGGCCTGTTGTCATACCATACTTGCCCTGGCCCGGCGTAAAACCGGCCGACCGCAGGGGACGCCACCCCCGTCACCAAAGCGTAGCGGAGAAAGGACCAACATGAAGAGAGAGTTTTTGCAGAACTTCAAGGTGGGCGACCAGCCCATTCCCAAAGAGATCATCGACGCGATCATGGCCGAGAACGGTCGGGACATCGAGGAGACCAAGAAGCCGTTTGCGGACTACGAGTCCATCAAGGAACAGCTCCAGACCGCCAAGGATGGCCTGAAAGCATTCGAGGGCGTGGATGTGGCCAAGCTCCAGGGTGAGATTTCCGCCCTGAATACTCAGCTCTCCGATAAGGATAAGGAGTGGCAGGGCAAGCTGGACGAAATGAAGTTCAACGGCGTCCTGAAGGACGCTATCACCGCCGCCAAGGGCCGTAACGCCGCAGCCATCATTGGCGCGCTTGGCGCCGAGAAGGTTGCGTCCCTAAAAGCCAGCAAAGACCAGACCACCGACATCAAGTCCGCCCTGGATGGCCTGAAGAAGGAGAGCGGCTACCTGTTCGACGATGGGCAGATCCCTCCTCCTTACGCCCCTGGAACCGGAACTCAGCCCCCTGCGCCCAGCGGAAATTTCAACTTCGGTTTCACTGGTATCCGCCCTCATGGGACCGAAAATAAGTAAAATTTTGTAAAGGAGATTTGAATTATGGCAGTACTGAACTACGCAAAGGCTTACGCTCAGGCCTTGGCCCAGGCGTATCCCTACGTCCTGCACTTCGCCGCCCTGCGCAGCACCGAGAATGACTCCCGGTACCGCTGGACCGGCGCGAAGACTATCGAGATCCCCAGCCTGACCACCACCGGCCGCGTGGACGGCGACCGAGACACCATCGGCACCGCAAAGCGCAACTTCAACAACGCCTGGGAGCCCAAGACTCTGACGAACCACCGCAAGTGGTCCACTCTGGTCCATCCCCTGGATATCGACGAGACCAACCAGGTCGCATCCATCCAGAACATCACCAAGGTGTTCAACGAGGAGCAGAAGTTCCCCGAGATGGACGCATATCTGATTTCCAAGCTGTACACCGATTGGGCGGCCGCCGGCGGCACCGCCGATTCCACCGTCTTGACCGTTGACAACATCCTGAGCAAGTTCGACAGCTACATGGTGGACATGGATGAGGCCAACGTCCCTAAGGTTGGCCGAATCCTGTACACCACTCCCACCATCAAGTCCGTGCTCCAGAACGCCAAGGAACTGGCGCGGTCCATCAAGAATGGCGAGGCCAGCATTCAGCGCGCGGTAACCTCCCTGGATGAGGTAAAGATCGAGGATGTGCCTTCCACGCTGATGAAGACCGTATACGACTTTACCGAGGGCTGGAAGGCCGGCGTCAGCGCGAAGCAGATCAACATGGCGCTGGTTCATCCCTCCGCGGTCATCACCCCCGAGAAGTATTCCTTCGCCCAGCTGGATGCCCCCAGCGCCGGCTCCGAGGGCAAGTGGGTCTACTTCGAGGAGAGCTATGATGACGTGTTCCTGCTGAACAAGCGGAAGGACGCTATCATGTTCAACGTGGCAACCTGACGGAGGTGACCAAGCATGAAGATCGTACAAAGAGGAAATAAGCAGCTCCGGGTGTCCGATGACCGCCTGGATGATATGCTGAAGGCCGGTTACTCTGAGATCGACCAGAAAACCGGGAAGCCCATTGAGGTGGATTCTCCGGAGGCCAAGACTGAAAAAGCCTTGAAGAAGGAGAATGCCGCGCTGAAGAAGGAAAACGAGGCCCTGAAGCAGCAGGTCTCCGACCTGACCGAAAGACTCAAGGTTGCCACCCAGTCAGAGTAACAGAAAGGAGCCGCTATGGTAAGCTATGAATTTTACATGGGCCGGTATCATGGCGGCTCCATTTCCGAGCAGGAGTGGCCGATCTATGAGGCCCGTGCCGCCGCTCAGTTGGCACGGTACAAGCGCATTTACAGCGTAAGCGCCCTTGAGGCCGATGCAGAGGACCAAGCCGTCTGCTCCATGGCGGATGCCATGTACAGCTTTGACCTGATCGCAAACGGAGAGGGAGGGGCGGTGCAGTCTGCTTCCATCGGATCCGTGTCCACCAGTTACGCAAACGCCGGAGGATCCATCGACGTCAGCTCTGAGAGCCAGGCCAAGGATCTGTACCGCTGTGCCAGCTTGTACCTGGATATCTACCGGGGGGTGGGATGATGCTGAGGATCAAGCGGAGAGCTTGCCCGGTTGACTACTCCCTGTGCAACCAGACTGTGACCATCTACCACTGGGACGGTGAAAAGACATACACCAGGAAGGTGATCAAGGACGGTGCGTTTCTTGACTTCAAGAAGACCCAGAACGTGGACAAGACCGGCAGCAAGGAGGTCAACTCCTTCCTGCTGGTCATCCCGGGGCCTGTTGTCCTTGTCGCAGTTGGAGATAAGGTCATACTTGGCGATGGACCGGAAATCACCACACGCGAGGCATGGTCCAGCTTTATCCCATCCAAGGTGCCCGGGCTGGTCGTTGTGAAGTATGTGGATCCGAAGTATTGGCATGGATCCGTGGTGCATACGGAGGCGGGCGGATGATTGTAAAGACTGAGCTAAAGGTTGATACAAAGCCCGTAGAGGCAATCCTTGCGAAAAAGGGATTAAACATCACCGGAGATGTCCAACAGTTCCACACCGCTAATGTCTTGCGGCGTATTGTGAAGTACATGCCGTACCGCACAGGCGCCACAATCAAGATTATGCAAGCTCAGTCCACGGTAGATAAACCGTATATCAACCTCGCCACACCGTACGCCCGTTACATCCATGAAGGAAAAGTAATGGTCAATGCTGAGACCGGGAGCGGTCCTCCCGTCATCCCAAACGTTGGCCCCCGTTGGCGGCGCGGGACTAAGCTCAAGGCGACAGACCGCCCGCTGACATACACCAAAACGAAGAACCCGGAAGCGGGACCGCACTGGGGCGAGCGGCTCATGGCGGTGGAGGACGCCGCGATGCTGCAAGACCTGAAAGACTACGTACAAGGGATGGAGTAAAGTGAATACGCTTGTTACCCTCCGCGAGTGGCTCAAGACATACCCTGATTTCGATATCCTCGATAATTTTCAGGTGGACTATACGGACAAGCTCCCCGGCTCTGCTGGTGTGTTCCCGGATGGTCTTGTGGAGATTAAGCGGAGTAAGGACATTATGGGCAATGTCACCGTCACCAATCAGTGCAATTTTGGCCTGTACTGCGTCTTCGCGAAATCCCCCGGCGATGACGTCGGCGCGTCTGTCAATGCTGACTGGGTCGCCGATTTCCAGCAATGGGTGCAAGAGCAGTCAGTGCAGAGGCTTGCACCTACATTTGGAGACGACAAGAACCGGGAGCACATCACCGCACAAAACGGCGTTCTGTACGCCGCAGACGAGGAGGGCACCGCCGTCTATATGGTACGGCTCTCCGTGCAGTACATCAAGAAATACAAGAAGGGAGAAATGAGAAATGCCTGATATGACGTTTAATACGGCGGAAGGTCAGACCATCCAGCGTGAGCTGCTGATTGCCTGCCTGAACACCGGAACCGCGTCCGAACCCGTCTGGAGCCCCTTTGGCGCCCGCGTGGAGGACAGCTCCATGGAGTATGACTGGAGCGACGAGAGTAAGCAGGACATCCTCGGCAAGACCCGCAACACCATGCGTAAGCCCAAGATTACCCAGAGCTTTGACCCCAGCGAGCTTGACAAAGGTGAGCCCGCTCTGACCAAAATTTGGAATCTCGCCGTCAAGGAACAGGACGCCTCCGCGCTGGCTGCTCAAGACCTGCTGGTGGTCCATGCGTACGTCGGCACCGCCAATACTGCCGTGTTTGCTGAGCGGTACGACGCCTCCATGGTCAAGCCCACCGGACTTGGCGGCAGCTCCGTCATTGAGATGCCCATTGAGGTCACCTACGGCGGCAACCGCACCACCGGAACCGCCGCAATCTCCGCGACCGGAGAAATCACCTTTACCGCTGACTGACGTATGACATAAAAGGAGGACCACACCATGCAGGAACTCAATTTTGCGACTGGTCGCGTTAAATACAAGGTCAACGGCGGCGCCGTCATCGAGTTTAACCCGACGGATACGGAATTCTCCCGGCGGGTTCTGGACATTTTCCGGGACCTCGCCGGGAAGCAGGAAGCATACGCCGCAGCGCTGACCGCTGACGAGCCGGACATGGAGGCAGCGCTGGGCGACCCGGAGGCCGCGAAGCAGGCCGTTGCACAGGCCGATGCCGTGCTGGATACCGTTGCTCAGATGGACAAGGACATGCGGGCGGCTATCGATGCAGCCTTTGAACAGGCCGGGACCGCTGATGCGGTATTTGGCACCGCGAGCCTGTACGCCTATGCTGACGGTCTGCCTCTGTGGGCTAACTTCTTGATGGCGGTGATTGATGAGATGCCCGCGAGCGCAGAGAAGCAGGCAAAGCTCACCGACCCGCGCCTGCGGAAGTATGTCGGCAAGTACAGCGCTAAATATCATAAGTAATCATGGAGGGCGGCATGGAGTACGGTCTACCTACACAAATGGAAATCGGCGGTGTTATGTATGACATCCGAAGTGACTTCCGGGTGATACTGGACATCCACGCCGCCCTCAATGACCCTGATTTGGAGCCGGATGTGCGGGCATACGAGGTGCTGCACATCTTCTACACGGACGCTGACGCAATCCCTGACGAGGAACAGCAAGAGGCAGTAGACAAGTGCCTCACCTTCTTACAAGGAGGTCACCAGCAGCCCAGAACAGGCCGCAAAGAACCCCGGCTGATTGATTGGGAGAAAGACTACCCTCTCATCGTCGGACCAGTTAACCGCGTGCTGGGGAAGGAAGTCCGCGCACTGGACTATATGCACTGGTGGACGTTTTTGGACGCCTACTATGAAATCGGTGATTGTCTTTTCGCGCAAATCGTTTCCATACGCGACAAAATCAGTAAAGGCAAGACACTTGACAAAACTGACCGTGAATTTTACAGGAAAAACAAAGACCTGATTGATATAAAACAGGCGGTAAGCCATGAGGAGCAGGCGACCCTGAACGCATGGCTGCACCCCGCAAAGAAAGGAGGCTTAGACGATGCCGAACGCTGACGGATATATCACTTATAGCACTAAGCTGGACAATAGCGAATTGGTAAAGGACATCCAGAACACCAAAAAGACCATCGCAATCCTCCAGAAGGAAATTGAAAAGACGGCACAAAAGCGCGTGCCTCTGGATGACAGCGTGAAGTCTCTCGGCGCTCAGTTGGACGCAGCAAAGGCGAAGCTGGCGGCATTGAACGCCGAAAAGGAAAAGTATCTCACCGCAAAGGCAGGATACAACATCAACGACCCGGCAAGCATTGCGGCGGCTACTGAGGCCAACGCCGGACTTGTAGGCATGGATGCCCGTATCGCAGCAGCAGAGGCAGAGGCCGCAAAGTTGCAGGCTAAATTTGACAAGTCCGCTACTGCTCTTGAGAGCATGGACGCAAAGACCGCCACATTGAACCAGAACCTCGCAAGCAGCAAGGCGCAGGCCGCAGGACTGGAGCGGCAGCTCGCAAAGGCTCAGAGCCTCGCACCTCTTACTGATGCGGTAGGCGCTGCGGAGGCTCGCGTCATGAAGTTCGGCAAGCGCATCGGGACAATGTTCCGCAAGGTGTTTATGTTTAGCGTGCTGTTGGCTGGGCTCCGTGCCGTGCGGTCGTGGTTCTCCGATATCATCAAGACCAACGACGAGGCCGTGGCAGCCATGGGACGGCTCAAGGGCGCAGTGCTGACAATGGCGCAGCCAATCGTTGATGTGGCTATCCCCGCATTTATCAAGCTCGTAAACGTCCTAACGCAGGTCGTGCAGGTACTCGCCAATGCTATGAGCTTGCTGTTTGGTCGCAACGTCAAGGACAGCGCCGCAGCGGCTAAGGCCCTGAACAAAGAGAAGCAGGCAATCAAGGGTGTAGGCTCCGCAGCTAAGAAAGCGGCTGGATTCCTCGCGTCGTTTGACGAGATCAATCGAGTGCAGGACACCGACACGTCCGGCGGCGGCGCCTCCACTTCCGGCGTTGAAGCCGATTTCAGTGGATTTAACGGCGCCATGGTGCAGAGTGAGCTGGACAAGCTCACCGCAATTTTGGGCGGCGCTCTGTTCGCCGTTGGCGCTATCCTGGCGTTCTCCGGCGTCAATATCCCGCTCGGCATCACACTTATGGCACTGGGCGCCGCTATCCTGTATAAGGAAGCGGAGCAGAATTGGGATAAACTGCCGCAGCAGTTGCAGACCGCAATTTCCGGCGCTCTTGTGCTTGTCGGTATGGTCGCGCTCGTTGTCGGACTGTGCCTCGCCCTGTCTGGTACTAATATCCCGCTCGGCCTCGGTCTCGTTGCTATCGGCGCCGCATCCATCGCGGCTGCCGCCGCCCTGAATTGGGACGAGATGGGCAACACCGTGGCACAAAAACTCGCGCAGATTGGGACCATCATTGGTCCGTGTATTGCCGTCGTTGGCGTGTTTCTGCTGCTGACCGGAAACTTCCCGCTGGGTATTGCAATGATTATTACGGGCGCCGCTATTTTCGGCGTAAGCGAAGCCGTTTTGAATTGGGACGCGCTGGGTAGCACCATCACGGAAAAGCTCGGCAATATCGCCTCCATTGTAGGCGGCGTTCTCGCTGCTCTGGGCGTTATCCTGATGTTTACAGGCGTTGCGTTCGGCATCGGACTCGCTATGGTCATTGCTGGTTCTGCACTGCTCATTGGCGGCAGTATTGCCGCGCAGTGGGACAACGTACCTAATACGGTGCGCGACAAGATGGCGCTAATTCTCAAAGTAATCGGCGGTTTCCTGGTTGTCCTCGGCGTCATCCTGCTATTTACGGGTGTTGGCGTACCGCTCGGGCTCGGCCTTGTCCTCGCCGGAGCTGGTCTGCTCGGGGCATCCGCAGTAGCCGCTAACTGGGATTTCATGACGAACAAGGTTAAAGGCTGCTGGGAGAGCATCAAGCGGTACTATAACAGTAACATCAAGAAATACCTGTCCATTGACTACTGGGAGGGCAAGGCATCCGACATCATCACCGGACTGTGCAACGGTATCCGCAACGGATTTACCAAGCTGAAAACCGCTGTGTCTGATACCATCAACAGCGCGTGGAACAAGGTAAAGAGCACATTTAGCGGAAGCAGCTCCAGCTCTGGAAGCACAAGGGCGACCGTATCCGCGCAGGCTACGTCCGCCCGTATCTATTCCGCCGACGTGCCGGAGCTCGCAAGAGGCGCTGTCATCCCGCCCAACCGCGAATTCATGGCGGTCCTTGGAGACCAGCGCAGCGGCTACAACATCGAGGCACCAGAGGAACTGATCAGGAAGATCGTCCGGGAGGAGGCCGGCGGGAACGACCAGACCCTGCCCCTGCTCCGGGCCATCCTGGATGCTGTCAGGGATGGCAAGGTGATGATGCTTGAACAGGACGTCTTTGCCAGACTGGTTTACAACGCCAACAAATCGGAGTCCAACCGTGTAGGCCCGAGCTTGACCGTCCGGTAAGGAGGAACGATGAATTACTGCAAGATCAACGGACAAGCTTTCGATGTGTCCGTGTCCATCTCCGACTATGATGAGAGCTTCAACGTCCTGGACGGCAACAATGCAGGTCGCGTCATGACCGGCCGCATGGTCCGGGACATCATCGGCACCTACATCGGCCACAAGATCACTTTTTTCAACAACGGCAACGTCACAGCATTTGACGACCTGTGGGACTACCTGGTGGCCCACTCTGTGGATGACAGCGTGATGCTGGAGGCGGCGGACGGGCAAACCTCTATTTCCTACGAGGCTTATTACACCTCCGGAACCCGGCGGCTGAAACGTGCATCCAGCGGCGTCAACTTCTGGGACGAACTGGAGATCAACTTCATTCCCATGGAAGCGCAGGTGACACCGTGAGCAAGACGAAGATCATCTACAAGGACGTGGCTGTAGGAGCAGCGGAGGACGCCTCCGTATCCGCTTCCGGCGCCATGGCTGGTTCCGTCCCATCCAAGCTTCCAGATGGCGTGTCGCCGCCGCCGATCATCACCCTTGAGAGGAACGCCTGGAGGCTTAACGGGCGCTATCGGGCACGGGGCAGCCATACGCTGGCCTTCTGGTCCAGCACACTGAGTGGGGAGGACTGCATGTTTCAAGCCTCGCCCGTCATAACCATCGACTTCGACCAGCAGTATTCTTCCACCGGGATCACCCTGTTCTTCGACACGGCGACCGGAGACCACTGCGCCCTGGTCAATGTCAAATGGTACCAGGGGACAAGCCTCAAGGCGGATGTGGACTTTGAGCCGGATTCCGCAGAGTATTTCTGCCGGCAGACCGTCACCAGCTACAACCGGGTGGTCGTCACATTGAAAAAGACTTCCCTGCCATACCGCCGGGCGAAGCTGGATCGGATCATGTTTGGCGTCCACCGCAGCTTCGGCATGACGGAGATCCGCAATGCATCCATTATCAGTGACATGGACCTCCTGTCTGCCGAGCTGCCTGTCTCAACTTCGAAATGGACCCTGGACAGCCAGGAGGACGTGGAGTACATGTTCCAATTCAAGCAGCCGGTGGAGACCTGGAACGACGACGCACTGATCTGCGTTCACTACATCAACAATTCCAAGCGGACTGCCGGTGGCCTGTACGATGTCAGCTGCCACGACGCCTTCGGCGTTTTGGACGAGACGCCTTTCCCGGGCGGCGTATACAGCGGAAAGTCGGCCAAGGCCTTGCTGGAGGAGATCCTGGGCGGAGATTTTATCCTGGACTGCCAAGCGGAAGATACTGCGCTCACCGGGGTCATCCGGTCCGGGACCAAGCGGGGAGCCGTTCAGCAGGTCCTTTTCGCCTGGGGCGTGTGCGCCTCTACATTTGGAACAGAGAAGATACGGGTATTCTCACCCAGCTCCGCTCCGACGGAGATCGGGCGGGACAGAACCTTCCCTGGCGCGTCCGTTGACACGGCGGCCATCGTGACAAAAGTGACGGTCACCGCCCACACCTATGTCCAGGACAGCAACGGCGGCGTGGAGATCGACGGAGTCAAGTATAAGGACACCGAGACGGTCTACACCGTGGTCAACCCAAATGTAACGGCCGCAGACAAGCAGAACGTGGTGGAGGTTACCGGAGCCACCCTGGTATCCACCTCCATCGGACAGTCCGTTGCGCAGCGGGTATATGACTATTACGCCCGCCGGAGCACCCATAAGGCCAAGATCGTCTGGAGAGGGGATCGCCTTGGCGACTGCGTGACTGTCCCAAATTCCTGGGGTGGTACAGTCACCGGGAACCTTACCCGGATGGAAGTAAGCCTGTCCAATACCGTGGTTGCCAACTGCGAGACGGTAGGGGTGTAACACGTGAGGAGGACGAATAAATGGCAGATATTAACAAGACAAGATCGCAGGTAGCCACTATCCTGCTGAACGCAGAATCCATGTGCAAGAGCGGAGGTACGGCAGGGCAAGTCCTGGTAAAAGCGTCCGGTTCTGATTTTGATGTAAAGTGGGTAACGCCCTCTTCCGGTAGCGGTGACGGAGGCGGCGGTGAAAGTGACGTTTTTTACGCCGTCTACGGAACGACCACCAATGCTGCAATCCTGGCGGCGTATGAGGCGGGGAAAGCCGTGTACATGAAAAAAGATGGAGATAAAGGCGTGTACCCGCTGATTGCGATTTCCGGGGACATCTATGCTCGTTTCGGCTGTGTTATATATAGCCTTAATTTCAAAAGATATATGTGCTGGGCGGACGAATGGAGAGAAGATGAATCCTCCCTGCTGGCAGAAACGCCCGTATCCACCGCCGTGACGCTTTCGGCCTCCGGATGGAATTCCTCCTCCAAGACCCAGACGGTAACGGTATCCGGGGTGCTGGCGGATGAGACAAAGCAGCTTATCACACCCACTCCGGCACTGGTTTCCCAGATAGCCTATTACGGGGCCGGTATCAGGTGTACGAACCAAGCGGCGGACAGCCTGACCTTCACGGCTGAGACAGTCCCAACCGAAGATTTGACCATATATGTAACCATTCAGGAGGTGAGTGTGCCATGATCCAGAATCCTGTTTTGATTGGAAGCGGGAAAAGCCCGGTCCTGCAAGAGAAGTCTGTAGCGCCCGCCGAGTCCGCCCAGAACGTGACGCCGGACAGCGGGTATGACGGGTTGAGCAAGGTAACAGTCGAGGCCATCCAGACGGAAAGCAAGACGGTCACAGCCAATGGGACCGTTACGCCATCGACTGGAAAATACCTGAAACAGGTCACTGTGAATGTGCCGACGAGTGACCTTGATACCAGTGACGCAACAGCGACCGCTGGACAAATTCTAAAGGGCGAAACTGCCTATGTGAAAGGTGAAAAAGTAACAGGAACGATCGAATATTATCCAAATGGTTCTAATACTTCATATGGTTATATGACTGACGGGGCAGAGAATGTAAGCGTAGCAACGATTCAATCAAAAAAATTTCTCAATATTAAATCATCTACTATTGTAAATCCGGTAGCATTTTTGGCAGATTCTAAAGTTTCGTGTGGAACGTTGCTTTCTAATTTAGGAGATGCTGCAGCTTCGGATGTTGCGGAGGGTAAAACCTTTACTTCCTCTGCTGGGTTGAAGGTCACTGGTACAGCTAAAGCCAGCACCCCAACACTCCAGTCAAAGACTGCAACTCCTTCAACCTCCCAGCAGATAATCACTCCTGATAGTGGCTATGATGGTCTGTCCAGCGTGACGGTGGAAGGTGACGCCAACCTGGTGCCCGGAAATATCAAGAGCGGCGTGTCCATCTTCGGGGTAAC
>Ga0129306_1003172_pt1 | contig 12804 bp, 12 predicted proteins | sample P827metagenome_FD_94438 | JGI IMG/M metagenome (GOLD analysis project Ga0129306, IMG submission 94438) | Capybara group fecal microbial communities from Wisconsin, USA - P827 metagenome | ecosystem: Host-associated > Mammals > Digestive system > Large intestine > Fecal | place: USA: Wisconsin...
AAATTAGAAAAAAGATTAGATGAAGTAGGAATTACTGTTAATAAAAATGCAGTTCCATTTGATACTGAAAAACCAACTATTACTAGTGGTATTAGAATAGGTACACCAGCTGTTACATCTAGAGGATTTAAAGAAGAAGATATGAAAGAAATTGCTGAACTTATAAATTTAGTTGCTACTGATTTTGACAACAAAAAAGAAGAAGTTGAACAAAGAGTACAAGCAATCTGCAAAAAATATCCATTATATAATTAGGAGTAAATAGATGGAAGAAACAAATGAAAAAGTAAGAAATTTAAATAATTTTATAGAGAGAAGATCAGAATTATTAAGCTTTTTAAAGCAAAAAGAAGATATTCAAAATTTATCACAAAACAATGATGATAATTTATCAGAAGAGTTTGAAAAAGCTTTAAATGAATGTGTAGAATGTGATTCAAAAATAAAAGAATATAAAGCAGAATTAGAACCTAGATTTTTTATAAAGTTTGAGGAAAGTGAATATACAAATAATTCACAAGAAACTGCATTAGTTTTAAAAACAGAAAATAAAATTGTAAATTGGTTTAAAAATAAAATAAAAGAATTCAAATTTAATTATGCTATAGAAAGAGCTTTGAAAAGAGATATTTTTATTGAAGAAAACATTTCTAGTCAAATTAGTTCATATTCTGCATATTTAAATGTAATAAAAGCTAATGGAAATAAAGCAATATTCAAAAAATATATGAATAATGTTGCAAATGTAAATTCAAAAAATTTAAGTGATAATAAAATATAGAAGGATAAAATATGGAAAATTTAGATAATACAAATTTAGTTGAAGCAATAAGAAAAATGAAAGAAAATAATACAAAAGAAAATCAAAGTTTAATGCTTGGTGAAATGATGAAATCAAGATTTTTAAATCCAACTACTTTAAAAGTTCAACCAGATGAAAATGGAAAAGTAAATATACCAGCGGGAACAGAGATTTCTTTTTATACAATAACTAGTACAGATGGCAAAAAATTTGCAATGGCATTTACATCTCAAGCAGAACTTGATAAATGGATTGATGCAAATATAAAAGGTGGAGCACCAAAAGAAAAATTTACTAGAAATGCTGGAATAATGGGATTTATGGAATATGCTGGAATTATTTTAAATAATAACAGTGATTTAGATGGAATGGTAATAAATCCATATAATGAAAATATTGTTTTCAACAAAGAACAAATGGCATCTTTAAGAGAACAAAGAATTAATAAAGAACAATATGGTATGACAAGAAATGTTATACAAAATAATGAAGAAATTGGATTAAGAAATTTAAATAGTGAAGAATATCCTTCAGAACTTATTACAAATTTAATTGAACATATGAAAACTAAAAAAGAAATTAATTCTGCTTGGATTTTAAAAATGAAAAAAAGTGAGAAAGAAAGCCTTTTATTAGTTGTAGATTTTGAAGGAGATTTAAATGTTGTTTTAGGCGAAATTGGAAGAGTAGCCAAACCATTTTTAAATGGAGAAAATAAAAGTTTAGATATGACTCCTTTAAAATCAAAATTAGGGAAAGCTGCAATTGAGCATGGAGATAAAATTTACGATAAAAATGGATTACAAATATTTACAAAAAATGTAAATGTTGAAAAAAACGAGATTATAGAAGATGCAATTGAATATGTAAAAGAATTTTTTGCTGATGTAAATGATGGCCATGATGCATATCATACAATTCGTGTTTATAATATTGCAGAAAAAATTGCTATAGAAGAAAATGCAGATGTTGAAATTGTAACACTTGCGGCTTTACTACATGATGTTGATGATAGAAAAATTGTTGGTAGCCAAAAAGTCCATTTACAAAATGCTAGAAATTTTTTAACAGCGCATAAAGTAAATAATGAAAAAATAGAAAAAATTTGTGATATTATTGATCAAATTTCTTTTGTTGGCGATGATTCTATTACACCAGATACACTAGAAGGAAAGATTGTACAAGATGCAGATAGATTAGATGCTATTGGTGCAATTGGTATTGCTAGATGTTTTGCATATCAAGGTGCTCATGGAGGAAAAATCCATGATCCTGAAATTCCTTATAAAGAAAGTCTAAGTAAAGAAGAATATTTAAATAATAAACCAACATCAATAAATCATTTTTATGAAAAATTATTAAAACTAAAAGATTTAATGCATACAGATACTGCACAAAAAATAGCAGAAAATAGACATAAAGTAATGGAAAATTATTTAAATGAATTCTATTCAGAATGGGATGGATTGAAATAGTTTTGACAAAATAACAATAAAACTGTTGACATAACTCCAAATTCGTGCTATTATATAAGAGTATTTGAAAAATATTGGAGGTAATATATGTCAAATAATACAATAAGAAGAAACGGAAAAGTTTATACAGAAGCTAAAATAAATGAATTAGAATTTTTAAATAATGGTAAATTAGTAGATTTAAGTAGACCACAAAAAACTTTAGAAGTAGCTATTGGTGATGTTTACGAAATCGAAGATAATGAGAGATAGAAAATAGCATTTATTTATAAATGCTATTTTTTCATATATAGGAAAAAATTACTAAAGATAACTAAATTTTATGTATAGACATAAAATTTTTTTTGATATATAATTAATTGTGTTAAAAAATATAAAGGTAAGTGTTAAATGAAAAATAATATTGATTATGATATTGAAGCAAATGGTAATGTTCAAAAATTATCAGATGTATTCAATGAAATTAATGGAATAAGGAGAAAACAAAATAGTTCTAATTACAATGAAAGAAACTTAGAAAATATAGAAGAAAATAATTTCTTTTTTCAAGCAGAACAAAAAATAAAGTCTAGATTGAAAAAAATTATTGCTGTTGATTTGATTGTAATGATTACTATTTCTTTTAGTGTGTTCGCAAACTATATTTTTGCATTTACCCAAGATGATGTATATGAAGAAGATGTAAAAGCTGTAGCTGCTGTTGAATTTGAAGCAAATTCAAGTGCAATAGATTTACAAAATATTTTACTTGAAAATGTTAGTGTTTTAAAAACCAAAGAACTTATAGAAGAAGCGGTGGATATTGAATTTGAAACAAAATATATAGATGATGAGAATATGCCATTAGGAGAAGAAAAAGTTGAACAAGAGGGAAGTCTTGGTTCTAAAGATGTTACTGTTATAAAAACATATGAAAATGATGATTTAGTTGAAGAAAATCTTATTGAAGAAAAAGTTAAAGTAGAACCAAAAGAGAAAGTTGTAAGAAAAGGTACTTCTGAGTTTTTGAAAAAGAATAGTATTGTTTTAGGTGCTACAATTTATGTTACAGAAGATGTTGCTCTTAAAGAAAAAAATTCTTCTGCTTCTGCAGATTTAGCTACAATACCAAGTAGCATAGAAGTTGTTTTAAAACAAATGGCTGGTGAATGGTGCAAAGTAAGTTATAATGGAAAAGAAGGATATGTTTTAAGTAGTAAATTAACATCTGCAACGGCTACACCTACAATTCTAGATGCTAATAGAATTCAAAAGATTAAGCTAGCAGCTAGTGAAGATATGGCATTAAACAAATCGAGTGGATTAACTTTAGAAGATTTTAAAAGAATTTTATCTAATAATCCTAGAGATAAATATGGAATTTTCCAAGATGCGGCTGAAGATTTTTATAAAGCAGATGTGAATTATAATGTAAATGGTATTTTGTTAGCATCAATAGGAATTCATGAAAGTGCTTGGGGAACTTCAAAAATTGCTAGAGATAAAAAGAATTTATTTGGTTATGGAGCTTATGATTGGTCTCCATATGAAAGTGCATATTCTTTTGATACATATTATGAAGGAATTGAAATATTAGCAAAGTCTTTATCAAAAAATTATTTAAATGCAGCAGGTACAGTTCTTTCAAATGGTGAAATAGCTACTGGAGCATATTATAATGGAAATACTGTAGAAGCAATAAATATTAGATATGCTAGTGATCCAGATTGGCACAGCAAAGTATGGAAATATATGAATGAATTATATAATAGTCTATAAAATTTACTAAGGAGAAAAGAGTGAATAAAGAAAAAAAAGCATTGGTATGTATTATTTCTTTAATATTTTTAATTATATTAATTACTATTTTTTCAATAAAAAATGTTTTTGTAGAGATTTATTTAAGAAATGAAGATACTAAATATGCAGTAAGAATTGCAGAAAAAAATAGAACTACAGTTTTTAGGTTATCAAAATTAATGACATATAGTGGAGCAGAAGCTAAGGATAATAGTGATAAATTACAAGATTTTAATATTTCACAATATTCTGATATTGCACTATATATAGATAATCATTATGAAAAGGAAGATCTAACCGAAGAAAATACTATTAAAGAATTGTATATTGATAATTTTAGAATTAAATTGCCTTCAAGAAAAGAAGGTGAAAATCAAAGTTTGTATTATAAAAATCCATTTAATATGGGAAAATTTAGAGAATATCAATATGATAAAATTGAAGATAAATTAGAATATGATATTATATTTAAAAATTCAGAAAATGATGATAGTTTTTATAATACACCAGTTTTCTTTACTGATTGTACAAATCCAATTTCGATTAGTTATATAAATGATAATATATATACAAATTATTCAGTTCCAAAAAATAGTTCTATTTCATATGATGGTAGAGTTTTGAAAGATATTGATGTGAATTTGAAAGATATAACACCTAAAATTAGTTTTACAATTCATATAAAAAATAATTTAGATGAAGAATTCATTTGTAATTTTAGTTGTACTTTAAACTTAGAAAATTCACAAGGTTCTATTTATTCAGGATACTTTGTAGAAATAAATGAAGATTTAGGAAATAAATACAAATTCTTTAAATTATAGTAAAAAAGTCGTTAAAAAAACGACTTTTTTTATTTTATAAATTATAATTAAATTTTTTTGAAAATGTAAAGCAAAAAAGCTTGACAAATCGTCAGAAATGTTGTAAAGTATAATAGCATTACGAAAAGGAGTGGTCAGATGGAAGAAAAAATAAAGATAAGCATGCTTTTGGAAATATATGGGAAGCTACTTACTGAAAAGCAAAACAATCTTTTAGATGATTACTATAATAAGGATTTATCTTTAAGCGAAATTGCTGAAAATGAGAACATTACAAGGCAAGCGGTTAGAGATTTACTTAAGAAAGGGGAAAAAAAGCTTTTTGAGTATGAAGAAAAGCTTAGAGTTATGGAAAAAAGTATTGTACAAGAAGAAAAAATCGATGAAATTTTATCTGAAATAGCTAGAATAGAAACTAAATTTACAGATGAAGAAATCGCAAATGTTCTTGATGATATTAAAAACAAGATTAGATTTTTAGTTTAGAAGAGAGGAATTAAGAATATGGCTTTTGAGGGATTATCTTCAAGATTACAAGAAATCACAAGAAAACTTAAAGGAAAAGCTCGTATTACAGAAGCTGATTTAAAAGAAGTTTTAAGAGAAGTTAAACTTGCTCTTCTTGAAGCAGATGTTAATTACAAGATAGTTAAGGATTTTACTAAAGTAGTTGAAGAAAAAGCACTAGGACAAGATGTTTTAAAATCATTAACTCCTGGTCAACAAGTTATAAAAATAGTAAAAGATGAATTAGTAGAACTTTTAGGAGGCGAAGATAGTAAATTAAACTTTTCTCCAAATCCACCAACAGTAATAATGCTTGTTGGACTTCAAGGTTCTGGTAAAACAACTACAGCTGGAAAACTTGCAAACATAATTAGAAAACAAGGTAAAAAACCATTACTTGTTGCATGTGATGTTTACAGACCAGCAGCTATAAAACAATTACAAGTTGTAGGAAAACAATTGGATATCCCAGTATTCAGTAATGAGAATACTAAGGATGTAAAAACAATTGCAAAACAAGCATATGAAACTGCAATATCAAAATTAAATGATGTTGTAATTATAGATACAGCTGGTCGTCTTCAAATAGACGAAGCTTTAATGCAAGAATTGAAAGATTTGAAAGCTAGTATAAAACCACATGAAATTTTACTTGTTGTAGATTCTATGACAGGTCAAGATGCAGTAAATATAGCTGGAACTTTCAACGAAACTCTTGGAATTGATGGTTTAATTTTAACAAAATTAGATGGTGATACAAGAGGTGGAGCTGCATTATCAGCAAAAAAAATTACTGGTAAGCCTATAAAATATATAGCAACTGGTGAAAAATTAAATGACATCGAAGAATTTCATCCAGATAGAATGGCTGGAAGAATTTTAGGAATGGGTGATGTTCTTTCTATTATAGAAATGGCTGAAGAAAAGTTTGACTTAGAAGAAGCTGAAAAATTAGAAAAGAAACTTAGAAAATCAAAATTTGATTTAGATGATTATTTAGCTCAATTAAGACAAATGAAAAAACTTGGATCATTTTCTTCAATAATAAAAATGATTCCTGGTTTAAGTCAGTTAAAAGATGTAAATATTGATGATAAAGAATTTCTTAGAATTGAAGCAATTATTTGTTCAATGACAACTGAAGAAAGAAGAAATCCAAAAATACTTAATGCAAGTAGAAGAATAAGAATTGCAAATGGTAGTGGAACTTCAGTTCAACAAATAAATAAGTTTATGAAATCTTTTGAAATGACACAAAAAATGATGAAAGAAATGTCATCAACTAAAAAGATGAAAAAACTTATGAGAGATATGAAATTCGATGAGGAAGATTTAAAGAAATTTGATGATCTTCCAAATATGCAAAACTTTAAAAAATAAAATTATAATATTGATTATAATTCTATTTATATAAATTTTAATAATACCAGGGGGTGAATTTTAAATGGTAAAAATAAGATTACAAAGAGTTGGAAAGAAAAAAGCTCCTTTCTATCATATAGTAGTAGCTGATTCAAGATCTCCAAGAGATGGAAAAATAATTGAACAAATTGGAACATTCGATCCAATGACAGAACCATCTACAATCAAATTAGATAAAGAAAAAGTTGAAACTTGGATCAAAAATGGTGCTAAACCAACAGATACAGTTAAAGCTTTAATCGAAAGAGCATCAAAATAATTCATAACAAAGGAGAGGTATTAGAATGAAAGATATACTAGAAGTAGTAATCAAAAATTTAGTAGATAATCCTGATGGAGTATCTATAAATGAAAAAACAAATGCTAAGTCTATTTGTTATGAAGTAAAAGTTGCTAAAGAAGATATGGGAAAAGTTATAGGAAAACAAGGAAAAATGGCAAAAGCTATTAGAACTTTAATGAAATCAATAGCTTTAAAAGAACATAAAAGAATTAGCATTGAATTTTTAGATAATTAGGAGTTAACTTATGAACGATAAATTAGAAATTGGTCAAATAGTTAATACTAGAGGTTTAAAAGGTGAAGTAAAAGTTAATTCGTTTTCTGAAGCAAGTGATCGTTTTGAAACAATAGATACAATTCTAATAAAATTCAAAAGTGAATATAAAGAATATAAAATTGAAAAAGTTTCATACAGTAAGAATCAAGTAATACTTAAATTAAAAGGAGTAGATACAATAGATGATGCTGAAAAACTTAGAAATTCATATATTTATATTTACAGAAATCAATTAGGTGAGCTTCCAGAAGGAACATATTATATAGCTGATTTGATTGGGCTAGATGTATGTTTAGAAAGTGGAGAAAAAATAGGAATTGTTGATGATATTTTTTCTACTGGTAGCAATGATGTGTATGTTGTAAAAGATGAGCTTGGAAAACAAAAATTATTACCAGCTATAGATGAAGTTTTAAAAGAAATAGATATAGCAAATGGTAGAATTATAGTAAATTTAATAGAAGGACTTTAATATATGAAGTTTGATATATTAACACTTTTTCCAGAAATGTTCGAACCAATAAAACAAAGTATTATTGGAAGAGCAGTAAAATCAAATAAATTAGAAATTAATTTAGTAAATATTAGAGATTTTTCTAAAGATAAACATAAACATGTTGATGATACTCCATATGGTGGTGGAGCAGGAATGCTTATAAAACCAGATGTTGTATTTGATGCATATCAATCTTTAGATGCAAAATCAGCTAAAGTAATTTATCTTTCTCCACAAGGAAAAAAATTGAACCAAAAAATGGTTGAGAATTTATCAAAAGAAGATCATTTAATTTTACTTTGTGGTCATTATGAAGGTATTGATCAAAGAGTATTAGATGAAATTGTTGATGAAGAAATATCTATAGGAGATTATGTTTTAACTGGAGGAGAACTTCCAGCAATGGTTTTATTAGAAAGTGTTTCTAGATATGTAGATGGAGTTTTAACAAGTGATTCTATAAAAGATGAATCTTTTTCAAATGGTTTGCTTGAGTATCCTCAATATACAAAACCAGAAATATTTAATAATAAAAAAGTTCCAGAAGTTTTACTTTCAGGACACCATAGCAATATAGATAAATGGAGAAGACAGCAATCTTTAAAAACTACTTTAGAAAAGAGACCAGAGCTTTTAGACGAAGTAGATTTAACTGAAGATGATAAAAAATATTTAGAGAGTTTAAAATATAAAAATTAAAAAGAAGGAGGAAAAAATGGATATTTTAAAATCTGTTGAACATGAACAAATGAAAAATAAAATACCAGAATTAAAAATTGGTAATACAGTTAGAGTTCATGTTAGAATAAAAGAAGGAAATAAAGAAAGAATCCAAGTTTTTGAAGGAATTATAATCAAAAAACAAGGAGGAGGAGTAAACGAAACATTTACAGTAAGAAGAATTTCTTATGGTGTAGGTGTTGAAAAAACATTCTTAGTACACTCACCAAGAATTGAAAAAGTAGAAGTTATAAGAGTAGGTAAAGCTAGAAGAGCTAAATTATACTACTTAAGAGACAGAGTAGGTAAAGCTGCTAAAACTAAGGAAAAAGTTGGAGCAAGAATCGAAAACAAAGAAATCGTTGTTAAAGAAGAAATTGTTCCAGGTGAATCTGAAGTAGCAGAAAGTGCTGAAACTGTTGAAACTCCTGTAGCTCCAGCTCCAGAAGTTAAAGAAGAAGTTGTAGAAACAACAGAAACAAAAACTGAAGAATAATATGAAAATAATCGCTTGAAAAAGCGATTATTTTTTTTTATTTTATAGAGAATAAAATTGACTTCCTTTTTTTTATAGAGTAAAATTGATATGTATAATATTTTATAAAAAACTAAAGAAATTTTATGAAATTAGAGGGAAAAAAAGTGGCGAACAAAAGTAAAAGAAAAAATAAAAACTGGGTATTTTGGTTGGTTGTAGGAAATTTTATATTAATTACTTTAATGATTTTATATATTTTGTATGTAAGATTTATTCCATATACAGTTGTTGAATATGGTGGATATGCTGTATCTGGAACTGAAATTTCAACTAACTTATTTAATTCAAATTTTGATGTTGATAAAAAAATAAAGGCATTAAAAGTAGAGAATCAATCAGAAATATATGAGAGATTGAATTCGTATTATGTAGGGCCTAATAAAGAAGAAAATATAAATTTGAATTATCCAGTTTATGTTAATGATTCAGTATCAATTTGCAATCTATCTGAAAATTATTCGTTAATTACAGATAGATTTCAAACAATGCCAGGATATTCAGGATCAATTTTGAATTCTGGTGCATTGTATAATATTGATACATTAAAAAGAGCTGATTATTATAATTATATATTAATAAAAAATGAAGATAATATATTTGTAAATTCAAAGTCAATAAATGTAAAAACAGCATTTAATAATTATGAAATTCCATTGAATAGTATTGTTAATTTTTCTGATAAATTTATAACATACTATTCATTAGAAGATGATGAATTTGTATATAATAAAATAATTGATATAGATGATGAATCTGAAATTGTTATTCCGGATTTTAAAAAGAAATATACATATAATGATTTTTTGATAGGGTTAAATTTAAGGCCAGAAGAAACTCCTGTTGAAGTTGCTATGATAGAAACAGAAGAACAAACCGAAGATAAAAAGGAAGAAAAAAAGAAAAAAATTATTATACTTGATGAAGAAGTTAATGAACCAAAGCCTGAAGTATTAATTATTTATCCAGAAGTTGAACAAGAAGAAATTGTGGTTGAGGAACCAGAGGAAGAAGAAAATGAAAATTCGGAAGTGCCTATTGGATGGGTAAAACCAACTGTAGAATGTGAGCCATTTAAGGCAAATGTATATAGTGCAATATCTAAAATAAGTATAAAAGATCCAAGTAGAGTTATTTATAAAAATGTAACATTTTCTTTCTTTAAAAATGGAAATATTGCATTTAGAACTACAACATCTACATCTGGTGATTTAAAAGTTACAAAACTAACTCCTAATACTACATATGATATTGTAGGAACTTTCCAATATACAAGTGAAGATGGAGCATTATTAGAAAGTACATTTTTGGAGCAAACAATAGAAACTGGAAGTACTGATGGGCTAAATCCAATAGAGTTGAGTATAACAAATGGTAACATTTTCTCTAATAAAATTGAATTAGCTGATATTCATATAGCTTCAAATATTGAAGATGAAGCTGTAAATGGAATAAAATCAGCAGAGTTTATAATAAATGGAATAAAATATAATATTGATAGTACAACTTTAAGAAAAATTGCAAATGGAAAAAATGTCAAATATTCACCTAATTTTCCAGTAGAGTCAAATACGAAATGTGAATATGAAATTAACTTTTTTGATACTTTAGGTGATAAAATGAATGTTATTAGTAATACTGGAAGTACGGTAACATCAAAACAAATTCCAAGTGTTAAAGTTAAAGTTTCAACTCAAGAAGTAATAAAAACAAAAGTATCTTTTGATTTAAGTAATAAAGATAATGTAGAATTAAGTGATTATGGATATATTTTATATTCTAATTTAGGTGAGGTTATTTCTAAAAATAAATTAAATATAAATGATAAAGAATTGGAATTTGAAAATTTAAATCCTCAGAATACATATACAATTAAATTTTTTGCGGGTTATAATATTCAAGATGGAAATGGATTTTTAGAAAATCAAGAAATTGGAAATGCTACATTTACAACTTTAAGTTTGAGTAAACTAGGAAATGTAAAATTTGAAATAGTTTATGATGAAAATACGGATTTGACATATGAAAGTGCAAAATTTAGGTTTGGAATAAATACTGCTAAAACAGACAGTAGATTACTTCAAGTATTAAATAATATTAAAATTCAAATAAAAAATCCAGATAAGAAAGTAGTTAAAGAAATAAATATAAATGATATTTCTTTATTAACTAATGAAGAAAGATTAGAAAAATTAATAAATAATCTAAATTCAGATACTACTTACGATATTGTAATAACTGCTACTGCAATGCAAGGAAATGTTCAAGAAGATGTTGCTGTTTCATATACATTAAAGAATTTTATTACTAAAAAGAAACCAGTAAGATTAGATATATCAAATTTAATTATAACTAAAAATTTGATTGATATGGATATTTATGTTGAAGATAAAGATGGTGCATGTTTGGAAAATATGGCAGTTATAAGATTTTATGATTCAGCAGGAAAAGAATATATTCCAGATATAGAACCCAAAAATATTAAGAAAACAAGTGAAATTCCTACTAATACATGGGTAAGACTAACATATAATAATTTATATGAAAATCAATTATATGAATTTTCTTGTGAAATTGGTTCTTATAATGAAACAAGAGATGCTAATAAAATTCAAAATAATTATAAGGTTGCAAGTAGAGAATTTTTTACAAGTGGTTTAGGTGCAACAATAGATTTATTGGGGTTAGAAAGAAATAAAGAAGCGGAATGTAAAAATTTAATAGATGTAAAGTCTGAAACAAATTGGTATTCGCAATGTTTTAATGTTTTAGAAACTGAGTATGAAATAGATGAAAGTTATAATGTTAATTTTGCTATGAATTCAAAATATAATTATGGCAAAAAATACACTGAAGCTAACAATAATATTGAACTAGAATTTTTATCAAATCAATGTTATGTATATGATTTTTCAAATTATATTGGAGAAACAGTTACAATATCATTTAACGGAAAAGTTTCCGATAATAACGGAAATGTTTATTTACAACTTGGAAAATCAATTGGGGATAATATAGAAAAAATAGAAGGATTGAATAAAAATTCATATATAGCTTATCAAAAAACTGTAGTGATTCCAGATGATGGATATTTAGGCTTTTATTTAGCTCCTATAATTCAACAAAATCCTGAAACCGAAGAAATAACATATGTGGATTATAATTTGAATGTGAATTCGCTTCAAGTAGAACTTGGAGATACAAAAACATCTTATCAAAATTATGCATATACATTGAATGCTAATGCTAAAATTAATTTTATAGATGAATCTAGAGTTACATATGATACAACAGCTCGTAATTGTAAGTACTATGTAAGATTGAAATCAAATTTAGGAAAATTTAAAGAATTTGATTATATATACGAAGGAAATGAAAATATTGAAGAAATATATACATATGTTATAGATGAAAGTTTTCAAAAAGAAAAATTCGTATTAGAAATTCTTATTAAACAATATAATAGAGAATATTCTTTAGATCAAGTGGAATTTAATTATGATCCTGAAACATGTTTGGAAATAAAGAGTATCGAAAACGTAGATGAATTTAAAAATATACAACCATATGGAAATTATGTAATTTTAAATGATTTAAATTTAAGAAATGCAACTTCAGAAAGTGAATTTACTTTTGGTAGTCCAAAAATTCCTTTCTATGGAAGTATAGATTTTTACGGAAAAA
>Ga0129306_1003173_pt1 | contig 12797 bp, 10 predicted proteins | sample P827metagenome_FD_94438 | JGI IMG/M metagenome (GOLD analysis project Ga0129306, IMG submission 94438) | Capybara group fecal microbial communities from Wisconsin, USA - P827 metagenome | ecosystem: Host-associated > Mammals > Digestive system > Large intestine > Fecal | place: USA: Wisconsin...
CTCAAGATGTCGCAAGGGTATCCTTCTAAAGCCTCATTTGCGGCTATATTCGGAGTTGGTCTTCCTGCCGCATCAAGCATACTATTATTTGACCTTTGCAACATCGTTATCAACAGACTTTCAGCATCCTACGGAGACATCGAGCTTGCGGCTATCGGCATAGTTTTAAAAGCGGAGCGCCTTCCTCTTAATATTGGCGTTGGCATCTGTCTTGGTATGGTGCCGCTTCTTGCTTACAATTATTCTTCGGGAAACCGCGAGAGAATGGATGCCATTTTTAGATTCGGAAGAGGCGTTGGACTTGCAGTCGGCCTTGTAAGCGTGGTGCTTTATTATACTTTTGCACCTGTTATAATCCGCGCCTTCATTGAAAATGAGGAGTCGGTTATGTTTGGAACAAAGTTCCTACGGGCAAGATGCTTTGCTACGCCGCTTATGTTCCTTTGTTTTTCTATGGTACATTTTACTCAGGCCATAGGAAGAGGACAGGAATCCTTCTGGCTTGCGGTAATAAGGCAGATAGTTTTTAATATCCCGCTTTTATTCCTTTTAAACCACATTTTCGGGGTAACAGGAATAGTCTGGACCCAGGCCACAGCCGACTTCTTTACCGTAATCGTATCGTATATCATATATTTCAGGATACGAAAGAAAGAGGGCTGGCCCGTAAGAATCTGACAAGAGGTATTATGACATAGGTACCTGGTACATATGTAAAAAAACGAGGTGATGGTATGCACTTTGTGGAGGCTAAAGGAATACTGACGGCAAATGGCGGAAAATACGGCATGAACATATACCGCGGCTGCTCCCACGGCTGTATATATTGTGACAGCAGAAGCAAATGCTATCAGTTTACACACCCTTTTGAAGATATTGAGGTTAAGAAAAATGCGCCGGAGCTTCTTGAAAAGGCGCTTAAGAGTAAAAAGAAAAAGTGCATGATAGGAACCGGCGCCATGTCAGATCCGTATATGCATATTGAAGAAGAGTTAAGGCTTACGAGAAGATGTCTTGAGATCATCTGCGAGAATGAATTCGGACTTGCCATCCAGACAAAATCAGACAGGATCTTAAGAGATATAGACCTGCTTGATGAAATTAACAGGAAGGCAAAATGCGTTGTACAGATCACGCTTACGACCTATGATGATGACCTTTGCGCTATCTTAGAGCCAAATGTATGCAACACAAAGAGAAGGATAGAAGTTCTTGCTAAGATGCAGGAAAGATGTATCCCAACCATAGTCTGGCTTACGCCGATACTTCCGTTTTTAAATGACACCGAAGAAAACATAACTGCAATCCTTGACGAATGCGAACGAGTCGGTGTAAAAGGTATTATAGATTTTGGTATGGGCTTAACACTTAGGGAAGGCGACAGAGAGTATTATTATGCGGCTCTTGATAAGCATTTTCCGGGACTTAAGGAACGTTACATAAAAACTTACGGCAATGCCTATGAGCTTCCAAGCCCAAAGGCACCGGAACTTATGGCTCTGTTTAAAAGGATCTGCAAAGATAATAACATGATGTATAAGCCGGATGATTGCTTTGCTTATATGAGCACTCTGCCTGAAAAGTATCAGCAATTGAGTTTGTTTGATTAAGTAACATATGTACCAGGTACATATGTAAAAAAGCCGACAGGTTTATTCCTGCCGGCTCATATTATAAACATTAGTCAAGTTCTTCGCCGTTGCTCTTTATTACCTTCTGGTACCAGAAGAATGAGTCTTTGCGGCTTCTTGCAAATGTGCCCTTGCCGAGGTTGTCGGCATCTACGTATACATGGCCGTAACGCTTTGCCATCTCGCCTTCGCCGTTTGATACAACGTCGATGCAGCCCCAGTAAAGGTAACCCATAAGGTCGATTCCGTCTTCATCTACGGCATCTTTCATGGACTGAATGTTCTGACGCATATAATCGATTCGGTAGTCATCATGTACAGTGCCGTTTTCATAAGCATCGTTCCAGCCGATTCCGTTTTCTACGCACCAGAGAGGGCAGTGGTATCTGTTGTTAAATACGTTAAGAGCGATACGCAGGCACTGAGGATCTGTAGCCCAGCCCCATGCATTTGTCTTAAGGTATGGGTTTGCGACTCTGCCAAAAGCACCGCCGTTGCCGCTGCCTGCCTCTGTTCCCTCAAGATGGCAGGTAAGAACGGAAGAACCGTAGCATGAAAAGCTAAGGAAATCGCAGGTGTATTTTTCTACGATCTTCATCTCATCGTCTGTAAGAGGACGCTTAAGGCCTTTCTTTTCCCACTCTTTGTACATATATGTAGGGATGCGTCCAAGCATCTGAACGTCTGAGTAATAAAGGGAATGATCCTCAGCTTTTCTTGCAGCAAGCTGATCTGCAGGGTCTGCTGTAAGACCGTAGCAAGGACCGTAAGCAAGCATCATGCCGACCTTTATCTCAGGGAAGTTTTCGTGTGCAGCCTTAACTGTAAGAGAAGAAGCAAGGAACTGGTTAAATGCAGCGTTAAGTATCTGCTGTGGCTCTGCATGGATAAGACCTGCCGTAACAAAAGGAGCAGCGTCGATGCAGTTGATCTCGTTAAATGTAAGGTAGTATTTAACAAGACCTTTAAGCCTTGTAAACATAGTAGTTGCATATTTTACGAAAAGGTCTACGCACTCTTTGCCTTCCCAGCCGTTGCATTTCTGCGCCAGGATAAGAGGAGTCTCATAGTGGTGAAGAGTGATAAGAGGCTCGATGCCGTGCTCTTTACATTCTCTTGCAACATTTTCGTAGTACTTAAGGCCTTCCTCGCTTGGCTCGCCCCATGGATCAGGGAAAACTCTTGACCACTTAACGGAAAATCTGTAAGACTTAAAGCCCATCTCGGCCATAAGAGCGATATCTTCTGCGTAATGATGATATCCGTCTGATGCGATGTGGCCGGGATAGTAGTATTTGGGGTCGTCAAGAGCGACAGGGACAGCTCCCTCAGGTAAATGACGCTCAGGACTTCCAAAGCAAAGAGGGGTGGAACCGGTTTCACCGTTTTCCTTTTTCCATGTAACCTGTCTTCTTACGGTGTGAGAACCGTTTGTCATAACGTCGGCTGTAGCAAAAGCTCCGCCGCCTTCAAGAGGGAAGCCTTCATACTGATTGGTAGCAGTAGCACCGCCCCATAAAAAATCCTTTTTAAAACCCATGTTATTTCCTCCTAAAAATCTGTTTTAATCCGATCATAAAACATTACAGCCATGATTATACCATGTTTTAAGCTATATTAATACCCCGGAAAGAGGGTTACAAAAAAGATTGGCACGTATTATTCATAATGTGACCTTTGGGACTTTCTACGCCATGTAAATACCTTCTGCCACGAAAGGGGCGTTGCGCTATTGCGGCGTGGTTACAAACATGATAAAATCATGCTGTTTTGAATGACAATTGTTACCACATCAGCGAGGGGACCACTATGTTTTCTAAGATTACTTCAAAGTTTACTAAAGACGATTTTCTTTCTATACGTGATTTTGTAAGGCTTCAATACGAAAAGACCGCAAAGTATCAGCATCACATCTTAAGATTTATCGCCGGAATGGAAATAAGCATGATGATACTTGGGTATTTTAATTACAACCACAGCAATCCAAGATATCTGCCTTACATGACGCTTTATTTTCTGCTGGCGGCCGCTTCGATATTTACGGATATTGTAGTTAAAAATGCTGAAAAGAAAGGAATACTTAAAATTAGCAAAGCCCTCTCAAGGGTCGGATATTTTTATTTTGCCTTTATAGTTGCCTGGGGACTTGCAATCACAACTCTTGATGTAACAAGAGGCGGAACATACTGGGTTGCGGCGACTGTGATAATGTCAATAGCAATATTTTTAAACCTTAATCCTTTTTATACCTCCGGAGTTGTTACTTTAGCCGGAATATACCTTATGGGTTTAAATTATTATGTAAAAGGAAGAGTAACCGCAGGCCTTATCAATGTTGCAATATACACGCTGATCGTATGCATTATCATTTTCAAGAATTATTTTGCCATGTATGAAAACTATTACATGGAATATAAACTCGAGCAGCTTTCTCTTCGTGACGGCCTTACGGGTGTCAATAACAGAAGAGCCTTTGAAAATGTTGAAGACGGTCAGACAGATTACGTAAAATGCGTTGCTATCGTAGATATAGACGATTTTAAACTGATAAACGATTGCAAAGGACATCAGGCAGGTGACGAGGCGCTGCTCCGTGTTACTTCCGTTTTCAGGGAATATTTTAAGGATAAAGAGATATACAGATACGGCGGAGACGAATTTGTTTTCCTTTCCGGCTGCAGTGCATATGAAACGGCAAAGAGACTTGAAAAAGTAAATCAGAGACTTGCTGAAAGTGCAAATTCTTATTCCCTTCATATTTCGGGAGGCATAATGACAAGAGTAGAAGGAAAGAGCATAAACGAGATCCTCTCTGTGGCTGACGGGCTTTTATATGAAGCAAAAAAAGAAGGAAAAAAGAAGATAAAAGCTGCATAACTTAATAAATGACAGATCTGAGCAGGTGGATGGTTCCACCTGCTCTTTTTTGTATTTATAAAAATACATCATTTACCTATTGACAAGGTAGGTTGATAATGTTATCATCCTATTAACCTACCTGCTGGGTAGGTTAATAAAAACTATTTATATTTAAGGGGGTAACCGTAATGTCAAAGATTTATACTTCAATTGATGAACTAATCGGAAAGACACCTATAGTTGAGCTTAAAGGAATTGAAAAGGAGTTTTCGCTTAAAGCAAAACTTCTTGCAAAGGTAGAATATTTTAATCCAACAGGTTCTGTTAAAGACAGGATCGCAAAGGCTATGATAGATGATGCTGAAAAAAACGGTATTTTAAAACCGGGCGCTACAATCATCGAGCCAACCAGCGGAAATACAGGTATCGGACTTGCTTCCGTTGCAGCAGCAAGAGGCTACAGAGCTATTATTGTTATGCCTGAGACTATGTCTGTTGAACGCCGCCAGCTTATGAAAGCATACGGCGCAGAGCTTGTTCTTACTGAAGGGGCAAAGGGAATGAAGGGAGCTATCGCTAAGGCTGAAGAGCTTTCAAAGGAGATCCCTGGAAGCTTTATTCCTTCTCAGTTTACAAATCAGGCCAATCCAAAGATCCACTACGAGACTACCGGCCCTGAAGTATTTGAAGACACCGACGGAGCAGTAGATGTCTTTGTTGCAGGCGTAGGTACAGGCGGAACATTATCAGGTACCGGCAAGTATCTTAAAGAAAAGAAGCCATCTGTTAAGGTTGTAGCTGTAGAGCCAAGTGACAGCCCCGTTCTTTCAAAGGGTCAGGCAGGACCTCATAAGATCCAGGGTATCGGCGCAGGTTTTATTCCTGAGACCCTTGATACAAAGGTTTATGATGAGATCATTGCTGTAGAGGCAAATGATGCATTTGAGACAGGACGCCTTGTAGGACATAAAGAGGGCTTCCTTGTAGGTATTTCTGCAGGCGCTGCCGTTTGGGCAGGTATTGAGCTTGCAAAGAGACCTGAAAATGAAGGAAAGACCATCGTAGTCCTTCTTCCTGATACAGGAGACAGATATCTTTCAACACCGCTCTTTGAGCAGTAAATTATTATACCAGATTTTGAAAAGAGGATTTATGCAATGTTTATTTATGCAGACAACGCGGCAACAACAGCGGTAAGCAAGACTGCGCTTGACGCCATGCTTCCCTGTTTTACCGAAAATTACGGCAATCCGTCAAGCCTTTATGAGGTAGGACAGAATGCAAAAAGTGCGCTTGAAGAAGCCAGAAATGAAATAGCAGCTGTATTAAATGCTTCCCCGCGTGATATTTACTTTACTTCAGGCGGAAGCGAGGCAGATAACCAGGCTATTATTTCAGCAGCACGTATTGGGGAGAAAAAGGGTAAGAAACACATTATATCAACTAAATTTGAGCATCATGCTGTTTTGCATACCCTTAAAAAACTCGAAAAGGAAGGTTTTGAGATAACCCTTCTTGATGTACATTCAAACGGTATTGTAGATCCGAAAGAAGTGGCAGATGCCATAAAAGAGGATACATGCCTTGTTACCGTTATGTACGCAAACAACGAGATCGGTACCATCCAGCCTGTAAAGGAGATCGGTGCCATCTGCAAAGAAAAGGGCGTTCTTTTCCATACGGATGCGGTTCAGGCAGCAGGCCATCTGCATATTGACGTTGAAGATCAGAATATCGATATGCTCTCGATCTCGGGCCACAAATTTCACGGCCCTAAGGGAACCGGCGTGCTTTATGCAAGACGTGGTATCCTTCTTACAAACATAATAGAAGGCGGAGCTCAGGAGCGCGGTAAAAGAGGCGGTACCGAAAATGTACCTGCCATAGTCGGCATGGCTGCTGCGCTTAAAGAAGAGAGCGGAAATATTGATGAAAATTCCAAAAAACTTACAAAGATAAGAGACAGGATAATAGCAGGTCTTGCTAAGATCCCATACTCTGAACTTAACGGTGATAAGGAAAAGAGACTTCCCGGAAACATTAACTTCTGTTTTGAGGGTATTGAAGGAGAATCGCTCCTTTTACTTCTTGATGATAAGGGAATATGTGCTTCATCGGGTTCTGCCTGTACTTCAGGCTCCCTTGATCCAAGCCATGTACTCCTTGCCATAGGCAGACCTCACGAGGTGGCTCACGGCTCACTCAGACTTTCACTTGGAAATGACATTACCGAAGAAGCTGCGGATTACATTATCAGATCCGTAGATGAGGTTGTTACATATCTTCGCAATATGTCACCTTTCTGGAAAGATCTTGTAAGCGGCAAGAGACCACACGTATTTAAGCGTTTGTCGTAGTGAATATAAAACATGTGTGCATGCTTGCATGCAGACACATGCTTTTATGTGAGCGTGACCGTACATGAGCATAAAAGCTACGCTTATGCGGAGCGATATGCGAATGTATGCCACATTGCGGAAGTGCAAAGCATGAAAGCAATGTGGACGACAAAAAAGTATAAAAGGAGAAAGAATAACATGGCATTATACAGTGAAAAAGTTATGGATCATTTCAGAAATCCAAGAAATGTGGGAAGTATTGAAGATGCAGACGGTATAGGAGAGGTTGGAAATCCTGTCTGTGGTGATATAATGAAGATATATCTTAAGATAAACAAAGAGCAGGTTATCGACGATGTCAAATTTGAGACCTTCGGTTGCGGAAGCGCCATAGCATCAAGTTCTATGGCTACAGAGCTTATAAAAGGTCAGCCTGTATCTGAGGCTCTTAAGCTTACCAACAAGGCAGTCACAGAGGCTCTTGACGGCCTTCCTGCGCATAAGCTTCATTGCTCTGTGCTTGCAGAAGAGGCTATTAAGACAGCAGTAAAGGATTATTACGACAAAAACAAGATCCCTTACGATCCTGCGGATTTCCCTGCAGGAGAGGACTGTGAGCACTGCGCTATGCACTAAGGAGGGTTTAAATGATCTCAACAAGAGGCAGGTACGCACTTCGTGTTATGATCGATCTTGCAAAAAACGGCAGCGGTGACTTTATACCTATGAAGGATGTGGCGGACAGACAAGGTATTTCCCTTAAATATCTTGAACAGATCCTTCCGGTCCTTTCAAAAAACGGCCTTGTAGAGGCTGTACACGGAAAAGGCGGCGGATATAAGCTTGCTAAAGATCCTTCAGATATAAAGGTGGGCGAGGTACTGCGCCTTACCGAAAAGGAGCTGGCACCTGTGGCCTGCCTTGCGGAAGGCTCGGCTGCATGCGAGAGAATGCCAAAGTGTGCCACCATAAGCTTTTGGAAAGAATACAACGAAGTGGTAAACAAATTTTTAGACAGCAAAACATTGGCTGACTTTTAAAAGACTCCCCCCAAGTGTTTACTAAAAGTAAACGCTTAGGGGGATTTTTAACTGAAAGTTTATACATTTTTTATTAACATATCCCCTGCTTATATGTTATCATGTCTTGCGTAAAACGACGGAATTTTTATTAGGAGATTATTTATGCTGCAATTAAAAGAGATTAGAAAAGATTACCCTGCAGGGGACGGCGTGGTCCACGCATTAAAGGGTATCGATCTTACATTCAGAAGAAATGAATTTGTTTCTATCCTTGGTCCTTCCGGATGCGGAAAGACTACACTTCTTAATATCATCGGCGGTCTTGACGGTTACACAAGCGGTGACCTTGTTATAAACGGCAGATCCACAAAAGCCTTTAAAGACCGTGACTGGGATACTTACAGAAATCATTCCATAGGATTTGTTTTCCAAAGTTATAACCTTATCCCTCATCAGAGCGTACTTAGCAATGTGGAACTTGCTCTTACCTTATCGGGCGTATCAAAAGCAGAAAGAAGAAGGAGAGCAAAGAAAGCCCTTGAGGATGTGGGACTTGGAAGTCAGCTTAGTAAAAAGCCAAGCGAAATGAGCGGCGGACAGATGCAGCGTGTTGCCATAGCCCGTGCCCTTGTAAACAACCCTGAGGTAATCCTTGCAGATGAGCCTACAGGTGCCCTTGATACAGAGACTAGTATCCAGGTAATGGAGATCTTAAAAGAGATCTCAAAAGACAGACTTATCATTATGGTAACCCACAACCCTGAGCTTGCGGAAAAATATTCAACAAGGATCGTCCGTATGCTTGACGGCGAGATAAAAGACGACACAAATCCTCTTGACATAGCCGCAGAAAACAGAGAACGTGAACTTGACAGAGACGAGCGCATCGCAAAGATGAAGAAAGGCAAGAGAGATAAAAAATCTTCAATGTCTATCTTTACTTCATTTGCCCTTTCCTTAAATAACCTTTTTACTAAGAAAGGACGTACTATTCTTACCTCATTTGCGGGAAGTATTGGTATAATCGGTATCGCGCTTATCCTTTCTATTTCAACCGGACTTTCGGCTTACATAGACAAAGTTCAGGAAGAGACCCTTACCGCATATCCTCTTACAATAGAGTCAAAGTCAATGGACCTTGGCGCCATTATGTCAACATTCCTTGGACGTGGCAACTCAGATCACGATCATCCAAAGGACAAGGTTTATGTAAACGATTCTCTTTACAACATTGTGGATGCCATGAGTAACATCGAGGTTACGGAAAATGACCTTAAGTCCTTTAAAAAGTACCTTGAAGATGAGTATGCAAAAGATGGAAGCGACCTTAACACGGCCCTTAACGGTGTTTCTTATTCATATAATATAAATATGCCGATCTACACTAAAAATGTGGACGGCGAGATCCTTCTTTCAGATGTACAGGCGCTTATGAGCGATATTTATGTACAGAATATGGGACTTAGCAGCAGCGCTGCAAGTGAAGTTTTAAATGCCAGCGGAAGCAATCCGATGTTCAGACTTGCGGGAAACGGCATGAGAATGTGGCAGGAGCTTCTTCCGGGGCTTAATGGAGAGTCGGTAAACGACGTTCTTAAAAAGCAGTACGATGTTGTATACGGCGAGTGGCCAAACGATTACAACGAAGTAGTGCTTGTACTTAACAAATACAATGAGCTTGACGATATCACCCTTTATGCTCTCGGACTTGTGGAAAAAGAGCATATTGATGCCATAACAAAATCTGCTATGGACAATGAAGGAAACAAAGCCGAAAGACTTACAAAGACCTGGACATACGAAGAGATCTGCTCTCAGACTTACAGGCTTGTACTTCCTTCTTCCTGCTATGTTTACGATGAGGAAAAACAGGTTTATACGGACCTTCGCGATACAGAGACGGGCCTTAATTTCCTCTACGACAACGCTGTTCCTCTTAAAGTAACAGGTATCATAAGACCAAATGAAGATGCAAACAGCAACATGCTTTCAGGCTCTATTGCTTATACGAGCAAACTTACAGAGTATGTTATAGAAGAAAACGGCAAGTCATCTGCTATTAAAGATCAGCTTGCAGACGAAAATGTGGATATTTTTAACGGATTTACATTTAAGAGTGCAACAGAAGGCTATACAGATGATGAAAAGGCCGAAAAGACAGATGAATATATAAACGGCCTTACAGACGAAGCAAAGCTTATGCTTTATACAAGACTTATGAGCATTCCTTCCGATGAAGAGCTTGCAAATATGACAAAGCAGGGAATGGAAGGCCTTGACAGAAACGCTATGGAAGGCCTTTTAAAAGAAGCTATGACATCCCAGATGGGTATGAGCGAGGGACAGGTTGAAGAATATCTTTCCTCAATGTCAGATGAAGATATGACATCCTACACAGAAAAAGTCATATCAGAAAAAGCCAAAGCAGATTATGCTGCAGGAGTTATGGCAAGATTTCAGGCTATGTCGCCAGTAGAACTTAAGGCGGGGGCAGATGCGTACTTTGACGGTCTTTCTCTTGAAGAAAAAGCAAAGATATTTGAAGATGTTATAGAGCTTTCTGATTCAACTCTTGAAGAAAACCTTGAAAAGCTCGGATATGTCTTCCTTGACGATCCTGCTACCGTAAATATTTATGCAAACAGCTTTGAAAACAAAGATAAAATAGAAGATGCCATCGCTTCTTATAACGAAGGCAGAGAAGAGCTTGAAAAGATCGAGTACACCGATTATGTGGGACTTATCATGAGCTCTGTTACCACTATAGTAAATGCCATTACATACGTGCTTATAGCATTTGTGGCTATTTCACTTGTGGTTTCATCTATTATGATCGGTGTTATCACACTTATCTCTGTTCAGGAAAGAACAAAAGAGATCGGTATCTTAAGAGCCCTTGGTGCAAGCAAGAAAAATGTATCAAGCCTCTTTAACGCTGAAACCGTTATAATCGGATTTGCTTCGGGACTTATAGGAGTAGGCATCACAATCCTGCTATGCTTCCCTATAAATTCAATAATCCACAACCTTACGGGAATAGAGAGCCTTAATGCTTACCTTCCTCCGCTTGCGGGTGTGATACTTGTTGGAATAAGCGTATTCCTTACACTTATCTCAGGTATTATCCCGAGCCGCAGCGCAGCAAAGAAAGACCCTGTGGTTGCATTACGAACCGAATAAAAGGCGGATGCCGTCTTTTATATCACTTTCGGAAAGGCCTGCAAATCCAAAGGCAAAGGAAACCGGAAGGTCGCTTTTTTCAAATAAGAATTCGGAAATACCATAAAGCCTGATGCCTTTGTTTAAGGCAGAGGCTGCAATATCTTCTTCATTTTTAATATCAGGGAAGCTGACAGTAACAAAAAGTCCCGCATCTTCATCAAGGATGCAGGCGTTGCTGCCGGCTTCTTTTATTGCATTTATAAGGACATCGTGTTTTGCGCGGTAGAGCTTTCTTGTGCGGTTAAGATGCCTTTCGTAGGAGCCTTCGTTTATAAACGCGGCAAGTATCAGCTGGTCGATCCTTGAGACAGTTGAAGCGTAGTGTGAAAACCTGCTTTTATACACTTCAAGAAGTGAGTCCGGAAGCACCATATATCCGGCTCTTATGGCAGGTGCGATGGTCCTTGAAAATGTACCAAGATAGATCACTCTGTCATTTTCGTCAAGCTCTTTTAAAGCGGGAATAAGGCGCCCTTTGTATCGAAACTCACTGTCGTGATCGTCTTCGATGATATATTTACCTGTTCTTGCGGCAATATCAAGAAGTTCTTTTCTTTTTGAAGCGCTCATGATAACCCCGAGAGGGTACTGGTGGGAAGGAGTAACATATACCGCTGCGGCATCGCTTTTTTCAAGGCCCGAAAGATCGTGACCTGAAGGAGTAACGGGAATTGGAACTATATCTGCTCCAAAGCCTTTAAAGATCCTGTAAGCCTGCATATAGCATGGGTTTTCCATGGCTATGGCAGAAGGGACTGAAAGAAGCTGTATAAGGAGCTGAAAAGAATAGTCTGCTCCCGCACATATGATAATGTTGTCGGGGCTTACGTTAAACCCACGGAAACCTGCAAGATATCCGGCTATAGCCTGCCTTAATTCATATTCGCCCTGCCTGTCACCAAGAAGAAAGAGGTCGCTTCCTCTTTCGGAAAGAAGCCTTCTGTTGAGGCGCTGCCAGGATGCGTACGGGAAAGAGCCTGTATCAAGGGCAAAAGGAGAAAAGTCGTATTTGTAAGGCGAAGAGGGCGTGGCTTTTTTATAAGCCGGCTTTATTTGACTTATCCTTGCTTTTTGACTGCCTGTTATCTGAGATACGATATAGCCGCTTCTGTCCTTTGAATCTATATAACCTTCCGAAAGCAGCTGATCGTAAGACATCTGAACGGTGTTGCGGCTTACGGAAAGATGGGAAGCAAGGGCTCTTGTGGAAGGAAGCTTTGCTCCTGCAGAAAGATTCCCTGTATTTATCTCATTTTTAATATGTGAATAAATCTGTTCGTACAGCGGTTTTCCGCCTTTATCTAAATTGATTGTAAGCATAACTGGCACCTCTCTTTTAATATGATTTTAGTAAAACCACAGTGCCAAGTCAATGGTCATTCACATCTTTTTCACATTAAGAATAGGTTTGGCTGTTGACGATGGGGTTTTCAGACTATATAATGAAGGTGTTTGGGGTTTTAAAAATTCAGAGGAGAAAAAAGAATGAGTTTTGGAATTGTTTTAGCTGTCTGTGGAGGTTTGTCACTGTTCCTTTACGGAATGAAAATGATGAGCGACGGTCTTGAAAAGGTTGCAGGTGCCAGACTTCGCGGTATTCTTGCAGCGACCACAAAGAACAAATTTGTGGCAGTTTTGGTCGGTACTTTAGTTACCGCTATTATCCAGTCTTCAAGTGCCACTACCGTACTTGTGGTAAGCTTTGTAAACGCCGGACTTATGAC
>Ga0129306_1003175_pt1 | contig 12793 bp, 11 predicted proteins | sample P827metagenome_FD_94438 | JGI IMG/M metagenome (GOLD analysis project Ga0129306, IMG submission 94438) | Capybara group fecal microbial communities from Wisconsin, USA - P827 metagenome | ecosystem: Host-associated > Mammals > Digestive system > Large intestine > Fecal | place: USA: Wisconsin...
ATTGACATTGTAACATCGGAAAAAGTACAATTATTGTAACAGTGTGAAGTTTATTGTAATTATGTGGCGGTTTTACGGGAGCATTCCATGAAAAAAGAAACCTTGCATACGGAGCTTGAAAAAGCCCTCATAGAATCAAAAGAAAATGAACACTATCACAATACCTACCATTTTGAGCAGGAATATCTCAGTCTCATCGAGAAAGGGAATGTAAAAGGACTTTCGGATCTCTTTGAAAACATTCCAAAACTTATTGAAGGCAACGTGGCAGCCGACTCCCTGAGGCAGGCAAAGAACATACTCATCGCTTCCGTAACCCTCATTACCAGGAGTTCCATAGCCGGAGGCCTTGATATCGAAACAGCCTACCAGCTGTCGGATTTCTACATCAAGGAAGCGGAACGTATGTCGGATCCCACAGCGGTTCTTTTTCTAAACAGGACTGCTGCCCTGGATTATGCAAAGCGTGTATCGGAGGCCAAGATCCCGGGAGGAATGTCCCGTGAGATTTTCGACTGTATCCAGTACATTTCAAATCATGTAAATCAAAAGCTCTCCGTGACAGACCTGGCACTGTCCCTGAACATGGACAGGAGCACCCTTTCCAAAAGGTTCAAGCGGGAACTGGGTTTTAACATAAGCGAATTCATAATGCGCCGTAAACTGGAGGAAGCAAAGAGTTTGCTTCATCACACGGATAAGACCGTCAGTGAGATAAGCGAGTACCTTTGCTTTTCCACTCAAAGCTACTTTCAGAATGTTTTTAAAAGGAAATACGGCTGCACCCCCAAGGATTACCGCCGAAATATCCGCGCAGGCAGTGCCCATACTGACAGTATATAAAAGGCGTGACCAAAGCCACGCCTTCCCATTCTTAAATTCTTAAACATTACTGTCTTATGACGCTCCCAGCTTTCCGAGCGGCTTTATCTGTTATCCTGAGCGGAGTCGAAGGATCTTTTATTTCTTACGATAAATGATATCGTCTCTTCCGGGTCCGTTGCTGACCATGGTAATGGGATATCCGATTTCTTTTTCCACGAATTCAACATAATCGCGGCAGGCCTTGGGAAGGTCATCATAATTTCTGATTCCGCGGATATCGCACTTCCATCCGGGAAGAACCTTCAAAACGGGCTTTGCTTTTTCAAGTTTGGTGGTTACGGGGAACTCGGTGGTAACTTCTCCGTCGATCTCATAACCTACGCATACCGGGATCTCGTCAAGGTATCCCAACGCATCAAGAACCGTAAAAGCAACATCGGTGGTACCCTGCAAACGGCATCCGTACTTGGAAGCCACGCAGTCAAACCAGCCCATACGACGGGGTCTTCCGGTGGTCGCACCGTATTCGCCGCCGTCACCACCGCGGCGACGGAGTTCATCGGCCTCATCACCGAAAATCTCGGAAACAAAGGCACCTGCGCCTACTGCGGAGGAATAAGCCTTACATACGGTAACGATCTGCTTGATCTCATAGGGCGGAACACCCGCACCTACGGCACCGAAGCCTGCAAGGGTGTGGGAAGAAGTAACCATGGGATAAATACCGTGGTCAGTGTCCTTCAGAGTTCCGAGCTGGCCTTCAAGAAGAATTGTCTTGCCTTCCTTCAGGGCTCTGTTCAAGAACTCGGAAACATTTCCCACGTAAGGAGCGATCATGTCTCTGTACTCATGTAGAGTCTTGAAAAGCTCATCGGGATTGATCAAAGGCTTATGGTATACGTGCTCAAGAATAGGATTCTTAAGGTCGCATACACGGGCGATCTTCTCTTTTAAGGTATCATCATCGAAGAGCTCGTTTACCTGGAAACCGATCTTCGCATATTTGTCGGAATAAAGGGGTGCGATACCCGATTTGGTGGAGCCGAAGGACTTGCCCGCAAGACGCTCCTCCTCGTATGCATCCATCAGAATGTGATAGGGCATAACGATCTGTGCTCTGTCGGATACCATGATCTTAGGCATGGGAACGTTTCTGTCCGTGATTGATTTGATCTCGTTTATAAGGATCGGTATGTTGAGGGCCACACCGCTTCCGATAACGCTGGTGGTATGACTGTAAAACACTCCCGAAGGCAGTGTATGAAGAGCGAATTTGCCGTATTCATTAACGATCGTATGTCCGGCGTTTGCGCCTCCCTGATAGCGAACGATAATGTCTGCGGTAGCCGCAAGCATATCCGTTATTTTTCCTTTACCTTCGTCGCCCCAGTTGGCGCCCACTATTGCTTTAACCATCTTTATCTCCTTAGAGATCCGCTGTTTCGACCCTCGGGCCACGGACCCACTCATTTATAATATCATCTAATCCCGGCCGGGTAAATACTCATTATTCTAAATTTTTGCTTTGAAAAAGCAGTCCTGCCAGAAGGGGGAACATAAGCATCAGCGGGTACGTATACCGAAGCAGCGCCACGGGCCCCAGAAGGATTCCGACGATATAAGTAAGTACCAGAATCAGTACGGGAAGGTGTTCTTTTTCTTTGTACGCTATGGCCTTTGCAAACAGGAAGATTACCAGCATAAAGCAAAGGAAAGGCTCAAATATAAAAGCGATATTCGTATCCACTCCGTTTACCAGATGATTTCTGTAATTTTTCAACGGCTTTGCCAGTTTTCGGAGAACAAGCCTGTCGGTGTCAAAATAGGTCGATGCAAAGCTTTGAATCGACAAAGACCTGTACTCGTTAAGATTCATGTTAAAAAACGGTCTTTCAAGCAGGAGCCACGAATTAATGTAGCTTGAAAAGTTCTTTACGCCCATGGATATGTACAAAGAAAGGAAGCCCGGCAAGTCCTTCTTTAAAGCCGTGTCATCAAACACAAGCTTGGGACCGTCTGCGCTATTGCTTAAGAATGACGCATCGGCTGCTGCGGTATTGATGAAGAAGGAGCCAAACTTTTCAATTTCTTTCTCCGTAACTTTGGCACCCGGGTTCTTATAAGCGGTATAGGTCATCTGCTGGATAGGTACCGCAAAAAACTCCTTAAGGGGGCTTTTCTTAACACCAAAACCCACATCCGCCACAAAGGAAAACAGGTGCACAAACAGGATAACCGCCGCAAGTGCGATGTAGAGAACCTTTTTCTTTATGCGGATGATCAGGCACACAAGGCCCGCAATAAACAGCGCATACACAAGACCGTTTCTGAAAAGACAAAGAAGGATTCCGTAAGCGATCATTCTGACCGTGTCGGAAGTTTTGGTCTTTTCTTCTTTCATCACATCCGCGAAAGCCATGATGAAATTCATGAAAAATACGCCGAAAAGCACGTCCTTTGTTACATTGCAGTTAAGGATCCCGATGCAGGGATTGATCAATACCCAGACAAAGGAAACCAAAGTCACGATGGGGGAAACAAGCCTTCTTTTTAAGAAAAGCACTGCCTTGGCGCCGGTAATAACGATCAAAACGCCCTGAATGAACACAAGGAGTGCGAAACCTGCCGCCGCATTCTTAAAAACAAGTTTTCCAAAAGAGATTACAGCGCCCAAAAACAGTGTATGGAGCAAGGGCTGCTGGGAATTATCGAGCTTATATACCCCCGTAAACATTTCATACTGGAGCGGCGCATCATACCCGAAGATTCCCGGGTAAAAAGCAAAGAATCCCAGTAAGAATACAAACAGTCCGATAAGGAATGCATTTACGAAAAGCATCTTTTCGCTCAGCACGGAATCAATGCGTTTCCAGGCCGCACGGTCAAAATCTCTCAATTTCAAAAAGAATCCGTTTTCCGATAAAACCGTTATGCAAAACCAGATCGCTCCGATGATCAAAGCAACCCAGATCCCCTTAAAAGAATAATCTCTCACGAAAAGCACCGCGCCCGAAAAGAGCGCGGTGAAAACTGCAGATATTATGTGCCTTGCAGATATTTTTTTCATTTATAAATCTCCACGCGCAAAATCAAATTATGTACCGAGTACTCTTTTATTTTACACGAAGCCCCCGCAAGGTCAATAATTTCTTATTTTCTCTTGTAGGTCTTTGAATATACGACCATGCAAAGTACCGAGAATACCACAACACAGGCACAGGCAATTGCCGCCGAATTCCAGGGTGTCAGGTTTTTACCCATAAAGGGCAGTTCAAAGGTGAAGGTTTCTTTGATGGCAGACGCAAAGGCTCCGCCGTCCACTCCGCCTATATCGGTGTTGATTTTCTCAACGATCCCGTTTAAAAGACTGTGTCTTAAAAGCACCGTCACGTGGCTTGCAGGAAAGAGACAGCATATGGTCTGAACCGTGGTCGAAAATCCCGAGATCGGGATAAACGCACCGATTACAAAACCTGCTGCCGCGGAAAGGATGCCGAAGAAAGCATTGCAGGCAGCCGTTGACTTAAAGCTTGTAACCACCAGCATGAAGAGGGAGGTGGAGGAAACGGAGCCCAAAAGTATTATACCGTAGGTCGCAAGGATCGCTCCCGGCGCCATGTGAAGATCTCCCGTCAAACCTATGAGCACAAAGGAAATCGTTGCAATGAAGGATACCATGATAAAGGAACATATCGCCGCAGAAATAAAGTAGGCAGCGGCAATGAGCCTTCTTTTAAGGGGAGTCACCAGAATATCGTCGGAAACTCCGGTTTCTTTGTCCCTGACAATCCCTATGATGGTGCTGTAGGGTACGGTAATAAGGGCTGAACCCAGGATTCCCACCAGCAATATTCCCGTAACCAGCATGTCGATATCGCCGCTTTGGATAAAGGTTTCAAGGCCCTTTGCCGAAGCTTCTATGGCATCCACGTAGTTTCCCTTTAAGAAAAGCAGGTAGAGCACAAAAACTATGATCGAAGTCAGCAGTGAAAAGACCACTGCGCTTATGTCTTTGAAGTACATCAGGAGATTTCTCCTGACAAGTCCGAAAAAGCCTCTCATCTGTCCATGCTCCTTCCCGTAAGATTCAAAAATACATCATCCATAGAGCCCTTAATAATCTCGTAATCCTTGATAACATCACGGTTCTTGTAAATAAACTCTATGCCGCCGTCCTTAAAGGGAACGATATAGTGGTCGCCTTCGTATTTAACCGAGGCGGCGTTTTCGTTGAGCTTCGAAAGGAGCGTCGAACTCTCGCTGTTTCTGGGGGTGTACCAGATAAGGCGGCTTGATGAATACCTGGTCTTAAGTTCCGCAGGAGTATCCGCACATTTGATCTCGCCCCTGTCAAGGATTATTACCCGGTCCGCATCCGCCGTTTCTTCCATGTAGTGGGTCGTAAGAAAAACCGTCATGCCGTATTCTTTTCTTAAGCTGTTCATGCACTCCCACACGTCTTTCCTGGTCTTGGGATCAAGCCCCGTGGTGGGTTCGTCGAGGAAGAGAAGCTTCGGTGAGTGTACCAGGGCTCTTGCTATGTCCACGCGTCTTACCTGACCGCCGGAAAGCTTTTCCATGGGCTTTGAGTAAATATCTTCAAGCTCGAGATACTCTTCAAGTGCACTGAGTTTCTTATAAAGATCCTTCCACTTAAGTCCGTAAAGACTGCCTCTGATCATCAGGTTTTCCTTTACGGTAAGGTGTCTGTCGAGAACCGACCGCTGGAAAACCACGCCAATGTCCTGTCTTATTTTGTCATCCTCGTGTCCCAGCCTGTGTCCGCAGACCCATGCTTCACCGGATGTTTTCTTTAAAACGGTACAAAGCATGTTTATGGTGGTGGACTTTCCTGCTCCGTTCTCTCCGAGAAAAGCAAAGAGGTCGCCTGTTTTGACCGAAAAATCAATGCCTTTTACCGCGGTAAAATCGCCGTATTTTTTTACCAAACCTTCTGTCTTAATTATTTCGTCCATTTGTAATTCCTCCGTTCGAAGACCATGGTACCGTATAACAGGCAACAAAAAAAGAGCAACCCTCCCAAGTTGCAATTTTGGGGGACCAAGTTGCTCTTTTTCTTTATTCTTCGTCACGGATTTGATCTATGGCTTCATTTATCTTTTGGTCATCCTTCTTAAATATCCAGAAAGAAGCAACCCAGATAAAGGCATAGATGATAAAAAAGAAAATGCTCACCACCAAGAATCCCCGGAATCGGTCGTACCAGTTAAACAGCCGTCCGAAAGCCACGATAGTGGCATAAAGCAGGAAGAAATGCAAAATACATCTTAATCTCACCTGCTTTTTCGAAAGAAGCTCCAGATTGTTAAACACCCCCGAAGCACATGCCCCCAATAATCCGCTTAACACTATGGATATGGGGTGATACCAGGAAAGCACCAGCTCTTCCTCAGTGAAAAAATGGATCCAGACAGACTCAATGCCGATCAGAAAAACTATGCCCGCCGTTATCATAACGGTATGTAAAAAAATCATTTTCATGACTTTCATCACAGTCCCAGCCTCCCCTTAATTTCCTTTACGTAGCTTCTGGCCACCACCAGCCGCTCATCGTTTATAAGAAGGACGCCCATGCGCCCTCCCAGTTCCGTGCGCACGCTTTTAACCTTTTTCAGATTCACGATCAAGGCCTTGGCGCACCTTGCAAAGAAACCTCCCAGGCTCTCTTCAAGCTCGTACAGCCTGAGTTTTGTTTCAAAGCACTCGTCTCTCGTATAAACATAAGACTTTTTGTCCACGGACTCGATGTAGTAGATCCTGCTTTTGTGAAGAAGAAGGGTCTCTCCGTCTTTTATCACCGATATGCAGTCCTGCTCAGACTCAAGAAGGTTAATGGCTGTTTTTATGTCTTCGGTTTTTTCCGTCGCCCTGATAAGGGCAAGTTCTTCGTCTTTATTCTCTACGGTCTCGAATTGTACTTTCATATTCCGTTTCCCGGGCCTCAGGATTTTCCGTGTTCAATCTCACGGTTTAAATCCCGGCATTAATTGAAGTTTGAACAAATTTCTCTCATGCCGGCCGTCAATGTTTCTCTTTGTTTCGGGATCATCAATCTCGCCGGTCCGGATGTATCTGTCAAGCACCGCATAGGTGAAGCCTAAGTTGTCCTCGTCGGTCTTACCCGTGAGACCGTCACTGGGTGCCTTTTCAATGAGTTCTTCGGGGAGTCCCAAGGCACGGCCTATGGCCTTCACTTCGGTTACCGTAAGGTTACACAGGGGTGAAAAATCCCCCGCGGCGTCACCGTATCTCGTGGAATACCCAACCCAGTCTTCCGAAAGGTTGCAGGTATTGGCAACACGCCCGTTGTTACTCTGGGATACCGCATAAAGAGTGGTCATACGGACTCTGGGAGATATGTTTATGCGGGTCTGATCCGAGATTGTAAGATCCTTTGAAAGTTCTTCTTTAAGGGCTTCCACGGTCTTTCCGATATTCATCACATAATGCTTTATCCCCAGGTGCTTTACCAGCAGGTAGGCAGCGTCAATGTCGGGCTGCTCTCCGCAGGGCATCAACACCCCGATGACCCTGTCCCGTCCAAGGGCTTTAACGCACAAAGCAGCGGTTACGGAGGAATCCTTCCCTCCGGAAATACCCACCACGGCATTACAGCCCTTGCCGTTTTTCTCAAAAAAATCTTTTATCCATTCCGCGCATCTTTCCGCGGTTTCTTTTGCATCAAAACTTCCCATATTTACCCCGGATATCTTAGAATTTTACGGTCTTGGGAGCGCCGCCGAAGGAATAGAACACTGCGGTTGCGTCTTCAAAATAGAGAACTTCCGTGTTTCCGTCGTCTTCACTGTACATGCCGCGAAGGTTTGGATAAGCATCAAGCATTGCTTTCTTTGCTTCTCTTCTTTCGTCGGGGATAAGCTTTCCCGTTACCCTTATCCAGGTTCCGTCGGTGGAAAAAGCACAGATTTCAGCCTTGGGATTAATGTGAAGCTGCTTTGAAACTTCCTTTGATTTTCCGGTCTGTATATAGAGTTTTCCGTCAAAAACATTTACGGTTCCGAAAGGACGGACTCTGGGCTGATCGCCTTCAACCGTTGCAAGATAATAGGTACCGCAAGCCTTTAAATAGTTTAATACTTCGTTCATTTTTACTCCTCCTTTATTTGTTAATCACCAACCGGTGATTGTTATCGTTTGCATGTATCCGGGCATTCTTTCGTTTACTCAGAAGAAAGCCCATTTGCTTAAGAAATATCCGGGGATTACCACAATTACAAAGAATGCCCAACTTACCAGTGTGAAGGTCTTTATAAATGCCTTACCGCGGCCCGGATATTCTCTTACGTAAATCCTGTAGTTAATGACTGACGCCAAAGACCCGATGAGCGAAACAAGTCCCGCGGTGTCAGCACCGTAAATAAGTCCCGCAAAGTTTTGGCTGAAGGGATAAAGAACAATTGAAGCAGGTACGTTTGAAATGATCTGGCTTAAACCGATTACCCACCAGTATTCCCTGCCCGCAACAGCACGGCTCAAAACCTCCGCAATCTTTGTATTTGCGGCAATGGATGACGAAAATACAAAGAAACAGAAAAACGTAAGAATCAGTACATAATCCACCCGGAGGAAAACTTTTCTGTCCGCGATCAGAATGGTTGCAAGCACAATTGCCAGCGCGTAAGGCCAAAGGGTGGTTCTTGTTACGATCACGAGAATGATCAGTGCAAAAAGCACGATATAGGTAATTCTCTTATATCTTGCCTTCGGATCGGGAGCTTCATAGCAGGCAGTTTCTTTGATTGCTTCACCCGGTTTCTTTGCGTAAAGGACAAACACAAAGATAATGAGAAGAACCGCGGAGCCTGCGGCCAAAGGCAGCATATGCAACATAAAATGCCATACGGTCACGTCTGCCTGTCCGTAAAGAAACAGATTCTGTGGGCTTCCGAAGGGAGTAAGCAACGACCCTCTGATGGCAGCGATGTTTTCCATGGAAATCACGGGCAATATGTACTTTTCCATATCGCCGTTCCGAAAAAGCATGATTGTCAAAGGAACAAATATGATAAGAGATACGTCGTTGGTCACGAACATGGAGGTAAAGAACACTCCGAAAATAAGAAACAGCGACAGGGAACGCATTCTCTTAAGACGCGAGGCAAATCCCGCCACGGGGTTAAGGACTTTTTCTTTTTTGAAGCCCTCCAGCACGCAAAGCATCATAAGAAGCGTGCCCAGTGTCCTCCAGTCTATTTTTCCAAGAAGTTCGGGTGTCGGGGGCGTAAGAAACAGCGATATGACCGCCGCCAAAACCGACAGAGTAAGCATCAGCTCCTTTTTTAAAACCGATAAAACTTTCTTCATGTTACTTTTCTTCAGAATATTGGAACTGTCCGTTCATGGATTCATTGGCCTTGGTAAGTGCCCTGACCTCATCCGCCGATTCCACAAAAAGCATGGCAATCTGCGGGTCGAACTGCGTTCCGGCTCCTTCTTTTATTATTTCCATTGATCTTTCGAATGTAAAAGGCTCCTTGTAGCTTCGCTTCGACACAAGAGCGTCGAACACGTCGGCCACGGCCATTACACGGGCTGAAAGAGGAATTTCTTCGCCCTTTTTACCGCTGGGATACCCGGTGCCGTCCCATCGCTCGTGATGGTAGGTTGCAAGGTTCTTTGCTTCTTTAAGATAACTGCTGTCATTCACCAGGGACATGGCGCTTGCTATGATCCTGCTACCGGCAGTGGTGTGAGTCTTCATCTTGGCAAATTCTTCGTCCGTAAGGCGGTCCGGCTTGTTAAGGATCACATCCGAAACCATGATCTTTCCTACGTCATGGAGAGGTGCGGAATTCGACACGTCGGCCATATACTCGTCCGTAAGAGCGTCGGCATAGAGGCCCTTTTCTTTCATCTTTTGCATGATCAGGCGAACATAAGCCGCGGTCTTTCGCACATGGTCGCCCGTATTCTTGTCTCTGCTTTCCACCAGGTCCGCAAGAACATAGATAAGGCCGTTTTGCATGTGGGCAATTTCTTCGCCCTTTGCCTCCAAATCTTCGAAGTAACCAACCGTTTCCGCTATGGTCTTCGAAAGCGATTCATAGAGGTTTTCTATCTCATCACCCGTTGAAATATCAAGGTGCTGAAGCCTGTCGACGCTGATTTCCCTTGCTTCTTCACTGTCGTATGCAAACTTTCGCGCCGAAAGAGTCATGGCTGCGATGGGGTAGATAAGGTGATAATCCACCAGCCAGATGCAAAGCGCCAAAATAAAGATATAAAAGCCCATGAACAAAGAAAATACCTTGGTCATGTAGTTAAGCGTGGACTTCGTTATATCTTCGACCTTTATGTCCGCGGCCGCGTAGCAAACGCACTTGCCGTTTCTGTCGTAAACAGGTTCAAATACCGTAAGAAGCCTGCCGTAAAGAGTGTCGTCCATGAACGCTTCCACCACTCTTCCGTTTAAGAAATCATCCTTATTTCCCCGAAGATATTCTTCAAGCTCGATGATGGTTCCCGGCTCCTGCCCTTTGACATCGGGAGTATCCAGGTCAAAAATGACCTCCACCCCGTCATCAAGGAATCTGTAGACATAGATATATTCAATATCGGGATTACCCTCTCTGATACCCTCGAGTTTACTCTCAATTTCTATGTACTCGGGCGATGAACGACCAAGCAGCCCGTACTCCGCAACCTTATCGGGATCTATCAGGTTGGCCGTAAGTTTTGCGGCGCTGGTACAGCTATAGGTATATTGCTTCATCGCAAAAGTGCGATAGAGGATAAAACTGATTATGGTGGTAACCACGGCGACACACACCATGATTATCGTAATGATGGCTATAATCTTGCTTCTTAAAGAAGCGGATCTGGTACCGTTCTTCTTTGCTTCCTTCAAAACATCGTCGGAAAGCGGAGCCTGACGCCATCCCGTGAGCCAAAGACCGGGCTTAAGCTTCGCAGGAATTGCCTTGATGATAAGGAATGCAAGGACCACGGTTATTGCTTTGTCAACGATATCAATGGCGACATCGGAAAACATCTGGGCCCAGAAAACATTCAGTTTTCCGCTCTCTAAAAGAGCCTTTGCAAAAGGCGCGCTGATGCCCTCACCCATTCCGTATCCGTAAAGAAGATAGGTAAGTATGGAACCAAGTACTCCGCCGATAAAGGCAAAGACAGGTATCGTTATTATGGCCTTTCTAAACTTGTCAAAGTAGCCCTTCCGCCCAAAGAAAGTGCCACAGGCGGCAATCATGGTGGAAAGAACAACATAATAAGCATTGCCCGGATTTCCGCGCATATTTATGATATTGTTCAAATAACCCACGAATATTCCGGGAAGATAACCTCCCAAAACAGCCGCAAAAAGCGTACCCACATTATCAAGATAGAGTGGGATGTTAAAGTGTGTTGCTGCTCGCGGAAGAACAAAGTTTAGGATTATCGCTCCTCCGAAGAATGCTATCTGGAAAAACAGATACCGATGGCTTCTGAAGTCAACCGGCTTTGATGACCCTGTATTATTCATACATTTATCCCTCATCACATGCATTACAACGACAACAATAAGCAAATTTATAATAACACAAAAAAGACTGACTTACATCAATAAGTCAGTCAATTTTTGAAATATTCTTTTATTGGCGGATATTTGAATGATTTTAAAAAATGCACGTGGCCGGACTTGAACCGGCACGGTGTTGCCACCGAGGGATTTTAAGTCCCTTGCGTCTGCCTATTCCGCCACACGTGCCAAATGGGACCTATAGGGCTCGAACCTATGACCCTCTGCTTGTAAGGCAGATGCTCTCCCAGCTGAGCTAAGATCCCGACTAAAAATAACAGCGCAGACAAATTGTTTGAAGCCGAGCAAGCTTGCTTGCAGGAGGCTGCAAAAAAATTTGGATGCATTGGGATTTCAAACGTGATGAGCAAGACACGAAGTGTCTGCGAATCCCGTTTCGAAATACCAACGAATCGTGAAAACGATTCAAACTGTGACAACTAGCGACCCCAGAGGGACTCGAACCCTCGACTTCCGCCGTGACAGGGCGGCGCTCTAACCAACTGAGCCATGAGGCCATTGTGCAAGTGCGAAGCACTTGTGCCCAGTAAGCACGAAGTGCTTACAGAACATGACAAATTACCTAAATCATTCTACACGCGGAGCGCTCATCACCGAAGGTGATTTTGATGCGCGACGCTCCCGTGCATACAATGATAATAACTAGTGGACCTTCGGGGACTCGAACCCAGGACCGACCGGTTATGAGCCGGTTGCTCTAACCAACTGAGCTAAAGGTCCGTTGTGAAACTGCAAAGCAGTTCTACAATAAAAGTGACTCCGACGAGAATCGAACTCGTGTTACCGCCGTGAAAGGGCGATGTCTTAACCGCTTGACCACGGAGCCATAAGCCGATGATCGGATTCGAACCGATAACCTGCTGATTACAAATCAGCTGCTCTGCCGTTGAGCCACATCGGCATTCGTGCAAGTGCGAAGCACTTGTGCTAAGTAACTGCGAAGCAGTTACAGAACTTGATGAATAATTTAAATCCTTTATCCAAAAAAACTCAGACCAAAGATCTGAGTAGCTCCCCGAGTAGGGTTTGAACCTACGACCCTCCGGTTAACAGCCGGATGCTCTGCCGCTGAGCTATCGAGGACCGTGCAAGTCGCTTGCGACTTGTGCTAAGTAAGCGCGAAGTGCTTACCGAACTTGACGAATTACAAAAATCATTTGACGCGGAGCACCCATCACCGAAGGTGATTCTTATGTGCGACGCTCCTTGTGTATTACCTTGACTACCTAATACAGAACAATAGAATTATCTTTCCATCCTTTTTGATTAAGCTCTCGACCTATTAGTAACCATCAGCTGAATGCATTACTGCACTTACACCTTGGCCCTATCTACCTCGTCGTCTTCAAGGGGTCTTAGCTTGCGCTGGATATCTCATCTTGAGGGGGG
>Ga0129306_1003176_pt1 | contig 12787 bp, 13 predicted proteins | sample P827metagenome_FD_94438 | JGI IMG/M metagenome (GOLD analysis project Ga0129306, IMG submission 94438) | Capybara group fecal microbial communities from Wisconsin, USA - P827 metagenome | ecosystem: Host-associated > Mammals > Digestive system > Large intestine > Fecal | place: USA: Wisconsin...
AGAAATTGCAGATGAGATGATTGGAAAAACTCTTGCTAAGAGAAGAGAAACTGCCACTATAGTTAAAACATACTGTGATTGAAGTTTAAAATGGCAAACTATAGTGTTGAGCGGTGACTGCATTCGCATTCCGCTACGCTTTATGCTCATGTCGCGCTGTCGCACTATAAGTCTGCACACGCATATGCCTGTCCGTGAGCAAGCTCCCGACAGCCAATTCGTTGCATCCTTGCACCGCTCGTAGAAACGCGCAAATTCCTGTTCGTTGGGATGAGTTGTTTGGACGAAAAATTACCGAAGATTCATACTGACGGAAGTGCAACGAAATGATTGTGAATCATTGATTCCGATTATTAAAGAAAGGTGCAGCAATGCAGAGTCAATTTTGAAAGGAATATAAAATATGTCATTTTTTAGCAAATTGTTTAATACGGAAAAAGAAGAAAATAATGCATTAACCAAAGAACAGAAGCAGATTGAAAAGAAGTTAAAAAATCTAAATCATATGAAATATGGTGACAAGAAAACATTATCTGCTGTTCGGATTGAAAATCCGTATTTTGGAAATGGATTTTTAGTTAAGGATACAAGTTCGAAAGATGTATGTTACATAGATAAACTAGGTGGGCTTAATAATCATTCTTTCGGCGATAAACCGGATGCTTCCTATAACTTGTACGAATTTAATGTGCGAGAAGATAATATAGATTATGTCCTTGCTTCCATGGAGAGTATTTATAAAAAGTCCGATCCGATAATGGAAGAATGTTATGACGAAATATATAAACAGATTACTACGTTTTTTGAGGATAATAGTGGCAGTGATTGGGATATTCGTTTAAAGAATGAATTTAGTTTAGAGTATTTAAAAGAGAATTGGTATGTCGAGGGGCTGTCTATTAATGATGATTGTATAGAAATATCTATTGGTATAAAGGCTGCAGAAAATCCGGAACATGATAGCTTTTATAATGTAAGTATATTTGTTGACTATAGTACGCAGGAACCGGATGTTTCGTTTAATGTTGTATGGTAAAATCGGAGTTTGTAGGGATAATACGACTTTAGAACAGGAGTGTTGGTAATGAATAAGGTTGAATATAAAAAATATGACAGCTCGTACGAAGAAGAGGTATTAAAGGTTTTCGTTGAGTCTTTTGTTAATTATCCTCTTTTCTGGGGAGTTTTCGAAGACCGCTTTAAGTCTGATGAAAAACTTCGCAGTTTCCATGAGCGTCTTATGAAGGGAATATTTAAAGCAACTATTCGTAAGGATGACTGCTATACAGGCTTTGTGGATGGAAAGGTTGTGTCTGTTGTAATTATTGAGAAACCATCAGATAAATCTGTTGGCTTTTGGGATTATGCCGTAAGCGGAATGGTAGGTATTATAGCGCGAGTTGGCATTAAGGATACCCTTGAATTTATGGATATGTCAGATAAAACGGAAATAGTTGTAAAAAAAATTACCAATCCCCGCTGGCATTTGTATTTTTTGTCAGTTGCCCCTAAATATCAAAACCAGGGTATCGGATCTAGTGCGATACAGGATTTTCTTATACCTATGGTAAAAGAAAATGGTGGAGACTTAATTACCGTAACTACCAATGCTAAGAAAAATGTGGAATTTTATGCTAAAAACGGATTCTCACTTGTTAAAGAAGAAACCCTTGAATGTAATGGAAAAACTGTTGGAAACTGGACTTTCAGAATGGATTTATAAAATGGTAAGGAAGCTGCAGACATATGTTGAAATATTACCATAATTGTTTATTACAATTATTGATAAAAAACTTCTATGACCAAAGATAAAAACTGTTGATAAATAAATATTGGATTGATAAAATTAAAATATCAAAGGTAGAGGATGGATAAAATGATTGAAAAAAGTGGAACCGGCTTAAAGGATAATTGTAAGGCCTATGTAAATATTTTTTTAAAAACCGTATTATGTATGATTCTATATAGTTTTATTTGGGCTGGTACATTTGAAGTAAAAGCTGATACAGTAAGTGGAGCAGTAGATTTATCAAAGTGGGATAATGCTCAGGAAATCAAAGTATCGGAAACAAAGGTGATAAATATAACAGATACATCAGATGAACAGCTTTATGTTTTTACACCGACTTCCGGTGAGTATTATAATGTCAGCTTAAAAGGAAGTAGTGTTTATTGTAGAATAGGAATATATAACAGTCAAGGTGTGGCAGAATTTGAAACATATAAATATTATGAATCTAAGAATAATGACTACAAATTTAAATTTAAGGAAGGAGAAAAGTACTATTTAGTTTTTGGGGCTCAAAGTACTTCAGGAACCGGTAGTTACACCGTAGTTATAAATAGCATCAATAAGAGTGATGTTATATCTATATTATATGATGAGAATATCGATTATTATGATGAACCCGGGGAAAATGTAGAAGATTCTATTGAATTTGATTTAGATACAAATACCCTTACATTAAGTGGTTATCATGGAAGATATATTAGCATAAATGCAGACATTATTAATACCATGGAAGATTTTACCATTATGCTTTATGGTGATAATGAAATGATTGATAATACATATTCATCTTATATCAATGGGAATAAAGTCAATCTTACAATAAAAGGTGAAGGTACACTTACAATTGGAGATGGAAGACAAAAAGCGTATATAGAAGTTACGGGAAATCTTTTATGTGATTGCAAAAAAATCACTATAAACAATTTAAATGAAACTACATCAAATGCAATAACATGTGCCTCTTTTCGTAATGATGTAGGAGGTAATTTTACCTTGTTATCTGGAGATGTACTGGTTAATATGTATGCTAATGTGAAAGAGGGAGATACATACGTTTCTGTTTATTTTGAACAATGTATTAGCGTAAGGAAAGATATCGTATTTAAAGGGGGTGGATTTCGAGTACATTATATATATCCAGACGAAGTAGCAACTGATAAAGAGATAAAAGTTCAGTTTGCTGTTGATGTTAATGCAGCATTCTTAAGTTATATCGGAAATGTGTATATTGATGATTCATCTGATAAAAAAGCTCAGGTTATTATAATTGCGGATAAAGAAATCGAAGATGTAAATATAACATGTATATGGGATAAAGGAATTAAATATTATGAAACAGAAGGTGTAATAATCGGAAATATAATTGATATTAATAAATTGGCGATAGATTGTACAGCAGAAAAATATACATATGATGGTAAGGAGAAAAAGCCTTTAGTTACAATAGCAGGTCTTGAAGAAGGCGTAGATTATGTGGTTGAATACAAAGACAATATAAATCCGGGGACAGGAAAGGTTATCATAAAAGGCCTTGGATTATATACAGGCAGTAAAACTTTTGAATTTGAAATAATTATAAAAGCAGACAGTTCGAAGGCAGATGGACCAAAAGCAGGTGCTAAAATAAGAGATAAGAAATATATCTATAAAGTTACAAAAGCGGGTAGCAGAGATGGCAAGATTATAGGAGAACTTAAGGTTATAGGTTTAAAAAAGAAATCACTTAAACAGATTAAAATCGCAGCAAATGTTACCATATCAGGAGTTAAGTATAAAGTAACTTCTATAGGTGCAAAAGCATTTAAGGGAAATAAGAAGATTATAAAGGTAACAATTGGTAAAAATATAAAAACAATCGGAGCATCTGCTTTTGCCGGATGTAAAAAGATTTTACAGGTAACAATTAATTCTAAAAAGCTTAAAACTATTGGAAAAAATGCTTTTAAAGGTGATAAAAAACTTAAGAAGATAATTATTAAATCCGAAAAAGTTAAAAAGCTTGGTAAAAATAGTCTTAAGGGAACATCTAAAAAACTTGTAGTAAGGGTTCCTAAAAATAAAAGGAAAACATATAAAAAGCTGATCAAAAAAGCAGGCAATAAGAAAGCTAAAGTAAAATAAGTAATAAAAAGAGATAAAAAGTAAAAACAATAGTAGTAAAACAGGTAAAAAAACAAAGATATAATGATGAGTACAACTTTTTTTATAATAATTTTGGTAAGCATTTTGGTAAGAATATTTAAAACGTCTGTCTCAAATATTCAAGAAATCGTTCAGCTATAGGAGTGAAAGTCTGATAACGATTCCAAGCAATATATATTTTATTCTCAAGTTTTGGAGAGAGTGGTCTGAATACGAGGCCGCTCTCTTTTGATGTATCTATGAGGTGATCATAAGTCAGAAGATAACCAAGACCTTCGCGGGTAAATATTGAACCGTTGTAGGAAAGACGAAATGATCCCTCAAGTTTAAGTTCAGGAAAGCGGTTTTTAGCCCAGTTTTTTATATCACCATTCCAAGCCTGATCGGAACAAAACAGCGGTAAGTCCACAAGGTCATCAAGAGAGATGGCTTTTTTCTTTGAGAGTGGATCGTCAGCGGGAATAATAAGTCCCCACGTATCTGCTTTTGGAAAATCTATATACTCATATTTTTTGCTGTCGGGAAGTTCGACAAGCACAAGAAAATCAAGAAGTCCTTTATCCAATTTCTCTGACAACTGTTCCGTATCACCACTGGTTATGTGGTAATGAAGATTTGGGTAAGTGTTCTTGAATTCTTTAATAGATTTGGCAAGAAATCTGAGTTGGTATGATTCAGCAAGACCAAGATACAAATCGCCTCCACTTATATCATCTAATGACACAAATTCCTGCTCGATTTTATCTGCCATACGGATAAGATCTTCGGCACGGTTTCGCAGAAGTTGGCCTTCATCTGTCAGTTTTATGCTAAAGCTGTGCCGTGTAAAAAGTTTTTTGCCAAGTTCTTCTTCGAGGGACTTAAGCTGTTTTGAAAGAGTAGGCTGAGTGACATGAAGAATTTCAGCAGCTTTTGTCATATTTTCTTCTCTTGCAACAGCAAGGAAGTATCGTAAAGTTCGTATTTCCATAGTAGCCTCCCTGAATTAAAGTGTAGAGATGTATTTGTGGCTGTTTTTTATTATCCAATGATATGAAAAAAAGGAATATCATAATATTCATTATAACTATTAGCGAAAAATAATTCAACTTAATATAATTAAAATGTAAGAAAACAAAGAAATCTAAGGGACAAAACCAGAAAACTGGGAAAACTAAAGGAGTGAACTAGTGAAATCTAAGGGAATGAATTAGAAAGTAACAAAGATGAGGATGAAACATGGACAGAGAAAAGTTAAAGCAGAGTCTTTCAGATGCCGGGTGCTGTGATGATATATCAAGGTGCATTTTGGAAAGATTTGAATCCGGGAATACGGACGAGGCGATAAGGCTTATGAAGAAAGAGCGATGTCGCGCAATGGATGAATATCATGAGAGTGGGAAAAAAGTCGATTGCATAGATTTTCTGCTTAGAAATTTGAAAAAAGAGATGAATAATAATTAGGAGGTATTAAGATGATAAGAAAAGAAGAACTTAATCTTGTAACAGAGTGGGATAAGACATTTAAGAAGAGTGAAAAGGTAGAGCATAGCAAGGTGACCTTTGTAAACAGATATGGCATTACATTAGCTGCAGATATGTATGTACCAAAGGATGCAAAAGGAAAGCTTCCTGCAATAGCAGTTTCAGGTCCGTTTGGAGCAGTAAAGGAACAGTGCTCCGGTTTGTATGCTCAGACAATGGCAGAGCGCGGATTTGTTACAATCGCATTTGATCCTTCATTCACAGGGGAAAGTGGTGGAAATGTAAGATATATGGCATCGCCGGATATCAATACAGAAGATTTTATGGCGGCAGTAGATTTCCTTTCTTTAAATGATAAGGTTGATCCTGAGAGAATTGGTATTCTTGGAATATGCGGATGGGGCGGAATGGCGCTAAATACAGCAGCTCTTGACACTAGAATTAAGGCTACGGCGGCAATGACAATGTATGACATGACAAGAGTAAATGCTAAAGGTTACTTTGATTCTGCTGACAGTGAAGAAGCGAGATTTGAGGCGAAGAAAGCAATGTGTGCTCAGAGACTTGAGGATTTGAGAAATGGTGAGTATAAGCTTGGCGGCGGCGTGGTAGATCCGCTTCCGGAGGATGCACCGTTTTTTGTAAAAGACTACTATGATTATTACAAGACAGAGCGTGGATATCATGCCCGTTCCCTCAATTCAAACGGCGGATGGAACGCGATTGGTTGCGAGTCATTTGTGAATCAGCCAATCCTACAATACAGCAATGAAATCAGAAGCGCAGTTCTTATTGTTCATGGCGAGAAGGCTCATTCATGCTATTTTTCAAAGGATGCATATTCTGATATGATAAAAAACAGTAAATACACAGATAATAAGGAATTGGTGATAATTCCGGAAGCAGTGCATACAGACCTTTATGATGGAGGAGAGAAAGATTATATTCCATTTGACAAACTTCAGATTTTCTACGAAAAATATCTTTACCACAAGTAATATGTATAGTTCTAATTATAAGTGAAAAGTTTGATACCACGCTTATAAAAAAATATAAATAAGACTACAGGAGAACGTTATTATGAGTAAAATATTAGTAGCATATTTTAGTGCAAGCGGCTGTTCGCAATATAATTGATAAAAAAATGAGGTGGATAATTATATGATTACAGTAAATTTATATTATACAGGCAAAGACGGCAATGCCCGTAGGTTTGCTGAAGAAATGGAAAATAGCGGTGCCGCAGACATGATTCGTGCGGAAGACGGAAATGTCAGATATGAGTATTTCTTTCCGATGAATGATATAGAGACGGTTCTCTTGATTGATGCATGGGAAAATCAGGAAGCAATTGATAAGCATCATGCTTCACCGATGATGAAGACTATTATGGAACTTCGTGAAAAATATGATCTTCATATGAAAGTTGAACGATACGTATCTGATGATATGCCAACATCGGATGAAAAATTTATACGAAATTAATCTCGTGACTGCCGCGCATTATCGCAGTCTTATAAGGGTTACAGGCTACCATGGACAGACTTAACTTTAAAATCTCAAGATATGAGGAGGCTGTTAAAACAGGTATCCTGTCATGGGAAACTGACAAGGAGGGATAGGCGTTAAGATGAAAAGCAAGAAAAAAATACTTGTGATGTTATTGGCCATTGGCATTCTGCTAACACTGAGTCATACCAATACATCAGCAAAAGTGAAACTAAATAAGACTAAAGTGACGATTCATGTTGGAGAAAGTTACAAGTTAAAAGTTAAAGGGACAAAGAAAAAAGTAACCTGGAAATCTTCTAAGAAGAGTGTTGTCACTGTAAACAAAAAAGGTATCATCAAGGGAAAGAAAGCAGGGAAAAGTACAATAACTGCTAAAGTAGGTAAGAAGAAACTGAAATGTAAAATAACTGTAATAGTAAAAGCGAAAAACAATTCTGAAACAAGTAACGGTACTACAGAAAATCAAAGTAAACAGATTGTAATGACAATTGACGGAAAAGAAATATCGGTAACTTGGAAAGACAATGATTCGGTAAAAGCATTGAAAGATTTGCTAAAAGATAAGCCATTAGAAATTAAGATGTCTAAGTATGGTGGTTTTGAACAGGTCGGTTCTATTGGGAAGACTCTTCCAAGCAATGATAAAAACATAACTACAAAGCCCGGAGATATCGTTTTGTATTCTGATGATCAGATTGTAATGTTCTATGGTTCTAATATGTGGGATTACACGAGACTTGGAACAATCAACTTATCAGAATCAGAATTGAAATCATTATTAGGAAATAAAAATGTAATATTAAAATTAGAATTAAAATAAATGGAGGTATAAACAATGTTAGGAAATTTTAGTTACAAAAATGCGACAAAACTTTATTTTGGAGATGACTCTCTGAAATACTTAAACGAGGAATTACCAAAGTACGGAAAGAATATTCAGCTCATTTATGGAGGAGGTTCTATAAAGAAAAACGGTCTTTATGATGAGATTATTAAGATTCTTAAAGATAACGGAAAGAACATAATAGAAGATGCAGGTGTGATGCCAAACCCTACTGTTGAAAAGCTGAGAGAGGGGGTTAAAATCGCAAAAGAAAATCATGTAGATTTATTGCTTGCAGTGGGAGGTGGCTCTTGCTGTGATTACGCAAAGGCAGTTTCAGTATCTGTAAATTGTGATGAAGATCCATGGGATAAGTACTATATCAGATTTGAAGAACCTACATGCGAAATAGTTCCTGTTGGATGTATTCTTACAATGGCAGGTACAGGTTCTGAAATGAATGGCGGAGCTGTTATAACAAATCATGAACAGAAACTGAAAATAGGTCATGTATTTGGTGAAGAGGTCATGCCAAAGTTTTCTATCCTAAATCCGAAGTATACATTCTCATTGCCAAAGAGACAGATGGTGGCAGGAATTTATGATATCTTCAATCACATTTGTGAACAGTATTTTTCCGGCGATGATGATAACACAAGCGACTATATAGCAGAGGCATTGATGAAGTCAGTGATTCACAGTTCTTTGATTGCAATCGAAAATCCTGAAGATTATGAAGCACGTTCTAATATTATGTGGACAGCAACATGGGCATTAAATACTCTTATTTCAAGAGGTAAAACGACAGATTGGATGGTTCATATGATAGGACAGTCAGTAGGAGCTTATACTGATGCAACACACGGCATGACTTTATCTGCGGTATCGATACCATATTATAGATTTATTATGCCTTATGGCCTGAATAAATTTAAAAGATTTGCAACAGAAGTCTGGGGAATTTGTGCAGAAGGAAAGACTGATGAGCAGATTGCAGAGGAAGGACTTATGGCAATGGAAAATTGGATGAAACAGATTGGCGTTGCATTAAAAATATCCGAATTGGGTGCGACTGAAGATATGATTGATGGAATTACTGAAGGAACACTTATTCTTGAAGGTGGATATAAAGTTTTATCAAAAGATGAAGTAAAACAAATAATTAAAGCGAGTATGTAGAAGATGGTGGAGGAGGTAGTGCTATTCTTCATCAGTTGAAACATGTGTGGAACACGGGCACACAAAAGATTTTGAGAGGAGAAAAATAAGATGACAGAAAAAATAGTGCAGACAGCAGGAAGAAATCAGCTTGGAGAATTTGCACCGATGTTCGCACATTTAAATGATGATGTGCTGTTCGGTGAGGTATGGAATGAAGAAGCAATTGACGTAAAAACCAAATGTATTATCACGGTGGTTTCACTTATGGCTTCAGGAATAACGGATTCTTCTTTGACATATCATCTTAAGAATGCGAAGGCACATGGGGTAACTAAGGAAGAAATCGCAGCGATAATCACACATGCCACCATGTACGTAGGCTGGCCGAAGGGCTGGGCAGTATTTCGCCTGGCAAAAGAAGTATGGGATGAAGAAGTTCCGAAACTCACAGAAAAAGATAAATATATAAACTCGATTGTCTTCCCGATAGGGGATGCAAATCCATACGGACAGTTCTTTGTAGGTCAAAGTTATCTTGCTCCCGTTTCAACAGAGCAAGTACCGGTATTTAATGTGACTTTTGAATCTGGATGCCGTAATAACTGGCATATTCATCACGCAAAGAGCGGTGGCGGACAGATGTTACTATGTATCGGAGGAAGAGGATATTATCAGGAATGGGGCAAGGAAGCTGTGGAGATGATTCCGGGCAAAGTGATTAACATTCCTGCAGAAGTAAAGCACTGGCACGGAGCAGCACCGGATTCATGGTTCTCTCATCTTGCAATAGAGGTTGTAGGGGAAGAAACAAGTAATGAATGGCTGGAAGCCGTATCAGATGAAGATTACGGTAAACTGAAATAGGGGTTAAGAAAATCAAACATGTTTGATATGAAACATTGGTAATAACAATAAAGTCAAAAGGAGAAGACAAATGGCAAAGACATTAATCGCATTCTTTTCAAGAGCAGATGAAAATTATTTCGGTGGAGCAATGAGATATGTAAAAGTAGGAAACACAGAAATTGTATGTAATGATATGAAAGATATGATAGAGGCAGATATTTTCAAAATTGAGATGAAGAATCCATATTCACCTGTGTATATGACATGCATCGACGAGGCTAAGAAAGACCTTAGAGAAAATGCCAGACCGGAGCTTAGTAATTACATAGAGGGTATTGATGAATACAACACAATTATTCTGGCATATCCTAACTACTGGGGCACAATGCCAATGGCAGTTGTGACATTTCTTGAGAGATATGATTTTGGCGGGAAAACAATTCTTCCACTTTGTACAAATGAAGGCAGTGGAATGGGAAGCAGTGAGAGAGATATTAAAAAATATGCACCGGGAGCAGAAGTAAAGTCAGGTCTTCCTATCACAGGAAGTCAGGCAGCTAATGCAAAAGCAAGCGTAGAAAAATGGCTTGGTAAAAATGGCGTTATTTAAAAGGAGTCCAGTAATGGAATATAAAAATGGAGGATGTATTATGGAAAAAATAGTATTAAATAATGGATTGGATTGTCCTGTAGTAGGAATTGGAACATTTATGTTATCGCCCACAGAAGCAGAGAATAGCGTAAGAGAAGCACTTAAAATGGGGTATTCTTTGGTGGATACAGCAAATGCTTATGTGAATGAACGTGCTTGTGGTAGAGGAATAAAAGAGAGTGGGTTATCTAGAGAAGAAGTTTTTCTTTCAACGAAACTTTGGCCAAGTGAATATGAAAACCCTAATGCTGTAGATGAAACATTAGAGCGTCTTGGTGTAGATTATGTGGATCTTCTTTATATACATCAACCAGCTGGAAATTGGCTTGCCGGGTATAGACAACTTGAAAAGGCATATAGGGAAGGTAAGGCTAAAGCAATAGGTATCTCTAACTTTGAAGGAAAGTATATAGAAGAACTTGAAACGAAATGGGAGGTTGTACCACAGTTTATACAAGTGGAGGCGCATCCATATTTCACACAGAAGGAACTTAGAAAAATATTGGATAAATACGATATAAAACTTATGAGTTGGTATCCGTTAGGACATGGTGACAAGTCCTTAATCAACGAGCCTCTCTTTGCAGAACTTGGAAAAAAATATGGTAAGAGCAATGCTCAGATTATTCTCCGTTGGCATACACAAAAGGGATTCGTTGTAATTCCGGGAAGTAAAAATGTAGAGCATATCAAAGATAATCTTGATATTTTGGACTTCAAACTTACAGATGAAGAGATGGATGAAATAGGAAAATTGGATAAAGATACGAGATATTACCATAGAACAGATGCACAATTAGAGCAGTTTGCAGGTTGGAAACCAAACTTTGAGGAAAAATAAATATATCAATTGAGTAGAAACTTCCTGGAAAATATCTGGGAAGTTTTTTTGTGTTATGATGTAATATGTTTTTAAGCGGTGGCCATAAGTCGAAAGATTTATCGCCATCTTTTTTTAAAAAAAATAGATGTAACCATTGACATTACATCAAAATGGTGCTATATTAATGATAACAGATGAAACCACGATGGTTACATCAAGTAAATTATTAACGTTCGAGGATAATTACCTCGCAGGGCAGAGCCCGGAAAGGAAAAATTGTAACCATTGCAACTACATCTGTTATGAAGTAAAATGATGGCAGGAGGAATAAAAAATGCAGATATCAAGCAGATTTACGGTTGCACTTCATATTTTCACATGTGTGGATACATTTAAGGATGAACACAAGGTAACGAGTGATTTCCTTGCGACCAGTATAAATACGAATCCTGTTATCATTAGAAAGATACTGGCTCAGCTTAAGAATGCAGGGCTAATAAATGTAATCAGAGGAACAGGCGGAATAGAGCTTACAAGAGATCTTAAAGATATTACTTTTTATGATGTATATCAGGCAATTGAGCCTTTGGAGGATGGAGATTTATTTAGATTTCATGAATCACCAAATCCAGAGTGCCCTGTTGGAAGAAATATCCATTCACTGTTGGATGATAAGTTGAAAAATATCCAGAAAGTGATGGAATCAGAGATGAAAAAGTATACTCTTAATGATTTAAGATCTGGAATGCAGGAATTATTGGCTAAAGAAGCTTAAAGATGAGACTCTGAAGTGTAAACTTCAGGGTCTTTTTCAAAGGATGTGTAATATGGAAACTAAAGAATATTTAAAATACATAGTAGAGGAAATACATACGGCTATCGTAGCAACTGTAGATGATGAAGGACTACCTGTCACAGCAGCTATAGATATGATGGATTTCGATGATGATAGTATGTACTTCCTTACAGCAAAAGGGAAAGGATTTTATGACAGGCTGATGAAAACTATGTCTAAGAACACAACACAGGAAGAACGTCTTGAGTATCTCTTAGAAGAATTCAAGGCAGATTCTATAGAATATAAAAACTTAAAAACTCCAAATAGTATAGAAGAAAAAAGACGAATCTTACGTTCGCTTATGAATATCCGTATGCCGAAAGAATTATCTTCTGAAGTAATGAAAGTACAGGATGAATATCTTACTGAGCGTGCAAAAGAAAAGGGCATTGTAAACCTTTCTGATATTCCAATCATTAGAGATGGTCTATCTATTTGGCAAGGGGACATTACCAGACTTTCGGTGGATGCTATCGTAAATGCCGCAAATTCACAGATGCTTGGATGCTTTGTTCCGATGCATACCTGTATAGACAATTGTATCCATACTTTCGCAGGAGTGCAGCTTAGAAAAGAGTGTAGCAGGCAGATGAACGAGCTTCGTATTCGATATGGTAGGGACTATGAACAACCAACTTCTGTTCCGATGCTCACTGATGCATACAATCTTCCGGCTAAGAAAGTAATTCATATCGTAGGACCGATTGTGCAGTATAAACTTACTCCTAAATTGG
>Ga0129306_1003177_pt1 | contig 12786 bp, 10 predicted proteins | sample P827metagenome_FD_94438 | JGI IMG/M metagenome (GOLD analysis project Ga0129306, IMG submission 94438) | Capybara group fecal microbial communities from Wisconsin, USA - P827 metagenome | ecosystem: Host-associated > Mammals > Digestive system > Large intestine > Fecal | place: USA: Wisconsin...
CAACGATTATCAGTATCACCTCAACCGTCCCCATTCCGTCTTCCATTGCCAGAAGATCTGCAGGGCCGTACAGGCCTTCTGTTTTTCTCATCAGGTTTTCCTTTGTTTTCTGAATAGTGTTGATTAATCGCTCTTTCATAATTACCTCCTATTGATTTTATTTATGATGAAAAAGACATATATGCAGGTACCATGATTATGATCATGACTACCGTGAGCATCATCACCATCGGCAAAAGCATCTTGGTAGATGCTTCTTCACCCAGTTTGCGTGCTTCGTTTTTTCGAAGCGCAAATGCATCCTCCGATTCCTCCTTTAGCATCGCCATCAGATCTGTGCTTCCTTTTTTCATGTTCTGTATCAGTAATGCCCCGAACCTCATATACTCTCTCGTTCCGCATCTTCTGGCAAAATGCTCGATCGCTTCTGATTCAGAGATTCCGACTTCCAGTTCGTGGGCAGTGATCAACAGTTCATTATCAAGATATGTTCTATCCCTGATATCACGTTTTTCCGTTCTGTGACCCAATCTGGTCAGACAGTTCCTGACACTCATTCCGGCACCCATATACAATGTCAGTTGCGACACAAACGCCGGGTACTCGATCAGCAGTTCTCGGGAACGCTTCTTCAGCCGGCTGTTCAATTCGCTTTCCTTAAACGGAATCAGTAGTATGGCGATCAATATCACCCCCATCAGTATCATCGGACTCATGTCATCTATATTCTCTGTCCATATGATGTCGCCATATGATATAGATGAAGGAAGAACCAGCCTGTCTGCAGACTCATTCTCAATATCCGCGTTTGCAACTGCTTCTGATAATTCCTCCCCGATTGCTTCCTCCGGCGTCAGTTCCCTCGGGCAGATCCGGAGGTCTCTCACTATGTACCAGTGATCCTTTCTGTACACGCAGTCTCCGGTGATCGTTACCATCTCGGGCTCAGTCAGGTTTTCGTTATGAACAGCCCCATCATAATCCAGCAGTTCATAATCACTGCTTTCCCAGCTGATCGTAAACGGATATCCATCTACGGCCCTCACGAAGTTCAGTGGATAGATAATATGTCCCGGACTGTCATTCTCTCCGAGAACCAGACTGTCGATTTCCTCTGCCATCGACACATACAATTCATCAGCACGGTCTTGCGAATATACCTGCGCAGGCACACTTATCTGCATCGGATATTCACTGTAATGATCATCCACTGAAACCCCGGCGGACAGATCCGCTTCTACATTCATACCTCCGTATGTACTCCTGTAGATAACATCTCCGTCCTGCAATACGCGCTGATCCGAGGCCATCCACGATACCGCCAGACATATCAGTGATCCCACAAATGCCAACAGCATGATGGTCGATATGATCTCTATACGATACGCTGCCATACGGCGATCCGGCGCATCTCCGGGATACAGTGTCTGCAAGTTGTTACGAAGTTTCCGATCTCTAATACCCTTTTTCCCGCTTAATCCACAACGCCCGATAATCCTCCGACTGAATATCGTTTCCCACCATGCGTAGATCTGAGCAGCCGAAGCAAGAAACGCCCGTGAATAGCTTGTTTCTACATGAGGCACTTCGGGTTTGGATATTTTTGCACACAGCCAAAGCACTATTAGGATTAACGGAATAAAGACATATAATACGATCATTCTTCTTCTCCTGACTTGCGATCAGATGCGTATATCAACTAATCTCTGAGAGATCAGATACGCCGAAACATAAATAAACAGACATACGGTCATGATGGCTATTCCCGCCACATTGTGATAAAGGTCATCAAAGAAGCCGGCCGATGAGATATCCATATAAAGGATCATAAAAAAAGGGACCAGACTCATAACATTTGACTCCATCTTTCTGGAACTGATCATTACGGCTATCTCCTGTTCGACGTCAGCCTTCTGCTCGATCATCCCTGCGGTAGTCTCTATCGTTTCCGTAAGATTTCCGCCGCTTCTTTTGGCGATTGCAAACACTTCACCAAACTGGCGGATATCATCAACTCCGCTTCTTTCACCCAGATCAAGGAGCATCTGTTCAAGAACAAGATTGTTATCCAGTCCTCTTCGGATATGGTCCAGTTCTCTTACAATGATTCCCCTGCTGCCATAGAGAAGTGTCATATCACGCCAGGCTTCCCTGAATGCATTCTCGATGGAATATCCCGCCTTCTGATTGGCGGATATAGACGATACAGCATCTTTGAACTGCAATCCGAGTTCGTTCCTGCGGCGCTGTCCGTATGCCTTTCTCCTGTATCTCAGAAAGAAAGGGATAAAAACGATAAGAGCAGCCGATACCGCCATGGAGTCATAAAAGAATTTCCCTATAGCCCATGCAAGGATCAGACCTATAAGAAGATTCAGGATAAACTCCGGTAATGTGAATCTGTAGTTTCTGTAATCAATCCTCTTTCCCCTGCCGGAGAATGCCTGCTGCATAGAGTTTATCCGTGTTGATAAGCTCATTCTCCCTGCAGAGTTCCCCGATGACTCTCCCCTCTTCATCAGTTCCTGTCTCCTTAAATCTATAGAGTATGTTTCTTCCTATCTCATCAGTTCCGTTATCCAGAATCTCCGTAATCTCCAGAACTCTCCTCGATCTGTCCCTGAGTCTTCCCAGATGAACGATCACATCTATTCCCGAGGCAATCTGCCTGCGTATGGCTCCCAACGGAAGCTCCATTCCCATAAGGATCATGTTTTCCAAGCGGGACAACATATCTTTACAGCTGTTGGCATGTCCCGTGGACATTGAACCGTCATGCCCCGTGTTCATAGCCTGCATCATGTCAAACGCCTCTCCGCCTCTGACCTCCCCGACGATAACCCTGTCAGGCCTCATGCGAAGGCTGGATTTTATCAGGTCCCTTATCGAGATCTCACGGCAGCCTTCAACGTTTGCATTTCTTGTTTCCAGTTTGACCAGGTTGGGCAGATCCAGTATCTGGAGTTCGGCATTATCTTCGATCGTTATGATCCTTTCATCACGGGGAATAAACGCCGACAATGCATTCAGAAATGTTGTTTTACCCGATCCCGTGCCTCCGCTTATGAAGATGTTGTATCTGGCTTTTACAAGGTCGGCCAGCTGATCGGCTATCTCTCTCCTGAGGGAGCCGAAACGGATAAGATCCTCCATTGAGATGGGTTTATCCGGAAACCGACGTATCGTTACTATCGGTCCGTTTATTGCAACGGGAGCCAGTACGATATTGACTCGTGATCCGTTTTCAAGCCTTGCATCAACTATCGGGTTCGCTTCATTGACCACGCGGTTACACCCGGATACGATCTGTTGGATGACATCCTCCAGCTTTTCCTTCGTCTCAAACTGCATCGGATATCTCATGAGCCTTCCGGACTTTTCTATAAAGATCGTGTCAGGACCGTTTATCATGATCTCCGTAACACTTGAGTCATCAACCAGTTCCTGAAGAATATCCAGTTTCCGAAGAGCATGAAAGAGTTTCTTTCGTAACTGTTCTCTTTCGGCGACAGTCAGTTTTCGGGCCCTCATATCCGACAGGATGATGTTATCTATCAGCTCATAAAGTTCCTCGTCGGTCGTATCCTTTGAATAGTCGATCTTATCTATTAGGGCTGCCTGGAATTCTTTTTTCAGTTCCGATACATCATTCATCCCGATATCCCCGCTCCGTATATGTCATCATTGATAACCGCCCTGACATATCCTGCCAGCTCGGAATGGGTAAACATGTCAGGTCTGTCCGGGATATCACTGAATTCCGGAAGCCGGAACTTAAGTGTCTTTCCGACTATATCCGCCTCTGTGTGTTCCACCATCCACCTCTCATACTGGGCCAGCTTTGCCGAGGAAACGCTGTCCTCTCTGACAAGTGTGTATATGCGGTTGCAGTATTCCATCATTTCCAGAACACCACACATAGCATCCGTAATATCCAGTATCAGGTACTCATAATCCGTAGCATTCTCAATCTCTTTGAGCATCTCCACCCATCTTTGTCCGTTGCGATCATAGGTTTCGTAGCAGGATTCTGCCGGAGGAAGTATATCAAGAGCACCTATACGGTGAGTCAGCAACGGAATCCTGAGGGACAGCTTATCCCGCTCGCAGTCAAAGTAATAAAGCAGATCCGTGACATTGTTTTTAAATTCGGTGCTGAACCATCCGGAGAACCCTGAATAGTTTTCAAAGTTCATGTAAAGAGTTTTATGATCTGCTCCCAGTAGCTGTCCGAGAGTCAGAGCGAATGTGGTCTGCAGGCATCTTCGTATCGGAGAATAGATACCGATAACCTTCCACGAGCTGGTTCGAAGCCGCTTTGCGGATGGGTTGTGCACACCCTCAGGAAGAACCTTAAGCACCGATTCCATAAGGTCTTCACGACTCTGAAACCTGTCGATCAATATCGCATCCTCCTCTACGAAGTCCGGATTTTCCCTCAGCAGTATACGAGTCACCGGAAGCGCCTGCATTAGATCGGAATCATAAGCTGATTCACTGATGATCGCGGTATCGACATCATGCGCCGCCATATATTCACACAATGCCGAACTGCTGGTAAATGTCGATATGTTATAGCGTCCGTATAGTGCCTGATCAAGCGCCCCGCTCAGCGTCAGAGCGTAGTTGGGGTCCAGGTCACATATAGCGATCGTTCTTTCACTCATAGATTTATTAATCCTCCCAGATTGATCACCGTTCCGATCAATATCGGAATCGTAAAATGAATCTGATGTTCCTTCAGCATCCCGCCGGCTTCGGAAGCAGGGATATCATAGACAGCAGGTTTCCCCGTGATCAGATAATCCTCGATATAGGTTTTCATGACTCTCAGTCTCTTCATCAGCATGCGTCCGGTCGCCATCCTGACCAGGCCGATCAGCGCACCGGCGACAAAGGAACAGAAGACGGAACACAATGACTCGGAAAAAGACATGTATGCGGGCAATATCATCAACAGCTTGATATCTCCGGCGCCCAGGGTCCCTGTCATGAACAGTGGAAAGAGTATCAATACAAGTCCCAAACTGCTTATCAGCGAGATCAATCCATCTCTGACCGATGCGTGGTACAGAACCCACGCCTGAGATATCAGCATCCCGAAACAGGTAACCTCTCTCGGGATACGCCCGCTATACACGTCGCACACGGCAGCGACTGAAAGTATAACGAGACACAGAAACAAAGCTTTTCCCTTCAGTTATTCATGTTTTGATTTTCGGACCGGATATTGACTGGTCCTTCTGACCGGTTGTGGAAGTAACCGGAAAGATATGTACCTCTCGGTACAAATGCTCGATGCGATGCATCGAATCGGTGTGAAATGCATCATACACGGCAGATTATCATTTTGCAACCCCTTATTTCAAAAAAAAATTCCCCACCGTAATGATTTGTAAAAAGCGCACAAAATCTCTCTGCGCTCCACTCATACAAAAAGCTCCGACCACTGATATATACAGTGCTCGGAGCTTGTCAAAGCGTTTGAAAAACCACTCTTCAATTACTTAATTAATTAGTAAACGCATCATACAGCGCCACATGATCATAGATACACCTCCATGAACTCCATGCATCGGCAGTCACACATATGTATCTTTTTCCGTCGTTGGATATCTGATAACTGGCGCCGCAGCAACCACTCTCTTTCACATATCCCGTTTTGGCACATATGACCTCGCCGTGAGTGTCCTTATCCTCTATCCGGCGCAGGAACCAGTTGGATATCTCTATGCCTTCGGGATGTTCCGTGGTCTTCGACGTCGTATATATATGCGTGCTCATGATCTCTCTTGCGAGATCGTTCTCCACGGCGGCTTTCATGATCATGGCCATATCAGTCAGGGTACAGTAATGATCATCATCATATATACCCACACAGTTGGTGAAATGCGCAGTATCGGACAGCCCCAGTTCTTCGAGTTTGTCATTCATCATATCTACGAACCTGTCCTCACTGCCCGCTACATACTCTGCGAGAGCAAGTGCGGCATCGGCACCCGACGGAAGTATAGTGCCGTACATCAGATCCCGGACCGTCACACTCTCGCCCAGTTCAAATCCCACGCTCGAGCAGTCATGACTGTATGCAAAATCCGTGATGGAGATGTCTATCTTAAACCGGTCGTCAAGATCCGTGATATGCTCCGCAGCAACGAGTACCGTCAGTATCTTGGTCATCGATGCCGGATATATGCGTACATTCGCATCTCTGGCACTTAAGACCGTACCTTCATCGGCATCTATCAGCACAGCATATGTGCTCATCACTTCTTCCGGCGGAGCAGACGCTTCGGAGATTCCCGTCACCTCATATCCGGAGAAGAATTTCTCCTTTTCCTCGGAGTAAGCTTCGGCATACGGACCGTATTCCGTATCCGTATCGAGTGCTTCCTCTTCGGCTGTTTCTTCCGCAGGGGGTTCTTCGTCTATCTTCTCCTGCTCAGGCAGAACAACCTCATCAACCGGGGCCTCGGTCACGGCATCAGCCGTATCTGAGGAATTCTTAAACATATGTATCAGGACAGCCACAGTCACAAATGCTACCGTCACCAGCGTCACGGTTACCAGGTACGGCATCAGCCTGCGGAGGCGAAGCTGCCTCTCCTTGGCTTTACGCATGGCAAGCATGCGGGACTCTCTGGTCGCCTGCCTCTCAGCCTCTGACTCATATCTGTCCAGGATTTCGTCTTCAGTCTCGTTATTCATCTATCTGAACAAGCGGACCTACAGCCTTACGGCGCGCAGGTGCTCTATGATCTCCTTTACGGTATCTGCCACCCGGTCTACCTCCCCGGGTGTATTGTGTTCTGACAGGGTGAATCTGACCGATCCCCTTGCAGATGCTTCATCCAGCCCCAAGGCAGTCAGAACATGTGAAGGCTCCAAAGCACCGGTTGAACATGCCGATCCTCCCGACGCACATATCCCTGCCTGGTCGAGCATGATGAGCAGCGTTTCCCCTTCTATCCCGCGAAACGATATGTTCACGTTACCGGGGAGTCTCTTATCCGGATCGCCGTTTAACCTGCTGTCCGGTATTTCAGTCAGGAGCCTCGACGTCAGCCGGTCCCTCATTTGCCGTGTCAGCTCACTGTTTTGCTTCATGTTGGCGCATGCAAGGCGCATCGCCTCGCCGAACCCGATTATACCGGGCACGTTCAGCGTTCCCGCACGTCTGCCTCTCTCCTGCGATCCGCCGTGGATAAAGGGATATATCGATACACCCTTTCGTACATAGAGCGCCCCGACACCCTTTGGTCCACCGAGCTTATGAGCGCTGACAGACATCATGTCCACGCCGTCGGCACGAACATCTACAGGTATGTGGCCTGCTGCCTGCACAGCATCTGTATGAAAAAGAACATGTCTCTCACCGGTTATCGCACCGATCTCGGATATGGGCTCTATGGTCCCGATCTCATTATTGGCATGCATAACTGATACCATGACCGTCTCGGGACATATGCTCTGAGATACAAGCTCAGGATCAACGAAGCCCACAGGAGATACCGGCAGATATGTTACTCTGACCCCCAGTCTCTCCAGACGCTTACATGTATTAATGACCGCATGATGTTCGATCCGGGTGGTGATGATGTGACAGTCCTTAAACCCGCGCTCCTCACAGACTGAGAACAGCGCCCAGTTATCGGATTCACTTCCGCCTGACGTAAAGAATATCTCCTCAGGTAACGCTCCTATCTGATCTGCGATCTGTGTGCGTGCCGCACTTACAGCCTTGGCTGCAGTTCCTGCCGGCCGGTATATCGCTGAAGGATTACCGTATTGCTCGCCGAAGTACGGCCTCATCGCCTCCGATACTTCAGGCAGGAGAGGCGTAGTAGCCGCATGATCCATATATATGACAGTATCGGTATTTCTCATAGCAGCATATCCAACGCAGGTGTGACGGTATCATCAGGGATCCCGTACAGGACTCCCCTGGTACCTGTAGCGATAAAGAAGCGGCCGTATACGCGCGGATCACCCTCAATACTGTTGATATCGCCGAATCGCTGATATCTGCTGTTAAGCTTCACATACGATCCGCCCTCATCGACGGTCCGGAAGAATCCGTAACTGCCCGAAATGGTCCCAACCAGATATATCGCCTTAGGATCATTGAAGTAATCTGCACCGGGGGCTCCCAACCCCAGACCTATGCGGTAAATAGCGTCACCCTGCTCGCTGAGCCTGTACACGTGAACACGCATCCTCTCCGGATCGAATGTTATCTTCCATAATCCACCCGCTCCGATCGCGGCATAGAACACACCGGGATATCCGGAGTCTGCTCTGATCTCCGTTTTATTTGCACAATCTATGCGGGCAAAATCAATGATCGGGAAATTCTCCGGAGTGTCAAGCTTCACAAATGATTCACCGCTGTCTGAGCTCATATAGAATTCCGATCTGTTGCCGAATCCGTAGAAATACCGGCTGTCGCTCCTGTCTGCATATACCTTCATTCCGCCGTTTACGATGTGCTCACCGTTTCCGCCGGTAACGGTCACCATATCGAAACTCTCTCCTCCGTCGTGGCTTACAACCGCTCTGGAGATGGGGAGCTCGATACCGTCTGCTACCGACCAGACTATATGATGCGTATCAGGAGACAGTGCGACCCATCCGCTGTTGACATTCGGCTTCTCTATACGTCTGAATGCTCCGTCCAGATCATCGCACAGTCCATAGGGCAGGGGTATACGGTCAAATGAGCGGCCTCCGTCATGTGATATGATCAGCCCTCCTCTGGTCTCGCCTGTCCAGTTTCCTCTCGGTGTGACCACGATCGTGTCCGGATCCGTATCGGAATAATCGGCATTGATACAGGTTATATACCGGTTACCCCTGTCATCTGCGAAGGAATTATCACACTGCTTATCAGGATCGGTAAATGCAAACCCTCCCAGATCTCCCAGTATATCTATCAGAACCGTCTCTCCGGCAGGAGGGGCATACACGTTAAGATGAACCGTCTCCTCCAGTCCGTCACATTCATCATGAAAGCTGACACATTCAGCCTGTATATCATCAGTCCTGAATACTCCGGTTCCCGTATTAAACCACGCTTCCCTGTCGTTATGCGGATCCAGTTTAAGATCGGTCAGCCAGTGGATGAGATTGCGGCCTCCGTTGTACTCGGGTTTCATATATGAGGTTCTGAAATCCATACGTCCGGTTTCCAGACCATGGAGTATGCATTCCCATGTATCTCCGTGATCGAGCGACCTGAATATCCTGTCTCCGTCTTCGCTGCATATGGTTGATGTGATCAGAAGCCCGGAGGTCTGAGTACCTGCACTGATCCCGCTGAAACCGTATTCGAGCAGATCACCGGCTCCCTCTCCCGGAGTGATATCCTCGGGTGCAAGAGTATCCCACGCATATCTGTATATCCTGCCGCTGATACATGAGCCGCCGTCGCAGCTGTACCCCAGCTCGCGGATATATGCATTCCTGCCCATGACCGAATAAGTCACATAGAGATACTTATCATCCATCGCATATCTCTGCGCAACGTGTCCGGACATGGCAACACCCTCTATCTCAACATCCTCGGGGCCCGGAAGCGGTATAAATGTATTATCCTTATCCGAGAACACATACAGACTGTGTCCTCTGAGTCTGTCGGATGGTGCGCTTGTGACTCCGGCACCTGCCGCAAACATCACGCTTCCGTCGGGGCTCACTCCGACGAATGTGGTGTATTCCTCAGGGAACGAATCCATGTGCGTCCAGTTCTCTCCTCTGTCCCCGGATATCCACAGCCCCTCCGTCTGACTTGCAAAATACAATGTCTCGGGATCATCCCTGTCCACTGCAAGGCGGAATCCTGTCCCGCGGCCTCCCAGATTGCCATGTACCATCATGGGCATCTCGTAGTATCTGAAACTCAAGCCCCTGTCATGTGAGACTGCAAATACGCCGTTAGGATTGTCATAGATTCCGCATGCTATATACAGATAGTCCGAATCTACGGGATCGAGTGCCAGTGCGATCGGATATGTTTCCGACAGGTCGTTCATTGAGACATGATCTGTCAGGCTGTACCACTTATCCGCTTCTCTGTCGTATCCGTAGGTTCCGCCTATATCGGTCCTGATATAAAGTATAGAGGGGTCTTTTTCATGAAAAACAAACCCTGTCACATATCCGCCGCCCGGAATCGGGCAATTACGATAGATATACTTTTCTGCTTCCATATGGCCTTTCTCATTGGAAAGGCCTGTCACCAGACGTCATAAGAAGCGTCCGACAACAGGCCCGCAATTCAGTTTTGAAATAAACTGTACCACTTCCCTCGTGGTTTAACTCGCAGATTGATTATATCATTTGTGACCGGGTGCGTAAAGGATAATTGACACGCACATAGGGCTACTTCGGAGATATTTAACAGTTTGGAAACAGTTTGTACATATTCTGTTCCATACTTCCGGTCTCCGGCCAGAGACAACCCGGCGTGCGACATCTGTACACGTATCTGATGATGCCTGCCGGTAATAAGATGTACATCCGCCAGCCCGGCCCGGAGCATTCCATCAGAGGAATCAATCTCCCTCACATCGGTTATCGAGTACTCCAGTTCTGCTCGTTTGGCCTGAGGATGATCGGGGGATACTATGCTTGAGTAATTGTTCTTTTTATCGTGATATACGCAGTCCGTAAGAGTGATGAAATGTCCCGTCTCGGGCTCCGCCTCCGGAGCGAATACGACACATGCGAGGTAGTGCTTACTGATCTGTCCGGCTCTGAGCTGCTCGGCCAGATGCGCTGCCGTTGCCGTATCGCGCGCCATCAGCACTATCCCCTCCACAGGCTGGTCCAAACGGTTGATCATCCCGACAAAAGGCCGTGCAGACGTATGTGTCCCGGCACGCAGATAATCCTCTGTCATGCTGACAACATCAGGCTGTGACACCCTTGTAGTCTGACTGGGCAGGCCCGGAGGCTTATGCACCGCCAGAATGTACTTATCCTCATATATGATGTCAGGCTTCTTATCCAATGCTCTCCTGCCTAGATCTTGAAGCGGTACCCTACTCCCCAAATCGTTTCAATGTATTGCGGGTTCGAAGAGTCAACCTCCACCTTCTCACGGATCTTCTTGATGTGTACGGTCACGGTGGCTATATCGCCTATTGATTCCATTCCCCATATCTCGCGGAACAGTTCATCCTTGGTATATACATGATTGGGATTCTCGGCCAGGAATGTGAGCAGGTCAAACTCCTTGGTCGTGAAGTTCTTCTCCTCGCCGTTAATATATACACGTCTGGCAGTCTTATCGATCTTGAGGCCCCTGATCTCTATTACATCATTGGGCTTGCTTCCGCTCCCCACCAGACGGTCGTATCTGGCCATGTGGGCCTTTACCCTGGCAACAAGCTCGGACGGGCTGAAGGGTTTGGTCAGATAATCATCGGCGCCCAGTCCCAGACCTCTGATCTTATCTATATCATCTTTCTTCGCCGACACGATGATGATGGGTATATCCTTGCTGTCACGTATCTGCTTACAGATATCAAATCCATCAGTGCCCGGAAGCATCAGATCGAGTATGATCAGTGCATAATCTCCTTCGAGAGCTTCACGCAGACCGTCGTCTCCGTTATTCTCTATATGGACCTCAAAATCCGACAGTTCCAGATAGTCTTTCTCAAGATCGGCTATCTCCTGCTCATCCTCTATGATCAATATCCTGCTCATTTCTGCGCACCTCTTTCCTGTTTGCTGTCTTCAGCCGCTTCGTCTATATCTTCCGGCTCTACATACTTTCTTAATACAAAGTGGATACACGTTCCCTCGCCTTCTTTACTCGTGGCCCATATGTACCCGCCATGATCCTCTATTATCTTTTTAACGATCGACAATCCTATGCCGCTGCCTCCCTGAGAGGAGTTGCGGGATGAATCGGTCCGGTAGAATCTCTCGAATATACGCGACAGATCCTTCTGTGATATTCCTTTTCCGTTATCCTCAATCTCGATGCGTACGGAATCTACTTCATCGAGAATACGGATATCTATGATCCCGTCGGGTTTATCTATATATTTGACGGAGTTACCGATTATGTTGTTGATCACACGCTTCATCTGCTCGGGATCAGCGATGATCATAGTATCCGGAGATGTGATGTTGCTGTAGTTCAGGCGGATATTGCGGCTGTCCAGATCCAGCCCGACCTCCTCCACACAGTCTCCGAAGTACTCCGCGATATTAAGCCTGTGAAAGTCATACGGAATCCGGTTGGTATCGATCCCTGCATATAGGGTCAGCTCATTTATGAGCTTGTCCATATCATTCGCCTTGTTGTATATAGTCCGGATATAACGGTCCATCTTCTCGGGAGTGTCGGCCACGCCGTCCATTATTCCCTCGACATAACCCTTCACCGAGGTGATGGGAGTCTTAAGGTCATGTGAGATATTGCTGATAAGCTCCCTGTTCGCATGCTCATGCTCCATCATTTCATCCTGGGATTCCTTGAGCCTGAGTCTCATGTCCTCATAATTCCTGAACATTGTATAAATCTCGCCCTTATCGCTGTACTGCTCAGGGTCAAGCTGATAATTCAGGTCACCTTCCGCAACCTTCTGAAGAGCGGTGTTCAGCTGCGAAACGGGATCCAGGAAGCCTCTCCAAAGCCATCCTGTCAGAAAGATCGCCGTGATGAAGAGGATCAGGAGTATCGTGATGATGAGTGTGGACTGTGCCATGACATCATATGATCCCATAACTTTAAATGCTGCCGTTGCAAGGATGAGCGGAAGCAGTATCATG
>Ga0129306_1003179_pt1 | contig 12783 bp, 9 predicted proteins | sample P827metagenome_FD_94438 | JGI IMG/M metagenome (GOLD analysis project Ga0129306, IMG submission 94438) | Capybara group fecal microbial communities from Wisconsin, USA - P827 metagenome | ecosystem: Host-associated > Mammals > Digestive system > Large intestine > Fecal | place: USA: Wisconsin...
GCCGTTAAGAACTTCGCTTGTGGCGGGATTGATGGCAATCTGGCCTGATGCAAAGAACAATCCGTTGGTGATGTAACCCTGTGAGTAAGGGCCGATGGCCTGAGGGGCCTTATCTGTTGCTACTACTTTCATAATGTACTCTCCTGTTCTTTATTCTACTTCGTCTTCGTCAAATTCAGCCAATACGTAGAACCCTCTGGGGGTTTCCTCAACAGTAACCACGGTTCCCTCACGGGACTTAAGGCGCTTGTTGAAGGGGATATTGGGTGACATGGCAAGAGACGGGTCTATTGTGTAATAGTAGTTACTGGGAAGAAGGCCTTCCGTAACCGTGATGTGATCGCCGGCTTTGCATAATCCGGGGCGTTCCATCTTAAATTCAATACGACGCATCCTAAACACCTTCTTTTTACATTTAGAACATTCTACCACAAAGAATCTCCCTATACATCATAAAAATTGTCAAAAAGTATTCGATGATTTTCGCCTTTGTTGTAAATCAGCATTGTACTTTTACAAATTTTCATATAAAATATAAACAGCACCATTATACACAGAAATAAAAAAGTACATCAGAGGCGAAATCCCGCCTCCCAAAATTCTATAATTGGGGGTTAATCCAACATGTATAAAGTTATTGCGGTAGACGATGAACAGAATGCATTGAATCGTTTTGAAAGACTTATTGCACAGGATAATCGCTTGGAACTTCTCAAGACTTTTACCAAGCCCGCCGATGCAATAGACTTCATTAAGTCCAATCAGGTTGACATCGCTTTTCTCGATATCGAAATGCCTGAAATGACCGGCTTAGAGCTTGCCGAGTGTCTCATGGACGTCAATCCCTATTTGGAAATTGTATTTGTTACCGCCTACAATCAGTATGCTTTGGAGGCATTCAGAGCTCATGCAACGGGCTATCTTTTAAAGCCCCTTTCTCATGACGACTTCACCGCTCAGATTGACAGTATGGAGAAGAAGCTTGAAAAGTCTCACGTAGTTGAGGACGACAAGCTTATTATCAGCTGCTTCGGCGCATTCTCCATTAAGAAAGCCAATGACTTTGAGCCTCTTCGTTTCAGAACATCCAAGGCCGAGGAACTCCTCGCTTACCTTGTTCAGAACGAAGGCCGTGCGCGCTCCAAGGACATGATTCTTGATACACTCTGGCCCGATGCCGATCTTGACAAGGCAGCCAATAACTTCCGCGTAACCTGTACTTACATCAGAAGTACTCTCGCAGACTTCGGTTACACCGACGTTTTGGTACGCGATCACGACGATTACAGCATCAATACCGCCAGAATCAAATGTGACTATCTTGAGTTCAGAAGCAAGATTGCTAACCCCGATACTCTCGGTCTTTCCGAGGTTGAAACCCTTATCAATCTCTACAAGGGTCCCTACCTTGAAAACCGTTTCTATGACTGGGCTGAGGAAACCAAGGGCTGGCTTGAAGGCCGCTATATCCAGCTTTTATACAGAGCAGGACGTCTTTATGCCGAGGCAGACAGAATCGATGCCGCTATCGATGCTTTCGAATCCGTTCTCCGCGTAGACTTGTACGAAGAAGACGCTTTCAAGGAAGTTATCAGACTTAAGCAAAAGAAACTTCCTCCGGCAGCCATCCGCTACTACTATGAGAAGTACAAAGATTCCTTATTCAAAGAGTATGGTCTCGGTCCTTCCCAGGAGATTAAGGAACTCATTAAAGCCATATAGAATAAATACAAACTCAAAGAGGACTGTAAATGATTACCATTATCCGCGCCTTTTGCGTTGTGTCGTGTTTAATATCGGGATTATATGCAGGTATAATTTTCTATTTTTTCCGCAACGCAAAGCGCATGGTATTCTTTGCAGCCCTTTGTTTTTGTTTCTTTTTCAATATAAATCTCAGCATTTCCGTGCGTCCCTGCCTGATTTACGACGCAGACTATCTTAGTACCCTCTCACCCAATATTTTTCTTGTTACCACCGCCTTAGCTACAATACTGCTTAATGTTTACTCAGGATATCTCTATACCGAGGTGCAGTTTAAGTATTCCTCCGTATACAATGCCCTTTTACTCATTTTGGGCATTTTTTCACTGGTAGTTCCCGGCGATTACGTATTTCCTATGTATGTGGTTCTTTTTGCCTTGTCATACGTTGCCGCATTTCACGGAATTCATCTTTCACATATTAATATCAAGCAGGGAAAGTCCGAATACTTCTATCTGATTATAGCCAACACTATCATGGGCATGGTTGTAACCGCTGAATTTATCACAGTTGTGCTTCACATAGACATCATCGGTCTCAGAATGTTGTTCATGCCCTTCTATCTGCTTTTCCACGGGCTGATGACCGCGCTCTCCTACGGAAATTCAATAAAGAAAACACAGAAGCTCTCAGCTTCACTCTCCGATACCATCGAGCGCATCAATCACTCCAACAACGCGCTTATGTGTACACAGATGAAGTCGGAATTTTTGTATCGCTCCCTCGACCTTATCAGCCGCAAGTGCGATGAAGACCCGTTTACGGCGGAGGATCTGACGGTTTCTCTTTCCAAATATCTTCGCCACACGCTTAATTTCCAGCAGCTTCAGGGCATAGTTCCCTTAAGTAACGAAATCGAGCTAACCAAAGCTTTCGTAGCCATTGAAAAAGAAAGACACCCCAAGCTTAAAGTTGAATACAAATTTCCGGACCCGCTTCCGGACTTTCATATACCGCCTCTTTCCATTCAGCCCCTTGTGGAGAATGCGATTGAGCACGGATTTACCGAGGATTCTTCCGAACCCAAGGTTACTCTTACGATTATTCCTTACCGTGACTACTACCATATCGACGTGTCCGACAACGGCGCCGGTATGGACGAAGATGTTGCGGCTTCTCTCACCGATTCGCTTAACGACAGCGCGCGTATCGGCATATATAACATTCACACAAGGCTTATAAACCTCTTCGGTAAAGGCCTTGTTATTCAGAGTGCTCCGGGGGTAGGTACCAGCGTATCCTTTGTCGTGCCGCCCGATGCCGAAGCATATTTGCGTGAAAAGGAGGCCAATGCATGAAAAGAAGAACCAATGCCCTCCTGATTATAATTCTTTTACCGCTTATCTACGTTATGGTTTTGTTTTTCCTGAACAAATCGATTCAGCCGGTGGAATTAAATGTGGCCCGCTCAGATGAGCCGTCCGAGACTCTGTATTTCGATACATCAAAATTTTATGCGCTTTCAGGCGAGATTATCTGCTTCCCGGGTGTACTTCTTTCGCCTACAAGCGGCAATTATACGGCGGTTGACGACTTCATCACCAATGCCAAGCAGACTCATGATTTCTTCTACGCTTCCGCTTTTTCCGATTACAGAAGACCTGAAAGCGTAGTGGGTAATGATTATATCGTAACTCTTGCTTTTAACACCAGACTTCCGTCGGAGACCGAGTATTCCATATGGTTCCCGTCAGAATTCTGCGAATACAGGATATTTGTAAACGGCGAGATGGTTTCGGAGTCTCCTACGTTTAACTCCGGCAAACCGATATTCCCGCAGTCCTTTGTGTCCAAGCTTCCGCCCACAACAGACGGTTATTATACGGTGGTTGCGCAGGTTGTTTCCCCCGTCAATTACTTAAATTCCTGTCCCGATACGGCTTTTTTTGCCACATCCGACAGAATGCACTGGTCACAGATAGGTGAGCAACACATCGGTCTCTTTATGGCGGCTTATGTCATTTTTACCATGGTATACATGCTCATTCAGCTTCTGGCGCTTAGGTTCGAGTCAGTTATCGTACCGTTTGTCTGTCTGTCCGGTATGACGTGCATCGTCATGGCATTTATGGACGACCGCTGCATTATGAGCTTTATTCCGTCCCTTACGGCCGGCACAGGATCCTTTGTGGAGGCTATCGCAGAGCCTTTGTACCTGCTTTCGCTTATGTATTTCACCGCAGGATTGTTCAAAGAATCCTTCCCGAAACGAATAAGCTACTTCGTGTCGTCGTCACTTATTGTTCCGCTTGTGAATGCACTCACTCTGCAGCAGTTCCCGTGGCTTGGAAGCATCTCGCTTATCGTATCTATAGCTCCTTATATAATCTGCGGTTACACCTTCGTAAAGGCTTATGAAAAGAACGAGCCAAACGCTGTGCCTTACGGCATCTCGCTTGCGCTCGTCGCAAGTAACCTTATACTCTACAGGCTGACATTCGACATGCTGGTGCCTTCGAAGTTCGCCTACTCCATGGGTTACATCGTATTATCAATCGCCATGGTTACAATCTTAGGTCGCGAATACGCCGCCCAGAATGCCAACGAAACCTTCTACACCAACGAGCTCTCCCGTCAGCTTGAAGCGATGCAGGCTTCCGAGAACGCATTCCTTAACGCACAGATGAAGCCTCACTTCCTGTACAATACGCTTAATACCATCGCAGATTGTTGCGTTACCGATTCCAAGAAGGCTCAGAAGCTTATAAACTCACTTTCCGAGTACTTAAAGCTCATCCTAAGCCTTGATAACATGGACAAGACCGTTCCCATCCGCCACGAGCTCGAACTGGTGGAAGCCTACACGGCAATAGAAAAAGAAAGATTCCCAAGCATCATGTTTGCCAACGAATTTCCTCTACGGGTTCCCAACATCATGATGCCGCCGATTACCATACAGCCTCTTATCGAGAACGCTATCAAGCACGGTGTACGTAAGTCCGATAAGCCCGGCGTTGTAACCCTCCGTATCATCGAGAACCCGGACTCCGTCGAGTTCTTCGTAAGCGACAACGGTGTAGGCATGGACGAAGCCGCAATGCAGCGACTGTTTGTAATGCCCAAAGAAAACCAGAGCATCGGTATCTACAACATCGATAAGCGTCTTAAAAACCAGTACGGTCAGGGATTGCATGTCGAGAGCACTCCGGGACTCGGAACGTGTGTAAGTTTCAAGATTCCGAAGGTAACTTAAATGAATAAACAAAAAGGGCGCCCGATCGGGCGCTCTTTTTTAAAGCTTTACTGTATGTGAAATGATTTCTTCCGTAATGTTCTTACCGGCCTGTGCGTGAGCCGCTACATACCTGCCGTAGAGTTCCAGCATCTTGTCAGAATACGTGGAGATTTCTCCGCGAAGGTACGTCTCGTTGGAAGTGTTGTATTCGGTATCCTCCGAAGTGTGGATGCTGCGGGCCTGTTTTAGAAGGTCCGGGTGAGCATCGTAGAAAGCTTCGGTCATGCCGGTCTGGATAGCGACTATAGTCTCTATAATCTGCTTCTTCTCTGGTGAAATTGCAGGGAAGTTATCTTTAATCTCTGCGTAGCGTGCGGGAGCTGTGCTCTCCATCATGCGGCCGTATTTCTCTGTAATAAGGTTGTGTCCTTTCTTAAGCTCGATTTCAAAGTCATACAGGTACTGCATGAGCATTTCTTTGGTCCAGGTAAGGTACTGGCTTTCGCGCATGATATCGAAGGTGCAGAAGTCATCCTGGCAGGAAGCGCGACCGCCTTCGTTCTGTACTTTGTCAAAGGCCTCGAATTCGAGTCGGACTACTTTCTTGGCAAGTTGCTGTACTGTTAGTTTACATAACTCAGACTTAATCATTAATTCTTCGGTATGATGGTCGAGATAATCGTCCGTATCGCTGATGTAGCCCATCTCATACATGGTCTGAGCAAAGAATTGACCGATTTGGTCGACGCTTGCAGTATCGGTAGCGGCGAGCAATAAAGGCTTTAACTCATCTCCCATCTCCAAATCATCAAGACTCTTAAAGAGCCATTTATCATGAGGGAAATACTTGTTTTCTATGATGTGCGCAAGCTTCATGGCGGCTTTGAGACCGTCGGCAAGCATGACCTTGGCAGTCAATTCATCGCCTCGCTTAAGCATCCTGCCGAAATTGTACTGAGCGCACTGTGAAAACTCGGCAGCGTACTGTGCTAGCTTCTTAAACTGCACCGACTCGGGGTACCCCTCTTCCAGCTTAGATCTTTCAAGGCTGAAGGCGCCTTCCTCATCCGTAAATACGCATCCATTGACTGAAGTGCTCAATGCATAATCGGGTATGGTAAGGTAATCTTCCTCAGTAAGCGGGTACTTGCCGAGAAGTTCCTTATAGAATCCTTCTACCGTAAATACTCCGCGACGCTTGTGACCGCTTACCACAGGCGCAACTTTAAAGCCCATGAATTCCTTGGGCAGGGCGTTATAAGCTTCTTCAAGTTCCTTGCCGATTTCCGCATAGGTCTCCTCGGAAACATATAACTGGAAGCCCGGTCCCCAGTCGTGATCTCTGGACTCTGCATCGTCATATCCGTAGCAATCCGAACCTCTTCCCACGAGTCCCGCCGCAATCTTACTCTTGTACGCAGGGAACTTCTCCATAATCACCGGCACAAATTTCTCTTCAAAAAAGGCGCGGCAAATGTCCATGCCCTTAATGTCGTCCGCGGTATCCGAGCCCTTTGCTTTCTTGAGTTCGGCGGCAATTCGTGCGTAGTACTCTGTCCTGCCGTGTTCTTTGTCCATAATTGCCAGAGCTTCAGACAACGGGCCCACAGCCTTATCGGGCTGACCCTTCATGTTATAAATCATGCCAAGCGCATAAAGTGCCGAAGCGTAATGCGTGTCGGTATCCTCGATGGTCTTAAACATCTCGGCGGCCTCGAGCGCCTTCTCCTCCGCCTTCTTCAAATCGCCGAGCGCCACATAGGTATTCGAAAGATTGGCGTTGGTAACCGCAATCTCGTACTCCGCGTTATTGGCCTCGGAAATCTCAAGCGCCGCATTCAGTTCTGCCGCCGCTTTCTCATACAGACCCTCTTCCTGAAAAAGAAGGCTCTTGTTGTTATGTAAACTAGCTACCAGCATAGAATCTTCCGGCAAAGTCTCCGCATACACGGAAGCCACCTCGTCATAAAGCTTCTCAGCTTCCTGCAATTTGCCCGCCGCTCTGTACGCAGTCGCAACATTAAGCAGGCTCGTGCCGTAGCTGACGGTTCCCGCAAGCCCCATACTGTCTAAGAGTTCAAGAATCTTGCCCGCAATTTGAAGTGAAGCCTCCGCCTCTCCTCTGTCGCGCAGTAATCCTACATATTCATTGAGAAGTTCAAGCAGCGCACCGTCATCACCGCGGCTCACCGCATCATTAATTTCCCTAACCAGAGTATCTTCAGCATTATGTTCCATCAGTCATCCTCTGAGAAAGTGCCTCGGCAAGCTTGCGCATCCTGTCCGCGTCAACCTTGCAGACCTTTCTGTCATATGTGTAAAAACCATTGGTTTCGTCCTCCACGTCCGTAGCCTGCGTGTAAATCGAACCACACAGCCCCTTATCTATGGCCGGAAGGATATCTTTGGTATACAAACTTACTATCATCTCGGTAAGCTGCTCGGAGGATTCCGCCTTACCGTAGCCGTAGTTCTTCTTAAGGTTAAAAGAATGCTCGGGAATCTTATACGAATACCCGCCGAACTCCGAAAGAATAATTGGTCTGTCCGACTCCTCTATCTGAACATCCTTAAAGTATATGTGATAGCTGTCCACATCCGAAGTCGTCTGCCAGAACCACCCCGAAGTGGAATCGATAATCCTCGTAGAGTCCATCGCTCTCATGATATCGTACATGATATCCGAGTCAAACTGCCCCCAGCCCTCATTAAATATCGTGTAATACACAATACAAGGGAAGTTGTAAAGGTGCGCCAGCGTATCCTCCATGTGCTGCTCAAACGTTGCCTTAACCTCGTCCTTGACCCTTCTTTTTGTGTCATCGATAGTCTTGTGGCCGATAGTCGGCATCACAGTATCGCGCATGAAACTGTATCTTCCGTTATTAACCATGTCCTGGAATACCAACATTCCCAGACGGTCGCAGGCCTCGTAGAAGCACTCGGGCTCAATCTTGATATGCTTACGAATCGTATTGATGCCAAGGGCCTTAAGCCTCAATATGTCCTCGCGATACACGTCCTCGTTATTAGGCGTAAATATGCCCTCCGGGAAGTATCCCTGGTCGAGCACCCCGTGGAAAAAGAAAGGCTTGCCGTTAAGCAATATTCTCTTAACACCCTTCACCTCTCCGATTGAAACGGTCCTGAGTCCGAAGTACGACTTAATCTCGTCGCGCCCCGCCGTAATAGTGACATCGTAAAGGTGCGGGTTGTCGGGAGTCCACAGCACCGGATTTTTAATGGGCACGGTAAAATAAGGATTGTCCGACTTGCCCTTGTATACGAGCATGTCGCCGTCATATATCTCGATACCGATAACTTCCTCGTCCGTTTCGACATCGAAGGTCACGCGGTCGAGGGAAGGTGTGATTTCTATACTCTTGATATATTTCTCGGGAACGCTCTCCATCCAGACGGTCTGCCAGATTCCGCTCACGGGAGTGTACCACATGCCGCCGCGATTTTTCTTTTGCTTACCGTAAGGGTAAAGGTGTGAAAGGCTGTCGCGGACTTCCACCGTAAGGGTCTGAACCTTGTCGATGTGGATGTAGTCGGTCACGTCGATGGTAAAAGGAAGGTACCCGCCCTCATGATGGCATACCAAAGAGTCGTCGATGTAGACGTCGGCAATCGCGTCAACAGCGCCGAAATGAAGCAGGATTCGGTTCTTCACAAAATCCTTGTCTATGCAGATTTTTCTAAAGTAGGTGTATTCGCCCGTGAATCGGCCTTTGAAGCCTGAGAGCCTTGATTCAAGCGGGAAGGGCACGGTTACCCCATCATCCCACTTGCCGTTTAAACACATATAAGAATCTCTTACCATGGAAGGTCTCGGATATCGACCCATGGGGCGTCTCTCCACCGCCGCGTCCATCGTAAGTTCGTTAAATTTACTCCCCATTTATAATCCTCACTTTGAGATTATCTTGATATAAGTTGATTTTATCACACTTTGATTATACTATCCACTTTGGTGAGGATTATGCTTGACTCACAGATTTTTTGTTGTTACTATGATTAAGTTAATAAGGAATGCGCAGAGAATAGCGTAATTCCGAGTACAAGGAGGTTTCTGTATGAGCAGAATTAAATTCTACAATACTTTAACCAAGAAGGTTGAAGATTTTGTACCCAATGTTGAAGGTAAGGTATCACTTTATACCTGTGGCCCTACCGTGTATCACTTTGCACACATTGGTAACCTCCGATGTTATATCATGGAAGACATTCTTGACAGAACTTTAAGATATGCCGGCTACGATGTTAAGCGCGTTATGAACATCACCGACGTAGGCCATCTTTCAAGCGATGCCGACACCGGCGAGGACAAGATGCTTGCGGGTGCCAAGCGTGAGCACAAGACCGTTATGGAGATTGCCAAGTTCTACACCGACGCTTTCTTTAGCGATTGCAAGAAGTTAAACATCCGTATTCCCGACGTTGTGGAGCCCGCAACTCACTGCATCCCCGAGTTCATCAATATGGTGCAGGGGCTTCTTAACAAAGGTTTTGCATATGTTGCAGGCGAGAATGTTTATTTTGACACATCCAAGCTCAAAGAATACTACGTCCTCTCCAATCAGAGCGAAGACGATTTGAAAGTTGCCGTTCGTGACGACGTTGACGAAGATACCAATAAGAGAAATAAGAACGACTTCGTGCTTTGGTTCACCAAGTCCAAGTTCGAGGATCAGGCGCTTAAGTGGGACAGCCCCTGGGGCGTCGGTTACCCCGGCTGGCATATTGAGTGCTCCTGCATCAGCATGAAGCACTTGGGCGAGAAGCTCGATATCCACTGTGGCGGTATTGACAACATCTTCCCTCACCACACCAATGAAATTGCGCAGAGCGAATCCTTCCTTGGCCACAAGTGGTGTAACTACTGGTTCCACGTTCATCACCTTACCCAGAAGGGTGGCGCCAAGATGTCTAAGAGCTCCGGCGAGTTCTTATGCGTGGATTTACTTGAGAAAAAGGGCTACAATCCCTTGGTATACAGATTCTTTTGCTTACAGAGCCACTACCGTAAGCCCCTTGAGTTCAGCTTCGAAGTTATGGACAACGTTAAGGCCGCTTACGACAAGCTTAAAAAGCAGGTTGCGCGTATCGCTTCCGAGTCCGCAGGCCAGAGCGTTGATGAGAAGGTATTTAACGAGTACAAAGAAAAGTTCATCGACACTCTCGGTAACGACTTGAACACCTCTTCCGCCATCACACTTCTCTACGAAGTATTGAAGGCTGATTGCAACAACGCCACCAAGAAAGCTATCATCGCAAGCTTTGACGAGGTTCTTAACCTTGATTTGCTCAAAGAAGAAGCTTCCGACAAGCCCGCAGTTGATGCCGAGCTTGAAGCTTACATCTTAGAGCGTATCGAAGCCCGCAAAGAAGCCAAGAAGAACAAAGACTTCGCCACCGCCGACGCCATCCGCGAGGAGCTTGCCGGCAAGGGCATTGTCATTAAGGACACCCGCGAAGGTACCGTTTGGAGCCTCGCAGAATAATATTGATTCATCATGTTGGGCGGTAACCTGCGCAAGGTTTGCCGTCCAATATTTTTGCCAAAGAAAGGATTTTTAGTCATGAAAAATAATGCGATTAAGTTGTTGTCGCTGTGCCTCGTGCTTGCGCTTTGCGCGGGATGTACCAAGGATTCGGCAGGCAGCGCTTCTACTTCGGTCAAGGAAACTGTCTCCGTCGATGCTTCTGTTGAGTCTTCGAATTCCGCTTCGGTAGATGCTTCCGTTGAAAGCGGTCCCGTTGCTGAAGCATCCGTTGATGTTACCGCAACAGTTGGCGACAATTATACTTTCAGCCTTACCGACAATGTTTCAGACCTCATTAAAAATTTCAATGCCAACGGTATAAGAGTTATGGATGCCAAGTACTCTCGTCTTTACGAAGTCGATGAGTCGGGCAAGATTTATTACGACAAGACCAAATTTGACCGTGAAGACCCCTCACCCGTAGTGCTCGTTACTCCCGACTCTGTACCAAGCGATACAACCGCAACCATAGGATATCTTAGATTCATCTTCGATTCGGCTAAGTTTCCTTGCAGCGCGCTTTCTTTGATTGAGGGTTGGAACGGCGATGTTGAGAACGTAGACAAGTATCTTACCGATGAAAACAGTATACATGAAGATGACTATATATTTGCAGTGTTCAAGAATGGTCGGATAATCCCCGCCAAGGACATTACAGACAAGTATGCCGACAGTGCGGCGAAGGTTGTCGAGTGCGGTTCTCTGGACGAGTATTTGAAAGCCGAAGGATTGTCCTATTTTAAGAACGAGGAAATCAATCGCATTCCGAGTTCTTTTACCGGTATTGAGTCCAATCCTACCAAGTCACGCTCCGAAGGATTCTATTCTATTTACTTTGCTATGATTGACCTTTCTTCCGAGTATCTTGCAGGCAACATTGATAACTTCGGTTTCATCATCAAAGACGTCAAAGGATATATTTACGTATCGATTGCAACTTCCTACGATAATTACATGGCTATCAGAAGGGCTGAGAAGTATCACGAATAACTAATTAAAGCAACAAAAAAGACTCTTCAGACACGAAGAGTCTTTTATTATGTCTATATGTTAAACCGTGATGCGATCGGCAATCATCTGCTTAATCTCAGCCTTGTCCTTGCCGAGGGCGAAGGCAAGCTCACTGCAGAGGTTCTCGCCCGCAATCTTGAGATATTTATCATCGGTCGCGGTTGTCTTCTTACCTTCTTTCAAACGGATATTTCTTCTGGTGTTTAAGTTCTTGAGAACGCTTACGAGGTCATGAAGGTCACAACTCTTAATAACTTCGCGATATCTTGCTTCTCTTAACTTGTCATTGTCAATATTCAGTTCTTCAATTGTCGCAACGTCGTCAATCAAGGCCTTAGCCTCTTCGCCCGAGCAAATCTTTCTCATGGCGTTGTCATTGTCAACGGGTACGTAGACTTTGCTGCTCTTGGCGCTTAGCGGAACCAAGAGATAGTATTTCCTGTCCTTGTCAGCCCCCGAAATAGCCAGCGAAGTAATGTCCTTAATCTGGCAAATTCCCCCGGTCATGTGTACTACGTATTCATCGATCTTATACATGCGTGCCTCCTTTTCACTGACTATATTATATCACAAGGAATGTACACGCTGTAAGTAAAAAATTAACCAAAAATTAACAATTATTACCCATTTTTCTCTTCACCCCCGCAATTGACTTATTTTTTAGGCTATATACACACCTTTGTCCCGCCCGATGACGGAGAAAAGGGTTCCCGGCCGGTCGAGACTCCCGCTAAGAAAGTTTTACGATCGTTTTGTTCAGTCGGGCTATAAAGACGAGGCCGCCCGACCCTCTACCGCTATAATTGTGAACGCATTCTCCCCCACTACTACACACATTTTGTGAAATACCAAAATGTGTGCGGAACTCTCCGCGTGGCGAGCCTTTTAAAGCTAACGCTCGCCATCATGAACCTAAAATACAGGTTCATGATTCCTAATACCGCTTCGACCCGTCCGTGCCCCCTTTTCTCCGCCACCGTGCGGGCCTACTCCATCGGCGCCCTATCAGTCATTCTTCGTCCGAAAAGAAAAATCCGCCACACCCGAAGCCGAACAAGCAGCACGGAGTACTTTGCCATGCCGAGCAACAGCGAACCGACCCGGGCCAAAGTCTTTCACAAAAACTCTATCGCAGTGTCGGCGCTTAGCGGCTGTATTTCAAGCCGCTTATGCACGAAAACACGATTGTTTGAGTTGCAAAAAAGGGCTGTGCTGCCCCTCAAGCACCACTTTTTGCGTAGGGCAGACCGTAGTCTCAACGGAGCGTCTGACCGGCCGCTACAC